>Ga0209369_1001082_pt1 | contig 16410 bp, 13 predicted proteins | sample EBPBio142010_DNA_FD_185865 | JGI IMG/M metagenome (GOLD analysis project Ga0209369, IMG submission 185865) | Wastewater treatment Type I Accumulibacter community from EBPR Bioreactor in Madison, WI, USA - Reactor 1_10/4/2010_ DNA (SPAdes)... | ecosystem: Engineered > Bioreactor > EBPR >... | reverse complement strand
CGTCTTCTCGATTTCCAGCAGCAGCAGGATGCCCTGCTCGATGTCGTCCTCGCCGACCAGCAGCAGGTCGTCCACCCGCTCGCGGATCAGCGGCAGCGTCAGCACACCCGGCGACTTGACGGCGATGCCGTCGGCGATGGTGGCCTGGCCACATTCGCGCGCGGCGCCATGGCGATCGTTCCACACCGGCGGGAAGCGCTCGGTCTGCACGCCATAGACCTGGATGCCGGGCCGCAGCCCGCGCGCGGCGGTGGCCATGCCGCTGATCAGCCCGCCACCGCCCACCGCCACCACCAGCGTGTCGATGCCGGGTTGCGCGGCCAGCATCTCCAGCGCCACCGTGCCCTGCCCGGCGATCACCGCCGCGTCGTCGTAGGGGTGCACCAGCGTCAGCCCGCGCTCGCGCACCAGCGCCAGCCCGTGCAGCCGCGCGTCGTCGAAGGTGTCGCCTTCCAGCACCACCTCGGCGCCGAAGCGGCGCGTGTTGTCCACCTTCACCGCCGGCGCAAAGCGCGGCATCACGATGGTGGCCGGCACGCCCATGCGCTGCGCGTGGTAGGCCACGCCCTGCGCGTGGTTGCCGGCCGACACCGCCAGAACGCCGCGGGCTCGCTCTTCGGCCGTCAGCTGGGCCATCTTGTTCAGCGCGCCGCGTTCCTTGAAGGACGCGGTGAACTGGTGGTTCTCGAACTTGAGGAAGACCTCGCAGCCGCACAGCGCCGACAGCGTGCGCGAATGCAGGCAGGGCGTGTCCACCACCTGGCCCTGCAGCCGCAGGGCTGCGGCGCGCACATCCTCCAGGCTGACGCTGGCGCTCACCAGGCGGCTTCCAGGATCTCGACCAGTTGCTCGGGTCGCTCGACCTTGCGCGGGTTGGTGCGCACCCAGGGGATGGCCATGCCCTTCTCGGCCAGGATCGGCAGCCGGCTGCGGTCAATGCCCAGCTGGCCGATGCGCGTGGGCAGGCCCAGGCGGGCGATCAAGGCCTCCACCTGGTCGGCGGCCGGCTTCGCGGCATCGCCCAGCGCCGCCGCCACCTCGGCCAGCTGCGGCGCGCAGACCGTGGCATTCCAGCGCATCACGGTGGGCAGCAGCACGCAGCTGGTGATGCCGTGCGGCACGCCGGCATCGGCGCCCAGCGCATGGCCCAGGCCATGGCTGGCGCCATAGTCGGTGCGGCGGATGCCCATCGACGCCAGCCAGGCGCCCATCTGCGCATCGAGCCGCGCGTCCAGGTCCATCGGGTCTTCGGCATAACGCGTCAGCGCGCGGCCCAGCAGCGCCAGCGCGCGCACGCTGGTGGCGTCGATCAGCGGCTGGGCATTGATCGAGCACAGCGATTCCACCGCATGGTCCACCGCGCGGATGCCGGTCGACAGCCACAGCCGCTCGGGCGTGTGCACGGTGATGCGCGGGTCGAGGATCACCGCCGCCGCGCCGATCCAGGTGCCGGTGTAGCCCTGCTTGGTGCCATTGCGCGTGTCGGTGCAGCCGCCCAGGTCGCTGAACTCGGCGCCGGACAGCGTGGTCGGCACGGCGATCTGCCGGCACGGCGGCAAACGCGGCTGCGGCGTGATGCGCGAGCCGTCGGGCGCGACGCGCATGTGCCACTGGCCCATCGCGTCGACATCGTCCACGCCTTCGGCCAGGCAGACCAGCGCCACCTTGACGGTGTCGATGACGGTGCCGCCTCCGATGCTGACGATCAGGTCGGCCTGCGTGGCGCGCAGCTGCCGGGTCAGCGCCAGCACGGTGTCGCGCGGCGTGTGCTCGATGCATTCGTCGAACAGGCCCACCACCTTGGCCTGCACCTGGGCCAGCGCATCGTTCACCGCGGCGGTCTTGCGGTTCAGCGAGCGGCTGGTGACGACGAACACGCGCTGCGCGCCGCGCTGCGCCACCTCGGCCGCGATGCCCTCGGCGGCCGGCGTGCCGAAGTGCACGCGCTCCTGCGCCAGGAAGTTAAAGACGCCGGTTCTCATGGGGTGGTCTCCTGTTGCGCTGCGTCCTGCAAGGCGCGGCGATAGCTTTCGTAGCTGGGCTGGTCCACCGCCAGCGCATCCAGCGTGGTCTGCCACAGATGCTCGGCCAGGCCGGGCGTGTGCAGGCCGATCTGGCCGGCGGCGATGCGCTCGCACAGCTGCCGGTTCAGTGCGTCCAACGGGCCCTCGCATTGCAGCAGCGCTTGCAGGCGCTGCCGTTCCGCGGCCTCGGTTTGCGGCGCCTGCTGCAGTTGGCGGCGCACGATGTCCAGCGCATTGGCCGCCACCCGCGCCAGGTAGGCCGCATGGCCGGGCAGCTGCGGCAGCGCCTGCTCGCGCAGGTACATGGCCACGGCAGCCAGCAGGTCGGTGGGATCGGGACGCTGGTGCATCAGGCGGCCTTTCGCGGGCGTGGCACCAGCAGCGTCAGCAGGTCGATCTCGGCCTCGGACGCACGCCGGCCGATGGCCGCGCGTTCCATGTTGCGCTCGGCGCCGCTCAGGTAGGCATGGGCCATCGACTGGCAGATCACGCCCCACTTCAGCGTGCCGAAGACCTCCCAGTAGTGCACGCGCGCGGCATCCACCCGACCACCGCCTTCGGCATAGCCTTCGAACAGCTGCTCGCGCGTGCCGAAGCCGCCCGCCGGCAGCTCCAGTTTGCCGAAGCGCCAGCTGTTCACGCACAGCCAGCCCAGGTCTTCCATCGGGTCTCCCCAATGCGCCAGTTCCCAGTCCAGCACGGCGCGCAGGCCGTCTTCGCCGACCATCAGGTTGCCGTTGCGGAAGTCGCCATGCACGGGCGCCAGCGGCATGTCGCTGGCCGGCGCGTGGGCCTTCAGCCAGTGCAGCGCCAGCTCGAACACCGGCTTGTGCAGGCCGTGGCTGCGGTACTGCTGCTCGTAGTGCGCCAGCTCGGCGGCCGGCGGCGCGCGGCGCAGCGCGGGCAGGCCGGCCGCCGGCATGGCGTGCAGGCGGGCCAGGGCCTGACCGCATTGCCGCGCCAGGCCCTGGCGCGCGGACGCCAGGCGCGGTTCGATGACGATGCGCCGGCCCAATGTCTCGCCGTCCACACGCTGCATCACGTAGCCCTCGCCCAGGCCATGCGCGGGCTGCAGGATCAGCACCACCGCAGGCACCAGCACGCCAGCCGCCGCGGCGGCGGCCTGCAGCTGCGCCTGCTCGGCCAGCGTGGCGTGGCCGGCGCTGCGGGCATCGGCGCCGGCCGGGGCGCGGCGCAGGATCAGCGGCAACGCGCTGCCGTCGGTCAGCCGCAGGTCGAAGGACCAGGTCTCCTGGCTGGCACCGCCCGACAGCCGCTGCAGCGCCTGGATGCCGCTGCCCTGCGCATGGCACTGCGGCGCCAGCGCCTGCAGGCCTTGCTGCAGCGCCTGCTGCTCGGTCGGGCTCATGGTCGCGTCACAGGCCCCAAGTGCGGAACTCGGAGGCCGGGTCGGCCGCCTGCTCGGGCGGCACCGAGCCGCCCTTTTCCAGCAGCTTCTTCGCGGTGACGAAGGCGGCAGGGTCGCCCATGGCGTCCACCGCCAGCAGCCGGCCTTCGCGGTAGTACCAGACCGAGCGGCTGCGCTCGGTCTTGCCCGGCCGCACCACGGCCTGGTCGTAGCCGCTGTTCAGGCCGGCAATCTGCAGCTTGCAGTCGTACTGGTCGGACCAGAACCAGGGCAGCGCCGCATAGGGCTTGTGCTGGCCGGCCACGGTGTGCGCCGCGGTGGCCGCCTGGTCGTTGGCGTTCTGCACCGATTCCAGCCGGATGCGCTGGCCACGGTAGTCGAAGCTGCAGCAGTCGCCGGCGGCCAGGATGTGCGGGTCGGAGGTCTGGCACAACGCATCGACGACGATGCCGTTGTCCACCGCCAGGCCGGCGGCCTGCGCCAGCTCGACGTTCGGCAGCACGCCGATGCCTACCAGCACCGCGTCGGCCTCGATGCGGCTGCCGTCTTCCAGCTCGGCGCCGCAGACACGGTCGCCGTCGGCCAGCAGCCGGCGCAGCGCCACGCCTTCGCGCAGGTCCACGCCATTGCCGGTGTGCAGCGCGCGGAAATGGTCGGCCGTGGCCGGCGCCGCCACACGCTGCAGGATGCGCGGCGCGGCCTCCAGCAGCGTGACCTGCAGGCCCTTTGACACGGCCACCGCCGCGGCCTCCAGCCCGATGTAGCCGCCGCCCACCACCAGCAGCCGCCGCCCGGGCAGCAGATGCGGGCCCAGCGCGTCGGCATCGGCCAGGCTGCGCATCAGCAGCACGCCCTGCAGGTCGCCACCCATGGCGGCCGGCAGCCGCCGCGGCCGGGCGCCGGTCATCAGCACCAGGCGGCTGTAGTCGAGCGTGTCGCCGCCCGACAGCGTCAGCCGCTGCGCGGCGCGGTCGATGGCCTCGACGCGCTGGCGCAGGCGCAGCTCGACTTGCTGTTCGTCGTACCAGCCCGGTGCGCGGATCAGGATCTGCTCCACCGGCAGCCCGTCGGCCAGGTACTTCTTCGACAGCGGCGGGCGGTGGTACGGCGGCACGGGCTCGTCACTGACCAGCACCACGCGGCCGGTGTAGCCGGCGCGCCGTACGCTGTTTGCAAACGCGGCCGCCGCATGGCCGCCGCCCACCAGCACCACGGGTGCCTTGTTTTCCATCAATGGGACTCCAGATCGCCGGCCCGCGCCACCGCAGGGCAGCGCCGCCAAGGCCGTTGCGTCGCACTATACCCAGGCCGTTCCGCAGGGCCGGACGCATGGGCCGATGCGGGAAAGCCCGCATCGGCACTGCGCCTTGGGGCCGGCCAAAGTGGTGCATCCTTCGCCTGTCTGCTGGCACCGAACGTGCTACCAGCCTTCCACCAACCTTCCCTCGAGGTAGACCCATGAACCTGAAGAGCGTAGCCCGGCGCGGCCTGCTCGCAGCAGCCCTCTGCAGCGCATCGCTGCTCACCCTGCCGGCCGTCGCCCAGACGGTGCTGCGGGTGGTGCCGCACTCCAACCTGGCGGTGCTGGACCCGATCTGGACCACCGCCTACATGAGCCGCAACCACGGCTACATGATCTACGACACGCTCTTCGGCACCGATGCCACCGGCCAGGTGAAGCCGCAGATGGTGGAGAGTTGGACCGAAAGCCCCGACAAGCGGCTATGGACCTTCAAGCTGCGCAAGGGCCTGGAGTTCCACGACGGCAAGCCGGTCACCGGCGAGGACGTCATCGCCAGCCTGCAACGCTGGGGCAAGCGCGACGCGATGGGCTCGGCGCTGATGCAGTTCGTGACCAAGATGGACTCGCCCACGCCGGACACCTTCCGCATCTTCCTGAACGAAGCCAATGGCTTCATGCTGGAAGCGCTGGGCAAGCCGAGCTCGAACGTGCCCTTCATCATGCCCAAGCGCATTGCCGAGACCGACCCCTTCAAGCAGATCGAGGAGCACATCGGTTCCGGCCCCTTCGTGTTCAAGCGCGACGAGTTCAAGCCCGGCGACAAGTCCGTCTACCTGAAGAACACCAAGTACGTGCCGCGCAGCGAGCCGCCCAGCGGTACCACCGGCGGCAAGAACGTCTACGTCGACCGCGTCGAATGGAACCTGGCGCTGCGTGATGCGCAGGCCCAGCTGAGCGCGCTGCAGAAGGGCGAGGTCGACATCATCGAGGCGCTGGGCTTCGACCAGTACGAGACCGCCAAGGGCGACCCGAACATCCAGATGCCCAAGTACAGCAACTACGGGCTGCAGTACATGGCGCGCTTCAACCACCTGCACAAGCCCTTCGACAACCCGAAGGTGCGGCGCGCGGCCATCGCCGCCTTCAACCAGGATGCCTTCCTGCGTGCGCAGGTCGGCGTGAAGGAGCTGTACAAGAGCTGCGGCTCCTTCTTCATCTGCGGCACGCCCTACGGCAGCCTGGTCGGCAGCGACCTGCAGATGAAGAGCAACATGAAGAAGGCCCAGGACCTGCTGAAGGAAAGCGGCTACGACGGCACGCCAGTGGTGTTGATGAAGCCGACCGACCTGGCCAGCATCCAGAAGCTGCCCGACGTGGCCGCGCAGCTGCTGCGCCAGGCCGGCTTCAAGGTCGACCTGCAGGCCATGGACTGGCAGACGTTGGTCGGCCGCCGCGCCAAGAAGGACGCGCCGGACAAGGGCGGCTGGAACATGTTCCTGACCGCGTGGCAGACCTTCGACGTGTGGAACCCGATCGCCAACCCGACCACCGACACGCGCGGCGAGAAGAGCACCTGGTTCGGCTGGGCCACCGACGACAAGATGGTCGAGCTGCGCGACAAGTTCATGCGCGCCACCGACGACGCCACCAAGAAGAAGCTGGCCGACGAGATGCATGCGCGCATGTTCGAGATCGGCACACATGTCGTGGTCGGTGAGTTCCAGCAGCCGATGGCCGCCACCAAGAAGATCAGTGGCTTCTTCGTGACCAACGGCAACATCTACTGGAACCTCAAGAAGGCCAACTGAGCCCCGGCGGCGCCACTGGACCGGACCGGCGCTGCCGGTACCGGTTCAACGCGCCGACCCAGCCCCCTCCCCCAGGCGCCTGCGGCGCCTCGTCACCCACGGGGCCCTGACCCTCGAGATGCTGAACTTCCTCTTCCGCCGGCTGCTGTCCACCATTCCCGTGCTGCTGGTGGTGGCGGTGCTGGTGTTCCTGATGCTGCGGCTGACACCCGGCGACCCGGCCGCGGTGCTGGCCGGTGATGCCGCCAGCACCGAGCAGATCGCGCAGATCCGCGCCACGCTGGGGCTGGACCGCAGCGTGCCCGAGCAGTTCGCCATCTGGTTCGGCCACATGCTCACCGGCGATCTGGGCCAGAGCTACTACTACAAGATGCCGGTGACCACGCTGATCGCACAGCGGCTGGAACCCACGCTGTCGTTGGCGCTGATCACCATCGTCATCGCGGTGGTGGTGGCCGTGCCGCTGGGCGTGATGGCGGCCTGGCGCTTCGGCGGCCTGCTCGACCGCACGCTGATGGGCTTTTCGGTGCTGGGCTTTTCCATCCCGGTGTTCGTGCTGGCCTACCTGCTGATCTGGCTGTTCAGCCTGAAGCTGGGCTGGCTGCCGGTGCAGGGCTACAAGCGGCTGTCCGAAGGCCTCGGGCCCTGGCTGTACCAGCTGATCCTGCCGGCGGTGACGCTGTCCGTCATCTACATCGCGCTGATCGCCCGCGTCACGCGCGCGAGCGTGCTCGACACGCTGGGCGAGGACTACATCCGCACCGCGCGCGCCAAGGGCCTGCCCGAGGCCAAGGTGCTGATGCGCCATGCGCTGGCCAATGCCGCGGTGCCGATCATCACCGTCATCGGCATCGGCATCGCGCTGCTGATCGGCGGCGTGGTGGTCACCGAATCGGTCTACGCCATCCCCGGCCTGGGCCGGCTGACGGTGGACGCGGTGCTGGCCCGCGACTTCCCCACCATCCAGGGCGTGATCCTGTTCTTCAGCCTCGTCTACGTGATGATCAACCTGCTGGTCGATCTGTCCTACGTGTTCTTCGACCCGCGCATCCGCTACTGATGACCACCCCCGCCAACTTCGAAGCGCTGTCGGTCGAATCGGCCACCGTCGTCACGCAGCCCAGCACCTGGCAGCGGGTACGGCGCAACGGCTCGGTGCGCCTGGGCGGCATCGCGCTGCTGATCCTGGTGCTGGTGGCGATCTGCGCGCCCTGGCTGGGCACGGTGGACCCGTCGCTGTTCGACCCGGCCAGCCGCGACCTGACCCCCGGCAAGACCGGCGAGATCACCACGCTGGAAGGCGAGACGCTGCAGCACCGCTTCATCATGGGCAGCGACAGCTTCGGCCGCGACATCTACAGCCGGGTGATCTACGGCACCCGCGTGTCGCTGATCGTCGGTGTGGCCACCGCCGTGGTGGCGCTGGCCTTCGGCATCCTGTTTGGGCTGATGGCCGGCTTCCTGCGCTGGCTGGACGGCCCGCTGATGCGGGTGATGGACGGGCTGATGGCCATCCCGGCGATCCTGATCGCCATCGCGCTGGTGGCCATGTGGAAGGGCAGCCTGCTGACGGTGGTGGTGGCCATCGCCATCCCCGAGATCCCGCGTGTCACCCGGCTCGTGCGCTCGCTGGTGCTGTCGATCCGCGAAGAGCCCTATGTCGAGGCCGCCATCTCGCTGGGCACGCCCACGGCGTTGATCATGTGGCGGCACATCCTGCCCAACACCGTGGCGCCGCTGATCGTGCAGGCCACCTTCATCTGCGCCTCGGGCATTTTGGTGGAAGCCATCCTGTCCTTTCTGGGCGTGGGCCTGCCGCCGGACATCCCCACCTGGGGCAACGTGATGGCCGAGGGCCGCGCGCAGTTCAACCAGTACCCGCACAACATCTTCTTCCCGGGCATCTTCCTGGCGGTGACGGTGCTGGCGGTCAACATCCTGGGCGACGGGCTGCGCGACACGCTGGACCCGAAGATGGCGAAGCGGGTATGAGCGCACCGATTCTCGAGGTCCAGGACCTGACGATCGCGCTGCCCAAGGGCGGCGACCGCAGCACCGCCGTGCAGAAGGTGTCCTTCACCGTCGGCCGCAGCGAGATCGTCTGCCTGGTCGGCGAATCGGGTTCCGGCAAGAGCGTCATCGCGCAGGGCGTGATGGGCCTGCTGCCCAAGCAGTTGCCGGTGACCGGCGGGCGCATCCTGCTGCAGGGCGAGGACATCACGCACGCGCCGCTGTCTCGCCTGCGTGAACTGCGCGCGACGAAGATCTCGATGATCTTCCAGGAGCCGATGACCGCGCTGAACCCGGTCATGACCTGCGGCGACCAGATCGACGAGGTGCTGGCCGAGCACACGAAGCTGAGCCCGGCCGAGCGCCGTGCCAAGGTGCGCGCCATCATCGAAGAGGTGCTGCTGCCCGACCCGGACCGCATGATGGCCAGCTACCCGCACCAGCTGTCGGGCGGGCAGCGGCAGCGCATCATGATCGCGATGGCGCTGGTGCTGGAGCCGGTGCTGCTGATCGCCGACGAGCCCACCACCGCGCTGGACGTCACCACGCAGAAGCAGGTGCTGGAGCTGATGCTGCAGCTGCAGCGCAAGCACGGCACCGGCGTGCTCTTCATCACCCACGACTTCGGCGTGGTGGCCGAACTGGCGCACCGCGTGGCCGTGCTGCGCCTGGGCGACCTGGTCGAGGTGGGCAGCAAGCACGACGTGCTGCAGCGCCCGCAGCATGCCTACACCAAGATGCTGATCGGCTCGGTGCCCACGCTGCACCTGCATGCCAAGCCCAGCGACCCCAACGCGCCGGTGGTGCTGTCGGCGCGCGGCCTGGCCAAGACCTACCTCGACAAGGGCTGGTTCGGCAAGGCGCGCACCGTGCACGCGGCCACCGACGTGGACTTCGACATCCGCCGCGGCCAGACACTGGGCATCGTCGGCGAATCGGGCTCGGGCAAGAGCACGGTGGCGCGCTGCGTGGTACGGCTGATCGACCCCACCGACGGCCAGATCCGGCTCGGCAAGGACGACATCGCGCTGATGCCGCACTCGCAGCTGCGGCCGCTGCGCAAGCGGGTGCAGATCGTCTTCCAGGACCCGTACCGCTCACTGAACCCGCGCCGCACCGTCGGCCAGGCGATGGTCGAAGGCCCGATGAATTACGGCATGCCGCGCGCGCAGGCCGAGGCCAAGGCGCTGGGGCTGCTGAAGCTGGTGCGCATGGACGCCAGCGCGATGGAGCGCTACCCGCACCAGTTCAGCGGCGGCCAGCGCCAGCGCATCTGCATCGCCCGCGCGCTGATGATGGACCCCGAGCTGCTGGTGGCCGACGAGGCCGTGTCGGCGCTGGACGTGTCGGTGCAGGCCCAGGTGCTGGAGCTGTTCGAGGAGATCAAGTCGCGGCTCAACCTGGCGATGCTGTTCATCACGCACGACCTGCGCGTGGCCTCGCAGGTGTGCGATTTCCTGGCGGTGATGAGCAAGGGCAAGGTGGTCGAGTACGGCCCGGCGCACCAGGTCTTCAGCGCGCCGCAACATGAATACACCCGTGCGCTGTTCAACGCGGCGCCGGGTCGGGACTTCGATTTCGGCCAGGCCACCGCCTGAGCCCGTGCCCTGACAGATAAGAGGGAGACACCATGCGCCTGCTGCTGGCGATGATGAAGCACGAGACCAACACCTTCTCGCCGGTGGTCACCGACCTGGCGCGCTTCTCGCGCGCCGGCGGGCCAGCGCCGGACAGCGGTGCCGCGGCCATTGCCGCCTACCGCGGCACCGGCACCGTCACCGGCGCCTTCATCGAGATCGCCGAACGCGAGGGCGCCGAGTTCGAATTGGCCATCGCCGCCGATGCCTGGCCCAGCGGCCCGGTGGAAGACGCCGCCTACGAGGCGATGACGACCACGATCCTCGATGCCGTCAAGCGCGGCGGCTGGGACGGCATCCTGCTGGACCTGCACGGCGCGATGGTCACGCGCAGCCACGAGGACGGCGAAGGCACGCTGCTGAAGCGCATCCGCGCCATCGACCCGAAGACGCCGATCGCGGTGGGCTACGACATGCATGCCAACGTCTATGCCGAGATGGTGGAACTGGCCAACGTGGTGGCCGGCTACCAGACCTATCCGCACGTGGACATGTACGGCACCGGCCGCCGCGCCGGCGATGCGCTGGTGCGCTTGATCAAGGGCCAGGCCAAGCCCACCACCGCGTGGGGCCGGCTGCCGATGCTGCCGCACGTGATGCGCCAGGGCAGCGCCGACGAGCCCAACAAGTCGCTGCAGGCGCGCTGCAAGGCGATGGAAGCCGAAGGCGCGCTGTGCGCCAGCCTGTTCGTCGGCTTCCCGCATGCGGACATCACGAACGCCGGCCTCAGCGTGGTCATCACCACCGACAACGACATGGCCCAGGCCGAACGGCTGCGCGACGAGTTGCTGGCCGCCGCCTGGGCGCAGCGCGAGGCCTTCGTCTACCAGCTGGAGCCGCTGGAACAGTCGGTGGCCCGGGCCAAGGCGATGACGCCGGCCCCCGGCGCGGGGCCGGTGATCCTGCTCGACCACTACGACAACGCCGCCTCGGGCGGGCCGATGGACACCACGCGCGTGCTGGCCGAGATCATGCGCCAGGGCCTGGAGAACGTGGCCGCCTTCGGCATCTTCGACCCCGGAGCCGTGCGCCAATGCATCGCGGCCGGCATCGGCGCCAGCGTCTCGTTGCCCATCGGCGGCAAGCTGAAGATGCCGATGTGCCCTGAGCCCAGCGAGCCGCTGCTCGTCAGCGGCAAGGTGAAGACCATCTTCGACGGCAAGTACCGCGCCAAGGGTCCGATGGCCGCCGGCACACAGCAGGACATGGGCCATGCGGTGGTGCTGGACACCGGCCGCGTGGAGATCGTGCTGTTCTCGCGGCATGTGGAGCCCTTCGACGTCAACACGCTGCTGTCGGTGGGCATCGACCCGATGCAGAAGCGCTACGTCATGTTGAAGAGCCGCATCCACTGGCGCGCCGGCATGAGCCACCTGGCCTCGGCGGTGGTGGAATGCGCGGGCGTCGGCGTCTGCACTTCCGACTACGGCCAACACAAGTTCGAGCGGCTGCGCCGGCCCATTTATCCGCTGGACCCGCAGGTGGTGCGATGAACCTCAAGTCCTTTCCTTTCGGATCGGCCACGGCGCAGGCAGCGGCCCTGCGCGCCGGCAAGGTGTCCAGTGTCGAACTGCTGAAGGCCTACCTGGAACGCGTGGACCGCTTCAACCCGGCGCTGAACGCGCTGGTGGTCGACGACCGCAAGGCGGCACTGAACCGCGCGCGTGCCGCCGACCGTGCGCGGGCGAAGGGCGAGGTCTGGGGCCCGCTGCACGGCCTGCCGATGACGGTGAAGGAGTCCTTCGACCTCAAGGGTCAACCCACCACCTGGGGCAACGTGTTTCGCAAGGGCCATGTGGCCGCCGAGGACGCGCTGGCCGTGCAACGGCTCAAGGCCGCGGGCGCAGTGGTCTTCGGCAAGAGCAACGTGCCGCTGAACCTGGCCGACTTCCAGAGCTACAACGCGGTCTACGGCACCACCCACAACCCCTGGGACCTGAAGCGCGGGCCGGGTGGCTCCTCGGGTGGCAGCGCGGCCATGGTCGCCGCCGGCCTGAGCGCGCTGGAGTACGGCAGCGACATCGGCGGCAGCATCCGCAATCCTGCCGCGTACTGCGGCGTCTATGGGCTGAAGCCCACCTGGTGCATCGTGCCGAAGCGCGGGCATTCGCTGGCGCCGAAGCCGGGCGCCGAGGCCGACCTGTCGGTGATCGGCCCGCTGGCGCGCAGTGCCGCCGACCTGGCGCTGGCGCTGAAGCTGACCGTCGGGCCCGACGCGCTCAATGCCCGGGGCATGGTCTACAAGCTGCCGGCGCCGCCCAAGGCGCTGAAGGGCCTGCGCGTGGCGGTGTGGCTGGACGAGCCGGGCATCGCGCCGGTGGACAGCAGCGTGCAGCTGCGCATCGAGGCCGCCGCGCGCGCGCTGGCCAAGGCCGGCGCCAAGGTGGATTTCAAGGCCCGGCCGGCCTTCGATCCGCTGCAGGCGCACCGCACCTACCAGCTGCTGTTGCAGGCCAACATGGCGGCGCGGCGCCCCGACCAGGCGGAACTGCAGGCCGCGCGGGCCCGCCTGCGCGACGACGACACGAGCGACCACGCAATGGCGCTGCGCGCGTCCACCGCCAGCTACAAGGAAGTGTTCGACGCCAACCACGCGCGCGAGCATCTGCGCTGGGCCTGGCACGACTTCTTCGGCCAGTACGACCTGATGCTGATGCCGATCACCGCCACAGCCGCCTTCCCGCACGACCCGAGCGAGCCGATGCCGGCGCGGCGCATGCGCATCAACGGCGTCGACCACCCGTACTTCGCGCAGCTGTTCTGGGCCGGGCTGGCGACCGCGCCCTTCCTGCCTTCGACCATCGCGCCGGTGGGCCTGACGCCCGAGGGGTTGCCGGTAGGCCTGCAGATCGTCGGCCCCGAGTTCGGCGACCTGAGCACCGTGTGGCTGGCCGGCCAGCTGGCCGATCTGATCGGCGGCTACCAGCCGCCGCCGGGGTACTGAGTCATGGGCGTCAGCACCGAAACCCGCGGCCGCGTGCTGCTGATCCGGCTGGACCGCGACGCCAAGCTAAATGCGATGGACCGCGACATGACGCTGGCCCTGGACGCGGCGATGAACCGGCTGGAGGACGACGACGCGCTGTGGGTCGGCGTGCTCACCGGCCAGGGCCGCGCCTTCAGCGCCGGCAGCGACCTGGCCGACCCCGACCGCAACAGCACCGAACGCGGCGGGCCCTACGGCCTGATCCGCCGCGCCCGGCGCAAGCCGCTGATCGCCGCGGTGGACGGCCTGGCCTTCGGCGGCGGCTTCGAGATGGTCCTGGCCTGCGACCTGGTGGTGGCCTCGACGCGCGCCCGCTTCGCGCTGCCCGAAGTCAAGCGCGGGCTGCTGGCGCTGTACGGCGGCGTGTTCCGCGCCGCACGGGCGCTGCCCCCGAACCTGGCGCGCGAACTGGTGATGACCGGCGAGCCGATCGGTGCCGAACGCGCCCATGCGCTGGGCCTGGTCAACCGGCTGTGCGGCGACGGCGCGGCGGTGGACGAGGCGCTGCAACTGGCCGAGGCCATCTGCGCCAACAGCCCGGTGGCCGTGCGCGAGAGCCTGGGCGTGCTGAACCAGGCCGTCGAGGCGGCCGACCAGCTGGCCTGGCAGCTCAGCGGCGAGGCCGCGACGCGGGTGCGCGCCTCTGAAGACAGCCGCGAGGGCATCGCCGCCTTCCTGGGCAAACGCGCACCAGTCTGGCGCGGCCGCTGAGGCGCGCCGCCCTCCCCCGCGGACGCGCGGTTACGGCGCGGTTACGGCGCCTGCTCAAGGGTACATCCGGTGTTGTCATTTTTCGGCGGCACCTATAGTCGCCGCGGTGCAGCAACCCGGTGCGGGCCCTGCCGCCCGCGACCCAGAGGCCCCTGCGCGAAGAGCCGAGCGTCGAAAGCACCGCCAACCCAAGTCATGGAGACAAGCCGATGAAGCTGAAGCAACTCGCCGCAGCAGCCCTTTTCGGTGGCGCATTGATCGCCACCAGCCCCGCGTTCGCACAGGCCCAGGAAAAGCTCACCGTCTGGTGGGGCAAGGGTTTCTACAAGGCCGAGGACGACGCGCTGTACGCCGCCATCAAGAAGTTCGAGGCCAAGTACCCGAAGTACAAGGTGGAGCTGTCGCTGTACGCGCCGCAGGAAATCATCCCCAAGACCGTGGCGGCACTGGATGCCGGCAACCCGCCCGACGTGGCCTACGGTGACGTCTACGACTTCCAGGTCACGGCCAAGTGGGCACACGACGGCAAGCTGGAAGACGTGACCAGCATCATCGAGCCGCTGCGCGCCAAGTTCGAGCCGCAGGCGCTGTCGACCACCTTCCTCTACAACGACGTTGCCAAGACCCGGGCCTACTACGCGTACCCGATCAAGCAGCAGACCATGCACATCCAGTACTGGAAGGACATGCTGGCTGAGGCGGGCTTCAAGGAAAGCGACATCCCGAAGGACTGGAAGGGCTACTGGGAGTTCTGGTGCGAGAAGGTGCAACCCGCCTACCGCCAGAAGACCGGCCAGCGCGGCTTCGGCACCGGCTTCCCGATGGGCGTGGATTCCAGCGACTCGTTCTATTCGTTCCTGACCTTCATGGACGCCTACAACGTCAAGCTGGTCAGCGATTCGGGCAAGGTGCTGGTCGACGACCCGGCCGTGCGCGACGGCCTGATCAAGGCCATGACCGACTACACGTATGTGTACGGCAAGGGCTGCACGCCGCCGTCGTCCACCGCCTGGAAGGACCCGGACAACAACGTCGCCTTCCACAACAAGACCATCATCCTGACCCACAACGCGACGATCTCGATCGCCGCCAAGTGGCTGGACGACATGAACAACCCGGCGCTCACCGACGCGCAGCGCGCCACGGCCAAGAAGAACTACACCGAGCTCATCGCCACGGCCGGCTTCCCGAACAAGCCGGACGGCACGAAGATGACCTACCGGGCCGCGGTGAAGACCGGCGTGATCTTCAAGGATGCGAAGAACAAGGCTGGTGCCAAGGCCTTCGTTGCCTTCATCCTGGACGATGCCAACCTGACGCCGTATGTCGAGGGCTCGCTGGGCCGCTGGTTCCCGGTGACCAAGGCCGCGCAGCAAAGCGCCTTCTGGAAGAGCGACCCGCACCGCCTGGCCGTGTACAACCAGTTCATGAACGGCACCACGCCTTTCGAATTCACCAAGAACTACAAGTTCACGGTGCTGAACAACGAGAACGTGTGGGCCAAGGCCATGAACCGCATCCTCAGCGAGAAGGTGCCGGTGGACAAGGCGGTGGACGAGATGATCGCCCGCATCAAGGTGGTGGCGGCCAACTGATCGGCGCCCTGGGCATGGGCTGGCGGCTTGCCGCCGGCCCTGCCGCAACGGATTTCCCATGAACACCGCCACGCTGGAAAGCACCGCGACGCGGCCCCGCAAGCCCCTGGGCATCTGGGGCTTCTGGGGCCGCCTGTTCGTGGTGCCCTACCTGCTGGTGTTCCTGATCTTCGTGCTGTTCCCGGTGGGCTACGGCCTGTGGCTGGCACGCAGCCCAGCGAGCTACGCCAAGCTCTTCGAAGACCCGATCTTCTTCCGCACCGCGCTCAACACGGTGATCTTCCTGGTCGTCGCGATCAACATCAAGATGATGATCGCGCTGTACCTGTCGGGCTTTTTCCTGCACACCCGCTGGTGGATCAAGGTGCTGGCGGTGCTGTTCATCCTCCCCTGGGCGGTGCCGTCGATTCCGACCATCCTGTCGGTGCGCTTCATGCTCAACCCCGAGTGGGGCGTGATCAACAGCGTCTACTTTCGCATGACGGGCCTGGACGGCCCCAACTGGCTGAACGATCCGACGCTGGCCTTGAGCCTGTCGATGCTGATGCACATCTGGAAGAGCCTGCCCTTCTGGACGCTGATCCTGCTGGCCGGGCGCATGGCCATCCCGGCCGAGCAGTACGAGGCCGCCAGCGTCGACGGCGCCAGCAACTGGCAGAAGTTCCGCTTCATCACCTGGCCGGCGATGAGCGGGCTGTACCTGACGAGCACGCTGCTGTCGACGATCTGGACGCTGGGCGATTTCAACAGCGTCTACCTGCTCACCGGCGGCGGCCCGGCCGACCTGACGCACGTGCTGGCCACACTCGGCATCCGCTACCTGCGGCTGGACCAGATCGAACTGGCCATGGCCTCGATCGTGGTGAGCCTGCCGCTGGTGCTGCCGATCGTCTATTTCATGATGAAGCGGCTCAGCAAATGAAGATCCGCTGGCGCGACGTCACCACCGAAGCCAAGCTGCTGCTGGTGGGCATTCCGGTGCTGCTGTGGACCGTGATCCCGGTCTATCACATGTTCCTGTTTGCGA
>Ga0209369_1001080_pt1 | contig 16416 bp, 11 predicted proteins | sample EBPBio142010_DNA_FD_185865 | JGI IMG/M metagenome (GOLD analysis project Ga0209369, IMG submission 185865) | Wastewater treatment Type I Accumulibacter community from EBPR Bioreactor in Madison, WI, USA - Reactor 1_10/4/2010_ DNA (SPAdes)... | ecosystem: Engineered > Bioreactor > EBPR >... | reverse complement strand
ATTTGTCGATCTCGTCGACACGAAGCTCGGCGACAAGGTCGTGATCCCGCTGAACTGGGAGCACGCCAAAGTCGTCGAAAGCAGCATTCCCGAGATCAAACTGGACAGGTTCGCCTCGGGCCACGCGAGCCTTGAAAGTACCTACACCTCCAGGGCTATCGGGCTGGTTAGAGGAGGCTGGTTGCCATCGGGATTGGCGGTCCGGGAGGACATGATCGTTCTTCCTGACCGTTGCACCATCAGCGAGCTGAAAGGGCGGTTTCGAGACGGCGTCAAGAAGAACGAGGACGACAAGGACTTTCTTGACTTCTTCGAGGGCGAGGGCATTCGCATCAATCCTTTGCTCTACGCGCTGGAAGGCAACCTGCGAAGGAATCCCACGCCGGAGCAGATCCAGCAGCAGCTCGATGAAGTGCTCGCGGCCTTACGGTCGGCGCTGCCCAAGGCCGAGTTGGTGCCAGGGGGCATCGGAGGTCTGCAGGGCGTTATCGGGATCGTGCGAGACACCCAGGCCAGCATGGAGCGAAAGCAGACCTTCCTGATGCGCATGGCACCGAAGCTGCAGGCGCCGACCAGTGCAACTAAGAGGGCGCAACTCTGGGATGAGGCGCTGAACGTGGCGCAGGCGTGCGGCATCGCGAGGAGCTCGCTGGTCGTCCTGGCGGTGCTCAGTTCGATCTCGGTCCCCATGGGCAACAGTCCGGCAAAGCGCCTGCTCAAGCCGTCCGCGGACTATTCCGCCGAAGCTGCCTACAACGCCTTGGCCGACCTACGCTCGTTGGAGATTCTGATGTGCCTGTTCGCGTTGTTCCCCGACCAACGCATCATGCTTTGCACCGGTGACAAGAACCTTGCCCTATTCTGGGCCGGGATGCGTGCATCGTGCTTTACCTGGGCGGGCCACGCTGCCAGTTTCACTCTCTCGCCGATTGAAGCGCTCTTGCCACACGTTTCCCCAGCGCGGGCAGCTTCCTTCTTCGATGCGGTCGATGATCGAGCGCGGGTTGCCGCCAGTTCATTGGCGCAAGGCGATGCGCAATGAAAGCGTATCCATTTACCCGTCCAACGATCGTGGCAGCCATCGAATTTCTCGGCGCGGTGTCTTCACAGGCGAAATTCGATCAGATCATCGTTCGCATGGGATTGGATGCCGCGATCGAACTGGGTCCTTCAAAAAGCGTGACCGCGAAGAGCGCCTTGATGGCACGGGCCGTGATGCAGAGCGCCGCTCAGCTGATCGACACGGTGAGTGGGCAGATGACGCTCGCTGAAGCAGTTGTTCGGACAGCCGTCCTGGCGACACAGCGGGAGAATGGCAATTCTGAACAGGCGCCTTTTCTGCGCGGCCTAGCGCTCGACGGCTACGTCGTGTCTTGGGATGAGTCGTCGCGTGCGCCCCTGTTGCGCGCAGCCCTGCCCGAGGAAATCGATCTACCGGCGACTGATGACGAAGTCCACCAGTTGCTGAAGCATTACGCCTTCAATGTTCCATTGGGGCATCTTGACCAGGCAATCGCTGCACACACGCGGGGTGACTGGGCCGCGGCCAACAGCCAGATACGAAGCTTCCTGGAAGGGCTCCTCGACGATATTGCACTGCGCATCGACCCCCAGAAAGCCGCGCAGTTGCCGACTTCCGAGAACCGCCGCGCGCTGCTGGCAGACCGGGGGTTCCTCTCGAAAGATCGGAATGAGTGGACTCCTGAGGGCAAGAGCTACATCAACGGGCTGTTCAAGATGTTGCACACGGATGGTTCGCATCCCGGCCTGTCCGATGACGACCACAGCACGTTTCGCTTGCACCTGGGCCTGATCACCGGGCGCACCCTTCTGCGGCGCCTGCACCTCGGCCGATGAGCCGACAAGCTGTAAGCCGGTCATGTCTGCGAGTTGCTGGACGTCGATCTGGCTGCTGAGGTGCCCGCCCTGCAGGGTGTCGGATCACTGTCGTGGCGCTGTCGTGTTGTCATTGCAGGCGCGTCTCGATACTGACGACATCGAAACGCCATCTATGGAGCGCCTATGACGACCGAAGAGAAAACACAGGAATCCCGGCTTTTGACACCCGCTGAGCTGGCAGTCTTGACGCGAATGTTCCGCGAAGTGCGCCATTGGTCGCAGGAGCAGTTGGCTGAGCTGTCGGGTCTGAATGTGCGAACGATCCAGCGTGTTGAGCAGGCAATGCCAGCCAGCCTGGACACGCGACGCGCCATCGCCCGGGCCTTCGAGTTCGAGGACATCGACGTATTCAGCAAGCCGTTCTCGATTCCTTCGGACGAGACCATCAAGGCGGCAAAGGAAAAATTCGATAAGGAAAACGTCACTTTGGCGGCGCAGCCGTTGACGACCGGCCGCCAGTTGGCCAAGCTGGCGGAGGCGAGCACCATGGATCTCTCAGAGCCAGCGTTCGAGATGGGGCGGGAGGCCGAGCAGGCTTTTGCGGAACTGGTGGACTACTTTCGGGAATACCGAGATTGCGCGGACATGTACAGCGAGTCCGGCAAGTTCGAGGTCTACGATGCCCTGCAGGCGCACATCGATGATCTGCGCCTGCTTCAGGTGTCGTTGTGCCATGCAGGGCGCAAAGTGCAACTCAAGTTCGGCGGGGATGCGGAGGCCAAGCCGATGCCGGCCACGATTCTGTATGTGGTCGCTTTTCCGCTCGGCCAGGAACCGGCTGAGTTCGCGACACCGCGCACCGGCGGGCTCAAGCTCTGATGCAGCGGGCGGCCGGCGCGTCGTAACACGTAACATGTAACACGCGCACTGCCGCCCACAAGGCTTGACCGATCAGGCACACCGGCTTCCCGGGTGGTCACCGGGCGCGGCGTGGCTGTGAAGGCGCCCGTAAGCCAAGCCCAAGCCAGATGGCGCATCTCCCGATCGGCTGCGGTAGGCGCTCCGGCGGTGCCCACCTGAACGTTCTCGGCTTATTCGCTGCACAGTAAATATTGGCGTAGCGTCGAATATTCGCTAGAATCACATTATTTACTGCACAGTAAACAACTTCCACACCCATGATGCTTGAGTCTTCCCTGACCGAACGGCAGTTGCTCACGCAGTTTCTGGACGCCCTCCGGGAACTGCCGGAGGTGCATGCCGACCTGGATCACTGGGAGCCGATGGGTTCGACTGGTGATCGCGGGCACGACGCCCAGATCGACCTGCAGGTAGCGGGCAAGTCCTTCATCCTGCTGGTTGAGGCCAAGAAGGCAGTCTATCCGCGAGACGTTCGCCAGGTGATTTGGCAGTTCCGGGAGGCCAGCCACGGCCGGCCCAAGAGGCAGGGCAAAGAACCGCTGTCGCTCCTGGTCGCCGAATCTATTTCCCCGGGCGCCAAGGATCTGCTCAGAAGTGAGCGAATCGGGTACTACGACAGCGGCGGCAGCCTGTATCTGCCCGCCCCGGGGGCCTACCTCTACATCGACAAGCCGCCGCCCAAGACTCTCGCAAAGTCGGTTCGATCCCTGTTTTCCGGGCGACGCGCGCAAGTGCTTCACGCCCTGCTGATCCAGCATCAGGACTGGTTCGGCGTGAAGGAATTAGCCCAACGTGCGATGGTGTCCCCGGCCACCGCTTCCCAAGTGCTGACGGAGCTTGAGCGTTTCGACTGGCTGGTGTCGCGCGGGCAAGGGCCAAGCAAGGAGCGCCACCTTCGCGAGCCCGCAGCTTTGCTGGATGCGTGGGTGAAGCAACTCCCATCCATCCGACCCCCGAACCTTCGCCGCTACTACGTGCCGGCCACGAAGGCGGACACCTTGCTGGAGCGGGTTGGCGAAGTTTTCGACGCCCATGACGCCGGGTACGCGATCAGTCACGAAGCCGCAGCACAGCGCTATTCCCCATTCCTCTCCAGTGTTTCCCAGGTGCGCGCCCGGCTGCTGATCGGCTCTAGCGCCGACGCCGCCATCGGTGATCTCGGCGCACGCGTGGTCAATGAAGGCGCCAACCTGGCCATCATCGAAGCGAAGTCGTCCGGCGACTTGCTCTTCCGCGAGCGAGTCGGCGGCATCTGGCTGGCCAGCCCGGTACAGGTTTATCTCGACCTGCTGCGCGGCGAAGGCCGCTCCAAGGAAATGGCCGAGCACCTGCGCAAAGAACGGATCGGCTTCTGATGGTCAAACCCGCAACACTCGACGGCTACAGCGACCAGTACACGCTCGATTGCGAACGCGTCCTCGTGACGCTGTTGCGTGGGTTAGGGCCGTGGAAGGACTCGGTCTACCTGGTCGGAGGCCTGACCCCGAGATATCTGGTCGCCGCTCGGCCGCCCGCGGTCCCAGCGCATGCGGGCACCCTCGATGTCGACATCGTGATCGACCTGCAAATCCTGGCCGACACCGAGGCGTATCACACGCTGGAGGACAACCTCAAGAAGATGGGCTTCGAGCGCGCCGAAAACGAGGCCGGAAAGAAGCTCTCATGGCGTTGGCAAGCTCGCACTGAACACGGTGCGCTGATGGTGCTGGAGTTGCTCGCAGATGCACCTGATATCGCCGGTGGCAAGGTGCAGCCGCTGCCGACCGATGGCACGATCTCGGCGTTGAACATTCCAAATTCGTCCATCGTCTTTGACCTCCATCAGATCACCGAGATCCAGGCCGAACTGCTGGGTGGCAACGGCGTGGCGACCGAGAAGGTGAAGCATGCCAACCTGGTCAGCTTCACCTGCCTGAAGTCGTTTGCTTTCGATCAGCGTTTCGAGCGCAAGGACGCGCACGACCTGATCTATTGCATCGAGCACGCACCCGAGGGATCGGATGCTGTCGCCGACGCTTTCCGCAAAGAGCTGGCAGGCAAGCACGGCGCCGTGATCCAGGCCTCCTTGGTCATCCTGCGCAACCGGTTCGCGCAGGACGAGAAGACAGAGGGCTATCGCAAGGATGGTCCGGTGTCGGTCGCCAAGTTCGAACTTGGCGAGAGCGACGAGCCCGAGCAGCGCGAAGCGAGGGCGTTGCGTCAGCGCCAAGCCAGCGACGTGGTCGAACAGCTTCTCCGACGGATCGGATAGGGGACGGCGTGGCCATCAAAGCGATATTCGTCGGCATCAACAAGCACGTCGACACGACGATTCCTGAGCTGAGTGGCGCGCGCCACGACGCCACCGCGCTGTGGGCGCTGTTCACCGACACCGTTGATGGCTTGAGTGCCCGGCTGCTGGTGGACGAAGCCGCTACGCACGCCGAGGTGTCGCAAGCGATGCTCGGCACCTTGGCCGCCGCGGGAGATGACGATGTGGTCGTCATCACGTTCGCGGGGCATGGTTCTCCCGATGGGAACCTGGTCCTGTTCGACACGAGCGCGACCGACCTTGCCCGCACGTCCTTGTCGATGGCGGGCTTGGCGGATGCCTTCAAAGCGACGCGGGCACGCGCCGTCCTTTGCATTCTCGACTGCTGCTTCAGTGGCCAAGCACCGGCCCGCGTGCTCGAGACCGCCGCGCGCCCGCGCAGCGCATTTGCGCTCAAAGGCGTCTATGGCGAAGGGCGCATCCTGCTGGCCGCCTGTGCGACCAATGAGTCGGCATGGGAACAGCCGGGCACCGGTCATGGGCTGCTCACGCACGCGGTGATCGAAGCGTTGACCGGCGCTGCGGGCGCATCGGTCAGCTTTCCCGAGATCGCCGGCGAGATAATACGGCTCGCCCGTGTCGAAGCCGAACGCATCTGCGTGACGCAGACCCCTGTGTTCCTTGGAAGCGTTCAGGGTGGTCTGGTGTTTCCGGCACTCAAGCGAGGCGACAACTTCGCAGCTGCCTTCCCAGCGAGGGCGGTGCAGCAGATGTCGGGATCATTCGCGGAGTTTTCCGCTTACGGCTTCCCGCCAGAGATCGTCGAGAGATGGGCGACGGACTTCCCGCAAGGTCTCAACGCACTGCAGCTGAAGGCGGTCAACGAGTTCGGCGTGCTCAACGGCAACTCCGTACTGGTGGTCGCGCCTACGAGTTCCGGCAAGACCATGGTCGGCGAGGTGGCGGCGATCCAGGCTGTCACCTCCGGCAAGAAGGCAGCTTTCCTGCTGCCCTACCGCGCGCTTGTCAACGAGAAGTTCGAGGAATTCACCGAGCGCTACGCGGCTGCTGGTTTGCGCGTTGTCCGTTGCAGCGGAGATGCCACCGACGGCATCGGGCCGGTGTTGGCTGGGCGCTACGACTTGGGCTTCTTCACCTACGAAACGTTCCTCAACCTGGCGCTCGGCTCGCCCCGCATGCTGAACCAGCTCGGCCTCGTGGTGCTGGACGAAGGGCAGTTCATCACGGACCCGCATCGCGGCATCACGGTTGAATTGATCTTCTCGCTGCTGTTGCGGGCGCGCCAGCGCGGCATCGAGCCGCAGCTCTTGATCCTGTCAGCGGTCATTGGCAACCTGAATAGCTTTGATCGCTGGCTGAGCGTTCCGCTGCTGCTGTCGCGCGAACGGCCTGTGCCGCTGATCGAAGGGGTGCTCGACCGGCGTGGAACATTTCAGTACGTTGATGCCGACGGAACAACGAAGACCCAGGCCCTGCTGCCGGCGCACCGCATCGTGCAGCGCCGCGACAAACCAAGTTCGCAGGATGTGATCGTGCCGTTGGCGCAGCAACTGGTCTCGCAAGGCGAGAAGCTGCTGATTTTTCGCAACATGCGCGGCCCGGCGCAGGGCTGTGCAAAGTACCTGGCCAAGGAGCTGGGACTTGGTCCCGCCACGGCCGTCCTCGATGCGCTGCCTATCCAAGACCTGACCGGTGCATCACAGGACCTGCGGGAATGCTTGGCCGGCGGCACGGCGTTTCACAACACCAACTTGCTGCGGGCCGAGAGAGAGGCTGTCGAAAGGGGCTATCGGAGCGCCAGTGGCGGGATTCACGCTTTGGTCGCCACCACGACCCTGGCCGCGGGCATCAACACCCCGGCCTCGACGGTGGTGCTCGCAGAAAACGAGTTCGTCGGTGAGGACGGCCGGCAGTTCACGGTGGCCGAGTACAAGAACATGGCGGGTCGTGCGGGTCGCCTTGGCTTCAACGAAATCGGCAAGGCGATCATCCTCGCGGACACGCCGATGGAACGTGCGCAGCTCTTCCAGCGCTATGTGATGGGCGTGCCGGAAGACGTGAAGTCATCGTTCCAGCAACGCGACCTGCCGACATGGACACTGCGCCTGCTCAGCCAGGTACGCGGCGTTCGGGCCGACGAGATTCCCGGGCTGCTGGTCAACACCTTCGGCGGGTACTCGGCATCGCGCGCGAATCCTCAGTGGGTCGCGATGGTTGAGCGAGATGTGACGGCCTTGGTCGATCGCCTCTTGCAGGCGGGGTTGGCCGAGCGCGAAGGCGACCTCATCCACCTGACGCTGCTCGGGCGCGCTTGCGGCGCCTCTTCTTTGTCGTTCGAATCGAGCCTACGCTTGGTCGAGCTGATGGGGCGATTGGACGCTGCCCAAACACCACCCGGCCACGTGCTCGCGATGGTCCAGGTGTTGGACGAAATGGATGCCGTCTACACGCCGGTCATGAAGAAGGGGCAATCCGAGAGCGTGCGTGTCAGCGATCTGGCGCAGCGCTTCGGGCACCAGATGCCGCAGATGCTGCAGCGGTACTGCCGTGACCAGATTGAGTTCTGGGCTCGCTGCAAACGCGCCTCACTGTTGCACGACTGGATCGAGGGGACGCCAGTCGATGTGCTGGAGAAGCGTTACTCCACAACTCCGTTTGGCGGGGCCATCGGGTACGGCAACATCATCGGTATCGCAGACGGCACACGATTTCATTTGCGCTCGGCGCATCAGATCCTATCGACGCTGTTCCCCGATCAGCCTGAGTTCTTAAAAGGTCTGGACGACATCCTGCAGCGGCTCGAATTCGGGTTGCCCTCCGCTGCCTTGCCACTCACTAAGCTGTCGGTGCGTTTGACCCGTGGTCAATGCCTGGCGCTGTTGGCCGTTGGCGTCCGCAACGCCGATCAACTGAACAGCTTGGACGACGATCGGCTGCGCCGTTGCGTGGGGCTGGGGACGGCCGTACTGTTGAGGCCAAAGAACGACAAGGGCGGTGTGATGCCCGAAGAAAAAAGGGGAGACGAATGATCCTGACTGACAACGAAACCAAGGTCGATCTGCTGAACAATGAAGCGATCGCGACGACGATCATCGGATTGTTGCGGGAGAAGCCGGACAGTCCGGTGACGATCGGCGTCCATGGCGATTGGGGCGCTGGGAAGTCCAGTGTGCTGGAGATGATCGAGGCTGGGTTCTCCGGCAATGAAGATGTTCTGTGCTTGAAGTTCAACGGCTGGCGCTTCCAGGGCTTCGAAGATGCGAAGATTGCCCTGATCGAGGGCATCGTGACGGGCCTCGTGGAGAAACGGCCTGCGTTGAACAAGGCTGCCGGCGCAGTTAAGGATGTCTTTAAGCGCATCGACTGGTTGAAGGTCGCGAAGAAAGCCGGCGGCTTGGCGGTAACGGCATTCACAGGCATCCCGACGCCGGACCAGATTGGCGCCGTTGTCGGTTCCCTCGAAGCCTTGTTGGCCGATCCCAGCAAGCTGGCCACGAAAGTAAACCTCAGCAACGCTATCGATGAAGTCAAGTCGGTGCTCAAGCCTGGCGAGACCAAGAATGTGCCCGAGGAGGTGGAAGCGTTCCGCAAGGCCTTCGACCAACTCCTCAAGGACGCCGGCATCAAGCAGCTGATAGTGCTGATCGACGATCTTGATCGCTGTCTGCCCGACACGGCCATCGAAACCCTCGAAGCCATCCGACTGTTTGTCTTCACGGCACGCACCGCGTTCGTGGTCGCCGCTGACGAGGCGATGATCGAGTACGCGGTGCGCAAGCATTTTCCCGACTTGCCGGAGACCACCGGCCCCCGTGACTATGCGCGGAACTACCTGGAAAAGCTGATCCAGGTGCCGTTTCGCATTCCGGCCCTGGGTGAGACTGAGACGCGCATCTACGTGACACTGTTGTTGGCGGGTGCGGAGATCGGCGACGGGGATGCCGACTACGCAAAGCTCATCGAGGTGGCGCGGGAACGCCTGAAGCGTCCGTGGGCGAGCGGTGGACTCGACGCGGCGACCGTCAAGGCGGCACTTGGTAAGCAGGCCGACAAAGCCAACAACGCGCTTGCGCTGAGCGATCAGATCGGTCCGATCCTCGCGAGCGGGGTGAAGGGCAACCCGCGCCAAATCAAACGATTCCTGAACACGCTATTGCTTCGAGAGCGCACGGCGACTGCGCGCGGATTCGGTGATGACATCACTTTGCCAGTGTTGGCGAAGCTGATGCTCGCCGAGCGATTCATCCCCCGACTGTTCGAGCAGATCGCGTTCGTGGCGGCGGTCCATCCGAAAGGCCTTTGTGATGACCTTGAAGCGCTCGAGAAGAGCCTTGCCGCAGATGGCAAGGCAACAACTCAGGAAGAGCGCAAGGGGACGAAGCCGGCGGAGCCAGTCGTGCCCGCGCCCGACAACGCGGTCCTGGCGGAATGGAAATCGTCTGACACGGTTCGTGACTGGGCGCGGGTTCAGCCGTTGTTGTCCGGCGTCGATCTGCGTCCATACCTCTTCGTGACGAAGGACAAGAAGGATTACTTCGGCCCTGTGTCGGTGTTGGGGCACCTGGGCAGCGTCGTCGAGAAGCTGTTCGGCGGCAAGATGATGGTTCAAGGTTATGAAGCCGAGCTGAAGCAGCTCGTCCAGCCTGAGGCTGACAAGGTGTTCGAGGCTGTGCGCGCCAAGATCACGGGTACCGGTGCATTCGAGACGATGCCGCCCGGCGTCGATGGCCTCATCGTTCTGGTGAAGGCGCAGCCAGGGTTGCAGGGCAAGCTGCTCGACTTCTTGGAGGCTTTGCCGAGCAGCAAGTGCGGGCCATGGGCTGTGCGCGGCTGGCAAGGAGTCATCAAGGACACGGAGTGCGTCGGGCGTCTGACGAAGCTATTGACGGATTGGAGCAAGGCCACCAACAACCCCACGCTCAGAGCGACCGCCGAGCTGGCCCTGAAAGACACGAAAGGGGTTCGGTGATGGGGACTTCGACAGCGTACGGCGGACCGGGCGGCGGAACGCCGCTGGTGCCCTCATGGCTGGGAGGTGCGGACGGTGGGGACGCGGCGCCAGCATCGCCTGCAGGGGGTGATGGGGCCGACGGTGACGGCGCTCCGCGCGGTGACGGAGCGGTACCGCCCGCTGCGCCGAGTCGGCCTGCCATTCCCGCTGCCGCTGATCCTCAGCGTTTTTCCGGCGCGCGCAATAGCTTCACGCGATTTGCCGGTTCGGGCGGCAGTGATCGAGCCAGCCTGGGGCGTGCCGTCTCACGTTACGTCTCCACGTCCGCGGGAGGTGCACGCCAAGCGGCACAGCGCATGGGCGCCTCGCGTGGCTCTGGCGCGAGGTTGCTGGGCTTCCTCGCCGATGCCCAAGCCCGAGGCGTTCGCGAAGCGCTGCGCTCGTTGGACCTTGAGTCGCTGGCAGGGCGCCCGATCGCAGAGATACTCGTTGGCTTGGCCGACTACATCTGTCCCGGCGCGGGTACGGTCGATGAGGGTATCGCGCGGGAAGCCTACATCGAGACGATCATCGAGTTGACCACTGAGGGTTTGACCGACCTGTCGACCTTCACGCCGGACCAGATGCAAACGGTGTTCGAGCTCTATGCGACGCATGCGATCGAGGCAAGGATTTGCAACGACATTGGCACCAAGGCTGTGACGATGCCGACTGACGTGCAGGCTGCGCATCGCGTTGAGGCACAGCTGCGCGATTTTATCCGTGGCGGGGTGAGTGATGCCCTGACGAGGGCGAGCGCCGAATCGCCCAATCTGACCCCGGAGCGCATCCAGTCGTTCGTGGACACGGTCTACGAATCCGCGTTTGCGATCCTTCAGACGCTGGGGCAAGCGGAGGCAGACCAGTGAAAAGGCAACTTCTGGCCGGCCGCTTCGGCCCTGATGACAACGCCGGTGTCCCCGCAGCCGCAGACGAGCAGCGCACCTGGCTTCAACTGGTCGCTGGAGAAAAGTCGCTTGACCACGGTATCGGCGGTGCACTGACGAGCTTGAAGAAGCTGGGCATCTTCCCGTCTGAGATCGGCATTGACCTACTGGTAGTCGCTGCACACGTCCATGCGGCTGACACCCGCATCTCTCGTGCCGAGCAGTCGCAGGACTCCTGGACGCGGGAGATTCGCCTGGTCGTGCCCGTGAGTGATCCGACGCGTTGGACCGCCGCGACCCCAACGCTCACGAAGGCTTTGAACTTCTTGACCGGCGACCGATGGACGATTGGCTTTCGGGCACGTCCGCCCAGGTTCACCACCATTGCCAGTGAAGCGCCCCCCACCTTGATTGCGCCGCCATTCGACTCGGTGAGCCTGTTTTCCGGTGGCCTCGACAGTTTGATCGGTGCCATCGATCTGCTGCAGGGCGGATCAACTCCACTGTTGGTCAGTCACTTCGGCGAAGGCGCGACCAGTGACGCACAAGGCAAGCTCTTTTCGGGGCTGAAGAAACACTACGGCAAGTCATCGTTTGAGCGCTTGCGGGTGGGCATGACCTTCGCAGATGGCTTGGTCGATGATGTCGGCTCGGAGAACAGCACTCGGGGCCGCTCGTTCCTCTTCTTTGCGCTTGGTGTGTTCGCCTGCACCGGGCTGAGCAAGGCCTTCACGCTCCGGGTACCGGAAAACGGACTCATCGCCTTGAATGTTCCTTTGGACCCACTGCGCCTGGGCTCGAACAGCACTCGCACCACCCACCCGTACTACATGGCTCGCTGGAACGACCTGCTCACGGAACTGGGAGTCGCAGGTCGCGTCGAGAACCCTTACTGGGACAAGACCAAGGGCGAGATGGCTGCAGGTTGTTTGAACGCGGCGTTGCTGGCCAAGCTCGCGCCAGACTCCCTGTCGTGCTCAGCACCGGCAAAGGGGCGCTTTAAGGGGATCGGCATCCAGCATTGTGGCTACTGCCTACCATGCCTGATCCGGCGTGCCGCCTTGGAGAGCGCGTGGGGTGTGGGGGCGGATGAGACCGCCTACACAGCGTCTGATCTGCGAGCCAACGCCTTGGATACGCGCACGTCGGCCGGGATGCAGGTACGGTCCTTTCAGTACGCCATCGAGCGTCTTCGGGGGCAACCGCAGCTCGCGAACATCCTCATTCACAAACCAGGATCACTGGCCGATGAAGTCAATCGGCTGGACCAACTCGCTGACGTTTACCGTCGCGGGCTTGACGAAGTTGCGCGCTTGATTGATGGCGTCGAGACGAGACCCAGCTGATGTCGGACTGCGCATGACCACCACAACAGGGCTTGTGGACTTCCACTGCCACCTCGACCTGTATCCGGATCATCAAGCTGCGGTACTGGAGGCGGACAAGGCGGGCGTCTTCACGCTGGCCGTGACGACGACTCCCAGGGCCTGGCCGCGCAACCATGAGTTGGCGCAGCGCACGCGGCACGTGCGCGCAGCGCTCGGCCTTCATCCGCAGTTGGTCGCCGAACGGGCCAACGAACTGGATCTATGGGATCAGCACCTGTCGGAGACTCGCTACATCGGCGAAGTTGGCCTCGACGCGGGCCCTCGCTTCTACAAGTCGTTCGAGTTGCAGAAGCAGGTTTTCCAGCATGTACTGCAGCGTTGCGCCGAAGCCGGCGACAAAGTCATCACGGTGCATAGCATCCGCGCCGCGAAAACGGTTCTTGATCATGTTGAGGCGTACCTGCCACCCGCGCGAGGCAAGGTGGTACTCCATTGGTTCACGGGCACCAAAGGCGAAGCGAAGCGTGCCCTTGATCTCGGGTGCTACTTTTCGATCAACGCTGCGATGTTGGAAAACGAGCGTCACGCACCGATGGTCGCTGTCCTACCCCCCAGTAGGCTGTTGACAGAGACAGATGGCCCATTCACGAAGACCGGCGAGCGGCCATCGAAACCGGCGGACGTGTCGTTGGTGGTCGAGGGCTTAGGGCGTCTCTTTGGCATCTCGAGAGTTGAGGTAGCGGCGACCGTGCGCGAGAATTTGCGAAGCTTGCTCAAGTAGCTCGACCAGTGTCGCACCAGATCAACGTTGCAACAATCGATCGACGCATAGCCGCCTGCTGAAGTCCCGCTAACCAAATGCGAAAAACTATCTTCATCGGATTCATTGCGCTCGGCGCGGCAATGGGCATGCTTGCCGGTCTCGGAGAAGGCATCGGCTTGAAGCTTGTTTTCGGGTGCATCGGCGCAGTCGCCGGTGCGGCTATCGGTGGCGCTCTCGCAGGAATTGGTCGGCACCGGTTGGAGAATCAAGAAACCGACGTCCATGGCCTCACCGATTCGCAGAATGCGAGGCGCAAGAACTACTGGCTGGATCGGGGACGCCTGACCTCGTCACCGGGCTTGCCGCACCTTGATGACAGCGATCCCCATGGCCGAGAGCCTTGACTACTTGTCGCGCTTCAACACGTTCTTCACCGCGTCCTTGGCTGCGTCCAGTGTCACGTCCGCATCTCCGACTATCTGCTTGCCCGTCTGCGCGAAGAGTGACTTCTTCGACTTGAGCGTGCCATCGGGTGTTTCGACAATTTGGGCTTTGGAATCGAAGCTGCCAGCGGCACCTGCTGTTTGACCTTGCACGCGCTCGCGTGCGCTCTGGATGTCCGACCGGATCAGCGAAGGGCCCAGCTCTTGGGGCTGGGCTGCGGGTACGCCAGTTCGGTGCCTGGTTACCCGCGCATCATTGGCTTGTCGCACTTCGCCAAGATCATCAGCGAAGGTGCCGTCGTTACGCGCCTGCTCATACTTTTCCCGGATGCCGCCGAAGGAAGCGGGCAGGGCGGTTCCATCCGAGAAAACGCGCGTGGGGCGCAGCCCTTGGCGGGCCAGTTCGGAGTCCATCATGGTGTAGGCTGCTGCACTCGTGCCGCCGTACCGCTCGGCGTACCGCATGAACATGTCCAGGTTGTGGGGATCCTGGGCGATGTCGATGGACAGGGTCTCGCCACGTTCGTGCGCCGTACTCATGCGCTCAGCCAAAGCCTGCCGCTGCGCGTAGGCCGCCTCGGCGCGTTCGGACTGGGAAGTTGTGGTGCCCAGACGTGAGGCCATCTCGCGGGCTTCGCGACCGTCCGATGCGATGACGCTCATCAGGCTGGTGTCACGCGAGACCCGATCCCCGAATTGTTTGAACTCGGCAAGCTGATCGGTTGTCATTGCATTCCGGACCTTCTGCTCATCAGTCGTGATGCCGGACTGATAGTCCTTTCCCGCGCTCCCCTGGACGCGTGCGCTGGCGATGGGTGTGCTCAGGCCAAGCGACCCGCTGGCACTGAAGGCGATGTGCGCGACCTGGGACTGCGACAGGCCCGTGCGATCGGAGACGCTCTTAGAGATCTGGTCCAGTCGGTTCAAGCTCTCGCCAAGTTGCTCGAAGCTGCTGGACGACGTGCCAGACGTGTTCCGTATGGAACGCAGCTTCGCGGTACCACGCGTGAACGCCTCGGTCAGCACTGCCGAGTGCTGCTGCCCTACAGAAATCGCCTCGCTGCGCGCCGCATCGGCCTGTCGGCTCGCCTCGGTCACATCCTGTTCCGATACCCGCATGGACACGACACGAGAAGCGAAGCCTTGGTTGCGCAGCAGACTGACCGCCGTGCGCCCGGTCAGCACATTCGACGAGAACGTGTTCCCGGTCAGATCGTTTTGCAAACTGCCCATGAACGCCGATGTCCGGTTCGGCGCCAGCTGCGTCTGGTCCATCGCGACGTTGCCCATGTTCACGTTGCCGGTCGCAGCCGCGCTTGTGTTGCCAGATAGCACCCCCTGCAATCCCGACAACCCGCCGACCAGTGCCGTACCGAAGTTCTCCATGCGCTTGAGAGCTGCCCATGCGATGAACGGGATGCTGATGGCAAGGTAGCCCACGATGGCTTCGCCCGATATTGCCCGCGAGTAGATCGTCGATGCAGTCTGCAGCGACAGTGCCCTGACACCGGTCCCCAGATCGGCCGCCGCGGCCAGGTCGTACGCAGCGTAGATCGACGCCATGTAGTTGAGTACCGCATAGAGCGGTGGCCAGAGCTGGATCCAAATCAGGATCGCGGCGTAGCCCTTGAAGGCGATCATCGTGTCCCGGCCGCTGGTCAGCAGCAGCAACAGGATCAACAACGGGAACAGGGCGTAGGTGACGGCCTCGATGACGTTTCTAAACACCGGCAGCGCCTGCTCGGCCACCTTGCCGTAGTTCAGCCAGTTGGCGTTCTGCTGCGCCACCGCCTGGGCTCGGCCGACTGCCAGCACCATCGCGGCCGGGTCGTTGGCCTTCTGGCCGATGATGCTGCTGGTGTCATTGATCGCGTTCAGCACCGCGTTCTGGCGGATCAGGTCCGCCGCGGTGGTCGCGGCGGTGGCGATGCTGTTCCTCACGTAGGCCTGCTGGATCTGGCCGGCGATGGCCGCAGCGGCAGCCGTGCCGGGCAGCGTGGGGTTCAACTGGAACGCCAGCCGTCCCTGGATGCGCGTGATCTGTGCCGGCAGCCGGCCGTTGAGGTTCAGGTAGACATTCGGGCAGGTATCCACGGTGACCGCGCCGAGTGCGCCGGTGAGGGTCGTGAAGCGTGCCGGATTGGGCGTGCCCATCAGTGCCCAGACATCGTCCGACCCGGAGAACGTCCCTGGATCGACCGTGCCGTCGATCAGGTCGTACATCGTGCAGTTGTGGATGTAGTTGATCAGGTCGGTGCGGAAGTTCGGGTCCTGGAAGACCACCCCGCCGGTGTCGCGGATCAGGCGATTGCCGAACATCAGCCCGTTCTTCTCGTAGCTCAGCTCGCTCGGCAGGCCTCCGGCCCCCGGGATGACCTGGAAGGCGGTCTCGAACAGCTGCGTCAGCGTGTGGCCGATGGTGCTGGTGAGGCTGCCGAGCATCGCCACGCCGAAGGGCACGTTGGCCACCACCTTGACCGCCGATCCGCCGGTCTTGTCGACGATGCCCACGGTTACGCGCGGCACGATCAGCACCGAGAACACCAGCACCACCGTTGCGAGCCACTTCCAGCCCTGCAATTTTTCCGGGGCGAAGGCGTAGGCGATCAGCGCGGCGACAAAGCCGCAGAACGCGACCGCGGCGACGGCGGCCATGTAGTCGTTGGAGGCATGGATCGCCGCGGCCGCGTTGAAGACGCCGAACAGGCTGTCGGAGTTCTGGTAGGCGTAGACCTCCCACATGGCGAGTCCGGCCGCCGTGCCACTACCGCGACTGGAAGGCCGCCTGCTGGCCGAGCATGTCCATCACGTGCTGCGGCATGCTGGAGCGCAGTTGCCGTTCGAGTTGCTCCAGATGGCTGGACACGGCGCGGAACGAGCCGACCTTCTGGTACAGCAGGTTCTTCTCCTGCGACAGCTGCAGCAGCATCGCCTGGGCGCGCTGGCGCACGTGGTTGGCCAGTTCGCGTTGCG
>Ga0209369_1001073_pt1 | contig 16550 bp, 11 predicted proteins | sample EBPBio142010_DNA_FD_185865 | JGI IMG/M metagenome (GOLD analysis project Ga0209369, IMG submission 185865) | Wastewater treatment Type I Accumulibacter community from EBPR Bioreactor in Madison, WI, USA - Reactor 1_10/4/2010_ DNA (SPAdes)... | ecosystem: Engineered > Bioreactor > EBPR >... | reverse complement strand
TGGCCGAATCGGATGCGTTGCGTGACGACACGCAGCCCGGCCCCTTCAGCTTCCTGCAGCCTCGCACCCGGGTGCAGGCCGACGGCACCGGCCGCTGGGGCTGCGTGTTCGGCCAGTTGGCGCTACAGCGCCAGACCGGGCCCGACGGCCGCGATCAGTGGACCTGGGACGGCAGCGCGCTGGCCTGGCAGATCGACCCGTACTGGCGTGTGGCCGGCGGCCGCATCGCCCGGCAGTGGGGCCCCGCCTGGGACGGCAGCCTGATACTCGGTACGGCCGCCCGGCCTGTCGCCAGCGTGGCCGTCGATGCCCGCACCGGCCCGCTGTCGCGCGACGGTTACTGGTGGTGGCTGGGCGAGCTGGACTTCACTGCCTTCTTCGGCGAACTGGACGACAACCGTGGCGACTACGACCGGCCCTACCTGATGGGCGCACGGCTGGTGCTGCGGCCCTGGACCTGGCTGGAGCTGGGCGCTTCTCGCACTGCCCAATGGGGCGGCGAAGGCCGCGACAACTCGTTGCGCGCCTTCTGGACGGCGGTGGCGGGCCGCGACAACCAGGACGGCGACCCCAGCCAGCAGCCGGGCAACCAGCTGGGCGGCTTCGACCTGCGGCTGAACCTGTCCAAGTGGCTGGGCGGCGTGGGCCTGTACGGCCAAATGATCGGCGAGGACGAGGCCGCCAGCCTGCCCGCCAAGTACATGTACCTGGCCGGGGCCGACTGGCGCCAGCCCTGGGGCATGGCCTTCGTCGAATGGACCGACAGCACGGCCAAGCTGGCCGGCGTGGCCTACAACCACCACATTTACACCGACGGCTACCGTTATGGCGGCGGCGTGCTGGGCCACTGGGCCGACGGCGATTCCAGCCTGTGGACGGTCGGCGGGCTGTTGCGCGAGTTGCTGGGCGGCCAGGCGCTGGCGGTGTTCCGCTATGGACGCCTGAACGAATCGGGCATCAACCCAAGCTGGCCAAATGCCCGGCTCGGCCAGGCCTCGCTGCAATGGCGCACCCAGTTCGAACGCGCCTTCGGCTTGACCGTGGCGCTGGACCACCTGCGCCTCAACAGCCAGGGCAGTGATGCGTCGCGCAGCGACACGACGCTGCGGGTGCAGCTCGACGCCTGGCTGCACTGAGCCGCCCCGCGGCTGATTTCACGCAAATGCCGGCCCCGCCGGGCGGGCCTCGCCGTCTGGCAAGCTTTGGCGGGTGCTAGGCTCCCAGCCAGGGGAGGCGCGGTCGGCACGCAGCGATCGATGAACGAAGAATCCAACACACGCTGGCCAGGGGTGCTGGTAGGCACCACGCTGGCTTATGCCGTGGTCGGCTGGCTGGCCCTGCAGCTGGCCATGGCGCCCAGCTATGCGGCGCCGCTTTATCCGTCGGCCGGCATCGCGCTGGCCGCCGCCTGGGTGTATGGCCGGCCGGCGCTGCTGGCCACCGCGCTGGGCGCCTTCATCGTCAACGTCGGGCTCAGCGCCCAGCGTGGCCAGTTCGAGCTGGCCTTCATCGGCGTGCCACTGGCCATCGCCCTGGGCGCAGCCGCCCAGGCCTGGGCCGGCAGTGCGCTGGTGCGGCGTTTTGTCGCCCAGCCGCTGACGCTGGATCGGCCGCGCGACATCGGCCGCTTCCTGCTGCTGGCCGCGCCAGTGGGCTGCCTGGTCAACGCCAGCGTGGCCACCGCCACGCTGTACCTGGCCGGCGCCGTGCCCGCAGGGCAGCTGGGCATGAGCGCCTGGACCTGGTGGATCGGCGACACGCTGGGCGTGCTGATCGGGGCGCCGATCGCGCTGACGCTGATCGGCCGGCCGCGGACGGCCTGGGCGCCGCGGCGGCTGACGCTGGCGCTGCCGCTGCTGCTGGTGACCGCGCTGCTGGTGGCGGCCTCGCTGCGCGTGGCGCACCGCGAGGACGAGCGCCAGCACAGCGCCTTCGACCGCGACGCCGGCCGCGCGGCCGACGCGGTGGCGGCCTGGCTGCACGGCTCGCTGCAGGCGCTGCAGGCCGTGCACGGCGTGTTCCAGGTGCATCCGCAGGCCAGCCGCGATGACCTGCGCAAGGCCGCGGCCTGGTGGCTGCAGCAGCCGCTGCACCTGCAGGCCATCGGCTACAGCGAGCGGCTGTCGCGCGCCGAGCTGCCGGCCTTCGAAGCATCCGTGCGCGCCGAAGGCTTGAGTAGCTTCCGCGTGTTCGACCGTGGCGAGCGGCAGTCTGGGGACGAGCTGGTGGTCATCCGCTACATCGAGCCGATGGCCGGCAACGCCGGCGCGCTGGGCGTGAACGCGCTGTCCATCGACGCGGCGGCGGCGGCCATCGACCGCGCCCGGCGCAGCAGCCAGCCCAGCGCCACGGCGGGCTTCCGGCTCACGCAGGAGGCCGCCAACCAGACCGGCGTGGTGGTCTACCACGCGCTGCCGGGGCCGCGGCCAGGCAGCCTGCGCGGCGTGGTGTTCGTGACACTGCGCATGGACGAGGCCATGGGCGCGCTACAACAGCGTCAGGCCAGCCACTTGCGCTGGTGCCTGGTGGACCGCACGGCCGGCGCGCCGGCGCCGCGTCTGGCCGGGCCGGCCGGCTGCGAGACGGCGCCGGCCCTGATCTATGCCTACGAGCGGCCGCTGGACTTTGCCGGCCGGCAGTGGGCGCTGCGCATCGAGGCCGAGTCGGCGAGTGCCGATGCCGCCTGGCCGCTGAACGCCTGGCTGTTCTCGGTGCTGGGCCTGGCCTGTGCGGCACTGCTGGGCGCGCTGCTGCTGACGGTGACCGGCCGCGCCCGGCGCATCGAGCAGGCGGTGCAGGAACGCACCCAGGCGCTGCGGCACGAGGTGGCCGAGCGGCAGCGCACCGCTGAGGCCCTGCGCGCCAGCGAACAGCAGTTGCAGGCCATTCTGGACAGCGCGCGGGTGGGCATCGTCAAGACCGACCTGGAAGGCCGCATCCTCAAGCCCAACCCGGCCTATTGCCGGCTGCTGGGCTACGACGAGGACACGCTGTGCGAGATGACGGTGGGCCAGATCACCCACCCCGAGGACCGCATCGAGGACCGCCGGCTGCTGGAGACCATGCAGCGCGGCGAATGCGACGTCTTCCGCCGCGAGAAGCGCTACGTCACGCGCGAGGGCCAGGTGCTGTTCGCGCAGCTGACGGTGGCGCTGCTGCGCGACGCCGAAGGGCGACCTCAGTTCACCGTGGGCGTGGTCGAGGACATCGGCGAGCATCTGCGGCTGGCCGAAGCCGAACGCGCGCGCGAATCGGCCGAGGCCTCGAACCGCGCGAAGAGCGAGTTCGTCTCGCGCATGAGCCACGAGCTGCGTACGCCACTGAACGCGATGCTCGGCTTCGCGCAGCTGCTGGGGCTGGACCGCAAGCCGCCGCTGGCCGAGCACCAGCGCGGCTGGGCCACGCAGATCCAGCAGGCCGGCTGGCACCTGCTGCACATGATCAACGACACGCTGGACCTGTCGCGCATCGAGTCCGGCATGCTGAAGCTGGAGCCCAAGGTGCTGGAGCTGGAGCCGCTGGTCAGCGCCACGCTGGCGATGGTGGCGCCGGCGGCCGAGAAGCGCGGCCTGCACATCGACCAGCAGGTCGACCGGCGCGCCCGCGCCGTGCTGGGCGACGAGACGCGCATCAAACAGATCCTGACCAACCTGCTGAGCAATGCCGTCAAGTACAACGTCGACGGCGGCAGCATCGTCGTGCGCGCCCGCGCCGCCGAGGCACAGGCCGTGGAGATCATCGTCAGCGACACCGGCCTGGGCATGACGCGCACGCAGATGGACGAGCTGTTCCAGCCCTACAACCGGCTGGGCCGCGAGCGCAGCGGCGTCGAGGGCAGCGGCATCGGCCTGGTCATCAGCCGCCGGCTGGCCGAGCTGATGGGCGGCTCGCTGCGGGCGCAGAGCGTGGCCGGCGAGGGCTCGAACTTCATCCTGACGCTGCCGCGCGCGCCTTCGGGCGACGCCACCACCACCGGCGACATCGAGATGCCCACGCTGCCGGCCAGCTACCACCAGCGGCTGGTGCACTACATCGAGGACAACGAGACCAACATCGAGGTCATGCGCGGCGTGCTGCTGCGCCGGCCGCAGGTGCAGTTGAGCGTGTCGATGACCGGCCTGGACGGCCTGGCCGCCGTGCGGCTGCAGCGGCCCAGCCTGATCCTGCTGGACATGCACCTGCCCGACATCGACGGGCTGGAACTGCTGCGCCACCTGAAGGACGACGAGGAACTGGGCGGCATCCCGGTGGTGGTCGTCTCCGCCGACGCCACGGCCGCCCACATGGAGGCCGCCCTGACTGCCGGCGCCGCCCACTACCTGACCAAGCCGGTCAACCTGGCCGGCTTCCTCGCCGTGCTGGACGAGCTGCTGGACGACCTGGACACCCATTTCGGCTGATGTGGCCTTGAAAAGTCAGTGAACACTACACATCTGTCGGTTCGCTTTTAACGCTGAACCGGAACGTCTAGAGCGACAAGTACTTGCAAGCGGTCACCTCGGCGTCTTCTGAACTCGCAGGTCACCTAAGTCTGAATTTTCGGTACCCGCGATCATTCAAGTCCGAACCTTGCCTGCCTACGACTCGAGAGCTCGCTGTCGAAAGGCACGCGGACAGCTGCTGCGGATGCGGGGGCATAGCCTCCAATCGGCGGACTGCGAAACCGACTACCTCCTTGCGCCCATCAAGCTACGGGCCTCCGGTGCTCCCAGGCTGTAAACGCCACTTGACCTCGTCCCTTGAACGACCCAGCATTTGTTACAACAAAGAAGGCGAGCGGGAGGTGGAGTGGCGTCAGCTACGAAGGCGAAGGCTGGGGGGAAGAAGACGTTGACTAGAGGGCAACGACTTGCGTACGTGATCGATAGGTTGCTTGCAAGTACGAGGGGCCAGATCTTCTTGGTCAATGCACTTCGAGCACTTCCACTGCTGAAGCCAAGTGCACTTGGTGATGCACTTTCATCCGTTGATTCAGCCGTGGTTAAGGGCATGACTGAAGGCAGTTTCCTCGAGTACTTGCGGGGAATTCTTCAGGATCGGGTATATGGCTTGCACTTAGCAAACGAACGGAGAGTTTTTCCAGAATTTTCCCCTGATGGCTGGATTGTCAATATTTGCACATACTCGGCTTTTAGATACCACTATATGAACGTACCGGCCTCGATTAGTGGCCACGCTTCTCTCCGCCCAATTGCACCAGGGGACTTGATAAGTTCGGTCGAGTCAAACTCCAGAACCAGGGATTACTTCTGGGCCGCGCCATGCATGGACTCGAATCCACCTCACGCGATAAAGAACAACGCTGAGCGCGCGAGAAACCTTATTGGCCTTGTTCACTATGGATTAGATCAGGAGTTGATTGCCCTAGCATTTCAGGTAAACGCCCCCATCCTATACCGGCCAACCATCGTTGAAGCGAATCCAAACTCCAGATTCCGACAGATTGACCCGGAGCATCCCTTCGAAGACAGGTGGGGGAGAACAGTTGATCTAGAGATGCTTGCGTCAATACCTACCCCAAAAGATATTGGAGGCGTCAGGGAGATCTTGTCAGGCGGGATTCGTATCGGTGACGCGCTTCAGCTAGAGTGTCGCTATCTTGGACAGACTGAAAGCGATCAATCGACCACAACCACTGACAAGGCATTTCTAGAGCACCTCTTGGGCGTTGAGAACATCATCGATGTAGCGGATAAGATTCTAAAGGTTCTGTCCAAGCCATGACCAAACAAGTTTCATTGGCACTTGCAGAGGAAATTTCCGCCTTGGGAAGGCGATCTCCTTTATTTCTGAATGACTGGCTACTCAGAGGCATCTTGGATTACTATGTTTATGCACGACGAAATTCCTTCTTCCCACATAATTTCCTGACAAGCGGCGACAGTCCAATCGATGTACTCCAGGAGATATATCGATTCGGCACTACAGAGATTCGCAAACGGCTTCGAACAGCGGTTGAAAGGAGCAGCTCAGTTCTGGTGAGCGACGATGGGGTTGAGGAACCCTTGAGGCCGATAGACCGACTTAGGTTTGCTAAGGTCATCTCTATACTGGCGCCGCGTTTCCATAGCGTTGATGTCGCTCCTAGGTTCGTTCAATCGGCTCTTGACGAAGGAACACTGTGGAGTCGACAAGAAGATGTCGACGAGATTTTTGCATTAGCAATATCTTGCCTCACGGAGATCGCGCTTAATGCCATAAAATCAAATAGTTGGTCCCATCAGATCTCGAAAAGGCTTGAGAGTGAGCTTGTCAAGCTTGTTGGTAGTGAACGCTTCAAGCCCCAGTACGCTCCGAAGACTTTGCATGCATTGGTGAAATTGGACCCTGAGAGTTTCTTCGCTCGCCATCGAAGCATGCTCGGTCGCCACATTCGGATGCATAATTCAAATCACCCAGAGGATGCGCGCCACGCTCATTTGACATCTTCGATAATTATTCGTGAATGCTTCGCGCAACTGCAACGCTATGCCGACGGGTTGGAGGTACATACTGGCGAGAACAAGGATGGGTGGATCTTTGATTCATTAGATCACCCTGACTCTGAGTTTCAGGTATACAGAACTGGCGGCGATCCAGCTTCACTGTACTTTAAGAGAACAATTACCAGCGCTCAGGGGCAGTCCAAGAGTTTCCCGGAGCGAGTACTTACCAGCCCCAGCTTGGTTTACTTCAAGCCGGGTCGCGGCAGCTTCTCGCGGGCAACTAAATCGCGCGATTCGATCAGACAAGAGATAGATCTGGATGTATTCACCGACTTTGCCAAAGCATCATCCGAATTGCTGGCAGGCGCGAGTAGTTAAAGCATACTGCCGAGTTCAACATGGAACGAACTGCATCTGCATTAGTGAAGGATCGTGCGGACTTCGCACACTTGCTCACTGAGCTGCGAAAGAGAATTTCCGATCGCCAGGCTGAGTCTGACGGCTTTCAAATTTACTATGGAATCGACAGTGACGTCGTCACGCTAATTACTTCCCCATGGGATCAAGGATCAAGAAATCCTTTTGATGAGCTCTTCACGGACGATTTAACCGCGCAGGATGCGTTCTGCTACTTATTCGCCGAGCACGCTTACCGCAGCTTCAACGAGCGTCCCTTTTTACTAGTAAGCCCATCGGAGAATGAACTAGACGGCCTCTGGAACGATGTCTACCGAGATGCCCAAATTGAGTTCGATGAATCAGAGGACATCGAGGTTGCACTATCTTCAGAGCGAATATCAGAGTTGGATGAACGCGAAATCTACGCCAAACTGCGAAGAATCGTCGGTGTAATTCATGGAGCCGACTCTGCAATCTCCCACCTACGAAGAATAAATCGCCTCGCCCATGAGGGTATTCTTCGAAGAATGGAAAGCATAACCGATTCACTCGGCGGCTACCCGTTTCCAATCCTCTCACCTGACGAAGAAAGAGAACTATCGAAATCAACTGCCAGGTGGAGTGCTGCGTTGAATTCCTCCCGCCCATCAAGGCCAGGAAGCAATGCAATCGATGGCGCCGTACTGGCCAAAATTGAGATCACCAACACCGCGCTTCAGCAACGGAAGCAAAAGACAAGGCTATGCTTCGTAACGGGAGATCGGCATATTAGGAGAATAGCCGCAAACACCCCCGCAGAAAGCGGGCAATCATTTGATTATTGCTACATAAGATCACCAGTAGCCTTTCTGATTGATCGAAACTTCTTTCAAGTGGGCGGCGTCGAGGAGCCGGCGCCTGTGGAGCGCCTTTCAACCACTCCGTCGGCATTTCGGAACATTGGAATTTCAGACTGGTTTTTGAGCCTGCTTGACCTGGAAATGAGTTCGGCTCTAGATAGGATAAGTCGTACAAACCTGGCGCGGCAGCTGATTGAAGTACGTGGAAGATGGACAGAATTCCTTCGCTCATCAGGCGCCAAAGTTCAAATCTCAAAGGAAGAAATCAATCTGGCCGTCGAAACGAATATCAAGGCGGCGCGATTCTTAGATCGACCGGAAGTAAAGTCTGACTTTGAGCGGTTGAGAAGCCGCTTCGTACTTATACGTCGAGAGGCCGCAAAAGGATTCGCGGCGTCAGCCGCTTTAGCGCGATTTTGGAGCCTTGACTCCACATCGAATCACAAGAATGGCCGCGGAGTGCCAGGCGTTCGATTCGACTCATTCAAGAACGCTGCAGAAATGGCGGCTCAGCTATCCGCCTCAAACGGTCTTCAAAATGCTCGATTGACACTCCGGCGCGACTGGGTAGCGGAGCTACGAAGAGAGGACAAGTCCGGATATACGGTACTTGTGATAATTGCTCTCGCATTTGCCTACGCTGGCGAATGGAGGGTTGCACTGACGGTAGTTACTTGGGCCCACAGTTTAGCTTTGCGAGAAAAAGCCTTCGATGGCTTGTCAACGGTTAAAGGCGACGAGGCTGCCTATTTGTGCGCCGTCTTTAGTCGACTTTCCGCGGAATCTGTGAGCGACCTGAGCAATGCCGAGGATTGGTTGAGAGAGGCCAAGAAGCTTCTGAACGAATCACCTGTTCGGAAACAATTGAGTGATTCAAAAGTGCCTCCACCTTATACCGATCCCAGATTTGAATCTGAAGGTTTGGCCATTCAAGTGACGCGGCTCATGTTCTCGAAGTTTTCTGGCGAGTCGAAGTCTGCACTGTCGGCGAACAGTCAACTTGAGTTGATGCAGCTGGCCAATCTCTCTGCAGCACATCTTGCCCTCCTGCAGCAGCCAGCGATGAAGCTACCTGCGCACATCCTCGAATATGTTCGCAATCAGCTGATGACTAACTTCCTGCAAATAGAAGTCCTGAAGTGGATCGCCGGTGAGACGACAGACGAAGTCACTACGAATGCATCCGCTCTGATTGATCGCTACGTATCTCTTGAGGTTGGCGAGAGGCTTCTAGGTGATATTGACGAATTTGGCGACCGATCCAAATCCGACCTAATATCGTTCGTCTTGCTTTGTTCAGTATTGTTGTTGTGCCCGAAGAGGATTCAGGGCGCGGAGACGCTCTATATTCAGTCAGCCAAACGACACGCGGCACTGCTAAAGACAATGCCTTACGACGCCGCGCGTGCAAGCGCATTCTTGGCAGCTGTTGCTACTATTCAGAGTTGAGCGCCTCTTTCTGGTGCCTATCGCGATTTCGGCTAGCCCAATAGCGCCTTCAGCAAGGCATCTCGTCCATCCTGGTAGAACTCAATATCCAGCTTGGTCGCCATATCGTCCGACAGTTCAAAGAGCTGCCGCCGGCATGCCACCGGAAGGAGCAGCGATTTCGCGCCCTTCTCTATGGCCTGTTCAGCCAAGGTGACGGCGTTGTGGATCGGCTCGATGGTTCCACCCAGCGTCACCTCGCCGACGACCACCAGCCCGCCTCGAACTGACTTTCGGAGAAGGGCGCTCAACAATGCAATCAGGGACGCCACCCCGGTCTTGGCCCCTGACTTCGCTGCGTCGAACGCACGCAGCTGAACCGAGAACTCGTGGGCTCTAGGATCGCGGTCGCCGACCAACTGCATCGCTCGGGCGTAGAGGTTCTGCTCCGCACAACGGATCGACTCCTTGAAGGCTGCTGGTACAGGATTGTTCAGCACCCTCACGCCACCGCCCGGTCCTTCCGTCACTTCCAGGCGGAAGAGACCAGGGTGTTCGTCCTGGCCGCCGGGGCTCAGCGTCCAGACTTGGCCGCATTCCAACGGCTCGTCACCGATGCCTCCCTGGCTTTGCACCTCAGTGGTCGACACGAACTTCTCGACCCCTTCGGTGCCTAGCGTGTAGCTGAAGTGCGTGTTCCTGAACTCAGCGGCGCCAATGCGCTTCTGCTGTTCCTTCACGCGACGACGAACTTCTAGCGCCAAGCGGACGGCCCATTCGAGGTCTTCATCGCTGAACGGCGCAGCGGCGTCGGGATACATCAGCTTAAGCAGGCCGCTCACGGTTTTGTTGACCCCGTTCAGGTCCCGCCCGGATAGCGCCCCGCCCCAGAAAACTCGCCCCTGAAGCTGCGAAACACGGCTCTGACCCCGCAGTTGGGTGAAGCACTCCGAGAGGAAACCGCTTACCAGTCCAAAGTGCTCCGTGAACAGCGTCGGGTTCAGCTTGGGAACGTCCCACCCCGGCAGGAAGCAGTGGATGCGGTCCATGAAGGCCGTGTCGTCCCGCATCTCGGGCGGCAGCGGGCCGAAGAGGTGGCCCACGCGCTGCTGGTGCTCCACGTCCACATCGAAGTTGCCCACCAGCACGATCGAGCCATCGGCGCGGATGCTCTCCTTACCACGGGGGAACTCGCCGCTCTCCATGTAGCCCTTCATGATGTTCACGCCGTCCTTCTGGTCGAAGGAGACACCGGACACCTCGTCAAAGCACACCACGTCGTACTGGCACACCAGGCCGCGCTGACCGTTCGCGTTGTTCACGAACATGCGCGCCACGGTGGCCTTGCCACCAGAGATCAAGTGCGCGTACGGCGAGACCTGCTGGAAGAGGTGCGACTTGCCCGTTCCGCGAGGCCCGAGTTCGACCAAGTTGTAGTTGCGCTCGACGAACGGCACCATGCGCAGAAGGAGTGCGTCCTTCGCTCGATCGTTGAGACCCGCTGGCTCGAACCCGACGCTGCGTAGCAGTCCGCTCGGCTGACACCCGGCATGCAGATCACAGGCAGTTGGCCGCCAAGATCGACATCGGGCAAGGCGCCGGCAACCGCGCACTTCAGCCAGATTGCCGGACCGGTCTTGCGACCCGGGTCGAAGTTCCCCAACACCAACAGCGAGGGCAGGTACGCAGCCAACTGACGCAAGGCCGCCTGCCAGTGGCCCTCTTTGTCAGGCCATAGGACCGCCGCAGCGGCGGCCGAGGTCTGCGAGTTGCTGCTGGCAGCCAGGCACAGAGACTGTGCGATGCGCTCAGCGAGCTTCATGTTGGAGTAGGTTGTTCGTCATAGAAGCGCGAGTCCTGTTTCGAGATGGACTCTCGAAGCCTTTGAGCTGGCCCCTGCACGCGCGGCTCAAGCATCACCCCGACCCGCTCCGTCAGGCCGCCGCCCAGCGGCCGGTCATGTCTACGCCGCGCCGGCACGGGAACCCCCGGAGTTTCGAGTCGGTCGGCCGAGTTCGGCCCCGGCGGACAACAACAGCCACGCCCCCACCGACCGGCACGAATGCCGTCCGTGGAAGTGGGCCCGCGTTGCACTGGCCAATGTCAATCTCCGATCGGCGAGCACCGAACAGTGGTCGTCCTGGCCATGGTACGGCTGACTGGAACTCGGTGCCAAGCGCCCTGATGTGGAAGCGACTACTAACTTTTTGACACTTCGATAGTTCAGAACTGGATGCAAGGAGTTCGGAAGTCAGTGAGAACCGACACCATCTATAGCCTGTAGGCGCCAGGGTGCGCCTGTGCGCCGCCCGATGTGAACGACTCGTCAGCACTCTCTTCCGTTGAGTGCTAATATGCTTGAACCAAATGCTTTTGAGGTGAATCCAAAGTCCCGATGAACACCACTGCCACCACTGCCCTGTCCGTTCGCGACCCCTGGTCGCTGGTGCCGCCCGTCGGCAACCTGGACGCGTATATCGCCGCCGTCAACCGCATCCCGCTGCTCACGCCGCAGGAGGAGGTGGATTGCGCCGAGCGCCTGCAGCGGCATGGTGATGTCGAGGCCGCCGGGCGGCTGGTGCTGTCGCACCTGCGGCTGGTGGTGTCGGTGTCACGGCAGTACCTGGGTTACGGCCTGCCGCAAGGTGACCTGATCCAGGAAGGCAACGTCGGCCTGATGAAGGCGGTGCGCCGCTTCGACCCTACCCAGGGCGTGCGCCTGGTCAGCTATGCGCTGCACTGGATCAAGGCCGAGATCCACGAATACATCCTGCGCAACTGGCGCATGGTGAAGGTGGCCACCACCAAGTCGCAGCGCAAGCTGTTCTTCAACCTGCGCTCGATGAAGCAGCGGCTGAAGAGCGATGCCGGCGATGCCGACACGCACCGCAGCAGCTTCTCGCCGGCCGAGATCGATGTCGTCGCCCGTGAGCTGAACGTCAAGCCTGAAGAAGTGCTGGAAATGGAAACCCGGCTGTCCGGCGGCGACGTGGCGCTGGAAGCCCAGACCGACGACGGCGAGGAAGCCTACGCGCCGATCGCCTACCTGGCGGACGACACGCACGAGCCGACGCGCGAGATCGAGGCCCGGCACCGCGACTGGCTGGCCGGCGACGGCATCAGCCAGGCCCTGCAGGTGCTGGACGCCCGCAGCCGCCGCATCGTCGAGGAGCGCTGGCTGAAGGTGAACGACGACGCCAGCGGCGGCATGACGCTGCACGAGCTGGCGGCCGAGTACGGCGTCAGCGCCGAGCGCATCCGCCAGATCGAGGTGGCCGCGCTGAAGAAGATGCGCAAGGCGCTGGAAGCCAACGCCTGAGTGTCCCGGCCCCGCCTCAGGCGGGGTTTTCTTCGAGCAGCAGCTTCAGGTCGTGGCGCAGCGCCTCGGCGCCGCTGCCGTAGCGCACGAACAGCCGCACCTTGCCGCTGGCATCGAACACGTAGGTGCCGGCGGTGTGGTCCACCGTGTAGCTGCCTTCGGTCTTGCCCGGCACCTGGGCATAGAAGACCTTGAATTCCTTTGCAGTGTCCTTGATCTGCTCGGGCGTACCACGCAGCGCCACGAAGCCGGGGTCGAAGCTGGCCATGTAGGCCTTCAGGATCTCGGGCGTGTCGCGCGCCGGGTCGACGCTGACGAACACGCCCTGCAGCCGCTCGCCGTCCTTGCCCAGGTCGCGCTTCACCGCAGCCAGTTCAGCCAGCGTGGTCGGGCAGACGTCCGGGCACTGCGTGTACCCGAAGAAGACCAGCGTCACCTTGCCCTTGAAGTCGGCCAGCGTGCGCGGCTTGCCATCGGCGTCGGGCAGCGACAGCTGCCGTGCGTATTCGGCACCGGTGATGTCCACGGCCTTGAAGGAAGGTTTTTGTGCAGAACCGGGCAGCCGGTCACAGCCGGCCAGCAGGCCCAGCGACATCAGTCCGACGAGGAGGAAGGTCTTCAACGCAGCCATGGCATCAGGTAGTGGTCGATCAGCAGCGCCGCGAACAGCAGGCTTAAGTACCAGATCGAATAGCGGAAGGTGCGGCGCGCCAGCGCGTCGCTGTAGTCGCGCCAGAGCTGCCAGGCATAGGCGATGAACACCGCGCCCAGGGCCAGCGCGCCGGCCAGGTATACCCAGCCGCTCATCTGGTAGACGAAGGGCAGCAACGTGGCAGCGAACAGCACCAGTGTGTACAGCAGCACCTGCAGGCGGGTGAACTCGGCGCCGTGGGTGATCGGCAGCATCGGCAGGCCCGACTTGCGGTAGTCCTCGGCGCGGTACAACGCCAGCGCCCAGAAGTGCGGCGGCGTCCAGAGGAAGATGATCAGGCACAGCATCAGTGCCTCGGGGCCGACGTCGTTGCGCATCGCCGCCCAGCCCAGCACCGGCGGCATGGCGCCGGAGGCCCCGCCGATGACGATGTTCTGCGGCGTCATCGGCTTGAGCACGACCGTGTAGACGACCGCGTAGCCGACGAAGGTGGCGAAGGTCAGCCACATGGTCAGCGGGTTGACCCACACATACAGCACCGCGCTGCCGGCGGCGCACAGCAGGGCCGAGAACAGCAGCGTCTGCGACGTGCTCAGCTCGCCCTTGGCGGTGGGGCGCCAGGCGGTGCGTGCCATGCGCGCGTCGATGTGCTGCTCGACCAGGCAATTGAAGGCGGCCGCGGCGCTGGCCACCAACCAGATGCCCAGCGTGGCGATGCCGGCACGCGCCCAGTCGGGCCAGCCTGGCTCGGCCAGCAGCATGCCGATCAGCGCGCAGAACACGATGAGCTGCACCACGCGCGGCTTGGTCAGCGCGTAGTACTGCGCCCAGCGGCTGGTGCCGGGCGCGGGGGTGGCGAGGGTCTGCGACATCGGAAGCGGCGATTCTAGGAGCGCAGCCGCGGGTGGGCGGCCCGGGCCAGCAGCGTGCTCAGCAGGCCCACCAGCGCGGCAGCGCCTGCGGTGTGCACCAGCGCAGCCAGAAGCGGCCAGCCCAGCACCACATTCGACAAGCCGCTGGCCAGTTGCAGCAGCAGCAGGCCCAGCAGCAGCAGCGCCATGCGGCGCTGCGCCAGCCGGTGCCACAGCAGGTGGGCCAGCGCCAGCAGCGCCAGCGTGGCCAGCACGGCGAACAGCCGGTGCGCCATGTGGATGGCCACCAGCGCCTCGAAGGGCAGGAAATCGCCGTCGCCGTCGCGCCCCAGCGCCCGGTGCAGCGTGAAGCCCTCGCGGAAGTCCATGTCCGGCCACCAGGCGCCGTTGCACTGCGGGAAGCCATTGCAGGCCAGCACCGCGTAGTTGCTGCTGACCCAGGCGCCCAGCGCGATCTGCAGTACCAGCAGCGCGGTGCTGCCCACCAGCACCGCGCGGGCCCAGCCCGGCCAGCGCAGCGGCCGCGCACGCAGCCACTGGTGCTGCGCGGCCAGCATCGCCAGCAGCAGCATGCCGCCCAGCAGGTGCAGCGTGACGATGGCTGGCTTGAGCTTCAGCGTCACCGTCAAGGCGCCGAACAGCCCCTGCACGATCACCCAGACCAGCGTGGCGGTGGGCCACCACGGCGAGAACGGCAGCACCTGCCGGCGCGACCAGCCCAGCGCCGTCATCACCACGATCAGCGCGCCGACCGTCATCGCGAGGTAGCGGTGGATCATTTCGATCCAGGCCTTGCTGAAGGTGACCGGGCCGGTGGGCATGGCGCTCTGCGCGGCATGGATGTCGCTGGCCGCGCCGATGGGGCTGGCATGGCCGTAGCAGCCTGGCCAGTCCGGGCAGCCCAGGCCGGAATCGCTGAGCCGCGTGAATGCGCCGAAGACGATCAGGTCGAAGGTCAGGAACAGCGTGAGCGCCATCAGCCCAGCCATGCGGCGGCGCGCATCGGCCTGCGGACGGCGCCACCACAGCCAGCCCAGCGGCAGCAGGGCCAAGGTGCCCGCCAGCAGCAGCAGGCGCAGGCTGGGCGCAAGGTCCATGGCCATGGCCTGGTGCCTCAGCGTCCGGGTTGATCCCAGGAGGCGGACGCGCGCAGCAGCCGCTCCAGGTCACGCTTGACGCGGGCGGGCTCAGGCTTCGCCGGCATGCGCATCATCCACTCGCCCATCGGATCGACCAGATACAGATGGTCTTCGAGGGCATGGCCGGCCTCGGGCTGCAGCCAGGCGGCCAGCGCCTCGCGCGGCACGCGCAGCACCTGCAGGGATGGGTCGGCCTGCAGCGCGGCGCGCAGCGGCGCCGGCACGTCTGCCTCGTCGGTCACCAGCCAGAGCTTGTCGACGCGGTCGCGCTCGCGGCCCAGCATCTCGCGCAGCTGGCGCTGCGTGTACAGCCGCTGCTGGCAATCGTCCGGGCAGGCGGCCGGGCCCAGCGCCAGCATCAGCCATTGGCCGCGCAGCGAGGCCGCGTCCACCGGCTGGCCGTCCAGTGTGCGCAGCGGCAACGCCGGCAGGCTGCGCGTGGGCGTGATCAGGCTGCCGTAATTGGTGCGGCCGTCGGGCCGCAGCACGAAGTAGCTGAAGTACGACGCGATCACCGGCGCCGCGCAGGCCAGCAGCACCAGCAGCATCTTGATGCGGCCGCTGCGGGTGCGCCGGGCATCGGGCTCCAGCGCGGGCGCCGGCAGCGAATGCACCGTCAGGCCCAGGGTTTCAGCGGGACCGGCGGCGTCGCGGGCGGAGGAGTTGGAACCAGACATAAAGACCCGTGATGAGGGCGCTGAGCGCAAACCACTGGAAGGCGTAGCCGTGGTGCTTGGCGACGTCGGGAGCGGCCGCCGTCCACTGCCGCAACAGGCCGTCGGCGGCGGCGGCATCGTCCTGCAGTTGCACGACGGCCAGCGGGCGCAGTGCCAGCCCGGTTTCGCGGGCGAATCCGTCGAGGTCGAGATTTTGCCGGATCGGCCCGGAGGCGGACGCATCGAATTCGTACAGCCTTGCCAGGCCGGGGGCGATGCGCCCTTCGATGCGTACCGTGCCCGCCGGTGTGTCTACCGGCGCCAGGCGCTCGCGCTCGACCGTGTTGCGCGGGATCCAGCCACGCTGCACCAGCACCGCGTCGCCACCGGCCAGCCGCAGCGGCGCGACGACGAAGAAGCCGGGCCGGCCGTTCATCTGCCGGTTGTCCAGGAACACGGTGTGCGCCGGCAGCCAGCGCCCCTGCAGCACCACCCTGCGGTGCAGTTGCGCATCGACTTCGGCCGGCGTGCGCGCCAGCGCCGCTTCGTCCAGCGCCGGCATGGCGCCACGCGCCTGCTGCGCCTGGTGCAGGGCCGTCTTCTGGGCGGCCCGGTCGAGTTGCCAGAAGCCCAGCCGCGCGGTCAGCAACGCGCCCGCCAGCGCGGCCAGCAGCACGACCCAGCCGCGGCGCGTCATCGCCATGCCGCCGGGCGGCTCGGGGTGGGGGTGAAATAATCCTCCGGCATGAAGATCGTGATCGTGGTGTTCCTGTTGGCCGTGGTGGCGGCCCTGGCCAGTGCCGGTGTGCTGATGCTGCGCA
>Ga0209369_1001071_pt1 | contig 16556 bp, 13 predicted proteins | sample EBPBio142010_DNA_FD_185865 | JGI IMG/M metagenome (GOLD analysis project Ga0209369, IMG submission 185865) | Wastewater treatment Type I Accumulibacter community from EBPR Bioreactor in Madison, WI, USA - Reactor 1_10/4/2010_ DNA (SPAdes)... | ecosystem: Engineered > Bioreactor > EBPR >... | reverse complement strand
TCGGACGCCTCGGGCATGGCCTCGCCGAGCGCGTTGTCGGCCTGGCGCGCCAGCAGGTTGTAGTCCAGCGTGCGCAGCGCCTGGCCTTTCAGCGATTCGGCATGGGCCGGCAGCAGCAGGCCGAAGAAGGTCTTCTTCGCCGACTCGGGCCAGCCGATCAGGTCCATGCCCTCGTTCAGCTCCTTCATCAGCGTGGGCAGCTGCATCAGGAAGGCCTTGCGCTGCTCGGGCGAGCCCTTGGGCTGCACGCTCATGATCAGCTCGCGGCCGGCATGGCGCAGCCGCTTGACGCGCGCGCTGTCCGGGCCGTCCAGCCGCGTCGCCCGCATCATGGCCTGGCTCCACACCTGGCTGATGAAGTCGCGCACGAACTCGGCCACCGGCAGCGGCTTCAGCAGCGCCTGCAGTTGCTGCGTGTAGCGCTGCTGCAACCGCAGGTCGGTTTCCTTCTCGGCCAGCAGCGCGGCGGCCCCGGAGCGGTCCTGCACCTCGCGGCGCGACTGCTCGACGATGAAGTTCTCCAGCACCGCGAGCTTCTGCTCGTAGACCTCGATCTGGTCGAAATCGCCCTCGACGATCTCCTGCACCAGCTCGCGCACCAGCGTCAGGAAGCGCTGGCCGGACTCGGATTCGAAGTCCTCGAAGGCGCTGCCCAGCGAGGCGATCCGGTTGACAAAGCGCCGCACCGGGTGCTTGCGCGACGAGAAGAAGCTCGGGTCGCCGAGCGCGGCGCGCAGCACCGGCAGCTGCAGCCGGGCGATCTGCCGCGCCATCTGCGGCGGCACCTTCGGGTCGGACAGGATCTGGTCGAACAGGCTGCCGATGACGTCGATCACCATGTGATCGAGCGATCCGGTGGAGGCCTCGCGCAGCGCCTCGCGGTGCGCGCGGATCAGGTTCGGTGCGACCGGGCCGGGGTGCAGGCCGCCATTGCCGTCGCCACCGAAGGTGCCCGACACCGAAGCGCCGGCCTCGGCAGCCCAGCCACCATCGTCGCTGCCGCCGCCATCGGTATAGGCCAGGCGGCGGATCAGCGCCATCAGGCCGGCATCGACATGGCCGATCGGCGTGCCCGGCCGGCCGCTGGCGCCGCCACGGCCGCCACCCAGGCCGCCGGCGCCGCTGGCCGGGCCGCCCAGGCCACCGCGCTCGGAGCCGCGCCCGCTGCCCAGCCAGCCGCTGTGCCGCGATTCGGTGCCTGCCGGGCCGGCCTCGTCCAGGCCGACCGGCCGGCTGGTGGTGTCGTAGCCGGAGCTGGTGCGACCGAAGCCGCCGCCGCGTTCCGAGCTGCGGAAGGTGGGCGACACCGGCTTCAGCCCGGCGGCGCGCATGTCGGCGACGATGGCCGCGTAGGTCTCGGCCATCACGGACGCCATGGCCCGTGCCAGCTCGGCCACCAGCACCTTGCGCTGGTCGGGCCGGTCGGTGACGGCATCGGCGCTGCGCAGCAGCGCATTGCCGATGACCTCGGGCCGCAGCGGGTTGCGTGGCGCTTCCTCGTGGCCGTGCAGTACCGAGCCGATGAAGCCGTCCAGCTCGCGCTGCTCGGCCTCGCAGCCTTCGGCCAGCTGCAGGCCCAGCCGTTCGGCGCTGACCTGCAGCTCGACTTCCTGGTTGTCGACCAGGCTCAGCGCGTCCCAGCTGGTGGACAGCGGCGCGGCAGCCTGGCCGCCACGGCGGCCCAGCTCGCGCTCGATGCGCTGGTCGAGTTGCTCGTCGAAACCATTGCAGAACAGGCCGAGCTTGCGGTTCAGCTCGAACTGCGCGCCGAGCAGGGCGTCGCGCTGGAAGACGTTGGCCGACGCGAGCGCGGCCACGCCCAGGCTGTCGACGGTGCGCTCTGCAGCGCGCCGGGCAGCCTGCTTCACGCGCCGCACGGCAGCTTCGATGGCCGTGGGCTGACCTAAAGCGGGCGTCGGGTTCATGGGACGGATCAGTATCTGGCAAGCATCGGCCTGCCATCCGTCCGCTGGAGGCCCGCCGGGCGGGCCGAGCGTGCTATTTCCTCAATGCGTCACGAATCTCGCGCAGCAGCAGCACGTCTTCGGGGGTGGGCGGCTCGGGCGCGGGCGGCGGCGGCGGTGCAGACGCACGCAGCTTGTTGATCTGGCGCACCATGATGAAGATGATGAAGGCCAGAATCGCGAAGTTCAGCGCCACGGTGACGAAGCTGCCGTAGGCGAACACCGCGCCGGCCTTCTTGGCGTCTGCCAGGTTGGTGGCGGTCTGCCCGGCCAGCGGGATGTAGTAGTTGTTGAAGTCCAGGCCGCCGAGCACGCGGCCGACCAGCGGCATGATCAGGTCGCTGACCACCGAATCGACAATCTTGCCGAAGGCCCCGCCGATGATCACGCCCACGGCCAGGTCCACGACATTGCCCTTGAGCGCGAATTCCTTGAACTCGCTGGCGAAACTCATGCTTTGCATCTCCCGTTGCGATTGGCTGATGGCGGCGGCTCGTCGGCCGCCGGCGCCGTCTGCCCGGCCTTGACGGCCCGGCGGTGACGCGGGCGCAGGGTAACCGCAGCCCGGGCGGCCGGGAGGGTGACGACGCTCGGCTAGAATCCCGGGTTGACCCGGACATTGTCTTGAAGCAGAGGAAAGCATGAGTGAGGCGAAAGTCGATTCAGGCCGGCGCACCTGGATCGCCATCACCTGCGGGGCCGGCGCCGTCGGCGGCGCCGCCGTGGCAGTGCCCTTCATCTCCAGTTTCGCGCCGTCGGAGCGGGCCAAGGCGGCCGGCGCCCCGGTGCAGGTGGACATCAGCAACCTGCGGCCTGGCGAGAAAATGACCGTCGAATGGCGCGGCAAGCCGGTGTGGGTGGTGCGCCGCACCGAGGAGCAGGTGGCTTCGTTGCAGAAGACCGAGCCCCTGGTGGCCGACCCCTTCTCCAAGCGCAACCCGGCCGAACTGACGCCCGAGTACGCGCGCAACGTGCCGCGCTCGATCAAGCCCGAGGTCTTCGTCTGCGTGGGCATCTGCTCGCACCTGGGCTGCTCGCCGGTGGACAAGTTCACCCCGGGCGCGCAGCCTTCGCTGCCCGACGACTGGCAAGGCGGCTTCCTGTGCCCCTGCCACGGCTCCACCTTCGACATGGCCGGGCGCGTGTTCAAGAACAAGCCCGCGCCGGACAACCTCGAGGTGCCGCGCCACATGTACGTTTCCGACACCGTCCTGCTGATCGGCGAGGACAGCAAGGGCTGAGCCGCCCGCCGCATTGACAGGGATAGCCATGGCTGAATTCAAGGAAGCGCCCGCGGGCGCGACGACCGCCCAGCAGCTGATGACCTGGGTGGACAACCGGTTCCCGGCGACCAAGCTCTACAAGGAGCACATGTCGGAGTACTACGCCCCCAAGGCGCAGAACTTCTGGTACTTCTTCGGCTCGCTGGCGCTGCTGGTGCTGGTGATCCAGATCGTCACCGGCATCTTCCTGGTGATGCACTACAAGCCCGACGCGGCGCTGGCCTTCGCGTCGGTCGAGTACATCATGCGCGACGTGCCGTGGGGCTGGCTGATCCGCTACATGCACTCCACGGGCGCCAGCGCGTTCTTCGTCGTGGTCTACCTGCACATGTGGCGCGGGCTGATCTACGGCAGCTACCAGAAGCCGCGCGAGCTGATCTGGATCTTCGGCGTGGCGATCTTCCTGTGCCTGATGGCCGAGGCCTTCATGGGCTATCTGCTGCCCTGGGGCCAGATGTCCTTCTGGGGTGCGCAGGTCATCATCAACCTGTTCGCCGCGATCCCCTTCATCGGCCCGGACCTGGCGCTGCTGATCCGCGGCGACTACGTGGTCGGCGACGCCACGCTGAACCGCTTCTTCGCGTTCCACGTGATCGCGGTGCCGCTGGTGCTGATCGGCCTGGTGGTGGCGCACATCATCGCGCTGCACGAGGTGGGTTCCAACAACCCCGACGGCGTGGAGATCAAGGAGAAGAAGGATCCCAAGACCGGCATCCCGCTGGACGGCATTCCCTTCCACCCGTACTACACCGTGCACGACCTGATCGGCGTGGGCGTGTTCCTGTTCCTTTTCAGCGCGATCGTGTTCTTCGCGCCGGAGATGGGCGGCTACTTCCTCGAGTACAACAACTTCATCCCGGCCGATGCGCTGAAGACGCCGGCGCACATCGCCCCGGTCTGGTACTTCACGCCCTATTACTCGATGCTGCGCGCGGTGACCGACCAGATGGTCTACGTCTTCGTCGGCATCATCGCCATCGCCGCGGTGCTGGCCGTGCTGCGTGGCCGCCTGTCGGGGGTGATGAAGCTCGCGGTGCTGGTGGCGGCCTTGGTGGCCATCGGGCTGCTGCTGGCCTTCGACGCCAAGTTCTGGGGCGTGGTGGTGATGGGCGTGGCGGTGATGGTGCTGTTCCCGCTGCCCTGGCTGGACAAGAGCCCGGTCAAGTCCATCCGCTACCGGCCGGGCTGGAACAAGTGGCTGTACGGCATCTTCGTCGTCAACTTCCTGGTGCTGGGCTACCTCGGCATCAAGCCGCCCTCGGACCTCGGCACGCTGGTCTCGCAGATCGGCACGCTGTTCTATTTCGGGTTCTTCCTGCTGATGCCCTGGTGGAGCCGGATCGGCACCTTCAAGCCGGTGCCCGAGCGTGTGACCTTCCACGCCCATTGAGCGCCCGCCGGAGCACAACCACATGACCAAGAAACTGATCCTGGGCCTTCTGCTGTCGCTGGGCCTGCTGGCGGGCGCGCAGGCTGCCGGCGGCACGGCGGCGCTCGACCGGTTCCCGGCCGACCGCGCCACCAACCTGCCGGCGCTGCAGAACGGTGCGAAGCTGTTCGTCAACTACTGCCTGAACTGTCACTCGGCCAACTACATGCGCTACAACCGCATGCGCGACATCGGGCTGACGGACGAGCAGATCAAGAACAACCTGATGTTCGCCGCCAACAAGGTGGGCGAGACGATGCACATCTCGCTCGATCCGGTGCAGGCGAAGGATTTCTTCGGCGCCGCGCCGCCGGACCTGACGGTGATTGCACGCTCGCGCTCCAGCGGGGCCGGCAGCGGTGCGGACTACATCTACACCTACATGCGCACCTTCTACCGGGACGACAACACGCTCACCGGCTGGAACAACCTGGTGTTCCCGAACGCGGCGATGCCGCATGTGTTCTGGGAACTGCAGGGCCAGCAGCGAGCAGTGTTCGAGCAGGAGAAGGATCCGCACGACCCGAGCAAGACGCATTCGGTCTTCAAGGGCTTCGAGCAGATCACGCCCGGCACCCTGTCCGCCACCGAGTACAACGAGGCGGTGGCCGACCTGGTCGCCTTCATGCAGTGGATGGCCGAGCCGCACCAGAGCCAGCGTGTGCGGCTGGGCGTGTTCGTGCTTCTGTTCCTGGCCGTGTTCACCGTGATCGCCTGGCGGCTGAATGCCGCCTACTGGAAGGACGTCAAGTAAGACGCGCCGACCCCCCGACGCAGCGGGTGCCCCGTCGCCTGCTGCGTCTTCTGTCTTTCTGAAGGGAGCCCACCCCCATGATGGTGCTGTACTCCGGGACCACCTGCCCCTATTCGCATCGTTGCCGCTTCGTGCTGTTCGAGAAGGGCATGGATTTCGAGATCCGTGACGTCGACCTGTTCGCCAAGCCCGAGGACATCGCGGTCATGAACCCGTACAACGAGGTGCCGATCCTCGTCGAGCGGGACCTGATCCTGTACGAGTCGCACATCATCAACGAGTACATCGACGAGCGCTTTCCGCACCCGCAGCTGATGCCGGGTGACCCGGTGGCGCGGGCGCGCGTGCGGCTGTTCCTGTTCAATTTCGAGAAGGAACTGTTCACCCACGTGAACCTGCTCGAATCGCGCGGCGTCAAGGCCACCGACAAGCAGCTGGAAAAGGCGCGCAGCCAGATCCGCGACCGGCTGACGCAGCTGGCGCCGATCTTCCTGAAGAACAAGTTCATGCTCGGCGACGATTTCTCGATGCTGGACGTGGCCATCGCGCCGCTGCTGTGGCGGCTGGACTACTACGGCATCGACCTGTCGAAGAACGCGCTGCCGCTGCTGAAGTACGCCGAGCGCATCTTCTCGCGGCCGGCCTACATCGAGGCGCTGACGCCCTCCGAAAAGGTGATGCGCAAGTAGCCCTTGCCGGTCGACGAGGCCTTTCGCATGAACAAGCCGACCACGCCGGACGCGCAGGGCACCTCCACGCGGCCCTACCTGATCCGCGCGCTTCACGACTGGTGCACGGACAACGGCTTTACGCCCTATGTCGCCGTGTACGTCGACGGCTCGGTGCAGGTGCCGATGGAGTACGTGAAGAACAACGAGATCGTGCTCAACGTCGGCTTCGAGGCGACCACCGGCCTGAAGCTCGGCAACGAGCTGATCGAGTTCAAGGCCCGCTTCGGCGGCGTGGCGCGCGAGATCATCGTGCCGGTGGACCACGTGGTGGCGATCTACGCCCGCGAAAACGGCCAGGGCATGGCCTTCCCGGTGCCCAGCGCGCCCGGCGCGGCGGCCGAGACGGGCCACGACCCGGCTGCGACCGTACAGCCGCGCGGCCTTCGCCTGGCGCGCCCGGGCAGTGAGCCGGCCCCGCCGGCGCCGGCCGTCGAGGCCACGGCCGAAGGCGCGGATGAACCGCCCGAGCCGACCACACCCCGGCCCACGCTGAAACGCGTCAAGTAGCCGCGGCTTCTAGAATCCCGGCTTCTCCGGGCGCCGGCTTAGCTCAGCTGGTAGAGCACCCGCCTTGTAAGCGGAAGGTCGTCAGTTCGACTCTGACAGCCGGCACCAAGTAACGATTCATCGCCCGCGGATGCGGATGCGTATCGGCAGGCTGACGGCCTGCCCCTGGTCCAGCGCCGCCTGCAGGTCGGGCAGCAGCTGGCGCAGCTTGGCCGCCGCCGGCCCGCCGGGCACCAGCAGTGTCCAGCCGGTGTCGTCCAGCGGGCCGGGCTGCACCGCGTCGCGCAGACCCTCCGGTAGCAGCGCGCGTATGCGCTCGAAATGCGCGCGCGAAGCCTGCAACCGTTGCAGCAGCGTGGCCAGCGGCGCGCTCTGATCCAGCGCCGCACCCAGCGACAGCGTGCCAACCGCCGCCTGGCGCCGAAGCCCGTCATTTGCCATGGTTTGCAGTGTAGCCAGCCCCTTGATCGGCCCATGGACGCCGGGGACCGGGTGATAAACTCGACGGTCTTTGCGGCTGTGACCGGCCTTGCAAACCGGAAGTGCAGTCCTACCTGTGCTGCCGATGTGCCCGAAGGCCTTCGGGCATGTGTCCGGCAACGTCGGATGCAGGGCGCCGCAGTCCACCCATTCCGTGATGCCGCATGTTCCCAAAGATCCTGACCCAGCTGTTCGGTAGCCGTAACGAGCGGCTGCTGAAGACTTACCGGCGCACGGCGCAGCAGATCAACGAGCTCGAGCCGCGCATGGAAGCGCTGGACGACACTGCGCTGCGCGCCAAGACGGACGAGTTCCGCCAGCGCCTGGGCAAGGGCGAAACCTTGGACCAGCTGCTGCCCGAAGCCTTTGCCGTGGTCCGCGAGGCCGGCAAGCGCACGCTGAAGATGCGCCACTTCGACGTGCAGCTGATGGGCGGCATGGCGCTGCACCAGGGCAAGATCGCCGAGATGCGCACCGGCGAGGGCAAGACGCTGATGGCCACGCTGCCGGTGTACCTGAACGCGCTGGCTGGCAAGGGCGTGCACGTGGTCACGGTCAACGACTACCTGGCGCGCCGCGATGCCGAATGGATGGGCCGGCTCTATGGCTTCCTGGGGCTGACGGTGGGCGTCAACGTGCCCGGCATGCAGCGCGACGAGAAGCAGGCGGCCTATGGCGCCGACGTCACCTACGGCACGAACAACGAGTTCGGCTTCGACTACCTGCGCGACAACATGGTCTACGAGGTGCGCGACCGCGTGGCGCGTGGCCTGCACTACGCCATCGTCGACGAGGTGGATTCGATCCTGATCGACGAGGCTCGCACGCCGCTGATCATCAGCGGCCAGGCCGAGGACCACACCGATCTGTACGTGCGCATCAATGCGGTGGTGCCGGCGCTGAAGAAGCAGATCGGCGAGGCCGACCCGCGCACCGGCGAAGGCGTGATCGAGCCGGGCGACTTCACGCTCGACGAGAAAAGCCACCAGGTGTTCCTGACCGAGCAGGGCCACGAGCACGCCGAGGCCATCCTGACGCAGGCCGGCCTGCTGGTGGAAGGCGCCAGCCTGTACGACCCGGCGAACATCACGCTGATGCACCATGTGTACGCGGCATTGCGCGCGCACCACCTGTACCACCGCGACCAGCACTACGTGGTGCAAAGCGGCGAGGTGATCATCGTCGACGAGTTCACCGGCAGGCTGATGAGCGGCCGGCGCTGGAGCGACGGCCTGCACCAGGCGGTGGAGGCCAAGGAAGGCGTGCAGATCCAGAACGAGAACCAGACGCTGGCCTCGGTCACCTTCCAGAACTACTTCCGCATGTACGGCAAGCTGTCCGGCATGACCGGCACGGCCGACACCGAGGCCTTCGAGTTCCAGGAGATCTACGGCCTGGAGACGGTGGTCATCCCGCCGAACAAGCCGACGATCCGCAAGGACGAGAACGACCTGATCTACAAGACGGCGAAGGAGAAGTACGACGCCGTCATCGCCGACATCCGCGACTGCCACCAGCGCGGGCAGCCGGTGCTGGTGGGCACCACGTCCATCGAGAACAGCGAGCTGATCTCTGAACTGTTGCAGAAGGCCAAGTTGCCGCACCAGGTGCTGAACGCCAAGCAGCACGCCAAGGAGGCCGAGATCGTGGCCCAGGCCGGGCGGCCTGGCGTGATCACCATCGCCACCAACATGGCCGGCCGCGGCACCGACATCGTGCTGGGCGGCAACGTCGAAAAGCAGGTGCAGATGGTCGAGGCCGACGCCGAGCTGGCCGACGACGAGAAGGCGCGGCGCATCCAGCAGCTGAAGGACGAATGGCAGGGCCTGCACGAGCAGGTCAAGGCGCAGGGCGGCCTGCGCATCATCGCCACCGAACGCCACGAGAGCCGGCGCATCGACAACCAGCTGCGCGGCCGTTCGGGCCGCCAGGGCGACCCGGGGGCCAGCCGCTTCTACCTGAGCCTGGACGATTCGCTGATGCGCATCTTTGCCGGCGACCGGGTGCGCGCCATCATGGACCGGCTGAAGATGCCCGAGGGCGAGGCCATCGAGGCCGGCATCGTCAGCCGCAGCATCGAAGGCGCGCAACGCAAGGTCGAGGCGCGCAACTTCGACATCCGCAAGCAGCTGCTCGAATACGACGATGTCAGCAACGACCAGCGCAAGGTCATCTACCAGCAGCGCAACGAGATCCTCGAATCGGCGTCGCTGGACGAGCAGATCGCCAACCTGCGGCGCAGCGCGATGACCGAGGTGGTGCGCAGCTACGTGCCCGCCGACAGCCTGGAAGAGCAGTGGGACCTGCCGGGCCTGGAGAAGGTGCTGCGCGACGAATGGCAGATCGACCTGGCGCTGCAGCCGCTGCTGGAACAGAGCGACACGCTGACCGACGAGGACATCCTGGAGAAGGTGCAGGCCGCAGCCGACGCTATGTTCGACGGCAAGCTGCAGGCGGTGGGCAGCGAGCAGTTCACGCCCTTTATGCGCATGGTGCTGCTGCAGTCCATCGACAGTCACTGGCGCGAGCACCTGGCCGCGCTGGACTACCTGCGCCAGGGCATCCACCTGCGGGGCTATGCGCAGAAAAACCCGAAGCAGGAATACAAGCGCGAGGCCTTCGAGTTGTTCAGCCAGCTGCTCGACGTGGTGAAGATGGAAGTCACCCGGCTGCTGCTGACGGTGCGCATCCAGTCGCAGGAGCAGGTGGCGCAGGCCGCCGAGGCGATCGAAGAGCGGGCCTCGCAGGTGGGTAACGTCACCTACACCCACCCCAACGAGGACGGCACGGTGTCCACCGAGGCCGACGGCACTGCCGCGGCGGCGGTGGCCAACATGCCCAAGGTGGGGCGGAACGAGCCCTGCCCTTGTGGCAGTGGCAAGAAGTACAAAAACTGCCACGGCAAGCTGGCCTGAGGGTCGGAACGGCAGCGATCGATGTGTTTGCCCTTGTTTGATCAAGCTGTCTGTGCAGAACGATAGCCGCCTGAACAACTTTGATCTGATCCGCTTACTTGCGGCCGGTCAGGTCGTGCTCTGGCACGGCATCGAACATCTGAAGGTTGATGTTCCTGTGGATCTGCTGTGGTTGCTTGGCTCTTTTCCCGGAGTGCCAATTTTTTTCTTCGTCAGTGGCTATCTTGTAGCCGCGTCGTTCCGACGTAAACGTAGTCTCGGTGGGTACTTTTCGAACAGGGCGTTGAGAATTTTCCCTGGGCTATGGGTATGTTTCGTTTTTACAGTATCGACAATTGTTCTCCTCCATGACTTAGATAAAGCGACAGCTAGGAACCTGATTTTTTGGATTGTCCCAAATCTAGTCGGTCTAGCGCAGACGCCATGGTTTCTGAAGTCGTTTGGTTCGGGTTCCGTGAACGGTAGCCTTTGGACTATTCCGGTCGAGCTTCAGTTTTATTTGGCGCTGCCGTTACTGGTATGGCTGCTGGCACGCAACCCATGGCGGTGGATGGTCGCTTTCTCGGTGGCACTTCTCAGCGGGATGGCCTATCTGTTATGGCTTAGACCAACAGTACATGGGTTGCTTCAGGACGCGTTGCTCCGCTCATTGCCGAGCTGGCTTTACCTGTTCATGGTTGGAATGGTCCTTGAGGCCAACACAGATTGGGTGAAGCGCTGGCTGACGGGGAAGTTCATCTATTGGCTGTTCGGTTACCTCATCTGGATCGTGCTTCTGCGCTCCGTAGGGGTATGGACCACGGGCAACGACGCAACACCTCTTTCGTTGCTCCCTCTTGCGGGCGTGGTCGTGTCGGGTGCGTTCACGGCCCGATCACTATCCGAGCGCATCCTGAAGGGGAATGACATCTCTTATGGTGTCTACCTGTATCACATGCCGGTCGTCAACACCTTGATAGCTGCCTACGGAGCGGCCGCGTTGGGTTGGGCTGGCTTGCTGGTTTGCGTTGTCTCCACCACGGCGCTAGCAGTAGCTTCTTGGCAGTGGGTCGAACGCCCCGCACTCCGGCTTAAGGCGAACCTAAGGTAACTCTAGGTTACGCAAATTAGACCTCAGGACACGGCGAACCCCCTCAGGTTCGGGTGGTCTCTTGCCGAAGTCGTGGTTACCCTGTTGGGCTAGCTTGTCAAAGTTCTGCATCTGCATGCCGTGCCCGTTTGCGGTATTGGCAGAGACGAAAAGCTGCCTCGCGTTCGATCGAATGAGCATACCTAATCCATCATGAAAAAAAGTGTGATCGGCCTAATGTTGGCGACGTTGCTGACAGTTACTCTGACCGCCTGTGGTGGTGGCGACGTATTGAAAGCCGACCTGAGTCAAGAGCCATCTGAGCCTCGGGAGTATTCGCTTTCCGCCCAGGAATCTCTAGATCTCGGTGTGCTTGCCCAGCCTGTCGACTACGTTGCTGACTCGGACGATGATGCGGTTTGGGCGTCTCCGCCGATCCGCGAGAGGGCTGTAGCAACAACTTATGCTGCGCCAAAGCGGGCGATCGTGCTTTTGGGAGGTATCACCACTGCGAGCTTGCGAGCGCATGCCGCGCGGTTTGATGTTGCGATCGTTAATCTTTCTCGCAGTACATCGGCGTCGACAAATGCATCATATGTTGCCGATATGAAGCAGCGTAACCCAAGTTTAAAGGTTGGGCAGTACGTAGCCGTGAACGATGTGAGATCAATATATCCTGATTTGCTGACAGCAGCGGATACGGCAAACTGGTGGTTGCGCACAGCGGCGGGTGCAAAGATTCAGTATTGGCGTCCTGATTCCTTCGAGATCAACTTGACAAGCTGGGCAACGAAGAATGCGCAAAGTCAGACTTGGTCTCAATGGCTAGGCGAAAAGGATGCTTCGCTGTTCTTTCAGGCCATCCCGGGAATAGACTTTGCCTACACGGATACTGTCCACCCTGTCCGCAAAACTGCAGATTGGCGTCGAGTGGGGAGCGACCAAGGTTGGACGGACGCAGCAGTACAGGCCGAAACGCGACTCGGCTACATGCAGTACTGGAACCAACTAAAGCTCAAGCGACCAGGGCTTAAAGTTGTGGCCAACGCAGATCTTGCCTGGCTGGCAAGCGCAGAGTTCAAGGGCAAGCTTGACGGCGTGTTCTTGACGGGGCGCATGGGGCAAAGTTGGTCTGTTGAGAATTGGGGCGGGTGGGCGAAGATGATGTCCGAGTACCGGGCCGCGTTGGCGAACGTGAGTTCGGACAAATTCGTCATCTTCCACATTTATGCCGCCCCCACCGACTATGCGGCGATGCGCTATGGCCTAGCGTCGTCCATGCTTGAAGATGGCTACTTTGCCTTGTGGGCCACTTCCGGAAGCGAGGCCGCACCCTGGTACGACGAATACTCTGCCGCGATCGGTACGCCGTCTGAACCACCGCCAACAACTGCCGCGTCCAATGGGATTTGGCTGCGGCGTTACACCAATGGTTTGGTTCTCGTTAATCCGAGTACCACAAGCAGTGCGACCATCAACGTTGGCGCTGGCTATAAACGAATCAGCGGGGTGCAGGATCCCGTTGTCAACAATGGCGCCACCGTGAGCTCAGTCACGCTGGGCGCGCGGCAGGGTTTATTGTTGCTCAAGTCTGACGAGACGACATCCACAACCAGCAGCTCGAGCACTTCTACTCCGGTCATTACTAGCCCACTGTTAACGACGGCAGTGGTCGGACAATACTACAGCTATCAAATCACAGCCAGCGGCGGACCGATTGTCAACTATTTCGCTTCGCAGCAATCTCCTACTTTGGGCGCCGGTATAGCGCCCGGATTGACAGGAAATGGGTCTACGGGACTTATCTATGGAACACCAACGACGGCGGGAACCTATACGATCAAGATCGGCGCAAACAGCGCGTCTGCGACTGGAACCGCGCTAATGACCCTCGCGGTCGCACCAACAGGTAGTACTGTGTCTGATGCAGGTTCGACAACTTGCAAGTATCAGCTGCCAGCTGGGGATACGGGAATATTCAAGCCCACCCCAAAGTCAGATGAATCAACGAACACCACAGTGAAAGAGGTTTGGGCTGCGGCTGGTACGGGTGTGGGAGATATCGTCTTTATTGGCGATTCGATCACCGGTGCCTGGAAGTTCCAAACGACCCTGTGGAATGGTCTGTCCACACGATCGAAAGTCAATCTGGCCGTTGGGGGTGACACTGTTCAGACTAGCGCCTATCGATTGGAATCCGGAATTCTCAATACACTCAACCCGAAGACTGTTGTGCTTATGATTGGGGCGAACAATATCACTACGGGTGGACCGTCTGCGACGATGCTTGGCAACGCCATCTGGAATCTGGCTGCTCTGGTGAAGTGTCAAAAACCGAGTGCTCAAATCATACTAATGGGCACCCTGCCGCGAGGGGTGGTGGGTACCCCCGATCCAACTGTAGACCCAATTCTTATTCAGAAAGTGCTAGGCAGTAACACTCAGCTGGCCGTACAGGCGGCGGCAAATCCGAGTATTGCGAGACTGCTCGACATCAGTTCAGACTACATGATCGGAAGCAGTCTTAATCAGACCATGTACATTGATCAGGTACATATAAACAATGCAGGTTATCAAAAATGGTCAGATCGTTTGCGCCCACTGCTTCCACCTTGATGCTTCTGGTGACATTTGTTGATCAGAGTCTACTGCTCTACGCGTAATGGTGATTTGAAGACGTGTAGCAACAAGAGTCGGTCTCTTTGTTAGTTGATTTTCATAATGTCTGATGTTCGTCCCGCCTTCCTAATTACGATTGACACAGAAGGAGATAATGCCTGGTCAAAACCCGAGCACACTCAGACGGAGAATTCTAAGTTCTTGCCGAGATTTCAGGTGCTATGCGAGAAGTACAGTTTCTCACCAACGTACCTGACCAACCATGAAATGGCTATCGAGCCGAGATTCGTATCGATGGCGAGAGCGGCAATCAAGAATGGTGCCGCCGAAGTGGGCATGCATCTGCATGCGTGGGACAGTCCCCCAATAAGTCCGCTGACCAGTGCAGATCACCGATTTCATCCATACTTGATCGATTTTCAGGTCGAGCAGATGCGAGCGAAAATCGCCTACATGACCACGCTTTTGGAGGACACCTTCAGCCTGAAAATGCGTAGTCATCGCGCCGGTCGTTGGGCTTTCAATGGAGTCTATGCTCGCCTGTTGGCAGAATGCGGATACGTGGTGGACTGCTCGGTGACTCCTGGACATTCATGGGCACATGTCCCCGGGGCACCCGGCAAGTTCGGGATAGATTACACAGACTATCCAGATGCGCCATACTTTCTGGACTTTGATGACATTCGGCGGGCGGGTAGATCTACACTACTCGAACTGCCAATGACAATTCGTCGTTCGATGATTCACCGCCGCTTGCCGTCGGCATACTCGCTGCCAATAGTTTCATCCGCACTCCGTCGATTGACACCCGCCGTGCTCTGGTTGCGTCCGAACGGGAGAAATTTGGCAGATATGCTAGATATCGTCGACTGGGCCGAGCGGACAAATCGCCCGTATATTGAGTTTATGATTCATTCAAGTGAGTTCATGCCAGGTGGTAGTCCTTATTTCAAAGATAATTCTTCAGTTGATAAACTTTACGAAGACCTCAATGTGCTTTTTCAACGCATAGCGCGTAGTTTCACTGGCGCAACTTTGTCGGCTTTCCATGATCAATGGGTTCGCACGGATGAGCCCCAATATGGCAAGGTTGGCTGAATTGGATAGTCAGTCTTGAGTGTACGGCATTGTTCGTCATGCTCTTTCGTGTCGACTTCCCCGTAGCCCCTTAACACGCAGATATAGACTACCAAGCCAAGTCAATGGGACTGTGGCGTTGTATCCTTCAACGTGCTTTCCACCAAAATCTTCCTTGAAGTGATTGATGGCGAGCTTGGCAGTATCTTCTTTGCCTTCGTACCATCCGCCAAAGTCATAAATCCTGCAGCCGAATTGTCGAAAATACAGCATATCAGCCCAGTGCAGCGTACGGTTGGCTCGACCGACGAGATTTCGCGTTTGACTATCGGATTCGCGAAATAGCGAAGACGAATGAAGCAAACGGGCTCTTTGATTGCAGACGACGTAGCTGTGCCACACACCTGATGTCGCCCCCAAGGCTTGCGTTGTCGCTCGGGTGAGATGGAGGGAGCCAGCAGAAGCCAGTTGATCAAGTTGGATTCTGGAGATGCCTGGCAGCCTCTTCTGTTGAAGGAATTTTTGGTGAAAATCAAAGAACTCGCCAATTTGCTTGGGAGACGGGTTGCCCCATGCTTCAGTAATGACCCCGTCCTTCGCGAGCCCGCGGCGAATAGCGTTGCGAGTATCTGGTTTCATCCGTGAAAGCAATGCTTCGTTTTCATCATTCAGATCAATGACTAAAGTATGAAATGGTTTGCCTAGTCGTGACCAGTCACTTCGCGTGAATTGCCTCAACACGGCTATGTCGACTCCATGCGATGGAAGTTCTTCGTCAAACCAAAATTCTGCGATAGTTGGTCGCACTGATCGAATGGTTATCATCGAATGCTTTGGGTATAGATTGGTTGATCACGATTATATTTCACACAGACTGTTCGTCATGACGATCTGCGCGCTCTCTGTGTAATTAGCCCGGCCCCTCATAAATCTTCAACCAGTGTCCGATCTGGCTGGGCATCGCCTAGACCTTCGGGCAAGCAGTATTCCTCACCTGCGGTGAACTGCCTTCCGGTCTCTGACTTTGGTTGGCTGCTGGTCTAGGGGCAGACTGTTGACGCCGACCAGCCCATTCTTGCGGCAGGAGCGAGAGGGGTGTACGCATTGGCATTGACGGGTAAGAATTGCCCGCCGCGGATCGCGAGGGCAAGTCGAACATCGAGATTGCGCGGCTGACGAGCAGGTCGCTCTATATGACCAAAAGGTGACTTGACGCGTCGTAGCACCTGGCGGACGGACTTCATCCGCCAGTGGCGTGACCAGCAAGTCAGGGTCAGCGCCACGAGCGAACTCTCACTGTTGGCGGCCAGGCATCGGAGATTCTTTCCTGTTCGACTGGAGAGAGGTAGGCATGATGATCTGCTGCACCCACTACCGGACGCCGGTTGCACAGCTGAAGCTTGCGCTTCCTCATGTCCGCCATTCATCTGATGTGCGGACTTCGCCACCTCTACCTTGGTATGGCTGGCGTCAGTGCCGGTCAGTGAAGCGCTGACGACCATGAGGGTGACCCACCCCCTCGTTTAGGGGGCTTGCCCTCTACCGTCTATGCCGATGCCCTGGCGGGCTGCAGAATCGCCCAGAAGGTAAGCGTATGTAGCGCAGCGGCTGCAACCGCCAGGGGGATTCGATGAAGCTAGTACAAGAAGATCTGGATTTGTTGCTGCAACACCTGTTGGTGGGGGCGAAGGGTGATGTGGCGGGCTGGGGGACGAGGCAGTCGTCTGG
>Ga0209369_1001070_pt1 | contig 16607 bp, 13 predicted proteins | sample EBPBio142010_DNA_FD_185865 | JGI IMG/M metagenome (GOLD analysis project Ga0209369, IMG submission 185865) | Wastewater treatment Type I Accumulibacter community from EBPR Bioreactor in Madison, WI, USA - Reactor 1_10/4/2010_ DNA (SPAdes)... | ecosystem: Engineered > Bioreactor > EBPR >... | reverse complement strand
TGACGTAAAGTTCTGTGAGAAAGGTGTTGGTATCCAGCATGACAAGCTCCTGTGAGAGGGATTTTGGCAGCAGGATACCTACACCTTTCGCCGTTAGACAACCCGTTAATGCACAACAAGCGTTAAAATCGCGGCCGGAGGGCGCAAAGGCGCCGAGTGTCCGCCTGCGCGGACACGGTGTCCACGAAGGTGGACTACTGCGCCGCAGGCTCACCGGCCGCGAATTCATTCGCACACTCTAACCGTTCCTCATTCATAATTCATCATTCCCTTTTGTATCCTGTACCGGGCTATGAAAACCGAAAGAGAAAAGATGTTAGCCGGAGAGCTTTACGATCCCTACGAACCCGAACTGGTAGCGATGCGTCTGCGCGCCCGTGAACTGTTCAAAGCCTATAACGATTCCAACCCGGGCGAGAAGGAATTGCGCACCGGTATTCTGCGCGATCTTTTGGGCACGGTGGGCAAAAACCCGATCATCGAACCGCCGTTCTACTGCGATTACGGTGCGAATATCCACGCCGGCGACAATGTCTATTTCAATTTCGATTGCGTGGTGCTCGATGTCGCCGAAGTGAAAATCGGCAACAATGTGATGTGTGCGCCCAAGGTGCAGATCTACACTGCCTCGCACCCACTCGACCACAAACTGCGCAACAGCGGTTTGGAAAACGCCGCGCCGATTGAAATCGGCGACGATGTGTGGGTTGGCGGCGGCGTCATTATCTGCCCTGGCGTGAAAATCGGCGCACGCTCGGTGATTGGTGCCGGTAGCGTGGTCACGAAAGACATCCCCGCTGGAGTGCTGGCAGTGGGGAATCCGTGCCGTGTGATCCGTAAACTGGAGTAAATTGAAATAAAGGAGCCGCAGAATGAAACTGGTATCAACAATTGCAGTGCTTGCCTCATTGCTTGCCATACCTGCCGGTGCCCAACAAAATGATGCTTGCACGGAATTCAACCAACTCGTTGCCAAAACCTATAATTTCGACGCTTTAAAGCTCACTGACGATGAGAAATTGGCCAAGGAAGGTGAATTGGATCGTTTTTGGACAACTGTTCAGGCAAAAAAGAAAGAGTATTTACCCTGTCTGCGTGCCGCAGTCGCAGACGAAAAATCCAATGCTTTTTTTCGCTACAACGGCAGCAACCTACTCGTGGAGTTAGATCCCTCGCTGGACTCGAAAAAACTTCAGGTCGAGATTTATACGCAAACCGATCTCGATATCGTAGGCACCCAGCGCTGGGTTTCGACACTTACCCAACGCGGTATCGATGGATTAGATGTCTCTCAAGCAGCACTTCGTTGGTTGAGCGATCCAGAAGCCGTCTATGATCTTCCCGAGCACGGTGGCTTCGAAGTTGGGCCATTTGATGGAGCACTGTTTCTCTACGGTAGCATGGACGAAGCAATAACAACTCCCGCACTGCTGAAAATCCTCGAACAGGAGAATCACCCCCTCCGCGAAGCGGCATTAGCCCTCTTGATGCGTCAGGCCACTCCGCAGGCTATTGAGGCCATGAAGCAGGTAAAGATGACTGGCATCTCACCTCAATTACAAGAAGCAGTGACTGCCATGTTGAAAGAACGGGAATTCATTGAACCGCGTGCCAAACCCGAGACCACACGCGCCGAGTTCATTCAGGCTTTCAACGCCATCCTTAAAGGCGATACTTCCAAATTTAGCAAACTGGTCCGAGAGGTCCCCGATGGAGAAAGAGACGCCGTTGCGGTGTTGCTCCCGGAAGACCTGCCCCTCGTCCGCAAAGTTCGCAGGCAGTTCGTGTCCGGGGGCACTCCCCATTCCATCAGTTATTACGATGAATTTACAAGCATTATCATGATGCTTGTTTTAAAGAGTGAGAATAGTCCGCAGTGAAGCCCCAATCGCTGTGCAACCGGATACTCTTCACGGCGTCTAAACCAATCGCATGAAAACCGCATCCCGTCTCTTAACCGTTGCCTTGCTGCTGTGCTCCACCCCATTGGCTTTCGCGCAGGGCTTTACCAACCTCGACGATGAAGGCGAAGCCGGTGGCTACGATGTCACGGCGCAACTCAACAAAATCCCCGTCGAATGGAACCTCAACGCCCAGGAAAACGGCGACGCCTACCGTTTGCGCCTCACTCCTGCCGGTGCGGAACTCAGTGTTGTGGCCGGTGGCAAGAGCACCCCGCTGGCAACGGAGAAAACTCCGGTGACCACCGGTTCACTGGTTATCCAGCGCCGGGGGCCGCGTTGGGCCGTGCTTTCGGGCAACCGTGTCGTGCTACAGGCTGAAGACGATCGCTGGATGGAAGGCGCTGTCGGCTATCGTGGCGGCGAAGTGACGACCCCGCGTTTGCAGCCGGTGGAAGAGATTACTTTCGACGACGATTTCATGCGCGTCGCGACTGAAGTCGCTATCACCGAAGCCATCCGAGCCAACCCGAAAAACGGACTGAAGATCAGCGATGCGAAGATTGGCGAAGAAACCATCTGGACTGTTGCCGAAGGCTCGTGGGCCACGACCGGCATCACCGAACAAGACCAGGCCCAGGTCGCCCAGAGCGCCAACCCCTTTGCCTTCTCTTCCAAAAACAAAGGCACCAACCTGGCCCTGGCCGGGCGCCCCTTCTGGAGCGACTATTCGGTTGAGGCCGCCATTAAGCCCTACAACGCTTCCGCCGTGGGCCTGGCGCTTTATGTGCAAGATAACAAGAACTATCTGCTCTTCGAGTGGCAACGCAACGGAGCATTGCAATTGCGTTCAGTCGTCGATGGCGTAAGCCGCATTATCGTGGCCGCCCAGAGTGAAGGCTTTGATGAAAAGAACTGGTACCGCCTGAAATTCACCGCCAACGGCGGCGTTCTGCGCGCCCTGATCGATGAGAGCGAAGTCATGCGCGCGCGCACCGACCTCTTCGGGCGTGGCCTGGTGGGGCTTTATGCCGTGAACGCCGAAGAAGACGCCACCGGCAACAAGGAAAAGACAGCGGTCTTCGACGACCTCAAAGTACGTTCGGCGCTCGACTTCCACGATAACTTCTCCCACCCTGTGCCCGGCCGCTGGCAGACCGTGAGCGGCGCGTGGACTTTCAACAACTCCGCCACGCCAGCCAATGCCAACGGCGCTTTCGCCATCATGGGCGAGGCCGACTGGCACGATTACACAGTCTCCGGCCACATCACCATGCCCGCCGATGCCGTGGCCGGGTTAGTGGCCCATCACCTCAAGGGCCAGGGCGCTTATATCTTCCGCATCGCCGGTTCGAAATCGACCCTACCCTATGCCGGTAAGGCGCAGATGCTTAAAATCCAGGACGGCAAGAGCACGATTCTCACCGAAGCGACCATCGGCAATCGTTTCGACCAATCCGCAGGGACTTGGAACTTCTCGATGGAGCGCGGCTACCTCCAAGGCTCGGTTGAAATCGACGGCAAAGTGACGCGCGTGCTGGACGCCTGGAGCGATTCCAACGAAGGCGGCCGCGCCGGTATCTACGCCCAGCGCGGTACCGGTGGCGCTCCGGTGATTAAAGATTTCGCGGTAGAATTCCCCCGCCAGAAATCGGTATGGGCGGCGGTGCCCGATATTTACGTCGATCCCAAACAAGCCGAGACCATGGGCGGCTGGAGCACGCCGGAAGGCTCGTGGCTGCCGGTGCAACCGATTAAAAACAACATCACCCTACCCGCTGCCGCCACGGCCGCCGATGCCAAGGTGTTCTGGCACAAAGGCGCGTTCTGGGGCGACCAGGATATCCGCTTCAAATTCCCCGAACTCAAAGCCGGGCAAAGCCTGATTCTCATGCTGGGCCGCGTCGATCCCAAACAAGCCGCCACCGCCCCGCCGCTGGTGCTCACCCTGAAAAACGACGGCACCAACCTGCTGGCAACTCTTTCGCGCGGCGAAAGCGAGAAGATTAAAGACGCCACCCACAAAATCGAAGGCGAACTCACCGGCCAGCCAATCGAGCTTTCAAGGCGCGGCAACTATGTCGTGGTGCGCCTGGGCGATGAAGATGCGCAAAGCACGCTGTTGGCCGCCAACGTAGCAGGATAAAACGGCGAACATCCAACATTGAACGCTCAACATCGAACGTCGAACAAGGAAGTCAAAATTTAACGCTCAACGGGTATCAATTGGACGTTCGATGTTGGATGTTCAATGTTCAACGTTTAAACTCCCTCTAAACCATGTCCTACTGCCTCTACATCCAAACCGTCGCCGGAACTTCCAAAGAAATCCACAAAACCTACCACGACCAGCACTACGGCTTCCCCATCCACGACGACAACGAGCTGTTTGGCCGCCTGCTGATGGAGATCAACCAGGCCGGGCTGAGTTGGGAAACCATCCTCAAAAAAGAAGCCACTTTCCGGCAGGCTTACGATAACTTCAATATCGCCAAAATCGCCGCCTATACCGAAACCGACCGCGAACGCCTGCTGGCCGACCCCGGCATCATCCGCAACCGCCTGAAGGTGAACGCCGCCATCGAAAACGCCAAAACTATTTTGGAGTTACAAAAAGAACACGGCTCGTTTGAAAAATGGCTGGAATTTCACCACCCCAAAACCAAGGAAGAATGGGTGAAGCTGTTCAAGAAAACCTTCCGCTTCACCGGCGGCGAAATCGTGGGCGAATTCCTGATGAGCATTGGCTATCTCCCTGGCGCCCACACGCCCGATTGCCCGGTGTATGACGAGACGCTCAAGGCCAATCCACTCTGGAAAAAGGGCTGATTTTGTGATATAATTAGGGTATTACCAACCGCGGAAGTAGCTCAGTTGGTAGAGCATCAGCTTCCCAAGCTGAGGGTCGCGGGTTCGAACCCCGTCTTCCGCTGTTTATTCCCCTTTGTGGTCCCGGAATCCGGAGCAAGACACACCTAAACTGGATGGTTTCCAAGGCGACATTAGCTAATGAGTCCACCTCAAGTTAAAGGCGAAAAAGACTCTCAGGCACTCTTTCGCATCGCCTCCTTTATTGCTGCATTTCTATTATGCGCCTTCCTCACTTATCATGCAGACGATGTTGAGTTTGCAGTAGCCCACAATCCACAAAGACTAAAAAACGTCACATTGGCGTTGTTTCTGATTGGTCCCAGCGTATATGCCATGGTAGCTTACAGCCGCTCCTGTAATCGGTGGAAAATGGCTGCCTCAGTGGTATTGGGTATCTGCCTGGGCTCTGGTATTGTTACGTTTTGCGCTCTTTCAGGGATACCGATGTCAGTCTCGTATGTTATAGATTCGATCCGTTAACGTGAGCGAAACGTCTTGACGGAACTAACACAAAGAACACGTATATTCTTGTGTTCTTTGTGTCAACTTCGTGGCCTTGGTGTTAAATCCAACGTCTCAACTCATTTACATTTCGAATATAGCGATCACGGCACAAACATCCGACAAACATTCGAATTCTCGTCAAAAATCCCCAAATCCTTAAAAACCTTAAACGCAAACGCCCTATGCCCCACATCGTTGGGATGAAACGGGTCGTGCATCCAGTAGTAGTGCTTGGCACGGTTCTCCTGCCAGTGGGCTAAATGGTCGAAGAGTGGCCAGCCGCCTTCGGTGGCGACATCGCGGACGATTTGCATGTAAGCCTCGAAGTTCGGTTCGCGGTCGGGCGTGGTGCCGGGCAGGATGGGACAGGTGGTTTGCAGCACCGGGATTGCACCGAGTTCTTCCATCTGGGTGCCAAGCTGCTGCAGGTTGCTGCGGAATTCGTCTTGCGAGATGCCGCGCGGCGAGCTGCAATCGTTCATGCCGATCATCAGGAACACCACTTGCGGCGAGAACTGGCGGATGCGCCAGTCGAAGCTGGCCAGCAGCGCACGGGTATCGTTGCCGTTGTAGGCGGTTTTAATGACGATATCGCCCGAGCGCGCCAGCTCGGTGCGGATGCGTTCTTCAAAAATTTCGCAGTAATCGCGCGCGCCCAGGGTGTGATAGGCCCCGTGGGTGATGCTGTCGCCGTAGAAAATCCATTTGAGCGGGTCGGTTGATGCGAGAAGTTGTTTGATGCGTTCCATGTATGAAAAAGCCTTTTTGTGACAGGTATTGTGTTAGAGGTTTACGAAACGCTGGTGCTCGCTTTTAACGCTCGACCTGGATCCCCGCCTTCGCGAGGATGACGGACTGAGGGGCTTGCGGCTGACATCAACGCCGGTTTGCCTCTCCCGTATTCCGTCTCCTGTATTCCGCCGCTTGCCGCCTTCGCGAGGATGACGGACTTTCAGGGTAACGGCAGGCGTCCACGCCCGGATGCCTGCCGTATTCTGTATTCCGTCTCCCGTATTCCCTTTTACGCTACTTGCAATTTAAACCATCGAATATTCGAGACCAGCTTTTCATAACACCAAAACGCGATAAACACAACACCATCGGCCTGGCGCAAAAGGCAGGGCGCGCCGAATTTAAGTTCGTTGAAATCGTGCACCATGTTGCCATCGCCTTTATCGAGCAGGTTGGAATCTTTCACGCCCCACAGCGGCAAAGCTTCGCCATTGACCCAGGTATCGCCTTTCAGATGCGAGATATTGGCCCACAGCCCCGGCACGTCCATGCGGCGGTAGATGCTGAGGATGCGGCTGTCTTCGAGTTCCATGATGGCCATCGTCTGGCCCTGCAAACCGGTGCAGGCAGGGGCGGTCCAGGTTTGGCCGCCATCGTGGCTCAGGCTGTAGTGGTTGGTTAAATCCTGGCCGAAGGCTTCGTCATAGACCCAGGCCACGGCCAGTAGCGCCCCACCCGACAGCTCGATGATTTTGCTTTCCCAGTAGATTTTCTCGCGCTTCTCATCGCTCATCACATCGAGATAATCGGGCCAAGTTTGGCCTTTATCGTGGGAAACGAACGCTACCATTTTCATGCCGTTCGGCTCATAGCCATCCCAGCCTCGCCAGGTGGAAGTGGGCCAGACCCAGCGGCCATCGCGCAGCTCGATAATCGGCGCGCACAGTTCGAACGAAGGGCCTTCCAGCGGCGGCTCCACAACCTGGGGTTCGCTCCAGGTAGCGCCGTAATCTTGCGAACGCAATAAAAGGACTTCTACCGGCACGAAGCCCATGTTTTCTTCGTTAGCCAGGCCTTCATAGGGATGCTCGGTGCGGTCGTGCCGGGTCACCAGCGCCACCACTTCGCCGCCAGGGAAAGCCGTGAGGCGTGTGCAGCTCGAATGCAGGTGCATGAACTCGGCCGGTAGCAACTGCTGGGGGTCGCTCCAGTTCTGTCCGCCATCTTGCGAGCGCGCGATATAGGCGCTCAGGTCCACCGCTTCAAAGGCTTGCCCGATGGAGAACGTCGCCAGCATTTCGCCGTTATCCATTTCGACCACCGAAGGAAAAAAGGCGTGGCGGCTCACCACGTGCGGTGCCGGGTTACGGTAGATTAAACCACTATTGAGGCATTGTAAATGTTTCATAAAACTATTTCGATTCGGGTTATTATTGATTGGCCTTCTGCGGATATAACCGTGGCAATACCCACAGCGGCGAGCAGGCGAAGGCATGACACAGGCTGCCAGCCCCGCCAAAAGCGGTGCTGCCGTGCTGATGCACGTTCATCTCCCAGATAGTGGGAGAATTGGCTTCCAGAATCGCGCCCCAATAGCGCAAAAGGCGAGCCTTCACTTCATCGTGGTAGTTGTTCTCCACCAACACCCGATTCACAAAATGCATCATGTATAAGTCGGGCTTGAACAGCTCATCGCCATCCTGGGCCAGTTTTTGTGCGAGAACGGCAGTAATAGCTTCATCCCTGTTTGCCAGGCAAGCCAAAGCCTGCGCCAGTTCGCTGGCAAACTCCTCGCCTTCGAATTCAAGGTAAAGCTGACGCTGCTCATCCCAGAACCGGGCTTGCAAAGCACCTCCGACCTTATCGGCCTTTTGTTGCCAATTTCCGACACCTTCGCCAGCCATGCCGTGCAACTGCGTCATAGCCTCCAGCGCCAGCAGGTAGAAACCGTTGATGGAAGCCGCAGCCCGCCCGCCGAAGAAATTCTGCTTGAGGTCCTCAAACGACCAGTCGAGGAAATTCCAGTATCTTTCCGGGCCAACCAGCAAACCATCGGTATCGGTAAACTGCTCCAACGACTGCATGATCGCTGTTATACGCGGCAAAAACGAAAGCGCCAACGCCTGGTCGAAGCGTGCCAATTCCGTAAGCATGATCGGCAAAAACGCGTTGGTTGCGGGGAAGATGATCTCTTCCCTATCGCCGGTGGGCATGACGCCGTAGATGAGGCCGTCTTCGTTGAGTTGCGAAAGCGAAAGGTCCAAACAACGCGCCACCAACTGCGGGGCACCACCGGCTTCGAGCCAGAAGGTGACATTGACCACCATATCGTTCATCCACAACGCTTGCTCGCGCCAAGGGCAATCGGTGATGGCATCGGTCGAGCAGCTCGAAACCGTGTGGTGCGCCATGTTATAGAGCCGGTTAAAAGTCTCGTCTTCGCAGTGGAAATTCGGCGCGGCCAGTGGGTAGCGGCGATCAATCGCACGCACCGCGTTAACCACCAACGGCTGCGAGGCGGTGACCTGCAAATAACGCAAGCCGCGTTCTTGGAGAGCCGGCCCAACGGTTTGAGTGCCCTGCCCTGTCGTGAAGCGGTCGGCGTAGGTGTGGACGCCATGCGGCGGCAAGCGGCCTTCGATTAAATATTCACCGTAGCCGGTCTCGATTTCCGTGCCATCTTGCGCCGTCACTTCCAACTGCACCCCGCCGACAATGGCGCGGTTGAAGTCGAAGATAAAAGGTTCTCCGGCCTGCAAGGTGATGGGGAAATGAGCGTCTACCGGCGTGTGCATAGAAACTTCAAGCAGCGAGCAGTCGCGCGGTAGTAAGGTTTTATCGAGAGTGAAAAACTCCGGTGTTTGCCAGTCAAAATCTTGCACCCGCAAATCGCGCCATTCGCAAAAACCGGTGTGGAAGTTGAAGGTGATTGAGTTACGGTCGAAGCCATTATCGACTGCGACTTGCCAATCGAGAGCAGTATCTTCCAGTTCCACCCACAGCGCCGGGCGCAGCGGAGCGATTTTAAAAGTCGGAATATTGGCGGTGCCTATCAGCACCTGCAACTGGTTCTCACCCGTTTGCAGAAAAGGAGTGAGGTCGAGGCTGTCGTAATAGCTCACGTTCTTCGAGCCGCGCGCCGGGCTCGACGCTACTTCCACGCCGTTGCACCACAAGCGATACCACGATTCTGCGGCTACTTTAACTGTTAGTTGAGCAGGCACAGTATCAACTGCAAAAGTCGATTGTGCGCGGAAATAGATATTTTTCTCTTGCTCGATACCAGCAGGCGCGAACCAGAGAGTGTTATTGGGGAGGTTATCACTCATTATAAGTTTATTCCTTCATTTTTAGATTAATCTGGGTATATTGCCCCCAGCGATTAAAATCGCGGCCGGAGGGCGCTGTGCGCCGAGTGTCCGCCTGCGCGGACACTGTGTCCACGAAGGTGGACACTCAGCCGAAGGCTCTCCGGCCGCGAATTCATTCGCTGGGACGCTCCAACACCTCTTCGCACCTTCCCTGCCAGTATGCCCAGAGCCAGTTGGTCAGCGCATCGCCATCAATCCAACGCGTCATGAATTTATGCTCAGGGTGGATTTGCTCACCATCGGGGTCGATGCAGTGACGCATCTCTTCCAAACCGATGCTTTCCAGAATGTGCGCCACTTCGCGCTGCGCCCCGCTTTCGGGCAACCACTTCGCGACATGAACGCCAACACGAGCCAGCATGGGGCTGCGTCCACTCAGGCTGCCGCTGATCCAGCGCCCGAAATTCCAGTTGAGCGCATCCGGCTCGCTTGTGAACTGGGGCGGTGGTGTCGTCGCGGTTTTGGTTTCAGGGTCGTATAGCGTCCAGGCCCGCGCCTGCCCATTTTCATCCAGGCCCAGCTTGCCTTCTTCCCAGGAGAGCAGCATCGATTGCAGCCATTCTTCACGGTGGTCGCTGGAGTGCAGCAGGCATTCGTCCAGTTCCATGACGTCCATCGCCGTACATTCAGAAATCCATACGCCCAGATAGCGGTTGCCCAGCTTTTGTTCCACTTCCGAAAACGGAACTTGGTTGGCGACGCGCATTAAAAGCTGCGACTCGATGGGGCTTTGATAAACCTGATATTGGTTATTGAGCCTGCGCGCTTCCTGCAAATATTTCTCATCGCCACTCACCGCATGAGCCGCATACAGCAGCGAAGGAAAGCGCCCCAACGGCCACTGCATGTCTTTGATGCCAAAGTAGTCGAAGCGATAGTCTCGCTTGACCCAGAAATCGACCATCTTCACAATCATGGTGCGAATCTCGGCCGCATCTTCGGGCGGCGCGATGGGTAAATAAGCCATCATGCCTTTGATGGCATAGAGATACTGGTCGCTGCTGATTTCATGGCTAATGCGCGCGCCATAAGTCTTAGGATAGAAGCCTTCTTCCCGCTCGCGGCCAACCTCGTAAATCCACTGCAAGCCCCGAAACGAACGCTGCGCCCGCTGCAAGGCAGCAGCGTCTTTGGTCACCAGATACCGATAGCTCTGCGCCGCCAGGTAGGCACCAGTCGTCATGCCGGAATTTTCATAATTCAGCACTTCCCAGGCTTCAAAGCCCGGCACACGGAGGAAGTCGTCCTCGGGGGTTAAATCGGAAGCTGTCCAGGGCTTGTTGGTGCGTTCGTTGAGGCAGGCGTAGACGACACCGTTTTCATCGACGAAGTTTTGTTCCGCGTATTGTTCCAATTCCTGCGCTTTGCTTAAAAGTCCGTTCACAATAATTTGACCTGAGATGGTTAAAAGCACAATAGCAAGCCGATGAATTTTCATCTGCTTGCTATTGTGCTACTGATTTTTAGCGACTACTGACGCACCAGGATAACCCGATCGAGATAGACCTTGCTTACCTGTGGATTATTCTGCGGTGCAAACCAGAAGCTGGCGGTGCCTGAAAGTGGATGAGCGCCGAGATCGATCTCGTGATACTTTCCATCGGCCAACTCCGCTACGGTTTTGGTTGCCTGGGAGACAACACCTGTTATTTGCGTTTTCTTATACAGTTCCAAGTCATAGAAACCGGTATTAATCGCGTTGCCTTCAGGGTTGCCATTTACGGCGTCGATGCGGGCGTAGACATAGATGCGCCATTTATCCTGAGCGAGAAACTCTGCGCCGTAATTGGTCATCAGGTAATTGATCGCCCATTCGTTGGTATTGCCAATAATGGTGGCTGCCTTGCCGTCCGAGGCGGCGGGATCGTCAACCGTACCCGTCCACATCACAGGGCGAAGCAAGCGCAGGTCGTCTTGCTGCAAGTCGATGACATTGGCACCTTCACTGCCAGCCGGAATGCTATCCAGAATGTGCTGCGGCAGAGCTGCCGGTTTGTTGAACATGCGCTTCAGGCGCGCCATTTCGATGGGGAACGGCTCGGCTTCCATGTATTCTTTCACGCCGTAGAAAAGCGCGGTCTTTTCGTAATCGGCAGCAGCCTGCGCCGAATCGAGAGGTCCGGCAAATTCTTTACCCTGATACTGCGCCAACTGTCGCAAACCTTTATAGCGATAGAGCCAAGCTGCATCCAGGGAGAGGCGCACGCGCCGAACCCGACTGGTGAGGGTGGCATCGCCTTTCACGGCTTCGCCTGCCTGATTGAACAGCTTGGTCATGTCGTTCATCACGTCCAGCGTCAGGAAGTTGAAATCGGCATGATGCGTTGAAAGGCGCATGTTCGAAGCGAGAAAAGCACGCTGCAAGGTATCGATATACTGCTTCAAGTGCGGGCCTGCCGCGCCATAGTAACCGTTGAGGAACTCGACCATTAAGGCATCCTGATCGAGCTGCGGATTCCACAGCAGCTTACCGGTCACCCAGGCGCGCATCTGCACGAAGTCGCCTACGTTGTTGGAGTAATTATCGCCCTGCTGGAAAACCCCTTTTACCTTATTGGCAGCGAAGAATCGCAAATCATCGGCGTAGCCTTCCCAGTTGGGATAAGGAGCCAGCACGTTAATGAAGTTGGTGACATAGTTCCACACAAATAGTTGCCTGGAAACAGCCGCCCATTGCGGCACCAGGTCGCGCACGTTTTCGGTGACACCGGGCATATCGCCGTTCCAGGCGCTGTTGAGCGGATGTCCGTAATCGGCCTGGAGCGGAGCAAAACGGATGATGACATTATCGGCAGGACGAATTGTTTTTGGCAAGGCAACCGTGCCGCGATAAGCCAGAGTTTCCACCAGGAAATTGGGATAGCTTTCCTTAACACCGGCGGCGACCTGATTGACGAACTTCAGGTTCGGGCCTTGCTGCGTGCCTTCGGAAGTTCTCAGGGCAACGCAATCATCGCACTTGCAATAGTGGCCGTTATCGTTTTCGCTGATGGAAATGTAGCCCTTCGAATCGGGCGAATAGTTATCGGGATTGGTATCAATCCAATCGATGGTTTGGCGGGTGAGTTCTTCCACCAGCGCCGGGTTGGAAAGGCACAACTGGAAGCTATTAGGCCCAGGCATTTTGGTATTAGCCGTGCTGGGCTTATCGCCGTTGGCCGGGTCGCTGTACCATTCGGGGTGATCTTTGAAATACTTGCTCGGCGGCACGAGATGCTCGTGGGTGTGGACGTAGCCGATAATTTTGTATTTGCCGCCCCACTCCGGCGAGGGCGTGGTCACGGTTCCATTCTCGCGCATCACCACGGCGAAAAACGGATTCTCGGTAATATCGGTGGTGAAATGCGAGCGATAGGCAAATGGCGGAGCATACTGCACATCGAGAGCGCCAACGGTGAGAACATTGCGTTTGGGAATAGTACTGTCAGTAGCCGTCCACCAGCGGCAACCGGCCTGAGTCTCTAAAAACTCGAACACGGAATAGAGCGTACCACGTGGACGGTCGCCAGCCAGCACGACTTTGTTGCCGACGGTTTTCAGGAGAATAGTATCGCTTTCCAACTGCCCCCACTTCACCTGCGGTAACAGTGCTTTGGCACGCGGGCCAGACCCGACAACAATCTGCGGTGCATCGGCAGCTACCTGGGTTTCCGGCTTAATTTCCAACTTCACACCGGTGACTTCCTGGAAAAACTTCTGCAACTGCCCGGCAGCGGTTCTCTCAGCCGGAATAGCATCGTCTGCCAGGGCAATGACATAATCGCTTTTGCCGTTATCGGCCAACTTGAGCGTTGTTTGGGCAAAGGCTTGGAAAGTCGTGCTACAAAGAATCAGCGCTAATAAAAAACGGGCTAAAAAATGAGATTTAAACATAGTCGGATAATCGTCTTTATTGGGCGAACAACCCTACACCATTAATACAAGTCCCAATAAAGCGCGCGGCCGATGATATCGCCGGGCAGCTTTTGCCATTTGGAATGGCCATCGGCATAGGCGATGTTGGTGCCATCGAAGTGCCGGGCCGTGGGATGGTAGGGAGCGTAGTCGTAACTGATGGCGTAGCGGACCGTTGTGCCGCCAGAAGTAGGAATATCTTTATCTGTCAGAACAATGGTTTCCGACGGGCTCTCCATCGAAGCGATGTTAACTCCTGTCGCACTGCTCAAGTAGACGTAATTGTAACCGTAGCTCACGTTCCTAAACGTCAACTCCTGCGAAGCGCTTACACTGCTGTCACTGGGACAAAAGAAAACCTGTTTGCTCTTGATATAGGGTTGCACCATCACGCCCCACCAACCAACAGTCTCAGCTAACTCTGTCGTTTCAACCAGGGGGAATTTCTCGTCGTAATCCTGCACATACTGTAAAATACCGATGCCAATTTGCTTGGTATTGCTCAGGCAGGAACTGCGGCGGGCATTCTCACGCGCGCGGGCAAACACCGGAAAGAGAATCGCGGCAAGGATAGCTATAATAGCTATTACGACAAGCAACTCAATTAAGGTAAAACCTTTTTTAACTCTTGAATATGGGGGGATCATTTCTATTCACTCCTTTCTTGAAAAATAGCACAGTTGAATTTATTGGTTTTGTAATTGAAGAATATCTTGTAGCGAAGCGCGCACGTGCGCTTTTCCTATCTGCTCGGCCAAATCGGGATCGTTGCCGTTTAAGGCGGCAATTAACTCGTCGTGTACGCCGACAGGTCCGAATTCATGTGGCGCTTCATCACCAGCCAGCGAAATGTTGCGAATCGTCATGGTGAGTAGGCAGGAATTTTTCACCAGACGAAACAGAGAAGAGCTTTGGGCAGCCGGGCTATATTCCCCGGCAATATAAAGATGCAGCGCAATATCAACCTGGAAAGAAACGTCATACTGACCTGTACTGCACGCCTCGTCGAACCGTCGGCCGAACTCTTCTAACTTGGCCTTCTCGCGGGGAGAGGCTTTTTGCACGAATAACCGGCAAGTCACGCCTTCCAGTGCTTCACGGGCCAGGAATGTTTCTACAATATCGTCTTCCTGCCAAACTTTCACCTGCGCCCCGGCATTGGGATAGGAAGTCACCAGCCCTTCACTTTCCAACCGTCGCAATGCTTCCAACACCGGGCTATTGCTGGCACCGAACTCCTTGGCCAACTGCCGATGCACCAGGCGCTGGCCGGGCATGAGTTCAGCGGCGATGATTTTATCGCGCATTGCGTGATAGATGCTGTCGGCGGTGGTAACGGACGGTGTAGATATGGGAGAAAGCATCGAAAACTCGCTGAAAATTCATTAACAAGAATGATGCATCATGATGCATCATTTCTATTATACCCATCCCTTCATGATTCTAAACATTTTTTTTGCGAGGGGAAAATTTAATTCCCTGGGAATATAACAGGGAGTTAGACGTGTATTTGCGAACCGCGAGCGTAAGCGACCGGCACTGGCAATAAGCTCAGTGAAGCAAAGAAATCGTGCCCGTCGCTCACGCTCGGGGTTCGCAAATAAATGTTGCAGTCCGATATATAAAATCTTTACAGATTGAATTAGCACTTATTATGGTGCGATTTCCACATGCCGACTGCTCACAACCAGTCCCTGCTCATCAATCAGATTCACGTAGTAAAAGCTCGTCCCTGCCGGTAACGTAACTCTCACCTGCTGCTTTTGCGCATCTACCTGAGCGGGTGTGGTTTCCCAATGGCGCTTGAGCCAATCGCTGCGGTCTTTGGTGAAGTTAAGCTCGGCACGCACAATGGGTCTTGAAGCGGTGTAGCGCACCGTCACTTCATCGTCGTTGCGTTCCTGGCCATTGATATGCGTCAGCGCCGGGCTGCCTTTAAGGTGGTGGTTGGCAAAGGTATGAATCTCTTCCGGGTTCTCGCTGACCGGGCCATGCCCGTGCGGCATGCGAACCAGAGTCGTGAGTGTTGATTGATCTTTTCCCAGCAGTTGGTAGCTCTTCTGTACGCCATCAAAGGAATAGGCATCATCGTTGGTGCCATAAACCCACAAAAACGGCATGCGGGCGTTTTTCAGGTAGCGCGCCGGGTCCCACAGGCCCAGCCATTTGGTGCCATCTGCGCCGTGCTTGGTGAGGGAATCGACCCACCCCGAACCATCGCCCAAAAAGCCACAGCCATAAACCGGAGCGGCGAACTTAAAGCGCGAATCGACACCCGAAGTGACACAGGTGAGATAGCCGCCCCATGACACGCCGGTAAGGCCGATGCGGTTAGCATCGACTTCAGGCCGCGAACCCAGCAGCGAATTGGCCAGCATGATGTTGGCGACGCTATGGTAAGTCCACTGGTCTTCAACCGGATCGTTGATGTGCTGAAATTCATTGCGGTTGGGCAGGTTGCCATATTCGTGCATCTCATAACCGCCGCCCTCTTTGGGCGTAGCGCCGTTGGTATCGAGTGCAATGGCGGCGTAGCCACGCGAATTCCACAGCCGCACCCAGTGGGCGAAGGCCGTGCCGCCACCGCCGTGAACCAGCACGATGCCAGGCACTTTCTCGTTATCCTTGCGCTCAGGAATGCCCATATAGGCAAACACGCGCGTGGCCTTTCCCTTGTAGGGCAAGCCTTCGTAGAAAAGCGCTTCGACACCTTCTTCTTCCAGGCCGGGAGCGGGAAAGGTGCGGGGAGCCTGCGAAAGACGGGGGATATCCCACTTCGCTTCCAGCTTCGATTCGGCAATGGCGGCCTCCGTGATGGAATCGGAAGCGGCTTGCACTGCGGGAGCGTTAAAAGCGACTGTAGCAACGGCTAACGATAAGAGGGCAATGAGAGTAGTCGAAGTGGGCATGGTGCTCCATTATACCCACTTCAATAATCGGCTAAACAATTTTTGGAAATGCCTTCTTGGACTAATCCCCGTTTCATAGCACGCAAAGCCTTCGGCTACGCAAACTTCGTCGCAAGTTTTCGCAATTAAAGACTAAAAAAACGTAATTTATTTCTCACCCCGGCGATTAAAACGCTTGTTGTGGATTAGCTTTCGTTTTTTTGTTTTCACCAACTCCACAAGTCAGCAAACGCCAGGTTTGGTCGGCCATATTTTCGATTGAGCAGGATACAAAAGTTATGCAGGGTGAACTTGGCAGCCAAACGTGTCATAAAGCCCTCGCGTGTATGGGGCCTTTCATCACGCAGTCTAAACACATGCTGTAACTTGCCAAAAGCCGTTTCAATAATCTGACGCAATGAAGCGATCCAGTGTCGCAGGCCACT
>Ga0209369_1001069_pt1 | contig 16630 bp, 19 predicted proteins | sample EBPBio142010_DNA_FD_185865 | JGI IMG/M metagenome (GOLD analysis project Ga0209369, IMG submission 185865) | Wastewater treatment Type I Accumulibacter community from EBPR Bioreactor in Madison, WI, USA - Reactor 1_10/4/2010_ DNA (SPAdes)... | ecosystem: Engineered > Bioreactor > EBPR >... | reverse complement strand
CGTTGCGCAGCGTCTCCTGCGCCTGCTTGACGCCGATCGACACGACCACGACTTCCGTGGCGATCCCCTTCTCCTTCAGCCGGATCGCCTCTTCCACCGCGATCTCGTCAAAGGGGTTCATCGACATCTTCACATTCGCCAGATCGACCCCGCTCCCGTCCGCCTTCACGCGAACCTTCACGTTGTAGTCGATCACACGTTTGACGGGCACGAGGACCTTCATCATGTTCTCCGCTTATCTGGTGGGAAGGGGGGTGTCGCCCCGGTAATCATAGAACCCCCGCTGCGACTTGCGGCCCAGCCAGCCGGCCTCGACATATTTCGTCAGCAGCGGGCAGGGGCGGTATTTCGTATCGGCCAGCCCGTCATAAAGCACGTTCATGATGGCAAGGCAGGTGTCGAGCCCGATGAAATCGGCCAGTTCCAGCGGCCCCATCGGATGGTTGGCCCCCAGCTTCAGCGCCGTGTCGATCGACTGCACGTTCCCCACGCCCTCATAAAGCGTATAGACCGCCTCGTTGATCATCGGGATCAGGATGCGGTTGACGATGAAGGCCGGGAAATCCTCGGAGGAAGACGCGGTCTTGCCCAGCTTGTCGACCACGGCTTTCAGCGCGTCGTAGGTCGGCTGGTCGGTGGCGATGCCGCGGATCAGCTCGACCAGCTGCATCACCGGGACCGGGTTCATGAAATGGAAGCCCATGAACTTTTCCGGCCGGTCGGTGCGGCTCGCGAGCCTTGTGATCGAAATGGACGAGGTGTTCGAGGTCAGGATGGTTTCCGGCTTCAGATGCGGCAGAAGCCCGTCAAAGATCTTCTGCTTGACGCTTTCATTTTCGGTCGCGGCCTCGATCACCAGATCGGTCGGCCCCAGATCGGCCAGCGTGGTGGTGGTGGAGATCCGCGCCAGCGCCGCGGCCTTGACCGAAGCCTCGATCTTGCCGCGCGCCACCTGGCGTTCCAGGTTGCGGTCCACCGTCGCCAGCGCTTTCGCCAGGCTGTCGGGGTTGATGTCGTTCAGCAGCACGTCATAGCCCGCCAGCGCGAAGACATGGGCGATGCCATTGCCCATCTGCCCCGCCCCCACGATGCCCACCTGCCGGATTGCCATTGCCTGAACTCCATCGCCGCTGTGCAGCAGGACCATAGGGGCGCGCGGGCAGCAGGGCAAGGACGGCTAACCCCCGACACTTCATCTCAAATGCCAAAGCTTAGGCAATTGGAAAGGCTTTTTGAACATATGTGTTTGCGGGTGAAGACGATCTTGGGTGTGGATCAATGGCTTTCGTGCAGCCGGGCGACGGGGCGCTCAACTATTTTCCATGTCACTATGGCCGCTCGCGGCTGACCTATCGCGGGCCAAGGCGCGACCTGACCGGCGAATACATGGTCACGCTGGGCGGGACGGAAACCTATGGCCGCTTCGTCATCGCGCCCTATGCAGCGCTGATCGAGGAAAGGCTGGGCCTGCCGGTCGCCAATCTGGGCTGCCAGAATGCCGGGCCCGATGTCTATCTTTGCGACCGGGGCGCGATCGAGGTCGCCGCCGAGGCCCATGTCGCCGTGCTTCAGGTCATGGGCGCGCAGAACCTGACCAACCGCTATTACACCGTGCATCCCCGCCGCAATGACCGTTTCGTCGCCGCCACCCCGATGCTGCGCGCGATGTATCGCGAGGTCGATTTCACCGAGATCCACTTCACCCGCCATCTGATCAACGTGCTCTGGTCCCATGGTGAAGACCGATTTCAGCCGATCCGGGCCGAACTGCAACTGCTTTGGGTCGAACGGATGACCGCCATCCTGGGCCGCCTGCCCAGGCGTCGCATCCTGTTCTGGACCGCCGATCACCCGCCGCAGGATGGCGATGCCGGGCCAGAGGTCGAGCCGATGTTCATCACCCGCCCGATGATCCAGACCTTGCTGCCGCATGTCGCCGACTATGTCGAGCATGTCTCGACGCCCGAGGCGCGGGCCGAAGGGCTGCGCGCCATGCGCTTTCTGCCCACGGAAGAGCCGGTCGCCCAGGGCCTGCCCGGCGCGGCTGTGCATCAGGAAGCGGCCGAGCACCTGCTGCCCAAGGTCGAAAGCCTGATGTGAAAAGGGCGCCCCGGGGGCGCCCTTTCATTCCGTCTTCTGCAAGAAACCCTTACAGCTTGTCGGTCAGTTCCGGCACCAGGGTGAAGAGGTCTCCGACCAGGCCGTAATCGGCGACCTGGAAGATCGGGGCTTCCTCATCCTTGTTGATCGCGACGATGACCTTCGAATCCTTCATGCCCGCCAGGTGCTGGATCGCGCCCGAGATGCCGACGGCGACGTAAAGCTGCGGCGCCACGACCTTGCCGGTCTGCCCGACCTGCCAGTCATTCGGCGCATAGCCCGAATCGACCGCCGCCCGCGACGCGCCCACTGCGGCGCCCAGCTTGTCGGCCAGGGCCTCGATGATCCCGAAGCTTTCCTTCGAGCCGACGCCGCGCCCGCCCGAGACCACGATCTTCGCCGAGGTCAGGTCCGGCCGGTCCGAGGCCGCCACCCTGTCCTCGACCCAGGCGGAAAGCCCCGCATCGGCCGGGCCCGACACCGCCTCGACCGCAGCCGAGCCGCCCGAAGCCGCCGCGGCGAAGGCCGCCGTGCGCACGGTGAAGACCTTCTTCGCATCGCCGGATTTCACGGTCTGGATCGCGTTGCCGGCATAGATCGGGCGCTCGAAAGTCTCGGCATCCAGAACCGCCGTCACATCCGACAGCACCATCACGTCGAGAAGCGCCGCCACCCGCGGCAGCACGTTCTTGTTGAAGGCCGTCGCCGCGCCGCAGATATGGCTGTAATTCCCGGCCAGCGCCACCACCAGCGCCGCGGTCGCCTCGGCCATGCCATGGGCATAGGCGCCATCGGCGGCCTGCAGCACCTTGGCCACGCCCGACAGTTTCGCCGCCTCGGCCGCCGCCGCATCGGGGCCCGCCACCAGCACATGCACCTCGCCCAGGGCCGCGACCGCGCTGAGGGTCTTGGCCACCTGATCGGTGGCAAGCGCGCCGTCATTCACGTCTGCAAGAAGAAGAACGGCCATCACAGCACCCCCGCTTCATCTTTGAGTTTGGCGATCAGCTCATCGACCGAGCCCACCTTCATGCCCGCCTTGCGGCCCGCCGGTTCGGCGGTCTTGACGACCGAGAGCCGCGGCGCGACATCGACGCCGTAATCGGCGGGGGTCTTGGTCGCCAGGGGCTTGGCCTTGGCCTTCATGATGTTCGGCAGGCTGGCATAGCGCGGCTCGTTCAGCCGCAGGTCGACCGTCACGATGGCCGGCATCTTGACCTTGATCGTCTGCAAGCCGCCATCGACCTCGCGCGTCACCGTCGCGCTGTCGCCCTCGATGGCCAGCTCGCTGGCGAAGGTCGCCTGCGCCCAGCCCAGAAGGGCGGCCAGCATCTGGCCGGTCGCGTTCATGTCATTGTCGATCGCCTGCTTGCCGCACAGGACAAGACCCGGCGCCTCGTCCTTGACCACGCCCGCCAGCAGTTTCGCCACGGCCAGGGGCTCGATGTCCTGGTGCACATCCGCCGTGGCCTCGATCAGGATCGCCCGGTCGGCGCCCATGGCCAGCGCGTTGCGCAGCGTCTCCTGCGCCTGCTTGACGCCGATCGACACGACCACGACTTCCGTGGCGATCCCCTTCTCCTTCAGCCGGATCGCCTCTTCCACCGCGATCTCGTCGAAGGGGTTCATCGACATCTTCACATTCGCCAGATCGACCCCGCTCCCGTCCGCCTTCACGCGAACCTTCACGTTGTAGTCGATCACACGTTTGACGGGCACGAGGACCTTCATCAGTGCGTCTCTCCACAGTAGGGGGCCAAGGCCCCGGCCAAGCTCTCGGCAGGGGTGTTACCGCGTCGGAACGCGCATGGACAGAGGAAATGCGACAGAAACCTGCGCCCGGACGTCGCGTTTAACCGCAGATCAGCTTGCGGGACGGGTCAGCCCGGGCACCCAGAGCACATCCTTCGCGCCATCGTCATTGGCGATCCGGCCCGCCACGAAGAACCAGTCCGACAGGCGGTTCAGATAGCGCACGGCCTCGGGGTTCACGTCCTCCTCGGCCGCCAGTTCCACCACCAGCCGCTCGGCGCGGCGGCAGACGGTGCGGCACAGGTGCAGATGCGCCGCCAGCGCCGACCCGCCCGGCAGGATGAAGCTGCGCAGCGGCGTCAGCCGGGCATTCAGCACGTCAATCTCGCGCTCCAGCCGCTCCACCTGCGCCGCGATCATCCGCAGCGGCGTGTAGGACAGGGTCGAATCGAGATGGCGGTCGGGGGTGCAGAGATCGGCGCCCAGATCGAACAGGTCGTTCGAGACCCGCGCCAGCGCGGCATCCATGTCGCCTGCCGCATGAAGCCGCGCCAGCCCGACCGTGGCATTGGTCTCGTCAACCGTGCCATAGGCCGAGACCCGCAGCGACTGTTTGGGCACCCGCGCGCCATTGCCCAGCGCGGTTTCGCCCTTGTCGCCGGTTTTCGTATAGATCTTCGACAGGACAACCATCGTCAGCCCCTCGTCTTCAGCCAGGCGAAGAGGACGATCACCACCACCGCCACGAATTGCGCATAAAGCCGCCAGCGCATGATGCGGTTGGCATTGCGGCGGTTGAATTCGCCACCCTTGGCGAAGGTGCCGATGCCGAAGATCAGGATCGCGGCCACCACCAGCACCAGGGCGGTCGCAACCAGAAACAGCGGGTCGTGCAAGAGCATGGGACAGTCCTCCCTCTAATCCGGGTCTACGCCAAAGCCCCGCTGAAGCGAAGGGCCAGCCCCGATTTTTCGCCGAAAAATCGCGCCGGGGGCAGTCACGTCTTCGCGTCAGCCCTTGGCCATCAACCAATCCAGCGCCCGCGTCGGCAGCACCCGCCGCGCGATGCCGGAAATCCAGGTCGGCGTGGTGACGTAATAGCGCGGCTTCGGGCGCGCCGCCTCGACCGCATGGATCAGCTTGGCCGTCACCGCCGAGGCGGGCAGCTCGAACCGGTCGGGCGCGTTCTTGGATTCGTAGAGCCGGTGCAGCAGCGTCTTGTATTCCGCCGACCGGGCCGAGTTTTCCCAGTCGATCCATTTCTCGAAATGCGGCACGGCGTTTTCGCGGATGCGGCTGGTGATCGGGCCCGGCTCGATCAGCACCACTTCGATCCCGCTGCCCTTCATCTCGATGCGCAGCACATCCGTCAGCCCCTCCATGGCGAATTTCGTCGCCACATAGGCCCCGCGCCATTTCACGCCCACCAGACCCAGCACCGAAGAGCAGTTGATGATCCGCCCTTCGCCCGCCGCGCGCATCATCGGAATCACCCGGCGCGACAGGTCGTGATAGCCGAAAAGATTGACCTCGAAGATCGCCCGCAACGCGCCGCGCGGCAGGTCTTCGACCGCGCCGGGGCAGGCGAAGGCGCCGTTGTTGAACAGCGCGCCAAGCCTGCCGCGATTCACTTCGGCGACATGGGCGACGGCTTCGGCGATGCTGTCCTCGTCGCTGTAATCCAGCCGGAAGCTTTCCAGCCCCTCGTCGCGCAGGCGCTGGCAATCCGCCTCTTGCCGGCAGGTGGCAAAGACCCGCCAGCCCCGCGCCTTCAACCCGCGCGCCGCGTCAAGCCCGATGCCCGAAGAGCAGCCGGTGATAAGGATGGATCGGTCCAAGCTTCTGCCCCTTCGCCTGCGCGCTTTTTGCGGCGCAAGCTGGGGCAAAGGGGCGAGGCCGTCAAATGAAGTTCTTGTCGCTGACGCGGCGGACCGCTTTGGCGTCAGCCGCAGATCAGGGCGTGGCGGTCAGGAAGCGGGCGGCGACATAGCCGTCGATCCCGTCGCCCTCGATCAGGACATGCGCCCATTCGGCGCCTTCCATGGCGACGACCGTCACGGCCTCGCCATTGCTCAGCCGTCCCAGGACCGTGCTGTCGGTCGATGGGCCTTGCCGCACGTTGACCGAACGCGCGGCCACATACCAGACCTGCCGCTCATCCGCGCTGGCGGCCGGGGCCGGGCTGTCCTCGGCCGCCATTTCGGGGGCGGGATCGGCCACATCGCCGGTCATGCCGGGCAGGGCGGAGAGGGTAAAGATCGGCTGCGGCGCGGATTTGCGCAGGGCAGGCGTGGCCGGGGCGGTGGGCGCATAGGCCGCCGTCATGACCTGCGCGGGCGGCTCGGGCGTCACGGGTGCCGTTGCTGCGGCGGCGACCGCACCGGGCGAGACGATCTCGGTTTCCGAAGCCGGGGCAAGCGACGCCGTCTCGATCGGGGAATAATCGCGTTTCAGCACCACCACATCGCGCCCTTCAGCGGCGGCGAGCGCAAGTCCGGGGCGCATCTGGCCCCGATCCTGTCCGGCAAGGACAAGCGTCACATACATCGAGGCGCAAAGCAGGGCGGTCAGTCGCAGCATCAAATTCACCAATGGCAGTCGGTAATACGGCACCCCCCGGTGCCGAAACAGTCAGCTCAGAACCCTGACATATCACGATTCTTTGGCCTTCCGTGAGGGAAAAACGCCCCAACCTTCCCCCGGTTCCCTGGCGTTGCAAGGAAACGGCTGGACCCTTCGCGCTTGCGGAATTACACAACATCCATGTCGCAGGACGAAGATGACCCCAAGACTTACGGCCAGACCGTGGCCGAACCGCTTTCCCGTGCCATCGGCGAGCGCTACCTGACCTATGCGCTGTCGACGATCATGCACCGCGCCCTTCCCGATGCGCGCGACGGCCTTAAGCCGGTGCATCGTCGAATCCTTTACGCCATGCGCGAGTTGCGCCTGACCGCGACCGGGGGCTTCCGCAAATCGGCCAAGATCTCGGGCGATGTGATGGGGAATTACCACCCCCATGGCGATGCCGCGATCTATGACGCCATGGCGCGTCTGGCGCAGGATTTCAACGTCCGCTACCCGCTGGTCGATGGCCAGGGCAATTTCGGCAATATCGACGGCGACAATCCGGCCGCCAGCCGCTATACCGAAGCCCGCCTGACCGCCATCGCCGAGACGCTGATGGAAGGTCTGGCAGAAAACGCCGTCGATTTCCGCCCGAATTACGACGGCACGCTGGAAGAGCCGGTGGTGATGCCCGCCGCCTTCCCGAATCTGCTGGCCAATGGCTCCTCCGGCATCGCCGTCGGCATGGCGACCAATATCCCGCCCCACAATCTGGATGAGCTGATCCAGGGCTGTCACCTGCTGTTGCAACAGCCCGAAGCCACCACCGCCGATCTTGTCGCGCTGATCCCCGGCCCCGATTTCCCGACCGGCGGCATCATGGTCGAACCGCGCGACACCATCCTTGAGGCCTATGAAACAGGCCGCGGCTCCTTCCGCACCCGCGCCAAATGGCATGTCGAGGATCTGGGCCGCGGCACCTGGCAGATCGTCGTCACCGAGATTCCCTATCAGGTCGCCAAGTCCAAGCTGATCGAAAAGCTGGCCGAACTTATCCAGATCAAGAAGGTCCCGCTTCTGGCCGATATCCGCGACGAATCGGCCGAGGATATCCGCATCGTCCTGGAACCCCGTGCCCGCACCGTCGACCCCGAGGTGCTGATGGGCACGCTGTTTAGGAACAGCGACCTCGAGACCCGCTTCTCGCTGAACATGAATGTGTTGATCGACGGCCGCGTACCCAAGGTCTGCGGGCTGAAAGAGGTGCTGCGCGCCTTCCTCGACCACCGGCGCGAGGTGCTGCGGCGGCGCTCGGAACACCGGATCGAGAAGATCGACCACCGGCTGGAGATCCTGGAAGGCTTCATCATCACCTTCCTGAACCTCGACCGGGTGATCGACATCATCCGCTACGACGACGATCCGAAAGCCGCGCTGATGCGCGAGCATTGGGGCAAGCCGCATAAGCGCGCGGCCTCGGAAAAGGATTACGTCTCGCCGCCCGCGGGCGAGGGCGAATTGTCGGAAGTTCAGGCCGAGGCGATCCTGAACATGCGGCTGCGCAGCTTGCGCCGGCTGGAAGAGATGGAGTTGATCGCCGAACGCGACGCGCTGACCCAGGAACGCGCCGATCTGGCCGACCTTCTGGAAAGCGACCGCCGTCAGTGGAAGAAGATCGGCGAAGAGCTGGAAGAGATCCGCAAGAAATTCGGCAAGGGCACCAAAGGCGGCGACCGCCGCACCCAGTTCGCCGAGGCGGGCGAGGTCGAAGACGTGCCCTATGAGGCGATGATCGAGCGCGAGCCGATCACCGTTCTCTGTTCGCGCATGGGCTGGATCCGCGCGATGAAGGGCCATGTCGACCTGACGGCCGAGCAGAAATACAAGGATGGTGACGGCCCGCGCTTCGCCTTCCATGCCGAAACCACCGACCGCATCCTGCTGGTCGCCGAGAATGGCCGCTTCTTCACCCTTCTGGGCGCCAACCTGCCCGGCGGGCGCGGCATGGGCGAACCCGTCCGACTGATGGTCGACCTGCCGAACGACACCGGCATCACCGAGATTCTGCTGCACCGCCCCGGGGCGAAATATCTGGTCGCCTCGACCGCGGGCGACGGTTTCATCGTTCCCGCTGACGAATTGCTGGCCCAGACCAAGGCCGGCAAGCAGGTGCTGACCACGCGCGACGGCGTCAAATCCGCCGTCTGCCGCCCGGTCACCGGCGATCATGTCGCCGTGGTGGGCGACAACCGCAAGCTTCTGGTCTTTCCGCTGGCCGACCTGCCGGAAATGGCCAAGGGCAAGGGCGTGCGGCTGCAGAAGTACAAGGATGGCGGGCTGTCGGACGCGATCACCTTCACCCTCGCCGATGGCCTGTCCTGGAAAGATCCGGCGGGCCGCACCCGCACCGAAACCCTGCTGACCGAATGGCAGGGCCCGCGCGCCGGGGCAGGCAAGATGGCCCCGCGCGGTTTCCCGCGCGACAATCGGTTCACCTAGGGTCAGCCGACCAGAAGCTCGGCCAGACCCCGCTCGCAAGCCAGCCGGTCAAGCGGCGCCAGTCGGCCCAGCCCGCGCAAGATCAGCGCATTTGGCAAGGTCACCAGCCGCATCCGTAGGATGCAAGGAACCTGTAATCCCGCCGCTGCCAGATCGGCGATGGTTATGTCGCTGGGCCAGCTTGTCGCCTTGGCGGTGGTGATCATCGCTACAAGAGCGGAGCCATTGCCTTCATTGAAGGCGCGAGATGACACGACCACGACCGGACGGCGCTTCAGAACCGGCTGTTCCGCAAAGGGAAAAGGCACGACGACCGTCTCAAAACGGTCACAGATCACGAAAGGCCTCTTCGTCTTCCTCGCTCGCCCATTCCGAAAAGCTGGGCGCTATGCCGGCCAGATATTCATCTGCCGTTGTCAGAACCCGCACCGTCACTTTCGCGCCCTTGCGGGTGCGGAACCATTCGTTCCAGATCGCCTTCATCTCGCCCACCGGCCGGATGCCGTCTGTCGGCCGTCCATCGGCGCCGCGCTTCATGCGCTGCCACGCGCCGGAGACGCCATCGACTTCCAGCGTGACCTCGGCCTCGGGTTCAAGCGCTGAGAGCCGGTCGAGGATCTGCCGGTTCGGCAGGTGTTTGAACCAGATCGCATGGTCCTGAATGCTGGTGCGGTCCATGGTGGGTTGTCCTCCATACTCGACTGGACCCCATATAGACCCCCAGCAGGCTTTGTCAATAGACCCCCCTGGGGCCCCCTTCGCCACAGGACGCTCAGGCCCGTTCCACCCCCAGCCAGACCCCGCCTTCGGGCCGCAGCGTCAGGATCATCACCGGCTTCGGGTCGCGCCCCGGCACCGGCGTGAACCGGAACCGCGCCAGCAGCGTCGCCAGGATGATCACCGCCTCCTGCAACGCGAAGCTCGCGCCGATGCAGATGCGCGGGCCGTCGCCAAAGGGCAGGTAATGAAAGCGCGGCACCGCGCGCGGATCGGCGAAACGCGACGGGTCAAAGGCGTCGGGCCTGTCCCACAGCCGGTGATGGCGGTGCAGCGCATAGATCGGCAGGATCACCGTGTCGCCGCGCCGCACCTCGCGCCCGCACAGCTCATCCGGTGCCTGTGCCGTGCGCGACAGGAAGGCGGCGGGAGGATAGAGCCGCAGCGCCTCGTCCACGATGCGGCGGGTCAGGGTCAGGGCGGGCAGGTCCGCCACGGTTGCCGCCCTCTCGCCCAGCACCGCCTGCGCCTCGGCCCGCGCCGCCGCCTGCACGCCTTGGTCAAAGGCGCAAAGGTACAGCGCCCAGGACAGGGTCAGCGCCGTCGTCTCATGCCCGGCCACGATGAAGGTCAACAGGTTGTCGCGCAGCTCGTCGGTCGACATCTTCCGCCCGCTGTCGGGGTCCGCCCCCGCCATCAGAAGGTCCAGCAGGTCCGGCGGCAGGCGCGCGCCGACGGCCCGCCGCGCCTCGATCGCCCGGTCGGCCAAAAGCTTGGTCTGCCGCATCGCCGCGCCCGTCACCATCCGGTGCGGCCGGGGCACCCAGCCCGGCGCGCCCAGAATGTCCAGAAGCGAGACCTTCGCCGTCTGCCCGATATATTGCTCGATCGCCCGATGCACTGCCGCGCGGTCAAACCCCTCGCCGCTGGTGAAGGTCACATCTGCGATGACCTCGAAGGTCGCCGTCACCATCTCGTCGAACAGGTTCGCGGCCCGCCCGGGCACCAGCCGGGCGCAGGCCCGTTCCGCCGCCGCCGTCATCACCGGACCCAGCGCCGCCACATTGCGATGCGAAAAGACCGGCGCCGCCGTCCGCCGCTGCCAATGCCACTCGGCGCCCTCGGCCACGAACAGGCTGTCGCCGATGGCCGGGCCAAGGATCAGCTTGGTCACCAGCGATTTCGGGTAATTCGCCAGATTGTCGCGCAAGACCCGCTTCAGCGCCTCGGGCTCCATCACCATATGCCAGCGCTTGCCGGTGCGGCCCGACAGGATCGGCGCATGGGTGGCGATCTCGGGAATCAGTTCCAGCACATTGCGCCGCCCGGCCGCCAGCGACCCCCTGATGCCCAGGGGTTCGGTCGCCAGCGGCACCCGGACGGGCAGGGGGCCTGGGGCAAGCGGTTTCAGAACGGACATGGCGCATCTCCGACCGGGCTGCTGCCGCCATGCTACGCGCCTTGCGCCCTGCGCGACAGCCCGAGCGGGCGCCGTTGCGGCTTGCCGCCTGACCCGCTATCCCTGAATGCCTGATCCACGCCAAAAGCGCCCAAGCCGGAGCCGCCGATGTTCCTTCGTCCCCTCGCCCTCTGCCTTGGCCTTCTGTCGCTGGCGGCCTGCGCCACCAATGATCTGGCCGAACCGCCCGCGCCCCTTGGCGATTTCGCCCTGGGCCTGAACATCGCGGTCGCCGACAATATCCAGATGGTGCCGATCTCGCGCCCGGCCGAGCCGAAGGATTGGGAAGCCGCGATCAAGAAGGCGGTGGACGACCGTTTCGGCGCCACGCGCTATCAGGGATCGAAGCTCTATAATATCGGCATCAACATCGACGCCTACGCCCTCGCGCCGCCCGGCATCCCGCTGGTGGCCTCGCCCAAATCGGTCGTGGTCATCACCGCCAACATCTGGGATGACGCGGCGCAAAAGAAGCTGAACGAGGAAGGCAAGCAATTCACCGTCTTCGAAGGCCTGTCGGGCGACACGCTGGTCGGTTCGGGCCTGACCAAGTCCAAGCAGCAGCAGATGGACACGCTGGCCTTCAACGCGGTCAAGCGGGTCGAGGACTGGCTTCTGGAGCATCCCGAATGGTTCGGCATGACGCCCGAACAGCTCAAGGCCGCGCTCGAGGCGCGGGCCGCCCAGGTCGCGGCGGCCAAGAAGACCAGGGCGGCCCCGGCTGCCGCCCCCGTGGCCCCGGCGGCACCGACCACGCCCCCCGCGACCAACTGACCTGTCCGGGGCCAGGGCCCCTGCACCCCCCGGGCCCGTTCCCGCTTGATTTTCCGGCTCCGGGGCTTTATCTCGCCGCGCGAGTGAAGGAAGGGGTCTCCATTCCGGGCCCCGCGCAAGGAAGGGCTGCCCCATGGCCAAGGCCAAGTTTGAACGCACCAAGCCGCATGTGAACATCGGCACGATCGGTCACGTCGACCACGGCAAGACCACGCTGACCGCGGCGATCACCAAATATTACGGCGAATTCCGCGCCTATGACCAGATCGACGGCGCCCCGGAAGAGCGTGCGCGCGGCATCACCATCTCGACGGCCCATGTCGAGTATGAGACCGAGAACCGCCACTACGCGCATGTCGACTGCCCCGGCCACGCCGACTATGTGAAGAACATGATCACCGGTGCCGCCCAGATGGACGGCGCGATCCTGGTGGTGGCCTCGTCGGACGGCCCGATGCCGCAGACGCGCGAGCACATCCTGCTCGGCCGTCAGGTCGGCATCCCCTACATGGTCGTCTACATGAACAAGGTCGACCTGGTGGATGACGCCGAACTGCTGGAACTCGTCGAGATGGAAATCCGCGAGCTGCTGTCCTCCTACGACTATCCCGGCGACGACATCCCGATCGTCAAGGGCTCGGCCCATCAGGCGATGATCGGCGAGCGCAAGGACATTGGCGAGGATTCGATCCGCGCGCTTCTGAAGGCCGTGGACGAATATATCCCGACCCCGGCCCGCGCCGTCGACCAGCCCTTCCTGATGCCGATCGAAGACGTGTTCTCGATCTCGGGCCGCGGCACCGTGGTCACCGGCCGTATCGAGCGCGGTGTGATCAACGTCGGCGACGAAGTGGAGATCGTGGGCATCCGCGACACCAAGAAGTCGACCTGCACCGGCGTCGAGATGTTCCGCAAGCTGCTGGACCGCGGCGAGGCCGGCGACAACGTGGGCGTCCTGCTGCGCGGCATCGACCGTGACGGCGTCGAGCGCGGCCAGGTTCTGTGCAAGCCGAAATCGGTGAACCCGCACACCAAGTTCGAAGCCGAGGCCTATATCCTGACCAAGGAAGAAGGCGGCCGCCACACGCCGTTCTTCGCGAACTACCGCCCGCAATTCTACTTCCGCACCACCGACGTGACCGGCACCGTGAAGCTGCCGGAAGGCACCGAGATGGTGATGCCGGGCGACAACCTGAAGTTCGAGGTCGAGCTGATCGCCCCGATCGCGATGGAAGAGAAGCTGCGCTTCGCCATCCGTGAAGGCGGCCGCACCGTCGGCGCCGGCGTCGTCTCCAAGATCATCGCCTGATTGACTTCCCCGCGGGCGCGCGTTAAGCGCGCCCGTTCCTATTTGTGACCCCCCGAAGGAAACCAACAAGATGCAAGGTCAGACTATCCGCATCCGGCTGAAAGCCTTCGATTACCGCGTTCTGGATGCCAGCACGCAGGAAATCGTCAACACGGCAAAGCGGACCGGCGCGCAAGTGCGCGGCCCGATCCCGCTTCCCAACCGGATCGAGAAATTCACCGTTCTGCGCGGTCCGCACATCGACAAGAAGTCGCGCGACCAGTGGGAAATCCGGACGCATAAGCGTCTTCTCGACATCGTCGACCCGACGCCGCAGACCGTGGACGCGCTGATGAAGCTCGACCTCGCCGCTGGCGTGGACGTCGAGATCAAGGTCTGAGGAGGCTGATCATGCGTTCTGGCGTTATCGCAAAGAAGCTGGGCATGACCCGGCTGTTCCTCGAAGACGGCAAGCAGGTTCCTGTGACCGTTCTTCAGCTCGACAATCTGCAGGTCGTGGCCCAACGCACCGCCGACAAGGATGGCTATACCGCCGTCCAGCTTGGCGCGGGCACGGCCAAGGTGTCGCGCACCACGGCCGCACAGCGCGGCCATTTTGCCAAGGCCTCGGTGGCCCCCAAGCGCAAGCTGGCCGAATTCCGGGTCACCCCGGATTGCCTGATCGACGTGGGCGCGGAAATCACCGCCGACCATTACATCGCGGGTCAGCACGTCGACGTGGCGGGCACCTCGATCGGTAAGGGCTTTGCCGGTGCCATGAAGCGGCACAACTTCGGCGGCCTGCGTGCCTCGCACGGTGTGTCGGTCTCGCACCGTTCGCACGGTTCGACCGGCCAGTGCCAGGATCCCGGCAAGGTGTTCAAGGGCAAGAAGATGGCCGGCCACCTCGGTTCGGTCCGGGTCACCACCCAGAATCTTCAGGTCGTCCGCACCGATGCGGAACGCGGCCTGATCATGATCAAGGGGGCTGTCCCCGGTGCCGCCGGTGGCTGGGTCACCGTGAAGGACGCGGTCAAGAAGCCGGAAGCCAAGGACGCCCCGCGTCCCGCCGCGATCCGCGCTGCTGCTGCTCCGGCTGCCGAAGTGGCCGCCGAAGGGGGTGAAGCATGAAACTCGATGTGATCAAGCTTGACGGCAAGAAGGCCGGCTCGATCGATCTGGACGAAGCGCTGTTCGGCCTTGAGCCGCGCGCCGACATCCTGCACCGCGTGGTGCGCTGGCAGCGGGCCAAGGCCCAGGCTGGCACCCATTCGGTTCTGGGCAAGTCGGATGTCAGCTATTCGACCAAGAAGATCTATCGCCAGAAGGGCACCGGCGGCGCACGCCACGGCTCCAAGAAGGCCCCGATCTTCCGTCACGGTGGCGTCTACAAGGGCCCGACCCCGCGTAGCCACGCCCATGACTTGCCGAAGAAGTTCCGTGCCCTAGGCCTGCGCCATGCGCTGTCGGCCAAGGCCAAGGCGGGCGAGCTGGTGATCCTGGATGCGGCCACCCTGGCCGAAGCCAAGACCGCCGCGCTGGCCAAGACCGTCAAGGAACTGGGCTGGAAGCGCGCGCTCGTCATCGACGGGGCGGTGGTCGACGCGAATTTCGCGCTGGCCGCCCGCAACCTCGACGGCGTCGACGTGCTGCCGACCATCGGCGCGAACGTGTATGACATCCTGAAGCGTGACATCCTGGTGATCACGAAGGCGGGTGTCGAAGCCCTGGAGGCGCGTCTGAAATGAGCGTGAAACCCGAACATTACGACCTGATCAAGAAGCCGATCATCACCGAGAAGGCCACCATGGCCTCCGAGGCGGGCGCGGTGGTCTTCCAGGTCGCCATGGATGCGACCAAGCCCCAGATCAAGGAGGCGGTCGAGGCCGTCTTCGGCGTCAAGGTGAAGGCGGTGAACACCACCATCACCAAGGGCAAGGCCAAGAAGTTCCGCGGCCGCGCCGGCGAGCGCAGCGACAAGAAGAAGGCCTATGTGTCGCTTGAAGAAGGCCACACGATCGACGTGTCGACCGGCCTCTGAGCGGACGCTTCAGGTGAAAAGAAAGAGCCCCTGCCGAAAGGCGGGGGCTTTTTTTATATGATGAAGCACAGCAAACTCTTGAAGAAGATTTCTCAAGGGGCTGTATTCCATGGCTGTTAGTATCACTACCCAAAAACTAATTTGGGGCATCTTTGCGGCCAGGTGTGCGATGTGCCGCCGTAAGGTAACTTGGGAATCTGAGTCCGGTGGACGATCCCTGACCGGCGAAATCGCGCATATCGTGGGCGCAAGGACCACCGCATCGCGAGGCCATGTAGAGATTGCGGGTGGCAGAGATGATCCTGAAAATCTACTACTGCTGTGTCGTGAGCACCACAAAATCGTCGATGATAACGAACAAGAATACACAGTAGAACGTCTGCAGCGCATTCGCTCTGAGTTTCTTGTATGGTTGGAAGGAAAACTAGCTCCAACGCAACCGTGGTCGCCGGGAGTCATCAGTCAATACACTTACCTCAATGTGCCTAGACTTGACGAGTTCGCGGCAATGCGTGGGTACAAAATCAACCATGACCCGCTGGGCCCGGGAACTCACTTGTCTGAGCTCGGGTACAGCCTGAATTTCTTAATGAACCAGTACAGTAGGGTTCTAGATAAATTGCCGATGGAAGCGCATCCGGCCGCTAACATTGAATTCGCGCATGACGGATATGTAGGGCGTATCATATCCTTTGAACGCCTTCGTTTCAGAAATAAAAATGTGCCTTTATACCGACCAGAAGGGCAGAGGCCCCACTTCACAGGAGATTTGAAGCTCGATCCACATATTTATCACAAATTCGCAGACTGGCGACTCGTTATCAATCTCAATATGCAATGGATAACCACAAGCACGGCCTATACGTTGGTTCGTTCGAGTGGCGCTGGTACGATCTTCTCGGGTTTTGCTCGTATAAATCGTGTCGACCTAGTGACCAAGACCATGCATGCAACGGCACTTGCCATCGGCCTACCAACGAGCCCCTTGGACCTGTTGATATCCAACAAGCCTGAAGCCGAGGCGTTTGACATGGCATCGCTCGAAGATGATGTGAGCAAGTCGCGATCTGAGGAGTGGTGCGGAGCCGTTGATGCTTGTGATGCATGCGGCAAGAAGTTTGTCGAAGGCGACTACATGATTGACGGCCCAACAGTCAGAGGTGGGCCGTGGGGGAACATCTGTGCGAGCTGCTTCCTCGCTGGTGATCGTCAGTTGGGCGTCGGTAAAGGGCAGCTCTACAAGCGTACTGAGGATGGTTGGCCACTCGTGGGAGGCTATGCGAGGCCGCTTGACGAAAGCTAATACAGGTTCGCATCGTTTCCCATAGAGAACCCCCCACACCCCATTGCCCCCCCGTCCCCCTTCTGCTACTGCACCGCCACGCCAGAAGCCCCGGATTCGTCCGGGGCTCTTGGTTTGTTCGTTCCGGTG
>Ga0209369_1001068_pt1 | contig 16642 bp, 11 predicted proteins | sample EBPBio142010_DNA_FD_185865 | JGI IMG/M metagenome (GOLD analysis project Ga0209369, IMG submission 185865) | Wastewater treatment Type I Accumulibacter community from EBPR Bioreactor in Madison, WI, USA - Reactor 1_10/4/2010_ DNA (SPAdes)... | ecosystem: Engineered > Bioreactor > EBPR >... | reverse complement strand
GCCCGCGCCGGGGCCTCGACGGCACCCGCCTGCAGCCATTGCGGGTAGTTGTCCCAGTTCGACAGCATCGGTGCGTAGAAGGCGCTTTCATAGCGCTCCATCGTATGGGTCGCGCCGAAGAAATGGCCGCCGGGGCCGACCTCGGCCATGGCCTCCAGCGCCAAGGCTTCCGGACGGCAATCCAGCGGCGCCAGGAAGGCCTGCATCATCTGCAGCATCTCGGCATCAAGGATCAGCTTTTCGAAACTGGCCGTCAGCCCGCCATGCAGCCAGCCCGCCGCATGTTCGATGAGATGCGCCCCGCCCATCACCGCCCCCCAAAGCGCCATCTGCGATTCATAGGCCGCCTGGGCATCGACCGCATTGGCGGCGGTGACGTTCGACGACCGGAAAGGCACCCCGATATGGCGGGCCAACTGCCCCGAGGCGGCGGCGGCCTTGGCATATTCCGGCGTTCCAAAGGCAGGCGCGCCCGAACGCATGTCGACATTCGAGGTGAAGCCACCATACATCACCGGCACGCCCGGCCGCACGATCTGGGTCAGCACGATCCCGGCCAGCGCCTCGGCATGTTGCTGCACCAGGGCCCCGGCCAGCGTGACGGGCGACATCGCGCCAGCCAGGGTGAAGGGCGTGATGACATTGACCTGGCCGTGCTCGGCCATGGCGATCAGACCCTCGGCCATCGGAATGTCCAGCTGCCGGGGGGAATTGGTATTGATGATCCCCAGAAGCTGGACCGGCAGGCGGTCTGGCGTGGTCCCTGCCGCGATGGCCGCCATTTCCAGCCCGTCCATCGTGCGGGCATGGCCCAGGGTCTGGGTCTGCCAGTTCTTGTCCAGAAGCCCGATCTGGGCGCGGTAGATATCCAGGTGGCGCGTGTTCGCAGGCAGGTCCATCGGCTCGAACGGACAGCCGCCTTCCTGCTGGATCACGTTCAGCACCTGCACCAGACGCAGGTAATCGCACATCTCGGCATAGCTGCCGTCACGACGTCCGCGATCAAGATCCATCACATAGGCCGGACCGCCGACCGAGGCGAAAACGCAATCCCCGCCACCCAGCCGAAGGGATTTGGCGGGGTCGCGGGCTGCGAGGGTGAACCGGGCCGGAACGGTGCCAAGCCGTTCGGCGATCAGGCCGGGGTCAAGATGGACCATATCCTCGCGGACCGTGGCGCCTGCCGCCCGGAACCGCGCACGTGCGCCGGAATGCAGCACCCGCATCCCCAGCCGGGCCAGAACCTCAAGCGCGGCGGCATGGATCGCCGCCACCTGATCGTCGGAAATCACCTTCAGCGGATCATACAGGCGGGGCACCTGACCAAAGGCAAGCTGGCGGATGCCGCCCGGAGCGCGACGCGGGCGCCGGGTCATTGCGCCACCTGCGGCAAGGCGGCGGGGCCAGGATCGCGCCGGATCATGACATTGGAAAGACCCAGATCCTCGGCGGTGCGATGGCCCTGCCAGACCGCATGGGCAATCGCCCCGGGGGCATTGGCATCGCCGGTCAGATGCGGGGTCAGGCCGCGCTGGACAAGCGCGTCATACAGACCGCTGCCCCCCTGCCGCAGCCCCACGATCACCAGCGACCCTGCGGGCAGGCTGGAGGGCTCGCCGCTCATCATCTGGGCGAGAGCAACGGTTTCGCCATCAAATCCGGTGACACGCTGCAACGTGCGATAGCCGATGCCCCGGCGGGCCAGTGCCGCGTGGATATGACCCTGTTCATTGGTCAGAAAGCTCCAGGCCGAGGCCGCGCCGGCGCTGGTGACATAGGTGACCGCCAGGCCTTTGGCGGCCAGGTCTTCGGCGATCGCGCTGCCCAGATAGTAATTGTCGAAATCGAAAACCGCGACCGGACCTTCGGGCCGCAGCCCCGCCGCCAGATCGTCGGGCGTATAGACGCGCGGGCCGTTCAGCCCGCCCTCGGGCAATTCGCTGGCCGCCAGAAGCGCCTTGGTCCAGCGCGCCCCGGTCGCGACCACGACCTGATCCGCAGCGAATTCCGCGACGTCATCGGCCGACATATCCGAACCGGCGAAAAGCGAGACATTCGCCATTTTGCGAAGCTGGCCAAGGCGATACTCGGCCACCCGGCCCCATTGCCGCAGCCCTGGCAGCGCGGTTTCAAATCGCAGCCGCCCCCCGAAATCATCGGCCTTCTCGGCCAGGGCCACCTGAAAGCCGCGCCGCGCCGCCGTCAGCGCCGCCTCAAGACCGGCAGGCCCGCCGCCGACCACAAGCACCTGCCCCTCGCCGCGTGCGCGCGGGCGTTCAGGGTGCCAGCCGCGCCGCCATTCCTCGCCCGCCGTCGGGTTCTGCGTGCAGCGCACCCAGACCCCGTCATGCCAAGAGGAAATGCAGATGTTGCAGCCGATGCATTCGCGGATGTCCTCTTCCCGCCCTTCGTCGATCTTCTGCGGCAGAAAGGGATCGGCGATGGATGGCCTTGCGCCGCCGATCAGATCCAGCACGCCCTCACGCAGCATCTGCACCATCGTATCGGGGCTGGTGAACCGCCCGACGCCCACCACCGGCTTGTCGGTGATCTGCTTCAGGAAATCAACGACCGGCCGGTGACTGCCTTCGGGCACAAAGCGGCTGGGGCCGCAATCCGTGCCGGAATAATCCATCTTTACATCAAAAAGATCAGGCGCGTCCTTCAGAAGCCCGATCACCTCATGCGCCTCGCTTTCCGCCACATCCGAAGGGCGGCCGCGAAGCTCTTGCATCGACACGCGCAGCGCCACCGCGCAGCGGCCATGGGTCGCCTCGCGCACCGCGTCGATCAGCTCTTCCACCAGCCGCACCCGGTTGCGGACCGATCCGCCATAGGCATCGTTGCGATGGTTATAGTCCGACAGCAGGAACTGATAGGGCAGATAGCCCATACCGGCATAGACATAAAGAATGTCGAACCCCGCCGCCTCGGCCCGGATCGCCGCTTCAGCATGCCAGCGGATCAGGTCGCGAATATCGCCCGCATCCATCACCCGGGGCCGCGCCGCCGAGATAAAGGGCACATGCGTCGCCATCCAGGGCACACCCGAAGGCGACAGCGGCGGCAGGCGGGTGGTGCGGTTCACCGAAGCCGCGCCGCCATGCCACAGCTCGATCCCCGCCAGCGCGCCATGGTCATGCACCGCATCCGTCATCACCCGATGCGCGGCGATATCGGCGCGGTCCCAGATCGTCGCGCAGGGAAAGGGGCTGTCATCCGAGGAAGGATCGACCGAGGCCGCCCCGGTGCAGACGACGCCCCAACCACCCTCGGCCTTCATCCCGCGGAACGCCGCCCGCACCTGCGGCGCGGCATTGGTCATGCCGCTGGCATGGGGCACCTGGAAGAAACGGTTCTTCGCGGTCTTGGGGCCGATCTTCACCGGCTCGAACAGGATGTCATAGCGGGGATTGCGCGGCATGGCTTCCTCTTGCTGAACAACCGTACAATAGTGTAACCAGGGCTTCGGTCAAGCCTCGCCAATCGCCGGATGGCCGTTGTTGCACGAAAGTTCAGCAAGAGGAGACAGCACCGTGCCGATAGAGCGGACCGAATTTCCAAACCGGATCAGGGTGATCGAGGATATCAAGATCCCGATGCCGGACGGCACCCTGCTGGCGGCAAAGCTCTGGTTGCCCGAAGGTGCCGGGCCGGTGCCCGCGATCCTGGAATACTTGCCCTATCGCAAGCGCGACGGAACCCGCGGCCGCGATCACCAATGGCACGCCTATTTCGCCGGTCACGGCTATGCCTCACTGCGGCTGGACATTCGCGGCACGGGCGACAGCGAGGGGCTGATCGACGACGAATATACCGTCACCGAGCAGTTGGACGGCATTGCCGCGATCGAATGGATCGCGGCGCAGGACTGGTGCGACGGCCAGGTCGCGATGATCGGAATTTCCTGGGGCGGGTTCAACGGCCTGCAGATCGCGGCCCGCCAGCCCGCCGCGCTGAAGACGATCATCACCGTGGGCTCGACCGACGATCGCTATGCGACCGATGTGCATTACATCGGCGGCTGCCTGTCGAAAGACAATTTCGACTGGTCACAGACCATGTTCGCCAGCCAGGACCTGCCGCCGGACCCCGAGATCGTCGGGGCGCAATGGCGCGAGATCTGGCAGGCGCGGATGCGGGCCAATACGCCCTGGATCCTGACCTGGCTGGCCCATCAGCACCGCGACGAGTATTGGAAACAGGGCTCGGTCTGTCAGGATTTTGACGCCATCAAGATTCCGGTCTACGCCGTGTCTGGCTGGGCCGACAACTATTCCGAAGCCGTGCCAAGGCTGGTCGCCGGGCTGAAATCCCCCGTGCGCGGCCTGATCGGCCCTTGGGCGCATTCCTATCCGCAGGATGCCAGCGTCGCGCCGGAAATCGGCTGGCTGCAAGAGGTTGTCCGCTGGTGCGACCATTGGTTGAAGGGTCGGGACACCGGCATCATGGACGAACCCGCCCTGCGGGTCTGGATGCAGGACAGCGTTCCGCCGCAGACCTGCTACACCGAGCGCCCCGGCCGCTGGGTTGGCGAAGACTGCTGGCCCAGCCCGCGGATCGCCTGGCAAAGTCATCATCTTTCCAACGGAAACACCCTGTCGCCGCATCCCGGCACAGGCGAGGCCGCGATCTGCTCGCCGCTCTGGGTCGGTCTGGCGGCGGGCGAAATCGGCCGTTATGGCGACGAGGCCGATTGGCCGCCCGACCAGCGCGAGGATGATGGCGGCTCGCTGGTCTTCACCCTGCCCCCGCTGGCTGAGCGGACCGAGATCATGGGCGCGCCGCAGCTTCGCCTGCGCTTCCGGTCGGACCGGCCGCAGGCCCTGGTCGCGGTGCGCCTGAACGATGTCGCCCCCGATGGCACCTCGACCCGCGTTTCACTGGGTCTGTTGAACCTCTGTCACCACCGGGGCCATGGCGCGCCCCGGGCGCTGGTGCCGGGGGAATGGACCGAGGCCGTGGTCGACCTGGACGACATCGCCCATGCCTTCCCCCCGGGCCATCGCATCGCCCTGTCGCTGTCTACGTCCTACTGGCCGATCGCCTGGCCCAGCCCCGAACTGGCGACACTGACGCTTGATCTGACGCAGTGCCGGCTGGACCTGCCCATCCGTCCGCCGCGCGCGGCGGATGCCGCCCTGCGCCCCTTCGATCCGGCCGAAGCAGCCCCACCCCTGCCCCGGATCGACCATCCGATGCAGGCTTCGGTGCGCCGCCGCGTCACGCGCGACCTGCTGACAGGCGAAAGCGTGGTGGATTTTCCGCGCTGGACCTATGCGACCGAAATGCCCGACATCGCCACCACCGTGCGCAGCCACGCCATGGCGCGCTACCGGATCACCGGCAATGATCCGCTGTCCGCCCGCTGCGAGACCGAAGCCATGTGTGAGATCATCCGCAAGGATGGCACCTTCCGCCATGACAGCCACGGCACGCTGACCTGCGACGCCACGCATTTCCATGTCGAGATGCATCTGACCGTCAGCGAGAATGGCGAAAACCTGTACAGCCGGAGCTGGAAGGAAAGCATTGCGCGGGATCATATCTGACGTCATATCGGGGGAATGACCGAGGCCCCGCGTTTCCGCCGCTTCACGCCCGAACGCCGTTCGGCCATGCTTGTACAGGCGGGGATCGCCTGTCTTGCCCGCGGCGGGCTGGCGGCCTTTACCATCGACAATATCGCCCGGGAAGCCGGGGTCAGCCGCGGCCTGATCGCGCATCATTTCGGCGGCAAGGACGGGCTTCTGGCCGCCGTCCATGCCGAGGCCTATCGCGGTTTTCTGGATATCCTTGCGCCAGATGGCGCTGAGCCATCGCTGCGCGACGTGCTGGACCGGGCCTTTTCGGCAGAGCTGTTCAACCGGGACACGCTGAAGATCTGGCTGGCGCTCTGGGGCGAGATTTCGGTCAATCCGGCGCTGCGCGACGAACATCGCCGCCGCTACGATGCCTATCTCGACCATGTCGAGCGCGCGATTGCCCGCCACGCCGCCGCAGCCGGGCGCCGGGTTGACGCAAGGGCGCTGGCGCGGCCGGTTGTGGCGGTGATCGACGGGCTTTGGCTAGAAGTGCAGATCGACCCGGAACGGCTGTCGGCCGGGTCGGCCCGTGCGGCGGCGCTGGCGATTCTGGAGCCGGCCCTGGGGCCGATCTGACAGCTATTTGCCGACGAATTCGAAGGAAAACCGCGTCTCCGCCCCCGGTGGCGGCGGGGCAAAGGGCGCGGCACGGCGGATATGGTCCAGCGCGACCTGATCCAGCTCCGGGCTGCCCGAAGAGCGGATGATCCGGGCCAGCGCCAGCCCGCCCGAAGCCGAGACCTGAAAGCCCACCACCGCCGTGCCCCGCGCGCCCGCCCTGTGCTTCTTCGTCTTGCGGATCTTCTTCATCACTTCCGCGCCATAGCTTGCCGCCGCGACCTTGCCGCCACCTACGCCCTTCGCCGCCCGCTTCTGCACCGGGGCTGCTTCGGCCGAAGCCACGCTGCGGTCTTTTGCGACCTCGGCGGGTTTCGCCTTCTGCACGGGCTTGGCTTCCGCCGCCGCTTCTTTCTTCGTGGCCGGCTTTTCCATCTGCTTTTGCGGCTTTGCCCTGGGCCTGACCAGTGGCGCAGGCTCCACTTCGGCCTCGGCAAGCGCTGCCGGTTCGGGCGGCGGCGGGGCGGTGCTCTCCACCTCGGGCGCGGCCTCGGCATGGTCGGCGCCGGGGGTCTGCGGGGTTTCGGGTCGCGCCGGGGCATCGACGATCTCGGGCAGGTCGGGCACCATGTCCTGGACCGGCGCTTCCGCCGTTTCCGGCATTTCCGGCGCGGCCTCGGGGGCGGCTTCTGACAAAGCCCCCAGCGCGGGCGCGGGCGGCAGAAGGATCGGGATCGCCATCTCGGCCTCGCCCGCCTCGCCGCCTGGCGCCGCCTGCATCGCCAGCGCGGCCAGACCCGACAGGCCCAGTGCCACCACCGCCGCCGAGGCCGACCAGCCCAGTGTCGCGCCACGTTTGTGGGGCGCGGCGACCAGCGTCAGTTCCGGTCGAAAGGGACAGCGCGGTTCGCTCATGGTGTTCCCCCTTCAAGGCCGACCAGCGCCACCTTCAGATAGCCCGCCCCCCGCAACGCGTTCAGCACCGCCATCAGGCGACCATAGGCGATGGTCTGATCGGCGCGCAGGAAGACCGGCGTGTCGCGCTGTCCGCCGGTCGCGGCATCCAGCGCCGCCGCCAGCGCCTCGGGCGCAAGCCGCCTGTCGCCAAGGATCAGATCGCCCTCGACCGCGACGGTCAGCCACAGCGGGTCCTGCGGGCGGTCCTGTGGCGGGGCGGTCGAGACCGGCAGATCGACCGGTGTGTCGACGGTCGAAAGGGGCGCCGCCACCATGAAGACGATCAGGAGGACCAGCATCACGTCGATGAAGGGGGTGACGTTGATCTCGGCCATCTCCTCGGGCCCCTCCTCGCCGCCGCCGATGCTGAAGGCCATGGCTCAGCCCCCCAAGGTGCGCGCGGTCTGCGGCGCTGCCAGCCGGTCCAGCGCCCGGCTTTGCAGCACCAGCACCATGGTCGACACGTCGGTCAGCCGATGACGAAAACTCGCCAACCGCCGCGACAGAAGGTTGTAGATCAGCACCGCCGGAATTGCGGCTGCCAGACCGATGGCGGTGGCCAGAAGCGCCTCGGCGATCCCCGGGGCGACGACGGCAAGATTGGTGGTCCTGGTCTCGGCAATCGCCAGAAAACTGTTCATGATGCCGAAGACCGTGCCGAACAGGCCGACAAAGGGCGCGATCGCGCCGATTGAGGCCAGGATGCCTGTGCCCGCGCGCAGCGACAGCGCCGCCCCCGCCTCGATCCGCGCCAGGGCGGCAGTGCTGCGGGTCTGGGTGCCGGGAAGCAGCGCCGGATCCTGTTCCGCAAGGCGCAATTCCTCGGCGGCGGCGCGTGTCATCGCGGCGGCAGGGCCGCGCTCGCCCGCCAGCGACCGCGCCGCGCCCGCAAGGTCGGTGGCCGCGCCAAGCGCCTTGGCCGCCCGCCGCAGTCGCGCAAAGGCCAGGGTGAATTCGGCAGTTTTCTGGACAAGGATGGTCAGCGCGACAAAACCCGCCAGCGCCAGAACCGCCATCACCGCCTGCACCACCGGATGCGCGACCAGAACGATCTCGACCAGCGGGGGATGACCCGGGTCCGCAGCGGCCAATGGCACCGGAGGCCCCGCCTCTGGCGCGTCCGAGGGAAGCGTCACGCCAGAGGAAGGCCCGGTCTCGGCCAGGGGCGCCAGCGCCGGGGCGTCGACCGGGGCCGAAGGGGGCAGTCCCGCCCCCTCCTGCGCCGCGACGGGCAGGGTCAGTGCCGCGCAGCCAAGGGCCAGCGCCAGATATCCTGCCCGGAGCCTCACCAGGTGAAGCCCTTGGCGATGGTCAGCTTGGCATTCCGCCCGGTCGCATTGTCCAGCGCGAGGTTGTTGCGATAGGTCTTGTCGAAGACATTCTCGATGGCGAAATTCACCTCGATCCCCGCCAGCGCGCCCTGATCGGGCTTCCAGGCCACGAACAGGTCATGCGTGTCATAGGCATTGCCCGAGGTGGTGGCCGAAGAGGTGGTGATCTTATCGAAATAGGCCGCGCGCCAGCCCAACGTCAGGTTCTGGTCGGGGAATTTCGCCCCCAGCGTCAGCGCGACCGTTTCGGCAGGGGTATCGGCCAGGGTCAGGCCGGTGGACAGGTCCTTCGACTTGACATGGCTCCAGGCCAGGCTGCCGAACCAGCGTTCCGCGTCATAGGCCGCCTCAAGTTCCGCCCCCCAGATCTCGGCATCACGTATGTTGCGGTAATAGGGTGTTCCTGAGGTGCTGTCCCGCGCGATCAGATTGGAAAGGTCGTTGTGGAAGGCGGTGGCCTTGACCTGCAGACTGTCGCCCGAGGACAGGACATCGCCCTTCTGGAAGGTAAAGCCCAGCTCGACCGAGGCCGCCTCTTCCTTGTCCAGGTTCAGGCTGGGCGGCTCGTCGCCGTCAAAGCTGTACAATTCGTCCAGCGTCGGCATCCGTTCGGTCCGCGCGGCCGAGCCGAAGAGGCCCCAGTTGTCATTCAGCTTGTACAGCACCGCCAGCTTGGGCGAGACGGCGGTGTCTTCCGTGGCCGTCGCCCCCGCCGCGACCGAGGCCGCCGAAGGCGTGCGGTCGCCGAAATCGATCCGCAGGCCGGGGATGATCGTCAGCGTGTCGTTCAGGGTGAACTCACCCTGCACATATAGCCCAAGCTTGCGGTCGGTGCCCTGCGGATGGAAGCTCAGATCCCCCAGGGTCGAAGTCGCCGTCCGTTCCTGTTCCGAAAGCTGGACGCCGAGGGTCAGGTAATTCTCCCAGGCGCCGGTCGACAGGTCGGTCAGATTCTCGACCTTCAGCGTCGTCGTCCTATAGGCGGCGTCATTGTCGCACAGGACCTGAAGCGTCCCCGGCCCGCACATCGCCGCCAACGAGAAATTGCGCATGCGGGTGGCAGTGTCGGTATAGGAAAGCTGCACCGTCAGGTTCAGCAAGGGGCTGTCGGGAAAGGCATTGTTGTAGGTCAGCGTCACGGTGTCGTCGATGGTATGCACATCCGCCGTGCCGAAGAAGGCCGAGGCTGATCCGCCCGTCTGCGCGACCTGGGTGTCCTCCAGATCGCTGTCGGTGCGCGACAGCGCCAGGGTCAGGCTCTGCTCATTGTCATGGCCGAAAGTAAGCTTGCCCTTCACCAGACCCGACCAGCTTTCATGTTCGGTGCCCAGAAGGTCGGTGCCAGAACCATCCTGCATGATCCCGCCGGATGACCGGTTCAACGCGGCAAGTAATTCGACATTGCCTTTGCGGGTGGCATAGATCACGCCTTCCCTGTCACCAGCGCCATTGCTGTCAAAGCCCAGCTTGACGCGCAGGGATGAACCGTCGCCTTCGCCCAGAAAATCGGCCGCGTCCTTGGTGGTGAAAGCGACCACGCCGCCGATCGCACCCGAGCCGTAAAGCGTGCTCGAGGCCGGGCCGCGCAGGATCTCGACCCGCTTGTACAGGTCCAGATCGCCGAAGAAGCTGCCCATGCGGTATTTCTCAAAGAACTTGGGCGCACCGTCGACCACGACCTTGATGCGTTCCTCGCTGGCATTCTGTTCGGTATTGCCGATGCCGCGGATGTTGAAGGCCATGCCCAGCGCCCGGGCCGAGGCCCCCGCCGCCTGAACGCCCGGCACCGTTTTCAGAAGGTCGGCGATGGTCGCGGGCTGAAGCTGGTCAAGATCCTCCTGCTCCAGCGCCGTCACCGCCTGCGGCGTGTCGATCGCCACTTTCGCGGTACCGGTGCCAAGGATGATCCGGCCCAGCATGGTGAAGAAGCCATCGCCCTGATCTTGCGCCAGCGCAGGCTGGCTGCACAGGACAAGGGCCGTGGCGGCGGTGGTGAACAGCCCGGAACGGGCGGGGCGGCAGGCAGACATGGGCGTCCCTTCGGTCGATTGCTTTTGTGGAAGGGCTGGCCCGGGCCTTCACGGCGCTGCGGAGCTGGCGATGCAGGGGTCGAAATATTCCGACTTGATCTGTCAGGAAATGGCTTCTAGAAAAGCCGAGTGTAACTGTCAAGTATCCGAAGCGACGGACTGACAGATCATTGCGCCCCAGCCATGGACGCCGCCCCGTGCGGGCCGCCATCCGCCAGACCCGCGCCCCAGATGCTTTATGCGAAAGGACAAACCATGGCCGATGGTCCCATCACCGATGCCCCGCTTTCCCCTGCCGCGATCCGCGCGCTCCGCACCGACAACCCCAAGGCGCGCGCCCGCGACTTCGCCGCCGCGCAGGGCATCACCGAGGCTGATCTGGTCGCCGCCCATGTCGGCCATGGGGCCACCGTGATCGATGTAACACCCGACCGGCTGGTCCCGCTGATCGGGGATCTGGGCGACGTGCTGGCGCTGACGCGCAACGAAAGCTGCGTGCATGAACGGCGCGGGCATTACAGTGACTATCGCGGGGGGGCCCATGCCAGCATGGTGCTCGACCCCGAAATCGACCTGCGCATCTTCCCGGCGCATTGGGTGCATGGCTTCGCCCTGGCTGAAACCGGCGAGGATGGCGCGGTCAGGCGCAGCCTTCAGATCTTCGACGCGGCGGGCGACGCCATCCACAAGGTCCATCTCAAGCCCGAAAGCGATGTGGCGGCCTTTGACCGTCTGGTCGCGGCGCTGCGGCGTGACGACCAGCCGCAGGCGCTGGTGCTGGAGCCGCGCAGGCCGGTGGAACCCGCCCGCGAGGATGCCAGCCGGGCGCAAGCCCTGCGCGCCGATTGGGACCGCATGACCGACACGCATCAGTTCCTGAAACTGGTGAAGACGCACAGGATGAACCGCCTTGGCGCAAACCGCGTCGCGGGCGCGCCGTATGCCCAGCGGCTGGATCCGAAGGCGGTGAACGCAGCACTGGTGCAGGCCGCCGAAGACCGCGTGCCGGTGATGATCTTCGTCGGCAATCAGGGCTGCATCCAGATCCATGGCGGGCAGATCGACAGGGTCGTGCCAATGGGGCCGTGGATCAATGTCATGGACCCGCGCTTCAACCTGCATCTGCGCGGCGACCACATCGCCGAGGTCTGGCTGGTCAACAAGCCCACCCGCAGCGGCGCCGCGATTTCCGTCGAGGCTTTCGATGCGCAAGGCGGGCTGATCCTGCAAATCTTCGGCTATCGCAAGGACACCGCGCCCGATGCCTGGAACGCGCTGACCCTGACCCTGCCCAAGGCGGAGGGCTGACCCATGCCCCGCCTGACCTATGCCCGGCTTCAGGCCGGTCTGATCTTCAGTCTGGGCCTTGGCCTTGCCGCCAGCGCCTTTGCCCAGGCGCCGCAGCGCATCATCACGCTTGGCGGTTCGGTGACCGAGATCGCCGTGGCGCTTGGCGCCGAGGCCCGGCTTGTCGCCCGCGACACGACCTCGAACTTCCCTGAAAGCGTCCTCGCCCTGCCCGATATCGGCTATATCCGCGCGCTTTCGCCCGAGGGCGTGCTGGCGCAGGACCCTGACCTTGTCCTGGCCGAGGGCGATGCCGGGCCGCCCGAAGCGGTCGAGGTCCTGAAAGCGGCGGGCGTGCCCTTCACCCTGCTGCCCGAAGCGACCACCCCCGAAGGCGTGACCGCCAAGATCACCGCCGTCGCGGCGGCGCTCGACCTGGTGCCCGAAGGCGACCGGCTGGCGGCGCAGGTCGGGGCCGATCTGGCCAAGGCCCGCGCGCGTGCCGATGCGGTGACAGACAAGAAGCGCGTCCTCTTCATCCTGTCCCTGCAAGGCGGGCGGATCATGGCGGGCGGCGAGGGCACAGAGGCCGAGGGCATCATCGCGCTCTCGGGCGGCGTGAATGCAGGCGCGGGGTTTTCGGGCTACAAGCAGATGACCGACGAGGCGGTGATCGCCGCCGCGCCCGATGTGGTCCTGATGATGGACCGCGAGGGCGATCTGGCCGTCGCCGATGCCGATCTCTGGGCACATCCGGCGCTGGCGCTGACGCCTGCGGGGCAGGCGAAGGCGGTGATCCGCATGGACGGGATGCTGCTTCTGGGCTTTGGCCCGCGCAGCCCGCAAGCGGCCGCCGCGCTCTATGACGCGCTTTATCCGGCGGCGGGCTGAAGCATGGTCGCCCTGCCGCTTGCCGCGCCAAGGGGGGGCCGGGGCCGCCCCCCGGCCGCTTGGGTCACCCTTGGCCTTGCACTGCTTCTATTGGTGACGGCGCTGGCCTCGCTCGGCACCGGGGCTGCGGGTCTGACCCTGGCCGATCTGGCCCGCGCCCTGCGCGAAGGCGGGCTTGCGCCGCGCGCGCAGGTGATCCTGTGGGATATCCGCCTGCCCCGGCTGGCGATGGGGGCGCTGGTGGGGGCCGCGCTGGCCCTGTCTGGCGCGCTGTTGCAGGGCCTGTTCCGCAACCCGCTGGCCGATCCCGGCATTGTCGGCGTCGGCGCCGGGGCCAGCCTTGGCGCGGTTCTGGCCATCGTGCTGGGCGGGCTTTTGCCGCCCGGCCTTGCCGCAATTGCGGGCCTGCATCTTGTTCCCTTCGCCGCCTTCATCGGCGGGCTTGGCGTCACGCTGCTGCTCTATCAGTTGGCAACCCGGGGCGGACAGACCTCTGTCGCCGTCCTCCTGCTGGCGGGTATCGCGCTGGCCGCCTTTGCCGGGGCCGCGACCGGCATCCTGATCTACCTTGCCGATGACCGGCAATTGCGCGACGTGACCTTCTGGTCGATGGGCTCGCTGGCCGGGGCAAACTGGGGCAAGATCGCCAGCGCCCTGCCCCTGATCCTGCCCGCGCTTCTGGCTGCCCCTTTCCTCGCCCGCGGCCTGAACGCCCTGGCGCTGGGAGAGGCACAGGCACTGCATCTGGGCATCCGCGTCCAGCTTCTGAAACGGCTTGCCGTCTTCGTCACCGCCGCCGCGACCGGCGCCGCCGTGGCGATCTCGGGCGGGATCGGCTTCATCGGGATTGTGGTGCCACATCTTCTGCGCCTGACCTGCGGCCCCGACCATCGCGCCCTGCTGCCGCAATCGGCGCTTCTGGGCGCCGCGCTGCTGATCGGGGCCGACATGATCGCCCGCTCGATCGTCGCCCCCGCCGAATTGCCCATCGGCATCGTCACCGCCTGCCTTGGCGCACCGGTCTTCCTGTGGATCCTACTTGGCCGACGCGGCCTGTCGGGGCTTTGACATGCTGACGGTTCACGACCTTTCGGTCACCCTCTCCGGTCGCCCGCTGCTGCGTGGCCTGAGCTTTCAGGCCCGCCCCGGCCAGATCACCGCCATCATCGGCCCGAACGGTTCTGGCAAGACCACGCTCTTGCGCGCCCTGACCGGAGAGCTGCCCGCCACCGGCGCCCTTGCCCTCAACGGCCATGACATCGCCCGCACGACCCCGCGCGTCCTTGCCCGCTTCCGCGCCGTTCTGGCGCAGGCGACCAGCGTGGCCTTCCCCTTCACGGCAGGCGAGATCGTCCGCTTCGGCCTTGATGCCGGGTCCGGCCCCGCCGATCCCGGCCTGCCCGCACGCCTGCTGGCCGAGGTCGATCTCGCCGGCGCGATGGATCGGCCCTATCACCAGCTCTCGGGTGGTGAGCAATCGCGGGTCCAGCTGGCCCGCACCCTGGCCCAGGCCCGCCAGCCCGTCACCGCCGATGGCCCCGGCTGGCTGTTCCTTGACGAGCCGGTCGCCGCGCTCGACATCGCGCATCAGCTCATGGTCATGCGCCTCGCGCGCAGCTTCGCCGATGCGGGGGGCGGCGTGGTGATGGTGCTGCATGACCTGAACCTCACCGCCATGGCGGCGGACAGGGTTCTTCTCTTGAAATCCGGCGCGCTTCTGGCGCAGGGCGGGCCGGAGGACGTGCTGACCGACGCCTTGCTGTCGCAGGCCTATGGCTGCCGCATCCGCATTGCCACGCCGCCGCAGACCGGCCCCTGGCTTCTGCCGCAAAGCGCCGCCTGACGCCTAACCTGCCACTTCCCCCCGCGGAGGTCCGGGGCTGCAAAGCACCCGGATCTCACCCTCCATTGCCGCCCCCGACTGTCTATTCCGCCGGCATGGCCCGGCCCTTCGCCGCCGCCCGCATCTCGGCCGCCAGCAGATCCTGTTCATGCGCCCGCGACCGCGACAGGCCCGCGAGCAGCAGATAGGCGACCGGCGTGATGTAGAGCGTGGCGAATGTCGCAAGGCCCAGACCGCCGACGATGATCCAGCCCAGAACCCCGCGCGCCTCGGCCCCCGCGCCCTGCGCCAGAACCAGCGGCACCCCGCCCAGCACGGTCGCGATCATCGTCATCATCACCGGACGCAGCCGCAGGATCGAAGCGCGCTCGATGGCTTGGCGCACGCTCGCCCCCTGTTCGCGCAGCTGATCGGCAAACTCCACGATCAGGATGCCGTTCTTGGCCATGATGCCCACCAGCAGCACCAGCCCGATCTGGCTGTAGACGTTCAGGCTGCCCCCTGTCGCCAGCAGCGCATAGACCGCGCAAGCCAGACCCAGAGGCACGGTCGCCATCACGATCACCGCCGAGACGAAGCTTTCGAACTGCGCCGAGAGGACGAGGAACACCACTGCCAGAGCGATGCCGAAGGTGACAAGCAGCCCCGACGAGGTCTCGCCCAGCGTCGCGGCTTCGGCCAGGGGCGCGACGCGCATCCCCTCGCCCAGCACTTCTGCCGCCATGGCCTGCACTTCGGTCAGGGCATCGCCCAGCGCGATGTCGGGTGTAAGTCCGGCGGTGATCGGCACCGCCCGCATCTGGCTTTCGCGCTGCAACTCTGGCGCCACCGCCCGCTCGCTCAGCGTCACGAAGCTGGACATCGGGATCATCTGGCCATCCTTCCCGGGGATGAAGATGCGTTCCAGATCGCCCGGGTCGTTCACCGGATCGGCGGTCGAGATCAGGCGGATGTCGAAACTGTCGTCGTCCAGGAACAGCGTGCCCACCGTGCGGCCATCCAGCACCGCCTGCAAGGCCTCGGCCAGACCGTCGATATCCACACCCAGATCCTCGGCCCTGGACCTGTCGACCTCGATGAAAAGCTGCGGCTGGGTCGTGTCATAGCCCAGCCGCACCTGGCCCAGACGCGGATCGGCCTCCATCTTCGCCACCAGCGCCTGCGCCGACTGCGACAGCGCGCCATAGTCATCGCCCAGAAGCGCGAAGGACAGGCCCTGCCCGGCGCCACGGATGCCCAGCGAATTGGGCTGGATCGCAAAGGCCCGCACGCCGACCACGCCGCGCAGTCCCTTCTGCAACTCGGCCACGATTTCTTGCTGGCTCCGCGCGCGGTCGGCCCAATCGGCCAGCGTCACGACCAGAAAGCCGCGATTGTCGGAACTGCCCTGCCCCGTGATCGAGAAGACGCTGACCACCTCGCCCGAGCGGCGGAGAGGTTCGACCAGGGCCTCGACCTCGCGCATCTTGCCATCGGTGAATTCCAGCGACACGCCCTGCGGCGCCTGCACCGACAGAAGGATCGTCGCGCGGTCTTCGGCCGGTGTCACCTCTTGCCGGAGGCTGCCGAAACTCGCCACCGCGAGCGCGGCGAAGATCGCCGCCACCGCGACGGCGACCAGGGGCGCGTTCAGGCAGGCGCGCAGCGTCCAGGCATAGGCCCCGGCCAGCACATCGCCCAGTGCGGTCATCGGCCCGCGTTTCTCGACATGTGGCCGCAGCATCCGTGCCGCCAGGACCGGGCACAGCGTCAGCGCCGTGACCGAAGACAGCAGCACCGCGATGGCCAGCGTGAAGCCGAACTCGCGGAACAGCCCGCCGGTCTGGCCCGGCAGGAAGGACAGCGGGATGAACACGGCGGCCAGGGTGGTGGTGGTCGCCAGAACGGCGAAGAACACCTGTTCTGTCCCCATCACCGCCGCCGCCCGCGCCCCCATCCCCTCGGACCGCCGCCGCACGATGTTTTCCAAGACCACGATGGCATCATCAACAACTATGCCCGTCGCCAGAACCAGCGCCAGCAGCGTCAGGATGTTGATGGAAAAACCCACCAGCCAGATCGCCGCCAGCGTACCGACCAGCGCCACCGGCATGGCGATCACCGGAATCAGCGTCGCCCGCGCATCGCGCAGGAACAGATAGATCACCGCCGTCACGATCA
>Ga0209369_1001066_pt1 | contig 16664 bp, 7 predicted proteins | sample EBPBio142010_DNA_FD_185865 | JGI IMG/M metagenome (GOLD analysis project Ga0209369, IMG submission 185865) | Wastewater treatment Type I Accumulibacter community from EBPR Bioreactor in Madison, WI, USA - Reactor 1_10/4/2010_ DNA (SPAdes)... | ecosystem: Engineered > Bioreactor > EBPR >... | reverse complement strand
ACGATGGCGTCAGTCGCTGCAAGAGCACCGTCACCGATGCCACCACCGACAAGAACCCGCTCTGCCCCAACCCGCGCATGTGCCGCTCGTAGCCGGGAAACACAATTTGAGTGTGAACTTTTGAAACGACAACGACCCCAGCGGTCAGGAGACTCTTATGCAGTGCAGTAATATCGACATGGCAGGATGTTGCACCATTGGCCCTTGCGGCGGTGGCGACCAGTGTATCCCCGCAGCGCAGTTTGATGACAGTTATTCGGCAGAACCCGCTCCGGAGGGACACGCCCCGCCTCCCTGTCCCGACGGTAAGTGTAACGAGTGCGGTTGCAAAGAATGTGAAGCGGCGGCAGGCCAGTAGCCGCTCCAGCGGCAGCGCCTGGTGTGGGTTGGGGTCTGAGTTTTAGTGAATCGTGAGTGAAGGGTATTCGGGTTTAACCATGTTAAGCATTATCAACGTCAAAGAGTCGGGTTATGAAGAGGTGGCACAGGAGGCAGCAGCCTCCGGTGTGCTGCCGGTGGAACAGGTGGTCTCGCCCACCGGCAGTTGCACGGCGTGTGCGATGTATTCGCCTTCGCCCCAGTTCTCGGGCAACCTGCAGGTCGATCCCGAGATCGTGCTGCCCTCGCCGGGGATGAATGTGGAGATCGCCTACTTCTACAACTCCTTCTCCCCCGTCAACGGTGCCTACGGCTACGGCCGCACCCTCTCCACCAACCTCACCGCCCAGGCTTCGGGGGCACCGGCCATCGTCAGCATGACGCGCGGCAACGGCGCTGTTGTCACCTACCAGGCCGATGGCGGCGGCTTCATCAGCCATACGCCCGAGAACCTCAACACCCTGGAACAGGACTTCCTCAACAACCAGTGGAAGGAGACCACGCCCCAGGGCCAGGCGATGGCCTATCCGCTCGATACCAATGGCGCAGTCACTTCCATCAGCTACGCCCAGGACGCGGTCGGCAACCGCCACAGCTTTACCTACAGCAACGGCTTGCTCCAGACCCTGCAGGACAGCGTGGGCCGCTTCGTCTCCTTCAGCTATGAAGGCAGCGGACTGTTGGAAGAGATCCAGGACTGGGCCGGTCGCCGCACCACCTTCCAGTACGATAGCGCCAGCATCCCCGGCAAGCCGGTGCTGACTACGGTGATCGGCCCTTCGGGCTGCCAGACCGGTTACGCCTCTGTGGCCGATGCCAATGGCATCCCGCGCCTGACCCAGGTGACCGACCCCAACGGCTACGCCACCACCTACGACTACGACCAGGCCGGGCGCGTGACGCAGCGCACGCTGGTGAGTGAAGGCTCGACCACTTCCTACAATTACCAGGCCGGTTCGACGGCAGTGATCCAGCCCAACGGCGGTATCCTGACCCATTCGCTGGACGCGCAGTGGCGTCCGACCGAGATCGTGAGCGCCGACGGCGTGACGGTGAGCTTCACCCGCAACAGCCGGGAGCAGGAGACGATGCGCCAGAATGCTCTCGGTGCGGTGGCGACCACAGTCTATGACAGTGCCGGTTTGCCCATCGCCAACGTCAATGCGTTGGGGCACACCACTTCCTTCACCCGCGACGCCTACGGCAACGTGACAAAAACCCAGTTCGCCGATGGGACGATTACCACCACCATCTACGGCTACGCCGGCAGCAGCTTCGACACCACCGGTGCCAAGCGCAGGCTGCAGGTGCAGGTCGATCCGCTGGGCAACCGCATCAGCTACAGCTACAATGGGCGCGGACAACTCCGCTCCATGCAAGACCCGCTGGGCTACCGCACTACCTACGGCTACGACAGTCTGGGCAACAATACCACGGTCACCGATGCGCTGGGGTATGTGACGACACTCACCTACGACCTGGCGGGCAACGTGATTGCCACCACCGATGCGCTGGGCCATACCACCACAATCGGTTACGACGCGCAGAACCGGCCCGTGGAGGTGACCAATGCGCTGGGCTATACCAATACCACGGCCTACGACAGCGTGGGCAACCCCATCGTCACCATCGACCCCCTAGGCCGCCGCACCTCCTACAGCTACAACGGCTTCAACAAGCTGCAAACCACCACCGATATGCAGGGCGGCCAGACCGTCAACGTCTATGACGTGCAGGGCCGGGTGATTGCTACCCAAGATGCGTTGGGGTATCGCAATACCATCGTCTATGACCTGGACGACCGGGTATTAGCGACCATTGATGCGCTGGGCTACCGCACCAGCAGCATCTATGACCAAACCGGACGGCAAATTGCCACCATTGACGCGTTGGGCTATCGCACCAGCACCAGCTATGACCTGGATGGAATCCCCATCGCCAGTATGGATGCGCTGGGCTATGTGACAACCACGGTGTATGACGTGCTGGACAGGCCGGTTGCGACGATTGATGCGCTGGGAAGGCGGAGCACCACGGTTTATGACAAGGCCGGGAGAGCCATTGCTGATATCGATGTATTGGGCTATCGCAGCACAACGGTCTATGACCAGGCCAGTCGGCCAATCGCAAACATTGATGCTCTGGGCCAGATTAACACCACCAGTTACGATGCGCTGGGACGAACGATTGCCAGCCAAGATGCGTTGGGCTACCGCAGCACCTTGACTTACGATGCTATCGGCCGCCAGGTGGCGCTGCAGAATGCGCGCGGCTTCGTGACCACCAATGTCTACGATACCGTCAATCGCCTGCAAAGCACGCAGACGCCACTGGGCATGGTGACCAGCTACCTCTACAATGCTGCCGATGAACGGATTGCGCTGCAGGACGCCTTAGGTTATTTGCATACCAGCGTCTACGACAGCCTGGGCCGTCTGCAGAGTAGCATCGATCCACTGGGCCATACCTCACAGTGGGTTTACGATGCGGCGGGGCAATTGATTCAGAGCATCGACGCCAACACCAACTCCACCTACAACAGTTACGACGGCAATGGTCAAGTCAAAAATGAGACCGATGCGCGGGGGTTCCGAACCAGCTTCCTGTACGATGCGGTGGGGCAGCAAATTGCCATCGTCAACGCCAAATCCCATCTCACTACCAGCGTCTACGACGCACGCGGCAGCCTGCTGGCCGGTATCAATCCACTGGGCCAGCGCACCAGCACCACCTACGATGCGGTAGGCAACCCCACCCGGCGCATTGATGCCCGTGGCATTGTCACCAGCTATAGCTATGATGCGGTGGACCGGCTGACCGGCACCCTGTATCCCGATAGTGGCCGTATCACTTATGCCTATGATGCCCTCGGCCGACAGACAGCAATGATCGACCAGGATGCCCAGACCAATTATGAGTACGATGCCGGGGGCCGCCTCACCTGGGTGGCCTATCCCATCGGCCAGTCGCTCAGCTACTCCTACGATGCGGTCGGCAACCGCACCGGCATGGGCTCGGCACAGGGCGTCACCGCTTACGACTACGACGCGCAGGATCGCCTGACTGCGATTACCAACCCCTACAGCCAGACTACGGAGATGCACTACGACGCGCTGGACCGCGAAGTCCGCAAGGAGTTGGCCAACGGCGTGGTGGTCAGCCACACCTACGACATGGCCGGGCGGGAAACCGTGCTGGAGCAGCGCCAGAGCAGCGGCGTGGCGATTGCAGTCTATACCGCGACGTACGATAACGTCGGCAACCGCACCGGAGTGCAAGAGTTGGACGGCGCTACCATGGCTTATAGCTACGACGAGACCTACCAACTGCTGAGTGAAACCCGCAGTGGCAGTAACGCTTTCAGTACCGCCTTCACCTACGACGGCCTGGGCAACCGCCTCACCGAAACCAAGGACAGCGTGGTGACGTCTTATACCTACGATGCCAATAACGCGGTCACCACTGCCACCACCGGTGGCGCGGTGACGACCTACAGCTATGACCAGAACGGTAACCGCATCGGCATTGATGATGGCACGGTGACCACCTATAGCTGGGACACCGAGAACCGCATGATTGGGGTCACCAACCCCGACAGCAGCACCGAGAGCTTCGCCTACTCCGGCGACGGCCAGCGCCGTCGCAAGACCACCGATACCGAAGACATCCTGTATCTGTGGGATGAAGAAAACGTCCTGGCCGAGCTGAATGGTAATGGCGGGTTAATTGCACAGTACACCGATAATCCCGGTTATTGGGGCGGGCTGAGTTCGCTACACCTGGAAGGCGGCAGCAGCGCCTTTATCGCACCGGCCGGCGGTATGGGAGCCTTCAACACGGTTGAGTTCGATCAGTGGGGCTTCAATCAGGAGCAATCGAGCGGCGGGAGTGGAGATTACTACTACCTCTTCGACCAGAACGCCAGTACACGGTATCTGGTCGATGGCGGTGGGGAGGTGACGGATAGTGAGTTGTATCGAGCGTTTGGAGAACGGGTCACTAGTATTGGCCACACCCGAAATCCCTATCGCTTTCAGGGAGAAGTTGGGCCGTATGCGGATGCGGCCAACCGGGTCTGGATGAGGGCACGAATCTACGGGCCGATGGCGGGACAGTGGTATTCCACAGATCCTATCGGGTTTGCCGGAGGGGATTGGAATCTTCATCGATTCGTAGGGAATAATCCAACAAACAATAAAGATCCAGAAGGACTAATGAACATAATATGGATAGGATTGGGCCTAGGAATAGTTGTAGGAACGGGTGCAATAGTATATAAGGTTGGTGAGAAGATTTATAATGCAAGTTGCTATAAAAGAGAAGAGGGGCGTTGTTTCGACTTACTATGGTCTACTCGCCAAAAAATTGTGTCCCATTACGGTTGTTTTATAGGTCAGGGCACTTCACACGGAGATCACCAAAGCCGATGTAATGATGATTTTGCCCATTGTGTTCATCACTGTTTGTTAACAGCAAGATATGGCGTAGAGTCTTCCCTCTTTTGTAGAGAGCGCCGTGGTGATGATCGGCAGGAAAGAAAAGCAGACGATCGTGGTGTATATTGTGCAAGACAAGGTAGAAGAACATTTAAATCATGTAATAGTTGTTGTCAGCGGTGGTACACCCCCCTCTTACCTGATAGTTAATCCGCTGTTAATACAAAGAATACGAAGGAGTTACAAAGAAAAGAAGGCCTTTGTGTCACCTTCGTGGCCTTTGTGTTAGGGGCCAATGATTTATTGAAAAGCATATAAAAAGGCTCATTCAATATTAGAATTTAACTCTTGCAATATGCTTATAACATTTTATTCATGTTCTAATCTTATGCCAAATCAACGGCAGAAAGTGCGCTCATGGAAATTGCTGTAGCGGCTCAGGTTGATATAGTTGAAACGGCCATGAATCGAGAGCCAGAGAGAAAATAGATGGAGGATAAATTTTGCTACGGCTGGGAAATACCCATTGCGCGCAAGACCGTGGCTATGATGAACCAGGGCATAGAGTCGTTTTGGCATTGGTTTGGTGTGCAAACTTAACCTAACGTCAAAACAACTCTTTGGCTATTTAGACGGGGAAACTGTCCGGGCTGTTGATCTCATGGGGGAGGGAGGGGGTATTAAGATGAATTATAGATTTAATGCAAAAAGAATAAAAATATACAGTGCTGCGATTCTACTCTTATTAGTGAGTGCATTATTGTGGAGTAGCTGGAGAAAATCACAATTATTGTCGTATCATTTAGATCATACTTTTCAAGGCCATCATGGCATAGTATGGCAAGTTGCACATGCCCCGCTAAAAAATATTTTTGCAAGTTCAGGAATTGACAATAAGGTAAAAATTTGGTCTGACAAATCAGGGGAATTGATAAAATCTATAGCAGCAAGGAATCCCAGGTCGGTTGCTTTTTCTCCTGACGAGAAGTTTCTCGTGATCGGAGAATTTAGCGGTAATATAGCATTATGGGAAACTTCTAATTGGAAAAAAGTAAAAAAAATTTCATTACCTCTAATTTCTACAAAAAATATGACGGATTTTTTTGATAGAACCTCTTCACGACTCTATTACGTATCTTTCTCGCCCAATGGCCAGAGCATCATAGCAGGAGGCAGAGATATTTTATGGATTATAGATAATAAATTAAATAAAATAGTTACAGTTCCCATTCCTTTGTCTGCTTTATATCGAGTTAAGTTCAATTCCGATGGGAAATATATTATTGTTTCTGGTAATGGTATCGCCTATGGAAAGGTTAATAATATAGGGGATTTTACAACAGTCAATTCGTTGAAGCATGATAATCCTTCGTACGATGTCCTGATAAATGATGCCGAAAATTCTATGATATACAGTCAGGAAAATCTTATTTTCTCATCTACTCTATCCGGTCAAAAGAGTCCTGAAATAATAGGACAAATAGACGGAGATATTCTGAGTTTGACATATATAGATAAAAAAACAAAAATTATAGCTACAACGGCTAACGGAAAAATCTATTTACTTGATCTTCGTAATAAAGAAATAGCATTACTATTTGCCAGTGATAACATAAATTCAAATTCAGCAATATGGACATCTGCAGCATCGCAAATGAATAAATTAATCATTGCAGGAGACGACGCAGGAGTAATCCGTATCTGGCGGTATATTCAATAAGAGTCCAAGCAGTTTTCGTTAGATTAAGTTTTGATCTTCTCCCCAAGAACTATTCTCAATCTGGTTGGTATACCGGAGAGGGCTGGCTCAGTTGCTCTTCGTATATTCAAAGAGCAATAAAAGCGGCCAATATTGCTACCTATAACGTAACGCCTCATGGTTGAACAGAGAGATACTCTGACTTATTCTATTATGAACCTCCACCCCAAACCCGCCATCATCTGCACTGCTTGCCAGCAAGAAGTCTGTGCCCCCTGCGGCCGTTTCGCTCAGATCGACTACAAAACCCGCACCGGCATCTGCAAAGCCTGCGCCCGGGAAAAAGGCATGGAAACAGCGCGCCCGGCGTTAAGCCCTAACAAGCAGGCAGATACTAAGCGGCTTCACGATTATCTCCCTGCAACACCTTCCTCCGCCTTTCAGGACAACCTCGAGCAACTCCGGGATCTGCGGGTGCAGTTCCCCCAATCCCGCGACGAGTTTTTCCCCTTGACCCAACGGGTGTGCGAACTCGCACCGCGCGTCTTCGTGGAAATCGGCACCCGTGAGGGCGGGTCGTTGTGGATGCTGGCGCAGTATCTGCCTGAAGGCGCGACGATTGTCAGCATCGACCTCGTCAACGGTCCCTGGGGGCGCACTAATAGTGGACGCAAGAAGATGCGGGTGGAGCTGGAGCTGCGCCGGCAGGGCTTCGACGTTCATCTGCTGGAGATGGATTCGCAATGCCCTCAAACCTTGGAGGCGTTGCGCCAGATTCTCGGCACGCGGGCGATTGATTTTCTCTTTATCGACGGCGACCACACCCTGCCCGGCGTGCAGACCGATTGGAAGTTGTATTCTCCCCTGGTGCGCCCCGGTGGCATGGTGGCTTTTCACGACATCATGAAAGACAGAATCAACCCGGCCTGCCAGGTCGATCGGCTGTGGGAAGAGCTGAAAAAAGAGTATCGGCACGAAGAGTTCCGCCAGCGTTGCGGCATCGGTATTCTCTGGATGCAGTAACTCCGTAAAGCAAAACTGAAGCAATTGTAAGAAGCCGATACACAGTGGTCGCTGAATCGCAATCGACTATCAAAACCCATATCACTATCAGCTAAACCTGTGCTTTTGAAATGACTTCCACACCACTTATCCCCCGTATCCTCCACCATATCTGGCTCGGCCCTAACCTCATGCCGGAGCGATTCCAAGAATACCGCAACGGTTGGCAAGAAAAGCACCCCGGTTGGCAGTTTCATCTGTGGACCGACGACAACCTGCCACCAATGATTAACCAGGCGATTTACGATCAGGTGGAGAGCTACGCCGAAAAAAGCGATGTGCTACGGATGGAGTTGCTCTACCGCTACGGCGGCCTTTATGTCGATACCGATGTGGAATGTCTCAAGAACGTGGAACCGTTGCTTGATGGGCAACGCTGTGTACTACCGCGCATGACCGACAGGGCTTTATGCTCGGCTTTCATGGCCTGCGAGCCGGGCGATGCTTATTTTGAAACCTGCATCCGTGAGTTACCTGCCCATGTCGACGCCAACCCCTACGCATCTGCACCTTATAAAACAGGGCCGTCTTTTATGTCGCGCTTCTTGAAGCGATTCCCTTATCTTAAAATTCTGGAGCCTCACCTGGTCTATCCCTATGAGCCGCGCACCCGCGACGCAAAACGATTATGGGCCCAGCAAGGTGCTGCCGCTTTTCCCGATTCCTACGCGGCCCACCACTGGGTGGGTTCATGGGTGAAAAGGAGGAAATCCGTTCCTCCCCTCTTTGAAGTGGGTAAGGTCGACATACAGGCTGAAAAAGTGGTGATCGTGGGGCGTGGACCTTCGCTGACCGGGTTCGACTTCCAACAACTGGCCGCTTTGCCGGAATCGGTTACCGTCATTTGTGTGAACCAGGCCATCGAGCAATCGCCACGCGCCGACGTGTGGTTCACGCTTGATCCCAACACGCCACTCCAGAAATTAATGCGTGCCCAGCGCCCAGGCACCCGCTACTTTGCGGCGGTGCCAAACGATTTCGGCCGGGAAACGGCGAAACGGCCTTCCCACCGGCACGGTTTACCGGAGAACGTGACCTACCTCCGCCGCATTGATGGAAATGGGCCGGAAAAATCGCAAGATGGACTGAGCCATGCCAAAGATGCCATCAATAGCGGCAACAGCGGCTTCGGGGCGCTGCAATTGGCCTATTTAATGGGAGCCAAGAAAGTTGTGCTCCTGGGATTCGATGGCGCTGATACCGCCCGGAAAACCGGCGGGCACTTCGATTCTTCCAAAAGGAGCGCTTATCTTGGTCACCTGCCGCAACTCTTTAACTCCACGGTCATGGAATTAGATGCCGAAGGCGTGGAGGTGCGGAATGGCAATCCCGAGAGCAAAATCACTTGTTTTCCGCGTAGTACGCCTCAGGAGGCTCTGGCCTGGTTAAGCCAGGCGGAAGCGCCCAACGTTCTTGTGCTTAACAATACTTCCAATGGCCGTCATCATGGCAGCGATGCCGTGATGCAAGCTTTGCGTCAACTGCTGGCCGATGCCGGTCTGCGCATTGCGCGTTCGCGTCACTGCGGTTACACCGACCGGACGAGCGACCTGGAGATTCAAACGCTTTTCAAGGATATCGATCTTGTCGTTGTCAACGGTGAAGGCAGCATTCATCACGATAACCGCCGCGCCCGTGGGCTGGCTCGCATTGGCGGGCTGGCTGCTGAGGCCGGGGTGAAATCGGCGCTGATCAATGCAACTCTCGACTGCAATTCCCCGGCAACACTGGTGCAATTGGAGCAGTTCGACTATATCGCGGTGAGAGATGCTCATAGCCAGCAAGTATTAGCGGAAGTCGGAGTGGAGGCAGAGCTTTGCCCGAATCTCGCCTTCTATACCGAGAATGACACCTTACCAGTTGGCATGGAAGTGCGAATTGGCGATAGCGTTCTCTCGGATATTTCCCACAAGCTGCAAGTTTTGGCACAGCAACGCGATTGGACATACCGGAGTTGCCTCTACCCGCGTAACGATGGCCGGGTCGATTATTATGCCTCTCACGACGCTATGGTAACCGGGCGCTTTCAGGATGTTTGTTTCTGTTTGAATCACCACATCCCCTTCCTGGCAGTGAAATCCAATTCCAATAAAATCGCGGCTTTGTTGAACGATGTTTTCGGAAACACCCAAAGACTGCTGCCGGTTGAAGCTCTGGCCACCCTCACCGAAGTGCCGCCTTTCACGGATACCGAACTTGAGGCGATCGACACCTACAAAAAATCCGCAGTGGAACAGTTCAACCACTTGCGGATCCGTTTACAACAACTCGTTTAAAAAAACGCAACAGCAAAAACTACGGCGATGCCATCTATTCGAAGATGGCATCGCCGTTTGCTTTGTAGGAATGGTAGCTGAACCGGTAGAGGTGTTCTTTCAGCCGTTGCGGATCCTGGCTGGCTTCATCGTGGGAAAGCTGGCGTATTCGCAACTGTGCGGTGAACCAGTCGGTGTAATCGTCCAGGCGCTCATTACGGAGCAGACGGTTATCGTCAACGAAATCCAAACGGTTCAGGTCGCGCGGGGGTGAATCGATCCTCACCGGCATGAAGAGTTCGGCATGGTTAGTGAACCAGCTCTGGCCATAGGCATAAACCGGCTTGTGAAACATGAGCCTGGCTTCATAGAGTACAGTCGAATTCGCTCCGGCCACCGCACTCGATTGCTGGATCAGGGTTTTGAGAGGGGTGTTACGCGGGACCAGCACGGTGTTGGGCAGTTCACGCGCTAAGACTTCCACACCCACATTATCTTCGAGGCGGCTACGGGGATGGGCTTTGATCACCAACTGATATTCTTTGGGTAGGCACTTGCGGAAATGGCGCAGCATCTCCACCCAGCTTTCTACGTTCAAGCCGCATTTATTGACCTTATCTCCAATCAACTGCAACGGCCAAAACACAAACGGCCGCTGAATTTCTTTCGGCAACTCCTCCGGTTCAAAGGCCAGCCATTGCGCGCGCAGCTCATGGGCGAGTTGCCGCTGTTTCGCGGAACAGCTCCTAAACAACTGGCGGGTAAGAGCCGATTCCCAGCAAAACCCCAACGGATCGGTATGAATGTGGCGATAATGCGGCATGAAGCCATCTTCGGTATGAACGGTATTGATGCCTAACTCACGGCAAAGCGAGAGGATACCGCCTCGCTCCACCACAAAGTTACCCATCAGCATCAACTCGGGAAGATAATCCGATTGATGCAGCTTGGCCCGAAAATCTTGTTCCCGAACCACTTTCGCCTTGAATAGTTGCTCGGCTTGCGTGTCGTAAAATTCCTGCAGCCAATAGTTGGTATAAGGGTGCGTAAAAGCATAGCTGCCAGGCTTCACCGGCTTGCTTTGCGGTTGCGTTGCGGGTTTGCGCTTGTTCTCAACGACGGGCGGGGCATCCTCTGCTTTTTGTATCCAGAGAATACCGATGCCGCAACGCTGGCGGAACTCTTCGTGCCGGCACTCTTTTTTCAGCTCTTCCCACAGCCGATCGACCTGGCAGGCCGGGTTGATTCTGTCTTTCATGATGTCGTGAAAAGCTACCATCCCACCAGGGCGCACCAGGGGTGAATACAACTTCCAATCGGTCTGCACGCCGGGCAGGGTGTGGTCGCCGTCGATGAAGAGGAAATCAATCGCCCGCGTGCCTAAAATCTTGCGCAGCTCTTCCACTGTTTGCGGGCTGTGCGAATCCATCTCCAGCAGATGAACGTCGAAGCCCTGCCGGCGCAGCTCCAGCTCTACCCGCATCTTCTTGCGCCCACTGTTGGAGCGCCCCCAGGGGCCGTTGACGAGATCGATGCTGACGATGGTCGCGCCTTCGGGCAGATACTGCGCCAGCATCCACAACGACCCGCCCTCGCGAGTGCCGATTTCCACGAACACCTGCGGCGCCAGTTCACACACCCGTTGGGTCAAGGGGAAAAACTCGTCGCGGGATTGGGGAAACTGCACCCGGAGATCCCGGAGTTGCTCGAGGTTGTCCTGGAAGGTGGGGGGAGGTGTCACAGGGAGATTATTACGAGTACGCCTGGTAGCTATCTGCCCGTTGGGGCTTGACGCCGGGCGCGCTGTTTCGATGCCTTTCTCCCGGGCGCAGGCTTTACAGATGCCGGTGCGGGTTTTGTAGTCGATCTGGGCGAAGCGGCCGCAGGGAGCACAGACTTCTTGCTGGCAAATGGTGCAGATGATGGCGGGTTTGGGGTAGAGGTTCATGGGGATATCAAAATTGAAACGGCCCCAAATCGAGAGCCAGAGAGGAAACAGATGGATGGTGAATTTTTATTGCTATAGGGAGATTCTCATTGTACGCAACACTGGGGCTGTGATTTTCTGAGACATTGAGCCGTTTTGGCAAACTCTGGCTAAAATCAAAAGGACTCCTTGAGCGATATAATCACAAAAAAGTCCGGGCTATTATTGTTCAGGAACAACGTTAATTTTGTGTAATACATTCTTATAAAGATAGCTCAACTCTTTATTGAAAAAAGGTAACGAAACATCAGAATAAATCTGATGTAGATCATTTGCAGCGTAGATATATCCTGCATGAAATGCTTTTTCACACCACTCTAAATACTTCTTATTATCGATTAAAATTGGCGGAAACCCAATCTTATAATATATAGCAACGAGATACATAGATTCCCCATCTCCCGCTTCTGCTTCAAGCATCAGCAATGAAAATGCTTGGATACTTAATTCAACACTACGTTCTTCAGAAACAGGAAGAAGTTGTTTCAATTCTTCTTGGAGAGCAGCACTTGGGCTATATAAAACGGAAAGAACATAACAGGCCTTCCCTGAGTTGTTTGATATCAATACTTCCAAATTTCTGATTATATCGTGCAATTCTTTTATAGAAGATATCGCATCCAAATACCACAGCACCTCCATTGGATTTTTAATTTCCATGTTTACTCCCATTCATATGGAAAGTCATAAGCCTAAGCGTTTATGACTTTCCAAAGGTTCTTTCCTTGTTTTACTAGTTGATCACAGGTATCACCTTTATCCGCTCCAGGAACTACATCAATTCTCCTTCCTGGGAGCCCTATAAAGCATGTAGGATATTGATATCGAAATGTATGGGGCTGCCCTGCTCCTCCTACACAAGTATAGTGGCAACGGACACATTTTTTACTTGAATTTCGTGGGTCACCTACGCGAAATGTTTGTATGTATTTGCAACCTCTTGTAGGCATTGCTCGTCTTTGAGTATTATTTCGTGTGGAACGTTTCTTTCCACGTCCTATCGCGCACAAACAAACCCTCAGAGCATTCCGACAGAAGTCTCCTGCGAATGTTCCTCGCGTGTCTTCAACTGTATCTAAAACGCATTTTTTCCAGCAACTTGCATCTGTTCCACATTCATAACAACCTGCTAAAGAGATTCCACAAGCTGCAAGCGGGACACAAGCACCGGCAAAAGCCGCTGCCGGAATAGCCAATCCCATTGGATCTACATTATTACTTGGATTATTCCCCACAAAGCGATAAAAATTCCAATCTCCTCCGGCAAACCCAATAGGATCTGTTGAATACCATTGCCCCGTCATCGGCCCATAGCTTCTTGCCCTCATCCAGACCCGGTTAGTTGTATCGGTATATGGCCCAACTTCTCCCTGGAATCGATACGGATTCCGGGTATTGCCGGTGCCAGCGATCCGTTCCCCAAACGCCTGGTACAACTCGCTATCCGTCACTGCTTCACTGCCATCCACCAGATCGCGTGTGCTGGCACTCTGGTCGAAGAGATAGTAGTAATCCCCACCCCCACCGCTCGATTGCTCCTGGTTGAAGCCCCACTGGTTGAACTCAACCGTATTGAAGGCTCCCATGCCACCTAGCGGTGCGGCGAAGGCACTGCCGCCTTCCAGATGCATCGAGGTCAGCCCGCCCCAAGTGCCGGGATTATCGGTGTACTGTGCAATGAGCGCGCCATTACCTTTTAGCTCGGCCAGCACATTCTCCTCATCCCATAGATACAAGATCTCTTCGTCATCGGTGGTCTTGCGGCGGCGCTGGCCGTCGCCAGAGTAGCTATAGCTCTCAGCGCTGCTGTCGGGGTTGACGACTCCAATCATGCGGTTCTCGGCGTCCCAGCTATAGCCGGTCACTATGCCATCGTCCTCGATGCCGGTGCGGTTGCCGCTCAGGTCGTAGGTGAAGGTCGTTACCGCGCCACCGGTGGTGGCAGTGGTGACCGCGTTGTTGGCATCGTAGGTGTAGCTCGTCACCACGCTGTCCTTGGTTTCGGTGAGGCGATTACCCATCCCGTCGTAGGTGAAAGCGGTGTCAAAGGCATGGCTGCCGCTGCGGGTTTCACTCAGCAGTTGGTAGGTATCGTCGTAGCTATAAGCTACGGTGGCACCGTCCAACTCCTGCGTTCCGGTACGGTTGCCGGTGTTGTCGTAGGTCGCGGTATAGACTGCAATCGCCATCCCGCTGCTCTGGCGCTGCTCCAGCACTGTTTCCCGCCCGGCCGCGTCGTAAGTGTGGCTGATGACCACGCCGTTGGCCAACTCCTTACGCACTTCACGGTTCAGCGCGTCGTAGTGCAAATTGGTGGTCTGGCTGTAGGGATTGATGATCGCGGTCAGGCGATCCTGCGCGTCGTAGTCGTAGCCGGTGACACCTTGGGCCGAGCCCATACCGGTGCGGTTGCCATCAGCATCGTAGGAGTAGCTGAGCGACTGGCCGATGGGATAGGCCACCCATGTCAGGCGCCCTCCGGCATCGTATTCATAGTCGGTGCGGCCGTCGCTGTCGATCATCGCCGTCTGCTGGCCGATGGCGTCGTAAGCATAGGTAATACGGCCACTGTCAGGATAGAGAGTGCCGGTCAGCCGGTCCACCGCATCATAGCTATAGCTGGTAATGATGCCGCGCGCATCGGTGCGCCGGGTTTGGTTGCCGACGGCATCATACGCATAACTGACACGCTGGTTCAGTGGGTTGATACTGGCCAGCAGGCTGCCGCGCGCATCATAGACGTTGGTGTACACATTTGATTTGGCGTTAACGATCGCAATCTGCTGCCCCACCGCATCGTACAAGAAGCTGGTGCGGAAGCCGCGCGCATCGGTCTCGCTTTTGAGCTGGCCGTTGCTGTCGTAGCTATTGTAAGTCGAGTTGCTGTTGGCGTCGATGCTCTGGATCTGCTGGCCGATAGCATCATAGACCCATTGCTCAGTGTGCCCCAGCGGATCGACAGTGCTTTTCAAACGGCCCAGACTGTCATACACGCTGGTGTGCAAATAGCCCAAGGCATCCTGCATTGCAATCTGCTCATTGGCGGCGTTATAGAGATAGCTGGTGACATATCCGAGCGGCGTCTGTGTGTTTAACAGGCGGTTAACAGCATCGTAGCTGCTGGTAGTAACGAAGCCACGTGCGTTTTGTGTAGTAATTTGGTTGCCGATGGCATCGTAGGTTGAGGTGTTGCGGTAACCCAAGGCATTTTGGCTGCTTGTTATCTGGCCTCTGGCATCGTAGCTCGTAGTATTGATCTGCCCCAGCGCATCAACTTCAGCAATAGTTCTGCTAGCCTGATCATAGACAGTCGTGCTTCGATAGCCGAACGCATCGACACTGGCGATGGGTCTCCCAGCCTTGTCGTAAACCGTGGTACTCCTTCTTCCCAGCGCATCAATCGTGGCAACCGGCCTGTCCAACACGTCATACACCGTGGTGGTCACATACCCCAGCGCATCCATACTCGATACCGGAACACCGTCCAGGTCGTAACTGGTGCTGGTGCGATAGCCCAACGCGTCAATGGTCGCGATCTGCCGCCCTGTCTGGTCATAAACGCTGCTGGTGCGGTTGCCCAATGCATCGATGGTCGCTAATACCCGGTCGTCCAGGTCATAGACGATGGTATTGCGATAGCCCAGCGCATCTTGAGTGGCGATCACCCGGCCTTGCACGTCATAAACGTTAACGGTCTGGCCGCCCTGCATGTCGGTGGTGGTTTGCAGCTTGTTGAAGCCGTTGTAGCTGTAGGAGGTGCGCCGTCCCAGCGGATCGATGGTCACGATGGGATTGCCCACGCTGTCGTAAGCGGTGGTATTGGTATAGCCCAGCGCATTGGTCACTTCGACGGGCCGGTTCTGCGCGTCGTAACCGATTGTCGTGGTATGCCCCAGCGCATCGGTGCTGGCGATGACGTTGCCCGCCAGGTCGTAAGTCATCGTCGTCACATAGCCCAGCGCATCGGTGACCGTGGTATTGTTGCCCAGGCTGTCGTAGCCGTAGGTGGTGCGGTAGCCCAAGGGGTCTTGAATGGAGCGGAGTTGCCCGCGCCCGTTGTAACTGTAGGTGGTGCGGTTGCCCAGCGGATCGACCTGCACCTGCAGCCTGCGCTTGGCGCCGGTGGTGTCGAAGCTGCTGCCGGCATAGCCGTAGACGGTGGTGGTAATCGTCCCATCGGCGAACTGGGTTTTTGTCACGTTGCCGTAGGCGTCGCGGGTGAAGGAAGTGGTGTGCCCCAACGCGTTGACGTTGGCGATGGGCAAACCAGTTTCGTCATACACTGTGGTCGCCACCGCGCCCAGGGCGTCCTGGCGCATCGTCTCCTGCTCCCGGCTGTTGCGGGTGAAGCTGACCGTCACGCCGTCGGCGCTCACGATCTCGGTCGGACGCCACTGCGCGTCCAGCGAATGGGTCAGGATACCGCCGTTGGGCTGGATCACCGCGGTCTGCCCGGCCTGGTAATTGTAGGAAGTGGTCGAGCCTTCACTCACCAGCGTGCGCTGCGTCACACGCCCGGCCTGGTCGTAGTCGTAGGTGGTGGCGTAGCCGTTGGGGTCGGTCACCTGGGTCAAACGCGGGATGCCGTTGGCGTCAGCCACATAGGCGTAACCGGTCTGGCAGCCCGAAGGGCCGATCACCGTGGTCAGCACCGGCTTGCCGGGGATGCTGGCGCTGTCGTACTGGAAGGTGGTGCGGCGTCCCGCCCAGTCCTGGATCTCTTCGAGCAGTCCGCTGCCTTCATAGCTGAAGGAGACGAAGCGGCCCACGCTGTCCTGCAGGGTCTGGAGCAAGCCGTTGCTGTAGGTAAAGCTGTGGCGGTTGCCGACCGCGTCCTGGGCGTAGCT
>Ga0209369_1001065_pt1 | contig 16687 bp, 17 predicted proteins | sample EBPBio142010_DNA_FD_185865 | JGI IMG/M metagenome (GOLD analysis project Ga0209369, IMG submission 185865) | Wastewater treatment Type I Accumulibacter community from EBPR Bioreactor in Madison, WI, USA - Reactor 1_10/4/2010_ DNA (SPAdes)... | ecosystem: Engineered > Bioreactor > EBPR >... | reverse complement strand
ATCTCGCCAAGTTCGAGCCGGAGCGTGGCTGCTATATCGGTGCGTTCATCGAACTCGATCACATCGTGAAGGGTAAGATCAATGAATTTGAGACCCTCACCCAGAAAAAGCACGCCTCCTATTTCACTTATTGCGGCTACGGCATGCCCTTCCCGAAAGCCTGGGTCGATAAGGTGAAAGCCGCCGGAGGCGCACCGCAGATCGCTTTTGAACCCAATAACGGGCTGGATGAAGTCAACGACGATGCTTACCTCCGGGCCTGGGCACGCGACGCTGCTCGCTCACAGGTGCCGATTTTCCTGCGCTGGGCCAGTGAGATGAACGGCCCCTGGGTCGCCTGGCATAAAGATTCAGCGCAATATATCGAAAAATTCCGCCTCATCTCCCAGGTCATGAAGGAAGAGGCGCCCAACGTCGCCATGGTGTGGACGCCGTTTTCCGAGCCGCAGCGCCTCATTGCTCAGTTCTACCCCGGCGACCAGTGGGTCGACTGGATCGGCATGAACATTTACAGTGTCTACGTCAACAACGGCGACCCCAACCGCCCTGCTTACGACAAAGACCCGGTCGAATGGCTGCGCTTCCTCTACACCAACTACCCCAACAAACCAATCCACATTTCCGAATACGCCTCCACCTTCCGCTGCAAAGGCACCAACCAGGACACGGTCGAATTCGGTATCGAAAAAATGACCCGTTTTTATAACGCGATTAAAGACGAATTCCCGCGCGTGAAATCGGTGAACTGGTTCGTATGGGACACCATCACCGGCAAGAAAACCAATAACAACTACTCCTTCCTCACCGATGGCCGCGCGTTGCTGGCTTATCGCAATATCGTCAATAACCCATACTTTCTGAGTTCGGTCACCTTCGACCCCAATAGCTTCCGCCGCTCCATCAAAGGCACCACCACCATCGGCCCGCAAGGCGCCGCCATCCGCCCGGGTGTCTCGCTCGACCAGGCATTGGAAGATTCAGGCGGCCTGCTGATGGGCCTTTCCGAACCCGCCCTACGCGGCATTAACGACGGCGATATCATCCAGGGCGATTTGAGCCTGCGCGCTCAATTGCCGCTCAACATGGAGGCCAAAGGCCTGATGTGGCAGATCAACGGTCGCACCGTCGCTATTACCAATACCAAGCCGTATCGGGTTTATATCCCGATCGAGAAGATCGGGCCGGGTAAACATAAGGCGCGTGTGATTGCGCTGGATCAGAATTTGAAGCAGTCGGTATCGGCGGAAGTTTCGTTTGAGTTGGTGGAGTGAGAAAATTCAAGTTCTCAATGGATCACATTAACAACGCATGAGTAAATCCGCTCATCCCCTTCTCAAGAAATATTTTTCCGCAGGATGCGGGAGCATACCTACTCAGCCCAGAATATGCCTGGTACGCACGAATAGCATTGCCGAAGTTCTCGCTGGTTGGCCATTGATTACCGAACTTAAGCAAATATTTCCCGATTGTCATATTACAACTATTGTTAATGAGAAAAGCGAAGCAGAAGCTATCGTTACGGCAGATGCAAGAATTGATCATGTCATTAAGCTGCAATCTACTAAACTCTCTTCTCTTAAAGCCCAACTCAATAAATATTCTTTTGATTTTGTAATCGCGGTTTTTGTTGCCGAAACTCCAAAACGCCAACCCCAGCATCTCTTAACGCTCCTTTTGATATCGGGAAGAAAATGGGTGTGTTTCAATAATCAATGGCACGCTTTTATATCCAAAACCGGCTTGATACTACTTATAAAAGCCATCTTCTTTTTTCTACAGAAAAATGTCGGCAAGGCTTTACGCAAATTACAAAAGCCACAAATAAAAAACGGCAATTTAGATATCTCTGACAAAAATATCAAAAAGATATTATGGCTACGCCCTGATTTTTTAGGAGACGTTGTCCTATGTTTGCCAACCATAACGGCTTTAAAGCAACATTATCCTGAAGCCGAGATCGATGCAGTCGTCCAGAAGAGCACTGCCGATATCATATCGAATACTCCTGAACTCACAAAACTCTGGAAAATCGATTTCCCTGAGTTCTCCAACACCCCAACTCCCAGGCGGGAACTCGATCAAATAGTTCAACAAATGCAAGAACGCCAATACGATTTGGCAATCGATTTATTGGGAAATGACAGCGCACGTGAGTTGGCATATCGTTTAAAAGTTCCATATCGTGTTGGGCCTTCAGCCTATGCGAATGAACAAATTTCTTTCGACAGCTCACATTTACTCACACATGCAATTAGTCCTCCGCATTTAAACCAACACTACTCTTACAGTCGTCTGCAACTTCTTCATACAATAGGCTTGCCAAAGAAAGAAATTCCCCCGCGCCTATATGCCAACCTCACTTCGAAAGATAAGATTCTAAAATATGTCCACAGGATTGGAGCGAACAAATCATTCGCTGTAATCCATACCCGAACAAACCTGGCCGCAAAAACTTGGAATGACAGCCATTTTGCGAAAGTAGCTGATTATTTAATTGAACGTTATGATCTCGAAGTTCTATTTACCGGCAGCCCAGCAGACAAACAATCGATAGACGATCTCCTGCCCCTTGTGCATAATCCGCAACGAGTCCATAATACTGCCGGAGAATTCAGCCTAAACGATTTAATTGCGCTCTTCCAGCAAGCAAAAATAATGGTGACAGTTGATACAGGGCCAATGCACATTGCGGCTGCAGTCCAAACGCCTATCGTTGCGCTACTCCTTCCTTATTTCAAACACTGCTATCCTTTTGGGCAAATGGATAGCACGCTTATTCCTGATGAGCCTTCGATTTCTTCTTGTTTCGATAACAAACATTTTTCAGGTAAATTATTGGAATGTATCACTCCGCAGCAAGTTTTTGAGGCAATTGATAAAAAAATGGCGCAATAAAAATTGAAGCCCCTCGGATTTGGCCAATAGAAATTGTAAACATTCCACCGACGCAATAATTCATAATAAATCAGGATTAAGATGAGTACTCAAAATATTAGGAAGGGAAGTTTTGTTAAGGAAATTTTTCAGAAGGAGTATCAAGCAAAGCTAGGTGTGCGAAAAACCACCTTTCGGGCTATTTTTGAATACTTAGAGCAACGTGGAAAAACAGACTATCTCATTGTCGAAACCGGCTGCGCACGTCCCACACAAAGTTGGGATGGTGATGGTCAAAGCACATTGATGTTTGACAGATTTGTTAATTTCTACGGTGGTCAAGTTCATACTGTAGATATCGATCCTGATAACTGCGCTTATACAAGAGAACGGATAAGTCCTAAAACGCAAGTGCACTGTAGCGATAGTGTTAAATTTCTCTGGAACTACCCGTTTGAGAAAGCTCCCGATTTACTCTATCTCGACTCTTTTGATCTCGATACCAACGATCCCCATCCATCTGCACTTCATCACGTTAAAGAGCTTTTAGCGGTCATCCGGCATTTGAATGAGGAAACCATTATTGTCATTGACGACAATATTACCGATGATGTGGCCAAAGGGAAATATGTTAACGACTTTATGCTTGATATAGGAGCAACACCAGTTTTCAAGCAATACCAGATTGCCTGGCAACTAAAGAAAGATTCAACAAAGAAGAATACTTCAAAATTCTTTCCCCAATTGGCTGCACGAACCGAAAATATCTTACTTTTAAGAGTCAATAACTATAATGATATTTTAAGCAATTGGGATATGTTAGACGTATTAAAACGCCGCTTTAATCCTATTAAAATTACCGCTGTAGTCGATCCAGCGGATAAGTCTTATGGATTATTACAGTGTGACGATAGAATTCGCGAATTTATTGAAATAAATCCCTCGAAAGACCCTGCACAGATGTTCAAGTCTCTTCGTCACACTCTTTCCAACCGCAACGAGGATGCAACTATTTTAGTTATCAATCGAGATCTGCAGGCTATATATCTGCGCTACTTGTGCGTATTAGCACTCTGCCCCGGTGACAAATATATTTTATCCAAAGAGAAGTGCATTAAATTAATTAGCTTTCAAGGTTTTCTTCTGTTCGCAAGATTGTTGATTTTGCGCCTAAACAAAAAATAATATTTTTAGCCTCTTAAATTTCAGCAGTTCCTATGGTCCGGTAAATCGCCATCGTCTCTCGCGCAGTGCGCTCCCATGAAAACAACGCTGCCCGCTGCTGTCCGTCCTCGATCATCGTTTGTCGCTTCGCCTCATGAGAAGCTATTTGTTCAATGGCTCTGGCCCATCCTTCAACGTCGTGCGGAGCGAGTTGTATGGCAGCCTCTCCCGCTACTTCGGGTATCGAAGTGGCATTGCTACAAATCATCGGACACCCGCAAGCCATTGCTTCGAGTACCGGCAGGCCAAAGCCCTCGTAGAAAGAGGGATAAACTGCGGCGGTGGCAGCAGCGTAAAGTGGAGGCAGGTCTTCGGCCGGCACCCAACCCAGGAACTGCGCGGCGGGATGATTGGCAATCTCATCGCTAAATTGCTCCGGTGAGCCGGTGAGAGCCAATTTAATCGCGGCAAATTCAGGCTGTTTACGGAGTTGTTCCAAAGCTCGCAGTACCACGGTGGGGTTTTTACGCACGCCCCGCAACCCCACACCCAAAAGAAACGGGATTTGCAATTGATACTTTTTGGCTATAACTTCGCCCTGCTCTTTTGATGCTGGCCTGGCCCAGCTTGCGGCGGCGTAAGGCGTGACTTTAATCTTTTCGATCGGCACCCCACAAGTGCGCACTATTGCCTGGCGGCTGTATTCACTGCCGGTGATAATCACGTCGGCCCGGCGCGCTGCCTGTGGAATGAGTAGGTTCATGATGAAACGCGGGCGAGTTGGAAACCATTCAGGATGCTCACGAAAACTAACATCGTGAATCGTCACCACCATTTTTCCGCGAAAACGTCGGGGCAGCAGATATTGGGAATGGAGTAGCTTAACCCCAGTTTTCTCCAAGTAAGGCACCAGGGCTTTCTGATTCCACAGCCAACCGATTTTATAAGGCAGAACAGTGATCTTGACATTGGAGAATTCCTGCGCCAAAGCCTCACGCGTCTGTCCTGGTGCCGAGGCAAAGAGTAGTTGCTCCTGGTGTGGATAAAGTCGTGCCATCGTGCTGACCAAATCGCGCATATAAGTGGAGTCGCCTGTGCCACCGTCCAGCAAGGAACGAGCATCAAAAGCAACTGTCCTGTTACTCTCCAACTCGTTCATAATCTGGAATCATCCCCCACCCGCATCAATACACTCTTCCTCAACACAAACGCAAACATCCTGACCTGCGTGCGTGCCGAAGGTTTCACCAGCGCAATCAAACTCCACGTTAACAACCGCAACGTCGCCCCCATGACCACCAGCTTCTTTAGCATCCACCCCTGCAAAACACCGCGCCGTTTAGTGAAAAAGTAGTAGCGGCTCCAGTTGAGTGAGGCGATCATACGCGCGCGCAATTGCCAGTCTTTATTACTGGAAGCACCGACATGGTGGTGAACACGGGAAGTGGGTGTGAACCAGATGCTCCACCCGGCCTGCCGTAAGCGCAGACACAAATCGGTATCTTCAAAATACATGAAGAACGCCGGGTCGAAGCCACCCACTTGCTCCCAGGCTTCGCGGCGCACTAAAAGAGCAGCGCCCGCTACTTGCAGCACTTCGCGTTCGTCGTCGTAGTTCCAATAGGTCATGGTGTACCCGCCGGTCACCTTATTATTGGGAAAGAGGCGATCAAGGTAGGTCTGCTCCCAGAATACCTTCATCAGGTTTGGGTCAGTGGCGCATGAGGGCTGAATGCTGCCGTCGGGCAGAATGAGTTGCGCGGTTACCCCGCCTGCTTTTGGGTGGGTATCCATGAAATTAACCAGAGCACGCAACGCTCCCGGTTCTATTTCGGTATCGGAGTTCAGGACGAAGAAAAAACGCCCGGCGGCGTTTTCTAACCCACGATTATTGGCCCGTCCGTAGCCCAGATTTTCGCCTGCCTCAATCTGAACAACGTCGGGAAATTCGGCGCGCACCATTGCCACACTGCCGTCGGTGGAGCCGTTATCGGTCACGATAATTTCCAGCCCTACTTCCTGCCGCAGCGCTTCCAGCGAACGCAAGCAGGCGCGAAGCAGTTCGCAGGTGTTATAAGAAACGATGGAAACGCTGATGTCGATCATGAAAAAGAACCGGCAAATTCCTGACAAATAATGGTTTTAGAGGAAAACCATGCCACTAACTTTAACAAACGCCGTGCGATTATCGCAGATATTGGAGGTAATCTCAGGCTTCCTGTAAACCGCGTGCCTCATCTGAAGAACGCGAAGCCGCGTTCTGCTGCCGAGCCCACGAGAAAAGCCCGCTGGTCGCAAGCACCAGGAACACGACATAGAGGGCAGCGACGAACACCACGCCCTTTTGCCAGTAGAGCCAGATGCCAATAACATCTACCGCAATCCAGATAAACCAACATTCAAGACGCCGCCATGCCATCAGAATCTGTGCAGCAAAACTCATCACGGTTGTGGTTGCATCGAGATAGGCAAATGAAGCGGCTTCGGCAAACCACCCCGGTATCCAGAGATGCAAGTGACTATTGGCCCAACCCATCAACACCGAAAAAACGCCCACCAGGCCAACCGCTATGGCATTTTGCCGGGGCGTGTTGCGGGTGATGACACCTTTATCCGGTTTGCCGCTTTTCTTCCAGAGATACCATCCCCAGAACCCGGTCACAACATAATAAATCTGTTCCAGGCAATCGGCATAGAGCTGAATTTGCCAGAAAAGCAATAAAAACAGCACCACGCCAACAATACCGACTGGCCAGGTGAGAACGCGATTGCGCGTCATCAGCCAAACGCCCCATAGATTGACTAAGGTGCCGACGAGTTCGAGCCAGGAAAGTGAATAGCCCCCTACCGTAAGCGCAATTGTCTTAACGCTGAACAAGTCCATCGAAATCAAGCACCCAGCCAGTTGGTCCACTTGCGCACCCGCGCTAACACAGCCTTCGCTTCTCGCGCCCGCGTTTCCAAATCGCCGTGTAAGGTGAAAAAAGGAATATTACGCACCAACAAATCGGCACGAATGCGTTTCTGAAATTCGGTGCGATTGGCTTCACCCGAACGGTCGGGGTCGTCTTCGTAGGGGATGTCGTCTTCGCAAAAGAACACGACATCATAACGCGCGCTGCAACGGTTGGCCAACTCTTCCAGGCCCGGAGTCGCCCCGCCGTTGTAGTAATAGGAGAACATGCGCGTAGTGAGTGCATTGGTATCGGTGAACAGAATACGGTTGGCCCGTTGCAGGAGTTCTTCTTCCCGTTGCAAGTGGCCCACGGCAATCTCTTCGAGCTGCGCCAAGGTCAAGCGACGATTAACGTTATGCAAATCCCAATACTCACGCCCATATTCCGGCATCCATTCAGTGTGGAACTCCCGGGCCAAATGCGAACTGAGCGTTGTTTTGCCGGTAGAAGGTGCGCCAAGGAAAACCGCATTCACCACATAATCTCGTAGCACCCGTGGATGCAGCCAATCTCGCCGGGCAAAAGGGTCGGGCCGCACTTGCTCGCCACAGATCGGCACCGCTACACGTGGCGGATCGACAATGCGGTTCTCACAATTCAAAGCCACGCTCACGTGCTCGCCATACCATTCACTCGAATAGAAGCGAAAAATATTGCGAATCCCCAGTGTTTCAATGATGTAATCTTCCTGGGCTTTTTTGATTTCCGGGGTATTGCCGGTTTCGGTGGGGCCGTTCCACGCCTCAATCACATCGACTTGCGGATAGATAGCGCGAATCCAATTCGCCCGCACGGAAAGCGGCACCTCAGTGGTTTCAGGGCAATCGTAGATAATGACGCGGACGTGATCGCACTCGCAAAGCGCCGTATCAATCAGATATTGATGACCGCGATGAAAAGGCGCAAATTTTCCCAGCGTTAAACCAACTTTCATGGTTCGCTTCAATGAAAAGGAATGAGTCCGGCGTTATAACGGCTGATGTTTGGGCAGGCCGACACGACGGGGGTAAATGCCGGGAGTGCTGCGTTGTTTCTCAACCATCGTGAGATGATATTGCATTTCGTGATCGGGCAAATAATAGGACGCAACCACTCTTGCCCGTCCTCCCAGCATCTTCAAGGCTTTTTGCGAAGCCTCAATTTCTCCGGCGGCATCCTGACCGCGCCACAACAGAAGCTTCCCACCCACTTTGACCAGCGGCAAACATAGCTCACAGATTTCAGTAAACGAACCCACCGCACGCGCCACGGCAATATCGAACTGGGCGCGCATTTTGTGTTCGTGCCCGGCTTCTTCAGCGCGCCCACAAATTACGGTCACGTTGGGCGCATGGTCGCGGGCGGCGGCCTCAAGGAAGTTGCATTTCTTGCGCGTGGCATCCAGCAGAGTTACGCTGAGTTCGGGCCGGGCAATGGCCAGAATCATACCGGGAAACCCGGCTCCGGTACCGACATCGACCACCCGTTTTGTTCCGTCAAATAATCCCGCTACTTCCAGGCCTTGAAGCGAATCGAGCACGTGCTTGCTCCAGGCTGTTTCAGGGTCACGCACCGCAGTGAGATTGAATTCACGGTTCGCCCGCAGCACTTCATCGAGATACGCCCGTAACTTTTCTTGCATCTTCAGGAAAGGATTTAACACAAAGGACACGAAGAATTCACAAAGCTCCACAAAGAAAGAAAAAATAGTTTGGCTGTAAGCGAGAACATTTAACGTGCTCTCAGCCAATCCTTAATAGATCTTTGTGTACTTTGTGAAACCTTCGTGCCCTTTGTGTTTTTAAAAAATTCAGTCGCAATCGACTTCACACTGTAGACGAATTTCGCGCAGCACTTTAGTCACTTCGTGGCATTTATTACGCGAGCCGTGATAGCAGATGGCGCGACCTTTGCGGTCGGCTTCCATCATGATGACCCAGCATTTGGCCATGGAGTATTGCGTGGCCTTTTGAAGTTGCTCGGCCACTTCGTCCTGGTCGTGATAATCGTCATTGTAAAGAATGACGCGATAGCCTTCACCGTTGCCGCCGGGAGTGGTGCTTTGCTCCGCTGGCGCAACAGTTTCAGCGACTTCGACTGCAGGTTGGTCTATGGTTGGTGTTTCTGTAAGATTGGTATTCGTTGCCCGTCTCATCGCCTTGAATTATACTTCAAATTCAACCTTCTAAGTAGATTTACTACTGATTTTTGAATTGTCATGCGCATCTCAACCCGTGGCGAATACGGTCTGCGTGCCCTGATGGAACTGGGCATGGAACCGGGAGTCGCCTTGTCGCTTCGCGATATTGCCCAACGCCAGCAGATTTCCCTCGACTATCTGGAACAAATTGTCCCTTCGCTCAAGAGCGCAGGCTTGATTAAGGCCAAGCGCGGTGCGCATGGTGGCTATCAGTTAGCCAAACCTTCCACAGATATCACAGCCTACGACGCTCTCGTGGCACTTGAAGGCACCTTCAACCCCATGGCCTGTCTCGCCAATACCCCTGCCGAAGGCGAAAGCTGCCTGGCATCGGGCAGTTGCGCGGTACAGGAAGTGTGGAGCGATATGAAAACGGCCGTCGAAGACGTGCTGAAGAAGAAGACCCTCGCCAGCATGATCGAGCGCCAGCGCGAGAGCTTTAAAGTTCCCATTCGCACCTACACTTCCGATAGCGAAATCATGCAACTTGTCGTTTTGAACTAAGCGAGACGTTTTCGAGGATTATTCACCACATTCATGCTACAAACTGAAATCAAGCCGCATGGCGGAACTTTGGTTAACACCTTCGTCTCTGGCGACGAGGCACTGGCACTGCAGGAAAAAGGCAAAAGCCTGACCAAAATCCACCTCGCCGACCGTCGCTTAAGCGACCTCGAACTCATCGGCTGCGGTGCTTTTTCTCCCCTCGACGGGTTCATGAATCGCGCCGACTACGAAAACGTAGTCGTGAACATGCGCCTGGCCAACGGACTGGCATGGACGATTCCCATCACGCTCGCCGTCACTGCCGATGAAGCCGAATCGCTGGAAATCGGAACCGAAGTCGCCCTGGTCGATAAGTACGAGAACGTCCTAGCGATCATGGATTTGGAAGAAATCTATAAATACGATCGCGAGCGCGAAGCCCGTCTGGTTTACCGCACCACCGATGAATCGCACCCCGGCGTACGCAATCTGCTGCGCCGTGGCGAACTGCATCTGGGCGGTAAAATTCGTGTGCTGCGCAAGCGCGCCGACGAAAATTTCCCCGAATATCGCCTCACCCCGGCTCAGACCCGCGCCGCATTCGCCGCCAAGGGTTGGCGCACCATTGTGGGTTTCCAGACCCGTAACCCTATCCATCGCGCTCACGAATATATCACTAAGTGCGCTTTGGAAACGGTCGACGGCCTGCTGATTCATCCGCTGATCGGTGTGGTGAAAGACGACGACATCCCAGCCGAAGCACGCATGGATTGTTACAAGGTTCTTGTCGATAACTACTATCCTAAAGACCGCGTATTGTTATCCGTTTTGCCTGCCGCCATGCGTTATGCCGGGCCGCGCGAAGCCATTACACATGCTTTGTTGCACAAAAACTATGGTTGCACTCACTTCATCGTGGGACGCGACCATGCTGGTGTGGGCAACTACTATGGGACCTATGATGCGCAATATATCTTCGATGAATTCGAACCCGAAGAATTGGGCATTACCCCGATGAAGTTCGATCATGCCTATTATAGTCCTACCGTAGGTGGCATGGGCACTGCGAAAACCCTCCCCGATAATGCCGAAAAATTGACGCTCTCAGGAACCAAGGTGCGCCAGATGCTTCTGGATGGGCAGATTCCGCCGGAAGAGTTCACCCGACCGGAAATCGCCAAAGTGCTCATCGACGTGATGCAGAAAAAATCGTAATCTCCATGCTTTCTCTCAGTCAAGAACAATTCGAGAAAATCGTCGCCCAGGGGCTTGAAGGCAAGCCCCTGGAAATCTGCGGCTTTTTGGCCGGGCAGACTTCGCCGGATGGTAAGCAGGTCGTTGGAGTTTTTCCCATCGAAAGCGACGATAAAAGCGAACTGACTTATTCGATGAATCCGCTACAGCAAATTAAAGCGGAGAGGGAAATTCGCGAACGCGGGTTGGAGATCGTTGGTATTTACCATACTCATCCGGCAACGGTGCCCTATCCTTCAAAAACTGACGTAGCACGGGCGCACTGGGGCGAAACCGATGACTTACTGTTCCCCGGTTATTCATATCTTATCGTCTCACTGCGCGAACCCACCTCGCCCGAGCCTCGTTCTTATTACATTAATGGACGCCGTATTCCTGAAGATATTGAAGAGGAAAGCGTGGTGATTGAATAGCCGCGAAAAGGCACAAAATTCACAAAATGGGGCTGTGGTTGGGAAGAATGCGATCATCTGACTAAACGGTTTACATGCGATGGAGATTTTGCGGCTTTGCGATGTAGTGCGTGAAACAAGTTTTGAGATCCATCGTTACCATCGCAGTGGTCATCTGGAAAAGGTTTATGAGAATGCTTTGGCACACCGGCTCAGCAAACTCGGATACGCCATTGAACAACAGTATCCTTTACCTGTTTACGATGAAGACGGAACTTTACTTGGCGATTATTACGCCGATTTATATATTGAGAAATGTCTGGTAGTCGAACTTAAAGCCTGCCGGGCGTTGTGTGATGAACACACAGCACAATTATTAGGTTATTTACGAGCATCCCGAATAGAACATGGTTTGCTCATTAACTTTGGGGCACCTCATTTACAGATTAAAAAGTATATTCTCTCAAAATCGTGAATTGACTTAATTTTGTGAATTTTGTGCCTTTTCGTGGCTATATTAACATGCGTGATTGCCTTTCAGAAGAAGTTAGATCCGGTTCGTTTAATGGACATCGTCCCCCGCCTTTGGAGCGTATGGGGGTCGATGCTATTTCCATACTCGATTACATCGGCAACACGCCTCTCTTTCGGTTTTGTGGTTTAACACGCGATTTTAAGTTCGCCAAAGTCTACGCCAAAGCCGAATATCTCAATCCTGGCGGCAGCGTAAAGGATCGTGCTGCGCTTTCGATGGTGCTTACCGGTGAGCGGAGCGGCGCACTCACTGCCGGAAAAACCATTATCGATTCGACTTCGGGAAATACCGGTATCGCGTATGCGATGATTGGCGCAGCACGTGGCTACAAAGTGAAGCTGGTCATGCCGGGCAATGTCTCGCCCGAACGTATCGCCATTGTCAAAATGTATGGGGCGGAGGTCGTATTATCCGATCCGTTGCAAGGCAGCGACGGTGCCATTTTATTGGCGCGAGAGATCTACAATCAAGATCCCGACATTTATTTCAAGCCCGATCAATATAATAACGAAGCCAACGTTTTAGCCCACTACAATGGCACCGGCCCCGAAATCTGGAGCCAGACCAGTGGCGAAATTACGCATTTCCTGGCAACGATCGGCACCAGCGGCACCTTGATGGGCACCAGCCGTTTCCTCAAGGAAAAGAATCCCGATATTTGCACGATAGCAGTCGAACCGGATAACCCGATGCACGGCATTGAAGGACTCAAGCATATGGCTTCTTCGATTAAGCCGGGAATTTACCACGAAGACAAGCACGACAAAAAGATTCCTGTGGCAACCGAAGATTCCTACGACATGCAGGAACGATTGGCCAAAGAAGAAGGCATTTTCGTGGGCTTTTCTGCTGGGGCTGCCGTTCATGCAGCGCTTGAACTGGCTAAAGAACTGGAAGCGAAAGAAGAAGAAGCAGTGATAGTCACCATCCTTTGCGATCGCGGCGACCGTTATCTTTCCTATTTTGTGCAGCCTTAAGAGAAAATAAAAAAAGCAAAACAGCGGCTACTTCAAATTGAAGTAGCCGCTGTTTTTTCGATTGTCGATGTGATTAAACGCTTTCAATTACATCGTGAGCTTTGTCTTTCAACTCGTCTTTCTTTTGCTCGGCTTTATCCTGTACATCGGCCACGACATCTTCGGCTTGTGCCTGCCAATCTTCCAGTGAATCTTCCGATTGGGCGATGAGATGGCTGCCACGTTCGCGAGCGTTATCTACGATATGAGTACCGCGTTCTTTCAAATCGTGGGCGACATCGGAAAGCTGATCACTCAGTCCACCGGCTTTATCCTTAAGCCTGCTGGCGCTATCGGCTAAATCCTGACGAATATCTTCGCCCCGCTTGGGAGTGAGCAACACCGCTGCCGCTGCTCCCAATAGAGCGCCGGTCAGTAAACCTCGAACATAAACTCCACAATTCTGTCCCATCGATATTCTCCTTCAATTATATTTATTTTTAGTGTGTCATTATGATAAATCTGCAAAGCTGATGCCCAACCCTCACAAAAATAAGAGTAACAGTTTGCATGCTTACTCACCCAGTGCCAGAATGTCGGCTGTTTTGCCAATAACGATTAAAAGTTCGCCCGCCTGCAGGGGCGCGTAAGCATCGAAAGTCAGCACTTTTCCCTCCGGCGAGAGATGGCCCAAGATTTCCAGTTCGGGTTTCTTGGTTGCCGCCCAGGTATCGAGCGTACAGCCCTGGCGGCCTTTGGGAACGCGCACCACTGCCAACTCGACTTCTGGAGTAATCTGCATCCACTGTGCCAGATGGGGCGATTCGAGGCTTTCCGCCAAACGCACCCCGGCATCACGCTCGGGAAATACAACCTGCTCAACGCCCAGACGACGTAAAATACGGCCATGATGCTCGCTGGCCGCTTTGGCAACGATACGTTTCGCCCCCAACTGTTGCAAGTTCAAAACAATCAGGATGCCACTCTCGATACTTTCACCGCGTGAAACGATACACACATCGAAATCGGCAACTCCCACTGTGGATAAAGCATCTTCATCGCCCGCATCAAGCTGCACAACGTGTTCAAGCTGATCTTGAGCGCCACGAATAACCGCCGAGTTTTTATCGACACCAACGACGTCCCAGCCTAATGCGACCAGTCGCCGTGCTGCCTCACTACCCGTTCGTCCCAAGCCGATAAACAGCGCACTGCGTCGATGATTCTTTCGCATGATATTTTTAACCATTTATTAGTTCGTAAAACTTGCCTCGCGTTATCCCAGGGCAATTTCTTCTTCCGGCAAGCGCCTGCGCGATTGCGGCGGGGGTGCAGCCAGGGCCGAAGCGGCTGTAATAGGCCCAAGCCGCCCGGCCAACATCATCACCATCAATACGATTCGCCCTGCATCGGTGATGTGGGGAGTAAGCCCGGTCGAAAGCCCGGTCGTTCCAAACGCAGACAGCACTTCAAACTGCAAACGCATGAAAAGATTGTCTTTCTGCCCTGCTTCGATGAGCGCATTGGGTTCGGTAAAGGTGACAAGCACCATACCGCCTACAATGACGCAGAATGATACGAACACCAAAACCAGCGCCCGCCGAATATTTTCAGTGGAAAGACGGCGATGAAAAATTTCGACATCGCTTTTACCACGCAAGGTTGCGATCACAGTTGCCATCATCGCGGCAAACGTCGTCACCTTAATACCACCGCTGGTGCCGCCCGGTGCCGCACCAATGAACATCGCCATGCCACAGAGCATGAGGCTAATCGAACGCAAGGTGCCGAAATCAACCATTGAAAAGCCACCCGAACGCAAACTGATGGAATGAAAAGCTCCCATCATCAGTTTTTCACCCAACGATAACTGGCCCAGGGTATGGGGATTAGTCCATTCAGTAACCAGAATCGCCACCGTAAAAATACCCCACAACGCGACCGACATCGCCAGGACGACACGCGTATGCAACGATAATGGCGGGCGCTTCCTGCGTGGAGTTTGCCAGCGCACCAAAAATTCCTGGTAAACCGCAAAGCCCAAGCCGCCGACGGCAATGAGCGCTGCAATAGTGGCATTCACCCAAATATCGCTGCGGAAAATTGCCAGGCTATGCTGCCCGGCCGGGCCAATACCAAAGAGATCGAAACCTGCACTACAAAAGGCTGAAACCGAATGAAAAATTCCATACCAGAGTGCCTGGAAAAAATTAAATCCAGGCAAACTCATAAAGTGTATGGTCAAGATGACAGCGCCAACGACTTCAATAAAAAGTGTAAACGCCACAGCGCGCAGAACCAGGACACGTGTATCCCTGAGCGTCACCTGTCCCAAAGTGCTGCGCAGCAACAGACGCTCGTGCAGACGAATCTCACGTCCAAACACCAGTAATAAAAACGTCGAAGCCAGCATGTAGCCCAACCCACCGGCCTGGATTAAAAGCAGGAGAACTACTTGCCCGAAAGGCGAAAGTGTTTCCTTGACATCAAAGACGGAAAGGCCAGTGACGCAAACCGCCGAAGTCGCCGTGAAGAACGCAGCGCTCCAATCGAGTGGCTCACCCTGCGCACTCATCGGCAAACGAAGCAACAGTCCACCCACAAAAATGAGGGCCAAAAACAGCAGCATCAAGGTCCGAGCCGGATGCCGTGGACGCACCAATTGCCGCTGCACTAACTCCTGCACGGCATTATTTACTGGCATAGGTATAAGGCAATGAATACATCACCCGAAATAGTTGCATGTTCAGATTCGATAGATATGAGATTCTACCTATTTTGCCATAGATTATGCCATGGCATAAATGTTCTTCCAAAACCAAAATCGTTCAAAGATGATTTTAGCTGAGTTGGGAATCAAATTTGGTCGCTGCCATAATCATGCCCAGGAATTCAATAAATCAACAGTTGCCCAAAAAACCTTTTGATATTGACGAAGCATTCATCCGCTTGCGCCAGGCTGTCGAGCCTTTTGCAAAAGCTGCGCTTTTTGAATTGAGGGACGAAGGTTTCACCTCAGCTTTTGAGCAACTGGTTGCTTGTATTATCTCCATTCGCACCTATGATGAAACAACAATCAAAGTAGCACCCCGGTTATTTAAGGTTGCACGCACGCCTGCAGAAGTATTCCAGCTTTCAACGGAGGAGATTGATACCCTGATTTCGCCCAGTACCTTTCATCGGGGCAAGGCCGTCCAGATCCACGAAATTGCTGGTCGTATTGTGGATGAATTCAACGGCGAATTGCCGTGTGATTATGAAGTGCTCACATCACTACGCGGCGTCGGCCCAAAGTGCGCTAATTTAGTTCTGGGTATCGCCTGCAATCAACCGCATATTGGAGTGGACATCCATGTACACCGTGTCACGAATCGCTGGGGCGTCATTCAAACCAAAACCCCGGAACTGACCACAATTGCGTTGGAAAAATGGCTACCTAAAAAATATTGGATTGAGATCAACGAACTGCTGGTTCCTTTTGGCAAGCACGTTTGCACCGGGAAACTACCGAAATGTTCAACCTGCCCGCTCTTGGAGATGTGCGCGCAGGTTGGAGTGACGGCTCATAGATAACGTGAGGAGTGGCGCGTAGCTGTATAGAGGAAGAGTAACACTTGTTCTCATACCGCTTTTACAATTAACATTCTCACTCCTAGCGTTCATAGCACGCAAAGCCTTCGGCCACGCTAACTTCGTCGCAAGTTAACGCGATGAATGGCAGGAGTGAAATGAATTCTACTTATCTTAATATCTGGAGGATCGTAAGAGGTTTTGGCCCTTCCACTTGCTCACGCGCGTGGTTCTTCGCAGCAATCGTCTATTCAAGGTGATGGTAAAAACCCCTGGGCGCAGCATGCTGCGCCCCTACGAGGACGCGCCCGGTCCCGAGT
>Ga0209369_1001062_pt1 | contig 16731 bp, 13 predicted proteins | sample EBPBio142010_DNA_FD_185865 | JGI IMG/M metagenome (GOLD analysis project Ga0209369, IMG submission 185865) | Wastewater treatment Type I Accumulibacter community from EBPR Bioreactor in Madison, WI, USA - Reactor 1_10/4/2010_ DNA (SPAdes)... | ecosystem: Engineered > Bioreactor > EBPR >... | reverse complement strand
ACCTGGGCGTGACGCTGCACGAGCTGAGCCCGCGGCTGACGCGCAAGGCCGATGTCTTCGGCGACTTCCGCTCGTCGGACGGCCGGCTGCATGCCAAGGTGGCGCTGGCCGACCGGCGCTGGGTACTGATGGGCTCGATGAACATGGACGGCCGCTCGGCCTATGCCAACACCGAGCTGGGCTTGCTGATCGACAGCCCCGAGCTGGCCTGGCAGCTGCGCAGCCTGCTGCAGCGCACCCACGCCAGCAGCAGCTACAAGCTGCGCCGCGGCCCGGCGGGGCTGGAATGGGTGGCGCGCGACGGCGGCGCCGAGCGCGTGCAGCACAGCGAGCCCGGCGCCGACCTGCCGCTGCGGCTGAAGTCGGCGCTGCTGTCGCTGTTCATCGCCGAGGACCTGCTGTGAGCCGCCGTGGCCCGGCGCATGGCTCTTTGGAGGGATGGTGCCGGCGCGCCCGGCACCGCACACTGCCGGCCATCCGACAAGAGGAGCACGCCATGAGCCACGACACCCCCCACGCCACCGACCCCTTCGACCTGGCCGCCCTGGTGCACAAGGCGCTGCGCGGCTGCCTGTTCGACACGCTGCTGCAGGTGGGCCGCGTCGATGCCGGCGATGCCGGCCAGCTGCGCGCCTGCGCCTGGCAGGTGCGCCAGCTGCTGGCGCTGTGCGGCGAAACCCAGCCGGCGCTGCATGCGGCGGTGGACCGGCTGGGCCAGGGCCCGCTGGAGAAGCGCGCCACGGCCGCGCAGGCGCTGTACCAGGCGCTGGCGCAGTGGACGCTGCAGCAGCTGCAGCGCATGGCCGAGGAAGAGGCCGCGCAAGCCGGCCACCTGCCGCCGCGCGCGCAGGCCGCGGCCCGGCTGGCCGCATTGAGCGATGCCGAGCTGCGCGAGGCGCTGCACTGGATGGGCCGCAGCCTGGGCCCGCAGGAACTGGCCGCGCTGCTGGGCCTGCTGCAGCCGGCCGGCGGCCCGCGCTTCGGCCTGGCGCTGCAGGCGCTGGACAGCGCGGTCGACGGCGCCGGCTGGGACGGCCTGGCCCGCGCCATGGGCCTGCCGACGGTGACGCTGCCGGCCATGCGCCCGGCGCTGTCGCTGGCGGCCTGAGCGCGCTCAGCCCTGCGCGCGCCAGCGCGCCGCCGCCTGGCCGCGCGTCTGCGCGCCCAGCTTGTCCAGGATGTTGGCCACGTGCCGCTTGACGGTGTGCGGGCTCAGGTCGAAGGCACGCGCGATCAGCTTGTTGCTGTCGCCGGCGGCGATGCGTTCCAGCACTTCGCGCTCGCGCTCGGTCAGCCCGGCCAGGCCGGGCGCGGGCGGCGCGGCCGGCAGCGCGGCACCGGCCGGTGCCGGGCCGGCCGCCGGCGCCGGGCCGGCCGCCGGCGCCGGCAGCAAGGTGGGCAGCCAGCGCAGCGTGGTCTGCTGGGCCGGGTCGAGCCGGCTGCCCCACTCGTGGTCGGCCAGCCGCTGCAGCACCGCGCGGCCGGCGAACAGCGCGCCGCCCATGTGCGCGCCGCCGCGCACCTGCGCCAGCCACGGCCCCAGCAGCGCCGCCGCGGCCGCGGCATCGCCCTGGCGCAGCCGGATGTCGGCCAGCATCACCTTGGCCTGCGCGCTGGCATAGAAGCGGTAGCGCTCGACCTCCACCGTCATCGGCTCCAGCAGGCCGGCGGCGCGCGTCAGGTTGCCGTCGAACAGCGCGACGAAGGCCTGGCTCCAGTCGCGGCAGCGCGCCGACGAGGCCCATTCCCAGGGGTGCGCGGCGGCATGCAGCGCGCGGTCGGTCTCGCGCACCACCGCCTCGTCGCCCAGCGTCCAGCCGGCGCGGCAGTGGGCCACCAGCAGGTCGGCGGTGTGCACGATGCGGTGGCTGGGCGCGCTGCGCTCCTGCATGTCCTCCATGGCCTGCGCGCAGTGGCGGTGCACCGCCTCGGCCTCGCCGCGCAGCGCATGCAGCAGCATGTGCAGCAGGTAGTTGTCGGTCATCAGCAGCCGCGGGTTGCCGAGCCAGCGGCAATCTTCGTCGGCCTGGCGCAGCCAGTCGGCGGCCTCGTCCAGCCGGCCGCGCCCCATGGCCTGCGCGGTGCGCACGTGCCACATCGCCGCGCGCAGCTGCGAAGGCGCCTGCGTGCCGACGCGGGCCACGCCGCTGGCAAAGCGCTCGAGCTGTTCGTCGATGCCGGGCAGGCCGGCGAACAGGCTCAGGTTGGCGCACTGCATCCACAGCATCATGTCCGGCACGCGCTCCAGCGCGTCGAGCATGCCGCCGACCATGGCCACGGTCTCTTCGCTGCGCTCGGCGGAGAAGGCGTCCCAGGCACTGATGTACAGCACCACCGCCCGCGCCGCCGGGTCCAGCGCCTGCTCGCGCAGCTGCTGCAGGCCGGCGGTGGCCTCGTCCGGCCGGCCCAGGTGGTGCAGGCCGGCGCAGACATAGGCCCGGGCGACAGCGGCGTCGCGTACCCGGCCGTCGCGCGCATAACCGTCGACGGCGCGCTGCGCATGGGCGTGCAGCTGCTCCCAGTCGTAGCGGCCGAAGGCCATCAGCGCGCGCAGCAGGTGCAGGTCGGGGTGGCGTTCCACCTGCGCCGGCGGCAGCTGGGCCAGCATCTGCGCCAGCGCGCTGCCGCCGCCGGTGGCCAACAGCGCCGGGCCGCGCAGCGCCATCGCGCGCGCGGCTTCGTCCCAGGCACCGGCCCGCACCAGGAAGCCGACGGCGCGCACCAGGTCGGGCTCCTGCGCGGCGGCCTGCCGCAGCAGCGGCGGCACGCGCTCGGGCTGCAGGCGCATCAGCCGGTCTTCGAGGAAATCGCGGAACAGGTCGTGCAGGCGCAGCGTCAGCGGTTCGGTGTCGAGCACGCTGACGAACAGGCCGCGGCGCTCCACCTCCTCCAGCAGCCGGGCCACCGGCAGGTCACCGACCAGCGGCGCGCAGCGCTCGGCGCTCAGCTCGGGCAGCACCGCGCAGTGCAACAGGAACTGCTGCAGCGGCGCCGGCAGCGCGTCGAAAACCTCGGCCGCCAGGTAGTCGAACAGGTGGCGCTCGGTGGGCCGGGCGCGGCGGTCGGCCGGCGCCGGGCCGGCGGACAGGCTCAGGCGCAGCCCGGCCGCCCAGCCGTGCGTGCGGCGCAGCAGCGCGCGGGTCTGTTCGGCATCGACCGGCAGGCCGCTCTGCACGCGCAGCGCGTCGACTTCGGCCGGACTGAAGCGCAGCTGGCGCTGGCCGAATTCGGCCAGCTCGCTGGCGGCGCGCAGCCGGGCCAGCGGCAGCGGCGGCTCCACCCGGCTGGCCAGCACCAGGCCCCATTGCGCGGGCCAGTGCTCGAGCAGGCGTTTCAGCAGCTCGAAGACCTGCGGGTCGGCGATGCGGTGCAGGTCGTCGACGACGATCAGGCCGCGCTCGATCTCGGCGCCGGCCAGCGCATTGACGATCTCGCCGGCCACCTGGCCCAGGCCGCGTGAACCCAGCGCCAACGTCGGCAGCGCCTCGGGCGACACCCGCCAGGGCAGGTCGAAGCGCTCCAGCGCGGCCGTCAGGCAGGCCAGGAAGCGCTGCAGCGGGTCGTCTTCATCGGCGCTGACCCAGGCCAACGCCCAGTGCGCCGGCAGCAGGCGGATCTGCCGCGTCAGCGCCGCGGTCTTGCCATAGCCGGCCGGCGCCAGCAGCAGCGTCAGCGTCTGCTGCGCCAGCGCCTGGCCGAGGGCGCGCTCCAGCGCCTGGCGCTCGACCAGCGTGCCGCGCGGCCGCGGCGGCTGGATCTTGGCCAAGGCGAAGCTGGGCAGGCTGTCGGCGGGCTCCATCGGCACATTCTGGCGCAGCCCGGGTGGCTCTTTCGGGCGATGCGCAGGCCGGCCGGGGCAGGCAGATTGGCGGTCATCGTCCACCCCCCTTTGCCGCCATGCAGATCGTCCACCACGCCCACCTGAACGCCCAGCAACACGATGGCGAGCAGATCGTCACTGCCGCCGACGCCACGCTGGGCGTGCACGGCTTCGAGGTGCGGGTGCACCGGCTGGCGCCCGGCGCGCACGGCGCCGAGCTGCGCCATGCCGGCGAGTTGGTGGTGGTCGTGCTGGCCGGCTGCGGCAAGCTGCTGCTGGACGGCGCGCCGCAGCGCTTTGCCGCGCCCTGCACGGTGCAGCTGCCGCCGCGGCGCTGCGCGCAGTTCGTCAACCACGGCAGCGAACCGCTGCTGCTGGTGGCGGTGCGCGCGGGCCATGGCCCATCGTGAATCGCACCGTGGCTCCTTCGGGCGATGACCCCAAAGCCGCCGCACGGAACACTGCGAAGCATGCCGGAACGCCCCGGCAGAACCCGAAGAAACCAACCACCCACCGCCCAGGAGGCCCCCATGCAAAGCACCCTCAGCCAACCGACCCGCCCCGCCGAGCCGACCACCACGCCGCGCCCGGACCTGTACGCGCCGATCCACAAGGCGCTGCGCCATGCCATGACCGACACGCTGCTGGAGATGGGCCGCATCGACGCCGCCGACGCGGCGCCCTTCGGCCGCACGCTGGGCCGCGTCGACGCGCTGCTGGACCTGTGCGCCGGCCACCTGGCGCACGAGAACGAAATCGTGCACCCGGCGCTGGAAGCCTGCCAGCCGGGCGCCTCGGCCCGCATCGCGCACGAGCATGTCGAGCACGAGCAGAGCATCAGCGCGCTGCGCGCCGAAGTCGCGGTGCTGCGCCGCGCCGCGCCGGCGGAGCGCGACGCGCTGGCACTGCGGCTGTACCGCCACCTGGCGCTGTTCGTGGCCCACAACTTCGAGCACATGCACGTCGAGGAGACCGCGCACAACGCCGTGCTGTGGGCGCACTACAGCGACGCCGAGTTGATGCAGCTGCACGAGCAGATCGTCAGCTCGATCGCGCCCGAGGAGATGCTGCAGGTGATGGACTGGATGCTGCCGGCACTGACGCCGGCCGAGCGCGCGCTGATCGGCGGCCCGCCCGGCGCAGGGGCGGCGTCGTGAAGCCCGCCGCCCGCCACCTGCTGACGCTAGGCACCGCCGTGGCCGCGACGCTGAGCGCGCTGCTGCTGCCGCTGCTCATCGAGGGCGGCCCCGCGCTGGCGCCGCCACTGCATGCCGACCCGCAAGCGACGCTGTCGCTGATCGCCACCCTGGACCGAGGAGCCTGACACATCATGAAGACCCATCCGATCGCCCCCGCCCTGCTGCTGGCCACCGGCCTGCTGGCCACCGGGGTTTGCCACGCCCAGGCAGGCCGGGAGCCCACGCTTGTGGAGCGCGGCCGCTACCTGGTGCAGATCGCCGGCTGCAACGACTGCCATACCGCCGGCTACCTGCAGTCCGGCGGCAAGGTGGACGAGAAGCAGTGGCTCACCGGCGACAACTTCGGCTGGCGTGGGCCCTGGGGCACCACCTACGGCATCAACCTGCGGCTGTACATGCAGAACCTGAGCGAAGCGCAGTGGCTGGAGCGCGTGCGCACGATGCAGCCGCGGCCGCCGATGCCGTCCTTCAACCTGCAGGCGATGAGCCCGCGCGACCTGAAGGCCATCCATGCCTACCTGAAGTCCGCCGGCCCGGCCGGCAAGCCGGCGCCCGACTGGCTGCCGCCGGGCAAGGAGCCGCCGATGCCCTATGCGCTGTTCCCGGGCTGAGCCAGCGCCGGCGGCGCCGCGCCGTGCAGCACGCGCTGCGGGAAGGGGATCTCGATGCCCAGCTCGCCCAGCTTGCGCAGCACGGCCAGGTTCACTGCCGAGCGCACGTTGCCCTGGCCGTTCTCGGGGTCGGCGATCCAGAAGAGGATCGTCAACTCCAGGCCGTCGGACGCAAAGGCCGACAGCTGCACGCCGGGGCCGGGGTCGGCCAGCACGCGCGGCACGCCGGCGGCCACCGCCGCCAGCATGGGCATCAGCGTCTCGACGTCGGTGCCGTAGGCCACCTGCACGACGGTGGTGACCAGCACGTTGCGGTCGGCCAGCGACAGGTTCTCCACCCGCTGGGTGATGAGAAGTTCGTTGGGCACGATCGACTCGCGGCCGCTCAGCGCGCGGATCACCGTGTAGCGGGTCTTGATGTCGGTGATGTGGCCCTCGAAGGTGTCCACGCGCACCAGGTCGCCGATGCGCAACGAGCGCTCGGCCAGGATGACGAAGCCGCTGACGTAGTTGGCCGCCAGCTTCTGCAGGCCCAGGCCGATGCCCACGCCGATGGCGCCGCCCATCACCGACAGCGCACTCATCGGGATGCCCACCGCCGACAGCGCGCCCAGCACGCCCACGGTGAGCAGCAGCGCGCGGGTGGCGTTGGCCGCCATCTTGCGGGCCGAGATCGCCGACCCCACCGCCCCCTTCAGCAGCTGTGATTCGATGGTGGCCGACAGCCACAGCACCAGCAGCAGCACGGCACCGGCGCTGACCACCCCCTGCACCAGCATCAACAGCGACAGCGATGCGCCACCCACGCGCCACTGCAGCGCGTCCATCTCCTCCATCAGCAGCGGCAGCAGCCCGGTCAGCCACAGCACCAGCCCGCCCCAGACCAGCCAGGACACCGTTCGTTCCAGCCCGCGCACGATCGGCGAATGCGGGAAGGCGGTGCGCATGACCTGCACCGCCACGCGGATCAGCAGCAGGCTGGCCAGGATGGGCACGGCCAGGCGCAGCAGGCCCACCGGCAGCACGTCCTTCAGCGACCAGCGCACCACCACGCCCACCAGCAGCGCGGCGAGAGGGAAGAACACGCCGTCGTACAGTCGTCGGCCGAACCAGATGCCGGGCTCGCGCCGGATGCGTCCGCCGGCCAGCCAGACCATGCCGTAGGCCGCGGCCAGCGAGGCCAGCAGCACACCCACCTCGATGGCCACCGCCAGCGGCGTCATGTCGGTGAGGGTCTGGTGCAGCGACCTCAGCTGCTGCATGCGCGGCCTCCGCCGTAGCCCGGCACGGTGCGCAACCGGCGCATCAGATCTCGGCCAGCACGCGCAGGTGCGCGGCCACGCTGCGCGCCAGCGCGCTCAGGTTGTAGCCGCCTTCCAGGCAGCTGACGATGCGGCCCTGCGCATGGCGGTCGGCCACGGCCTTGATGCGCTGCGTGATCCATTCGTAGTCGGCTTCCACCAGGCCGAGCTGGCCCAGGTCGTCCTCGCGGTGGGCGTCGAAGCCGGCCGAGATGAACACCATCTGCGGCTTGAATTCCTCGAGCCGCGGCATCCACATCATCTCGATCAGCTCGCGCACCGCCATGCCGCGGCTGTAGGCCGGCACCGGCAGGTTGACCATGTTGGTGCCCAGCGGCGTGCCGCCGCTGAAGGGGTACAGCGGGTGCTGGAAGAAGCTGACCATCAGCACCCGCTCGTCGCCGGCGATGATGTCCTCGGTGCCGTTGCCGTGGTGCACGTCGAAGTCGACGATGGCCACGCGCTGCAGGCCGTGCACGTCGAGCGCGTGGCGCGCGGCCACCGCCACGTTGTTGAAGAAGCAGAAGCCCATCGCCTGGTCGCGCGTGGCATGGTGGCCCGGCGGCCGCACCGCGCAGAAGGCGTTGTTCACCTGGCCGGCCAGCACCGCGTCAGTGGCCGCCACCGCCGCGCCGGCCGAGCGCAGCGCGGCCTGCAGCGTGCCGCTGCCGATGGTGGTGTCCGGGTCGATCGCATGGTGCTCGCCCAGGCTGTGCACGCGGCGCATCTGGTCCAGGATCTCGGTAACGTAGCCGCTGGCATGGGCCCGCGTCAGGCAATCGGCTTCGACCACGGGCGCGTCATGGAAATCCAGCGCGATGTCGATGCCGGTGGCGCGCAGGTGGTCGGCGATGGCGTCCAGCCGCTGCGGGCACTCGGGATGGCCCGCACCCATATCGTGCAAACGACACTCCGGGTGGCTGTAGAAAGCGGTGCTCATCGGGGGGCCAGGCGGCTTTTCGGTTAAGGTTTGGGCAATGAATTCGAGTGTAGCGCGCCAGATTTCGCGCCTGGTCGACCAGCTCTGCACCGTCATCGTCGGCAAGCGTTCCCAGATCGAGGATTGCGTGGCCTGCCTGCTGGCCGGCGGCCACCTGCTGATCGAGGACGTGCCGGGCGTGGGCAAGACCACGCTGGCCCATGCCCTGGCGGTGTGCCTGGGGCTGAAGTTCTCGCGGGTGCAGTTCACCGCCGACCTGATGCCCTCCGACCTGGTGGGCGTCAGCGTCTACGAGCGCAGCAAGGAGGCCTTCGTCTTCCACCCCGGCCCGGTGTTCGCCCAGGTGCTGCTGGCCGACGAGATCAACCGCGCCGGGCCGAAGACGCAGAGCGCGCTGCTCGAGGCGATGGAAGAGCAGCAGGTGTCGGTGGAGAACGAAACCCGCGCGCTGCCCAAGCCCTTCTTCGTGATCGCCACGCAGAACCCCACCGACCAGCTGGGCACCTACCCGCTGCCGGAATCGCAGCTCGACCGCTTCCTGCTGCGCATCACGCTGGGCTATCCCGACAAGGCCTCGGAACGCGCGCTGCTGGTCGGCGAAGACCGCCGCGAGTCCATCACCCGCTTGCCGGCGGTGATGCAACCCGGCGAGCTGGCCGAGGCCCAGGCCGCCGTGCGCGAGGTGTTGGCTTCCGAGGCGCTGCTGGACTACCTGCAATCGCTGATCGCCGCCACCCGCTCGGGCCAGTGGTTCGTCGAAGGCCTGAGCCCGCGTGCCGGCATCGCCGTGCTGCGCGTGGCCAAGGCGCGCGCGCTGATGGCGCAGCGCGCCTATGTCGCGCCCGACGACGTGCAGGCCATCCTGCCGCAGGCCATCGCCCACCGCCTGACGCCGATCGCCGGCGCCGGCCGCGGTGCCAGCGAGCAGGTGCGGGCGATGATCGAAGCCACGCCGATTCCCTGACCACGATGGAACGGGCGGTTCCCGTGCAGCCGCAAGCCCTGCCGCCGCCGGCCGCCTGGGCCGCGTTGACGTCGCCACTGCAGGCGCTGCGCGCGCGCTGGCGGCAGTGGTGGCTGCAGCGCCACCCGGCCACCGACACCTGGACGCTGACCCAGCACAACATCTACATCCTGCCCACCAAGGGCGGCTGGGCCTATGGCCTGACGCTGCTGGTGATGCTGGTGTCGTCGATCAACTACCAGCTGAACCTCGGGTACGTGCTGACCTTCCTGCTGGCCGGCAGCGGGCTGGTGTCGATCCACATGACCCACGGCACGCTGCGCGGCCTGACGCTGCGCCTGCGCCCGGCCGCACCGGTGTTCGCCGGCGAGCCTGCGGTGCTGGAGGTGGTGATGTCCAACCCCGGAGGCGCCCGCCATGGCGTGGGCCTGCGCTTCCAGACCGAAGGCAAGGGCCAGCGCAACACCTGGTGCGACGTGCCGGCGCTGGGCCAGGCCTCGGCGCAGCTGAGCATGGTGCCGGCCACGCGCGGCTGGCATGCGCTGCCGGTGGTGCTGGTGGAAACGCGCTTTCCCTTCGGCCTGTTCCGCGCCTGGACGCAGTGGCGACCGGCCAGCCCGGTGCTGGCCTATCCGCAGCCCGAGGTCCCCGTGCCGCCGCTGCCGGCGGCGCAGAACGCGCCGGGGCCGGCCGCGCTGCTGCGCCAGGGCCGCGGCAGCGAGCTCGACGGCGTGCGCGCCTGGCGGCGCGGCGACGGGCTGCGCCAGGTGGTGTGGAAGAAGGCGGCGCGCAGCGGCGAGCTGGTCAGCCGCGAGACCACCGCCGAGGACAGCCGCGAGCTGTGGCTGGACTGGTCGGCCAGCCGCGGCGCCGGCGATGCCGAAGCGCGGCTGTCGCGCCTGGCGGCCTGGGTGCTGGCCGCCGGCCGTGAAGACCTGTGCGTGGGCCTGCGCGTGCCCGGCGTGCAACTGCCCCCGGAACGCGGCGACGCGCACCAGCGCCGCCTGCTGCGCGAGCTGGCGCTGTGGCACTGAGCGGCCGCCTCACCTTCGTGCACGGCCTGCCGGCCTGGCCGGGCTGGCGCAACCTGCCGCGCGACAGCCGCGACACGCTGTTCCAGCTGGCGGTGATCGCCTGGACCATCCTGCCGCACGCGCTGCACCTGCCCGCCTGGTGCCTGGCGCTCACAGGGCTGATGCTGGCCTGGCGCGCGCAGCTGGCGCTGACCAATGCGCCGCTGCCCAGCCGCTGGGCGGTGGCCGGCGTGCTGCTGGTGGCCGGGCTACTGACGCTGTGGTCCGAGCGCACGCTGTTCGGCAAGGAGGCCGGCGTCACGCTGCTGGTGGTGCTGATGGCACTGAAGACGCTGGAGCTGCGCGCACGCCGCGATGCGATGGTGGTCTTCTTCCTGGGCTTCTTCCTGGTGCTGACCAACTTCCTGTATTCGCAGTCGCTGGTCACCGCGCTGGCGATGATGCTGTCGGTGTGGGGCCTGCTGACCGCGCTGGTGCTGGCGCACATGCCGGTGGGCAAGCCCTCGCTGCGCCGCGCCGGCGGCATCGCGGCCGCCGCGGCCGCCTTCGGCACGCCGTTGATGGTGGCGCTGTTCCTGCTGTTCCCGCGCTTCGGCCCGCTGTGGGGCATGCCGCACGACGCCGCCGGCAAGACGGGGCTGTCGGGATCGATGCGCATGGGCGCGATGGCCGAGATCGCCAACGACGACGAGATCGCGTTCCGCGTGCGCTTCCTCGGACCGGTGCCGCCGCCCGAGGCGATGTACTTCCGCGGCCCGGTGCTGTCGCGCTTCGACGGCCGCGAATGGACGCGGCAGATGGGCAGCGGCACGCTGGGCCCGCGCACCCGCGCCGAGGTGCAGCTGCTGGGTCAGCCGCTGCACTACGAGATGACGCTGGAGCCCAGCCGCCTGCCGCTGCTGCCACTGCTGGAGCTGACACCCGACCGCGCCGACGCCGCGCCGCGCATCGAGGGCCTGCGCGCCTGGATGCGCAACGATCTGCAGTGGCAGACCGACCAGCCGGTGGCCGAGCGGGTGCGCTTCGAGGCCGCGGCCTGGCCGCTGCACCGCCACGGGCCGCGGCAGGCCGGCCTGGCACTGCGCGAGTACGTCGAGCTGCCGCCGGACCACAACCCGCGCACGCTGGAATGGGCCGCGCGGCTGCGCCGCCAACCGGGCATGGAGCAGGCCGATGCGCGCACGCTGGCGTCGGCCGTGCTGGCCCACCTGCGCAGCGGCGGCTACCTGTACACGCTGGAGCCCGGCACCTACGGCAAGCACGCGGTGGACGAGTTCTGGCTGGACCGCAAGCTGGGCTTCTGCGAGCACTTCGCCGCCAGCATGGTGGTCGTGCTGCGCGCGCTGGACATCCCGGCGCGCGTGGTCACCGGTTACCAGGGCACCGATCCGCAGCCGGTGGACGGCTTTCACATCGTGCGCAACAGCAACGCCCATGCCTGGGTCGAGTACTGGCAGAGCGGCGAAGGCTGGGTGCGCGCCGACCCCACCGCCGCCGTGGCGCCGAACCGCATCGTCAACGGCGCCAGCCTGGTTCCGAAGCCGGGCCTGGTGGCCGGCGCCATCGGCAGCGTCAGCCCCGAGCTGCTGGCGCAGCTGCGCAGCGTGCTCGAGGCCGCCAACAACCGCTGGAACCAGTGGGTGATGAACTACTCGCGCACCCAGCAGTTCCGGCTGCTGGAAAGCCTGGGCGTGGACGCGCCCGACTGGCACGACCTGGCCTATGCGCTGATCGCGCTGCTGTGCGCCGGCAGCCTGGCCGGCGCCGGCTGGGCGCTGTGGGACCGCCACCGCCAGGACCCATGGCAGCGGCTGCAGCAGCGCGTGGCCCAGCGCCTCGCGCAGCTGCAGGTGCCGGTGCAGATGCACGAGCCGCCGGGCACCCGCGCGCAACGTGTGCGCCAGCAGCTGGGCGAGGCCGGCGAGCCGCTGGCCCAGGCGCTGGAGGCACTTGAGCGCTCGCGCTATGCGCGCCCCGGCAAGCCGGGCTTCGACCGTGGCTGGTGGCGGCACTTCCAGAGCCTGGCCGCGGCGGCCGGCCGCCGATAATCGGCGCATGAGATCGATGTTGCCGCGCCTGTTGCTGGCGCTGTGCCTGCTGCCGGCCGTGGCTTGCGCCCAGCCGCCGAAGAACCGCCCGCGCGATGCGGCGGCCGAAGCGCCGGCGCCCTATGCCGCCCGGCCCGAGGTGCGCGAGTTCGCCGCCCAGGTGGCCGCTCGCCGCCAGCTCGACGCCGACTGGCTGCTGGCGCAATTGGCGCAGGCCCGGCTGCAGCCCGCGGCCCAGCGGCTGATGATGCCGCCGCCGGCCGGCACCGCCAAGAACTGGGCCGCCTACCGCGACCGCTTCGTCGAGCCGCAGCGCATCGGCGCCGGCCTGCGCTTCTGGCAGGAGCAGGCGCCGTGGCTGGAGCGCGCGCAGGCGCAGTACGGCGTGCCGCCGCACATCGTCGTGGGCATCGTCGGCGTCGAGACCTTCTACGGCCGCGTCACCGGCAACTTCCGCGTGCTGGACGTGCTGACCACGCTGGCCTTCGATTTCCCCAGCGGCCGCAGCGACCGCAGCGCCTTCTTCCGCAGCGAGCTGGAGGAGTTCCTGCTGCGCTGCCAGCGCGAGGGCGTGGACCCGACGCTGCCGAAGGGCTCCTTCGCCGGCGCGATGGGCCTGCCGCAGTTCATGCCCAGCAGCCTGAACAAGTGGGCGGTGGATTTCGACGGCGACGGTCGCATCGACCTGGACGGCAGCGGTGCCGACGTGGTGGGCAGCGTGGCCCATTACCTGGCCGCACACGGCTGGCAGCGCGACATGCCGCCCGTCTATGCGGTGGCGCCGCCGGTGGACACGCGCCAGCGCGCCACGCTGCTGCAACCCGACATCCTGCCCAGCTTCAGCGCCGAGCAGATGGTGGGCTTGGGCGCCGGCCTGGACGACGGCGGCCGCGCCCACGACGGCCTGCTGGCGCTGGTGGAGCTGCAGAACGGCCAGGCCGCGCCCAGCTTCGTGGCCGGCACGCAGAACTTCTACGCCATCACCCGCTACAACCAGTCGAGCTACTACGCGATGGCGGTGATCACCCTCGGCGAGGCGATCCAGGCCCGCCGCTGACGCGGCCGTCGCATGCCCGGCTCGGGGCCCGCCGGGCGTTGCCGCGAGGCGCTGCGGGGAATCCTCGATTCCCCCCTCGCAGCGTGACGCCTACCCCCCCGCGCCGCGGGCATCTCTGCAGAATGGGTTCCGCGCCGGCCACCCCTGGCGGCGGCACCCTTGGGACCGCCGGCGCGTCTGTTCGAGCCCCGCACCGATGTCGACCCTGTCCTCTGGCCCCAACGCCCTTTCGGGCCCTCGCCGCCGCGCCCTGCTGCGCGCCGGCCTGTCCGCCGCGCTGGCCCCGCTGGCCGCCTGCACGCCGCCGCAGCCGGCCTTGCGCGTGGGCGTGATCGTCTTCCCCGGCTACGAGCCGCTGATCGCCGCGCGCGAAGTCGGCCGGCTGGACCCGCAGCGGGTGCGGCTGGTGGAGATGCGCTCCAGCACCGACACGCAGCAGGCGCTGGGCGTGCAGCACCTGGAAGGCGCGGGCATGACGCTGGACGAGGTGCTGGCCGCGCGCGCCGACGGCCTGGACCTGCGCGTCGTCGCCGTGCTCGACGAATCGGTCGGCGCCGATGTCGTGATGGCCCGCGCACCGCTGCGCCGCCCGCAGGACGTGGCCGGCCGCCGCGTCGGCGTCGAGGCCGGTGCGGTCAGTGCGGTGATGCTCGATGCGATGCTGCAGCACGCCGGGCTGGGCGCCGCCGATGTCATCAAGGTGCCGATCACGCAGGCCACCGCGGTGCGCATGTGGAACGAACGCCAGCTGGATGCGGTGGTCACCTGCGAGCCTTTCGCCAGCGCGCTGGCGCAGCGCGGCGCGGTCCGCCTGTTCGACAGCCAGGCGGTGCCGGGCCGCATCGTCGACGTGCTGGCCGTCACCGCCGACGCCGTCGCGCAGCAGCCCGATGCGGTGCGGCAGCTGGTCGCGGCGCACTTCGAAGGCCTGCGCCTGATGCAGGCCCAGGACCCGCAGGCCACCGCCGCGATGGCCGCCCGGCTGCGCGTGCCGCCGGCGGAGCTGCCCGCCGCCTTCCGCGGCCTGCAGTTGCCCGACGCCGCCCGCAACCACGCCCTGCTGGACGGCGGCACGCTGCGCCAGTCGGCCGAGGCGCTGCGCACGCTGATGCTGGCCCAGGGCCTGCTGCCGCGCGACCCTGGCGGGCTGGAGGCCCTGACCGACGCGCGTTTCCTGCCGGGGGCCGCATGACCCGCGGACGCTTCTCGCTGAGCATCGCGCTGCCCCTGATGGTGGTGGTGGGCGCGGTGGCCATGCTGCTGCTGCTGGCTTCGGCCGTTGCCGAAAGCGACCGCCGCGTGGCGCAGGAAGACGCCCACCGCGACCTGGTGCGCGATGCCGAGACGCTGGCCCGCGCGGTGCTGTACGACCGCCAGGCCGGCGGCCACGGCGAACTGCTGGCCGCCAGCGTGTCGGCCCTGGCCACCAGCGATCGTGTCGCCGAGGTGGCCGTGGTCGGCCGCGACGGCACGGTGGTCACCGCGCACCGCCTGGCCTGGGAGGGTCGGCCGGCCGCCGAAGTGCTGCCGGCGCTGGACGCCGCCTGGCAGGCCGGCGCCACGCTGCGCAGCCAGCCGCAGGTGTCGTGGAGCGCCGACCGCATGCGGCCCAGCGTGCTGATGCCCTACGTGGACACGGCCGATGCCTCGCGGCTGCGCGACGGGCGTCGCGGCCTGGTCTACGTGGCCTACGACCTGACGCACGAATACGCGCTCATCCAGCATGCCATCTGGCGGGTGGTGCTGCCCGAGGCGGCCGCCGTGCTGGCCGTGGCGCTGCTGCTGGCCTGGTGGCTGCGCCGCTGGATCACCGTGCCGCTGTCGCGCATGCAGCAGGCCAGCACCGAGCTGGCACTGGCCGGCGGCCTGCGCCAGCCGCTGGACGAACGCGGCCCGCGCGAGGTCGCCTCGCTGGCCCGCCGCTTCAACGAGATGGCGGTCCAGCTGCGCAGCGCTCGGCTGGCGGCCGAGGCGCACCAGGGCCGCCTGTCCGGCATCGTCGGCGCGGCGATGGACGCGATCGTCACCGCCGACGTGCACCATCGCATCACCATGGCCAATGCCGCGGCCTGCGCGATGTTCGGCCGCAGCCAGGCCGAGATGATCGGCCTGGAGATCGAGGCGCTGATGCCCCCGCGCCACCGCGCCGGCCATGCCGAGGCGGTGCGGGCCTTTGCCGCCGACCCCGGCACCACGCGGCGCATGGGCCGCGCGGCGGTGGTCTATGCCCGGCGCGCCGACGGCAGCGAGTTCCCGGCCGAGGCCTCGATCTCGCACCTGCGCATCGATGGCGAGGTGCTGCTGACGGTGATCCTGCGCGACGTGACCGAGCGCAAGGCGGCCGAGGACCACATCCGCGCGCTGAACGCCGACCTGGAGGCCCAGGTCGAGCGCCGCACCGCGCGCCTGCAGGACACCCAGCGCGCGCTGCAGGAGCAGGCGCTGCGGCTGCAGGCCACGCTGGACGAGCAGGCCGCCATCCTGGACACGGTGACGGTCGGCATCGCGCTGGTGCGCGACCGCACCGCGCTGCGTTGCAACCGCCGCCTGGAGGAGATCCTGGGCTACGCGCCGGGCCAGCTGGACGGCATGAGTACGCGCCACTGGTACGCCAGCGAGGCAGCCTGGCGCGCGGTGGGCGACTCCATCGCCGCGGCGCTGCACGATGGCGGCATCCTGCGCCACGAGGAACGCTTCGTGCACCGGGACGGCAGCCCCTTCTGGGCGCGCATCACCGCGCGGCGCTTCCGCCATGGCGGCGACGACGCGCTGCTGGCGATCATCGAGGACGTGACCGCCGAGCACGAGGCCGCCGACGCGCTGCAGCACGGCAAGGAACTGGCCGAATCGGCCAACCGCGCGAAGAGCGCCTTCCTGGCCAACATGAGCCACGAGATCCGCACGCCGATGAACGCCATCCTCGGCATGAGCTACCTGGTGCAGAAGACCGCGCTCGATGCGCGCCAGCGCGACTACCTGGACAAGATCCACGGCTCGGCGCAGCACCTGCTGGGCGTGATCAACGACATCCTCGATTTCTCCAAGATCGAGGCCGACGCGCTGCGCCTGGAGGATGCCGACTTCCGCCTGGCCGACGTGCTGCAGAACGTGACCATGCTGGTGGGCGAGAAGGCCCAGGCCAAGGGCCTGCAGCTCGTCTTCGACGTGGCGCCCGAGGTGCCGGACGCGCTGCGCGGCGATGCGCTGCGGCTGGGCCAGATCCTGGTGAACTACGGCAACAACGCAGCCAAGTTCACCGAGCGCGGCTCGATCCACCTGCGCGTGCGCGCTGCGGCCGTGGATGCCGGCGGCGCGCTGCTGCGCTTCGAGGTGCAGGACACCGGCATCGGCCTAAGCGCCGCGCAGATCGGCGGGCTGTTCCAGCGCTTCACGCAGGCCGATTCGTCGACCAGCCGCCAGTACGGCGGCACGGGCCTGGGGCTGGCCATCGTCAAGCGGCTGGCCACGATGATGGGCGGCGAGGTCGGCGTCGACAGCGCCCAGGGCCAGGGCGCCACCTTCTGGTTCGAGGCCCGCTTCGCGCGGGCCCGCGACACCGTCGCGCCGGCGGCGGCGCCGGCCGCACCGGCGGCCATGCCACCGGCCGGCAGCAGCGCGCGCGTGCTGCTGGTCGAGGACAACCCGGTCAACCGCCAGGTGGCCCACGACCTGCTGGCCGATGCCGGCTTCACGGTGGACGAAGCGGTGGACGGCCTGCAGGCGCTGGCGCGGCTGGACACGCAGCGCTACGACCTGG
>Ga0209369_1001061_pt1 | contig 16739 bp, 15 predicted proteins | sample EBPBio142010_DNA_FD_185865 | JGI IMG/M metagenome (GOLD analysis project Ga0209369, IMG submission 185865) | Wastewater treatment Type I Accumulibacter community from EBPR Bioreactor in Madison, WI, USA - Reactor 1_10/4/2010_ DNA (SPAdes)... | ecosystem: Engineered > Bioreactor > EBPR >... | reverse complement strand
ACCGCAGCCGGGTTGGATACCCGGCGAGGATTTGCAACGCCGCATGCGGCCTTTCTGGCCACAACCCTTCGGGAAGGCCCACCGAGACGGGCCCCTCGTCGTTGCAGCCCTCGCCCGCACGTCAGTGCGGGCAGCGCGCTGCGCCTAGATGGGCCCGCCTCGGTGGGCCTTCGCGACCCTTCCCGTAGGGTGAACAGGCCCTAATCGCGGATGCCCTCCACCTGCACCACCAGGCGCACGCGGTTGGCCACGAAGGGCATGCCGAAGCTGGCGCCGAAGTCGCCGCGCCGCAGTTCGCCTTCGAAATCGCCGCCGCAGACTTCGCGTCGCAACTGCGGGTGCGTGTGGCAGCCGAAGCGCAGCGCGCGCAGCTCCACGCCCTGACCCACGCCGCGCAGCGTCAGCTCGCCGCGCACGGCACTCACGCGCTCGCCGTCGAAGCTGAAGTTCGACGCGACGAAATACGCCACTGGGCTGGCCTCGGTGGACAGCAGGTCGCCCTGGCGCAGCCGGGCGTCGAAGACCGGCATGCCGGTGTCGACGCGGGCGGTTTCGATGCGCAGCGACGCATAGCCGCGCTGCGCCGCGCGGTCCAGCTCCACATGGCCTTCGGCCACCGGGAAGCGGCCGCGCAGCGTGGAGGTGCCGAAGTGCAGCACCTCGAAGGTGACGAAGGTGTGCTGCGGGTCCAGCCGGTAGACCACCGGCTGCGCCGCGGCCACGGCTGGCGCCAGCACCAGCGCGGCGCAGGCGCACAGCCGCTGCATGGCGCGGGCGGGTGGCCTTACTGCTTGATGGCTTCCACCTGGATCAGCAGGCGCACTTCGTCGGGCACGCCCATGTTCAGGCCCCAGTTCATGCCCCACTGGCTGCGCTTGATGGTGGTTTCGAAGTCACCGCCGCACACCTCGCGCTTCAGCATCGGGTTGGTGTAGCAATTGAACTGCGAGGCCTTCAGCGTGACCGGCTGCGTCTTGCCCAGCAGCGTGAGCGTGCCCACCACCTCGGCCACCTTGTCGCCGTTGAAGACGAACTTCTCGCCCACGAACTTGGCGCTGGGGTGCTTGGCGGTGTCGAAGAAATCGGCGCTCTGCAGGTGCTTGTCCAGCGGGGCCACGCCGGTGCTGATGGCCGTCAGGTCGAAGCTGATCTCCACCTTGCCGGTCTTGGCGGCGCGGTCGAACTGCACGGTGCCTTCCTTGCGGTCGAAGCGGCCGCGGTTGGTGGACGTGCCGAAGTGCCCGATCTCGTAGAACACGAAGGTGTGCGTGGGGTCGATGGCGTAGGTGGCGGCATGGGCCGGCAGGGTCATGGCCAGGCCCAGGGAGGCGGCGATCAGCAGTTTGTTCATGGTGCTTTCTAGCGGGGGAGTGAAGGAAGGCAATCAGGCGCGGCCGGGCCGCATGCGGTTGAGCAGGCCGTCGCGGTCGACAAAGTGGTGTTTCAGGCCGGCGGCCACGTGCAGCAGCACCAGCGCGGCCAGCGCCCAGGCCAGCCAGCCGTGCCAGGGCTTGATGCTTTCGGCCAGGGCCTTGTCGGTGTCCAGCAGGTTGGGCAGCGGCAGCACGCCGAACACCACCACCTGGAAGCCGGCCGCCGAGCTGTAGGCCCAGCCGACCAGCGGGATGGCGAAGAACAGCACGTACATCAGCCGGTGCACGGTCTTGGCCGCCACCTGCTGCCAGTGCGGGCCGGCGGGTTCGGCCGGCGGGCGGTGCGTCAGGCGCCACAGCAGGCGCAGCGCCGACAGCGCCAGGATGGTCATGCCGGCCCACTTGTGCCAGTTGTAGAGCTTGAGCCGCTGCATCGAAAACGGCAGCCCGGTCATGTAGGTGCCGACGATGAAGGCGCCAATGATCATCAGCGCCAGCAGCCAATGGAAGACGATGGCCACGTTGTCGTAGCGCGCTTTGGGGGGCAGGGTCGGCGTCATCGGCAGGGCTTGGCAAGGCAGCGGCAGTGTGCCGCCGGGCCGCGCGCGGCGCATTCAGCGCACTTGTCGCGGGGTTTCAGAAAGCTTGAACAGCGGGATTCTGAACGCGCCGCGCCGCCAGCGCCTGGGCCAGCGGTGCCGCCTGGGCGGCCGGCAGCAGGCCGTGGCGCAGCGCGAAGTCCAGCGTCACCAGCGCGGCGTCCACCGTCATGGCGTCGCCACTGGCGATGGCCAGCGCCTCGGCGCAGGGCAGACAGTGGAAGCCGGCCACCTCGCCGTCCTGGTTGGCGGGCACCAGGCCAGCGGGCAGCGGCAGGTCCCAGGCGTGCAGCCATTCCAGCTGCAGGCCTTCGGGAATGTCGCGGTGCAGGCCCAGCACGCCGGCGGCCTGCGCCGGCTGCACCTGGGCGGGCCGCAGGCCGGCTTCCTCGAAGCCTTCGCGCACCAGCGCGTCCCAGGGGCTTTGCCCGTCGGGCACGCCGCCGCCGATCAGGTTGTCGTACTTGCCGGGGTCGGTGGCCTTGGTATGCGAGCGCTGCGCGATCCACAGGTGCGTGGGCCGGCCCTGCGCATCGGCCACGTAGCCGGTGGCATGCGCGCCCAGCGTCAGCGTGCCCCAGAAGCGCATGGCGGCGCGCTCCATGCTCGTGAGCCGGGTGCCGCGCTGCGGGTCGAACAGCGCGAAGGCTTCGTCACGCCAGGCGCGGATCAGCCCCTGCTGGCGCAGCGCGGCATTCACCTGGGCCAGCGCCTGGCGCTGCGTGGCGGGCTCGGCGATCAGCGTGACGCCATCGTCGGCCACTTGCAGCCAGTGCGGCCAGGCGCGCAGCGCGGCCAGGTGCGCGCGGGCCACCGAGCCCACCGCGCATTCGCCCACGCGAAAGGGCACGCGGGCGGCGCGGTCGTGCGCGCCCGCGGCCCGCAGCGCCGGCCAGTCCGTCAAGCAGTGGCTCAAGCCGCGCGGCGGGCGGTGGCGCCGCTGCGCCACTGCGCCATCAGGCCGTCCCACTTGGCCCGGGCGGCCTTCAGGTGCCGCTCTTTCACATGGCCGTAGCCGCGGATCTCTTCGGGGATGCGGGCAATCTCGGCGGCCAGCGGCAGCTTGTCGGCGCTAAGCCCCTGCAGCAGTTCGTCGATGCACTCGCGGTACTGCTGGATCAGCGCGCGCTCGGTCTTGCGCTCTTCGGTGTTGGCGAAGAGGTCCAGCGCGCCGCCGCGCAGGCCCTTCAGCTTGGCCAGCAGGCCGAAGGCCTTTCGCATCCACGGGCCGTAGCTCTGCTTGACCAGTTCGCCCTTGTCGTTGCGCTTGGCCAGCTTGGGCGGCGCCAGGTGGTGCACCAGCTTGTAGTCGCCCTCGAACATCGATTCGATCTTGGCGATGAAGGCCGGGTCGGTGTGCAGTCGCGCCACCTCGTACTCGTCCTTGTAGGCCATCAGCTTGAACAGGTAGCGGGCCACGGCCTCGCTCAGCGCCTTGCCGGCGCCGAGCTTGTCTTCGGCGGCGCGCACCTTGTCGACGAAGGCCTTGTACTGCGCGGCATACGCGGCGTCCTGGTAGCCGGTGAGGAACTCCACCCGCTTGGCCACCGTCTCGTCCAGCGACGGCTTCTTGACGAACTCGATCACCTGCGCGGCCTGGAACAGCGCCTGCACCGAGGCCAGGTCGTGCGCGCAGCGGCGGCCCCATTCGAAGGCGGCCTTGTTGTTGTCGACCTGCACGCCATTGAGTTCAAAGGCGCGCAGCAGCGCCGCCTGGCTCAAGGGGATGCGGCCCTGCTGCCAGGCATAGCCCAGCATCAGCGGGTTGGTGTAGATGCTGTCGCCCAGCAGCTGCAGCGCCACCTGTTCGGCATCGAAGGCGCCGACCAGGTGTTCGCCGACGCTGGCGCGCACGGCGGTTTCGCAGTGCCCTCCGGGGAACTTCCAGTCGGCGTTCTTCACGAAGGCCGCGGTCGGCGTGCCGTGGGTGTTCAGCGCCACGTAGGTGCGGCCCTGCTGCATCACCGCCAGCGTGTACTTGGTGGCGCCGACGATCGAGTCGCAGGCGATCACCAGATCGGCCTGCGCGGTGTCGACCTTGGTGGTGTGGATGTCCTCGGCACGGTTGGCGATCTGCACGTGGCTCCAGGTGGCGCCGCCCTTCTGCGCCAGGCCGCCGGCGTCCTGCGTGACGACGCCCTTGCCTTCCATGTGCGCGGCCATGCCCAGCAGCTGGCCGATGGTGATGACGCCGGTGCCGCCCACGCCGGCTACCACGATGCCCCAGGCCTTGTCCGCGTTGGGCAGCGTGGGCTCGGGGATAGTCGGCAGCGCCGACAGGTCACCCTTCTTTTCCTTCTTGGGCTTCTTCAGCTGGCCGCCTTCGACCGTGACGAAGCTGGGGCAAAAGCCCTTGGTGCAGCTGTAGTCCAGGTTGCAGGTGCTCTGGTTGATGCGGCGCTTGCGGCCGAACTCGGTTTCCACCGGCTCGACGCTGAGGCAGTTGCTCTGCACGCTGCAGTCGCCGCAGCCTTCGCACACCGCCTCGTTGATGACCACGCGCTTGGCCGGCGTGGCCAGCTTGCCGCGCTTGCGGCGGCGGCGCTTCTCGGTGGCGCAGGTCTGGTCGTAGATGATGGCGGTGACGCCTTCGATCTCGCGGAACTGGCGCTGGATGCGGTCGAGCTCGTCGCGGTGGTGCACGGTGACGCCGGCTTCCAGCGTGGCGCCCTGGTACTTCTCAGGCTGGTCGGTGACGATGACCAGCTTCTTCACGCCTTCGGCCACCAGGCTCTTCTGGATCTGCAGCACGCTGTGGCCTTCGGGCCGCTCGCCGACCTGCTGGCCGCCGGTCATGGCCACGGCGTCGTTGTAGAGCACCTTGTAGGTGATGTTCACGCCCGAGGCGATGGACATGCGGATGGCCAGCAGCCCGCTGTGGAAGTAGGTGCCGTCGCCCAGGTTGGCGAAGATGTGCTTGTCCTTGGTGAACGGCGCCTGGCCGACCCAGGGCACGCCTTCGCCGCCCATCTGCGTGAAGGTGGTGGTGCTGCGGTCCATCCACACCGCCATGTAGTGGCAGCCGATGCCGGCGGTGGCGCGCGAGCCCTCGGGCACGCGCGTGCTGGTGTTGTGCGGGCAGCCGCTGCAGAACCAGGGAATGCGGTCGCCGGTCTCGCTCTTCATCTCGGCCAGTTCGCGCTCGCGCGCGGCGACGATGGCCAGCCGGGTTTCCATGCGGGCCACGATGTCGTCGCCGACGCCCAGCTTCTTCAGGCGTTTGGCAATGGCCTTGGCGATGAGGGCCGGCGTCAGGTCGGCCTTGGCGCGCAGCAGCCAGTTGTCGCTGGGGTTGGGCATGGCCCATTCGCCGCCGGAGAAGTCACCCTCCGGCTCGTCGAACTTGCCCAGCACGTGTGGGCGCACGTCGGGCCGCCAGTTGTAGAGCTCTTCCTTCAGCTGGTATTCGATGACCTGGCGCTTCTCTTCGACGACCAGGATCTCCTGCAACCCTTGCGCGAAGTCGCGGGTGATGGTGGCTTCCAGCGGCCACACTACGTTGACCTTGTGCAGCCGAATGCCCAGGCGGCGGCAGGTGTCGTCGTCCAGGCCCAGGTCGGCCAGCGCCTGGCGGGTGTCGTTGTAGGCCTTGCCGCTGGCGATGATGCCGAAGCGGTCGTTCGGGCCTTCGATGACGTTGTGGTTGAGCTTGTTGGCGCGCACGTAGGCCAGCGCCGCATACCACTTGTAGTCGAAGAGGCGCGCCTCCTGGTCCAGCGCGCTGTCGGGCCAGCGCATGTGCAGGCCGCCCGGCGGCATCGCAAAGTCTTCGGGCAGGATGATCTTCACGCGGTCGGGGTCCACGCTCACCGAGGACGAGGACTCCACCACCTCCTGGATGGTCTTCATGCCGCTCCACACGCCGGCGTAGCGGCTCATCGCGAAAGCATGCAGGCCCATGTCCAGTATGTCCTGCACGCCGGCCGGGAAGAACACCGGCAGCCCGCAGGCCTTGAAGATGTGGTCGCTCTGGTGCGCGGCGGTGCTGCTCTTGGCCACGTGGTCGTCGCCGGCGATGGCGATCACGCCGCCGTGCTTCGTCGTGCCGGCCATGTTGGCGTGCTTGAACACGTCGCTGCAGCGGTCCACGCCCGGGCCCTTGCCGTACCAGATGCCGAAGACACCGTCGTAGTTCTTGCTCTGCGGGTACAGGTCGAGCATCTGCGTGCCCCACACCGCGGTGGCGCCCAATTCCTCGTTGACGCCGGGCTGGAAGTGGATGTGATGTTCCTGCAGGTGCTTCTTCGCCGCCATCAGCGCCTGGTCGTAGCCGCCCAGCGGGCTGCCGCGGTAGCCGCTGATGAAGCCACCGGTGTTCAGCCCCGCGGCCAGGTCCCGCTGGCGCTGCAGCATGGGCAGGCGCACCAGGGCCTGCACGCCGCTCATGAAGGCGCGGCCGCTGTCCAGGCGGTACTTGTCGTCGAGGCTGGCGCTCTCCAGCGCCTTGCGGATGGCTTCGGGTAGCGGAGCGTTCATGCGACGGCAACTCCAGGCAGGTGAAGCCGGCAGTTTAGGATTTCCGCGTTGTGATGTCTTTTCTTTGTTTGCCGCAACAGGGATACTTCGAGCAAGGATCTTGCTCACCGATGGCCACTAAGGACCGAAAGCTAGCGCCCATTGCGAAATCAGGGAAAACCCTGAGGTCGGCCGCCGAGCCTGCCGACGAAAGCCATGGCGCCACGCTGGACCGCTACGACATCGCCATCCTGGGCGAACTGCAGCGCGATGCCCGCCTGAGCAATGCCGAGCTGGCCGCGCGCATTGGCCTGTCGGCCGCGCCCACCTGGCGGCGCGTGAAGTGGCTGGAGCAGCAGGGCTACATCACCGGCTACCGCGCCGAGATCGACCGCCGCCGCATCGGCCTGGGCGTGCTGGCCTTCGTGCGCGTCGATGCCGAGCGCAACAATGCCGAGGCCACGCAGGCGCTGGAAGACGCCATCCGCGCGCTGCCCGAGGTGGTGTCCTGCCACTACATCAGCGGCGCCGGCACCTTTGAGCTGCAGGTGATGTGCACCGACCTGGATGCGTACTCGCGCTGGTCGATGGACAAGCTGTTCAAGCTGCCGAACGTCAAGGACCTGCACACCAGCTTTTCGCTGGGCGAGGTCAAGGCCGGCGCGGCGCTGCCGCTGGGGCATCTGCGGGCATGAGACACCACGAGGAGGAGAGAACGATGCACAAGGGGACCTGGCGCGCGGCGCCACTGACGATCATTGCCGCGCTGGCCGCCACGGCCGCGCTGGCCCAGCCGGCCGACCGCATCTGGAGCGGCGGCCCGGTGCTGACGATGAACGACGCGGCCATGCGCGCCGAGGCGGTGGCCGAGCGCGGCGGCCGCATCGTCGCCGTGGGCAGCAAGGCCGAGGTGCTGAAGCTGCAGGGCCCGGCCACGAAGATGGTCGACCTGGGCGGGCGCACGCTGCTGCCCGGCTTCGTCGATGCGCACGGCCACGTCACCATGGGCGGCTTCCAGGCGCTGTCGGCCAACCTGCTGGCGCCGCCCGATGGCGAGGTGCGCGACATCGCCTCGCTGCAGAAGACGCTGCGCGACTGGATGGCCGCCAACGCCGCCGCGGTGCAGCAGGCCAGGCTGGTGGCCGGCTTCGGCTACGACAACTCGCAGCTGAAGGAGCAACGCCACCCCACCCGCGACGAGCTGGACGCAGTGTCCAAGGACCTGCCGATCGTGACCATTCACCAGTCGGGCCACCTGGGGGTGCTGAACTCCAAGGCGCTGGAGCTGGCGGGCTACAGCGCGCAGACGCCCGACCCGCAAGGCGGCGTGATCCGCCGCCGCCCTGGCAGCCAGGAGCCGAACGGCGTGCTGGAGGAGAACGCACTGATCATGGCGCTGCCCAAGCTGCTGGCCGGCATCGGCGCGGCGGGCTTCCAGGCCTTTGCCAAGGCTGGTGCCGAGCTGTGGGCGCGCTACGGCTACACCACCGCGCAGGAGGGCCGCGCCACGCCGCCCGTGGTGGCAGTGCTGCGTGCCGCGGCCGACAAGGGCGAGCTGAAGATCGACGTGGCCGCCTACCCCGACGTGCTGGTGGACCGCGATTTCGTCAAGGCCCAGGCCAGTCGCGACTACCGCAACCGGCTGCGCGTGGCCGGCGCCAAGCTGACCATCGACGGCTCGCCGCAGGGCTTTACCGCCTGGCGCGACCGGCCCTACTACAAGCCGGTGGGCGACTACCCGCCGGGCTACGTGGGCTATGCCAGCGCGACCAATGCGCAGGTGATCGACGTGGTGGACTGGGCCTATGCCAACGGCGTGCAGATCCTGACCCATTCCAACGGCGAGGCGGCGTCCGACCTGCTGCTCGCCGCCATCGACGCGGCCACGCGCAAGCACGGGCCGGCCGACCGCCGCGCCGTGCTGATCCACGGCCAGTTCCTGCGCGAGGACCAGGTCGATGCCCTCAAGCGGCTGGACGTGATCCCGTCGCTGTTCCCGATGCACACCTTCTACTGGGGCGACTGGCACCGCGAGCACACGGTAGGCCCGGTGCTGGCCGACCACATCTCGCCCACCGGCTGGGCGGTGGCGCGCAGCATGCGCTTCACCTCGCACCACGACGCGCCGGTGGCCTTCCCCGATTCGATGCGCGTGCTCGACGCCACGGTGACGCGGCGCTCGCGCTCGGGCGACATCATCGGCCCGGCGCAGCGTGTCGACGTGATCACCGCGCTGAAGGCGATGACCATCTGGCCGGCCTACCAGCACTTCGAGGAGGCCAGCAAGGGCTCCATCGAGGTCGGCAAGCTGGCCGACCTGGTGATCCTGTCGCAGGACCCGACCGCGGTGAACCCGGAGCAGATCGACCAGATCAAGGTCAGCGAGACCATCAAGGAAGGGCAGACGATCTACGCCGCCGCGGCCACGCCCGCGCGCCAGGCCGCGCTGCAGCTGGGCCACGGCGCGGCCGGCGGCGATGCCTTCATGCGCTTCGTGGTGGCCGGCGCCAGCGCCCGCGAGGCACAGGCCCAGCCGGCCTTTGCGCGCCCGTACCTGCTGGGCGCCCATGCCCCTGCCTGCCTGTCGGGGCATCTGGACCAGTTGCTCGCGCAGGCGCTGCAATCGCCGACGATGTCACGCTGAGGCCCCTGCCCGAGGGATGGGGCCGGCGGCCGCGGCTGCGCACAATCGGCCGCTTGTCTTGACGCAGCAAGGATCGGCAACATGGTGGACTGGAGTCGGCGATCGGTATTGAAGACGGGCCTGGGCATGACGGCAGGCCTGGCGGGCCTGGGCAGCCTGACGGCCTGCGGTGAAGACGACACCAGCCTGTTCCCCGGCGAGCCCGACCCGGCCGACCTGACGGCCGTCGGCGAGATGCCGCCCACCGAGATCCCCAACCCCGAGCGCTTCTTCGGCCCCGACGTGCCCTTCCCGGGCGACATCCCGCCGACGCCGGCCAACTTCCTGGGCACCTTCCAGCACGTGGTGGTGCTGCAGCTGGAGAACCGCTCGCTGGACAACCTGCTGGGCTACCTGTACCCCAGCGGCACCAGCGCCATCGGCGACGCCTTCAACGGCGTGTCGCAGGGCAACTACAGCAACCCGATCCCGCCCTATGCGCCCGATGCGCAGCGCGGCACGGTGCCGGTGCACAAGGCCCCCGCGCTGCTGAACCCGGTGGTTGACCCGGCCGAGCAATGGACGGCCGTGAACCTGGCGCTGTACAACCAGTTCAACCCGGCGTCGAACCAGTTCGCCGCGGTCGAGGCCGACTTCGTGTCGCCCTACAACCTGCCAGCGACGGGGGCCACCTTCCCCGCGCCGATGGACGGCTTCGTCACCGCCTTCTACTGGCGGCTGCTGTCGATGAAGAAGCCGGCCACCTACGAGAACTACAGCACCATCATGCAGTGCTACCCGCCGAACCTGGTGCCGGCCATCAGCCAGGCGGCGCAGAGCAACGCGGTGTGCGACCGCTGGCATTGCGCGGTGCCCAGCCAGACCTACACCAACCGCACGTTCTTCCACGCGGCCTCGTCCTCGGGCTTCCTGGTCAACAGCCCGGGCTGGCGCTGGGTGGTGGAGAACGACGCACCGACGATCTTCGAATCGCTCAGCGACGCCGGCCGCGACTGGACCATCTACTACGACAAGCTGGACATCGCGCCGCTGACGCGCTACCTGCACTTCCCGCGGCTGAAGAAGTTCCCGCTGAGCGAGCCCTACTTCAAGGGCATGACCGAGTTCTACGACGACGTGCTGAACGGCCGGCTGCCGGCGTACTCGTTCATCCAGCCGCGCTTCCTGCTCGACACCAACAGCTACCACCCGGACAAGGGCGCGCCGGCGGTCAAGCGCGGCGAGATCCTGGTCAACGACATCTACCAGGCGATCCGCCAGTCCAACTCGGTCATCGGCAGCAACTACCTGAACACGCTGCTGGTCATCACCTTCGACGAAGGCGGCACCACCTACGACCACGTGCCGCCGCCGCCGGGCGTGTCGCCCGACGGCCAGCCCGGCCAGTACGGCTTTGTCTTCGACCGGCTGGGCCAGCGCATCCCGACCATCCTGGTCACGCCGTGGCTGCCCAAGGGCGCGGTGATCGACACGCCGCTGGATGCCAACTCGCTGATCAAGACACTGGAAGAAAAATTCGGCCTGCCGCCGCTGAACAACCGCGATGCGGCGTCCGCCAGCCTGGCCAACATCCCCTTCCTGGCCACGCCGCGCGGCCGCGAGCAGATGCCGCGGCTGCGCGTGCGCAAGCTGTCGGCCGAAGAAGCGGCCAGCGACGGCGCGCTGCCCCCCGGCGACATGGCCGGCGGCCTGGTGGACCTGGTTTACGCCGCAAGGACCGGCAGCACCACGCCGCCGCCGGGGGTGGTGAGCATCGACGACTGCCTGGCTTTCCTGCGCGGCGGCCCGCTGCCCTGAAGCTCAGGCTCAGGCTCAGGCTCAGGCTCAGGCCACGCGGCCGAACCACAGCAAGGACAGGCCGCTGCCGGCCACCAGCAGCAGCGCCGCGGCCAGCGCCAGCAGCGCGCTGAGCTCCGTCTCGCGGGCCTGCGTCTGCACCCGCGAGCCGAGCTTCTGGTAGACGCCGCGCAGCGCCTCGGCGGTGGCGGCGTGGTAGTACTCGCCAGCGGTCAGGCGCGCCACCTCGCGCAGCGTGGGCTCGTCCAGCTGCAGGTAGAAGGACATCCCTTCGCCGGCCGAGGCATGGCCGTCGGGCGTGCCCAGGCCCACCACGTAGATGCGCACACCGCGGTCGGCGGCCATCTTCGCGGCTTCCAGCGTGTCGACGCCGGTGGTACGGCGGCCGTCGCTGAGCAGGATGATCGCCGCCGATTCATACGACCCCGGCGGCACCGGCTCGATCTGCTTGGGCGGCGGCTTCTGCGCCGCGTCCAGGCTGCGGCCCTGGCGCTGCGGGCCGAAGGTCATCTCTGCCAGGTCGATGCCGTGATCAGGGAACAGCTCGGCCAGGCACAGCACGATGGCGCTGCCGATGGCCGTGTTGCGCTGCATCTGGATGGCGTCGATGGCGGCCAGCAGCGACGGCCGGTCCAGCGTGGCCTGCTGTGCCACCGTGGCAGTGCCGGCGAAGGTGACGATGCCGACGTCGATGTGCCGCGGCACCTCTTGCAGGAAGCTGCGCGCGGCCTCCTGCGCAGCCACCATGCGCGAGGGCTGCACGTCCTGCACGCGCATGCTCAGCGACACGTCGATGGCCAGCAGCACGGTCGAGCGTGTCCACGGCAGGGTCAGCTTGGCGGTGGGCCGCGACAGGGCCAGCAGCAGCAGCGCCAGCGCCAGCAGCACCAGCGCCGGCGGCACGTGGCGGCGCCAGGTGGGGCCGGCCGCGCGCCGCGCCGGGCCCAGGTCGCTGATGCGCAGCACGGTGCGGGTGCGCCGGCGCAGCAGCCACAGGTAGCCGGCCACCAGCAGGGGCAGCGCCAGCATCCACCACAGGTTCTGGGGCCACAGGAAGCTCATTGCAGGAAGCTCATGGGCGCGGCGGGCGCCGATGACGCGCCTGCTGAGGGTGAGCGGTAGCGGCGGATTCTGCGGGAGCGCCGCGATTTCTGCAGGCGCCGCCCGCGCTTCAGCGGATGCGCCGCGCCTCGACGTAGTAGCGCTTCTCGTCGGCCTCGCCCATCGAGAAGGTCTTGCGCGGCAGCGGCCCGCCATGGACCACGCGCTTCAGCAGCTCGCCCTTGGGCACGGTGGGGAAATGCAGGCCCGCATGGCCGGGGCGCAGCGCCAGCTGCAGCAGGGCCTCGTCGCCGTGCACGTAGTCCACCTCGGCGGCGCCGCCGGCTTCGACGAAGCGGTCGATCACCGGCTGGAAGCTGGCCACCGCCAACGCCGCCGGCGGCAGCGCCAGCTCGGCCAGCGTGAAGCGGCCGCCGGGTTCGATCAGGCCCACGGCCTGGCGCGGCGCGGTGGCGGCCTGCACCGCCTGGTGCAGCGCCGCGGCATCGGGCAGCTCGGTCAGGCGCAACGCGGGCCCGAAGGCCTGGGCCAGCGCAGCGCGCAGGTCGTCGCGCACGCCCAGCAGCAGGCGGTGGATGGGCGCGAATTCCAGCGCCGGGTCGTGGATGTTCTCGACTTCCACCAGCGCCCAGCGGCTGGGGTGGTCCAGGCCGACCTCGGCCTTGTGCGCTTCCCAGATGGCCTTGGCGGTGGCCAGCGAATGGTTGCCGTCGCCCACCGCAAACAGCATCGGCGGCGTGCCGGCGGGTACGCCGTAGCGCGCCGCAAAGGCCTGCGGGTCGGCCAGCGCCGCCAGCGCCTGCAGCGCCCGCGCCGCCTGCGCATCGCCCACCGCATGGCCGGTGACATGGCCGCCGCCGAGCATCAACGGGCTGTCGTATAGCGGGCGCAGGGCGGCACGGTCCTGCGCGATCGGCTCGATCACCGTGCCCGCCGGGTCGTCGATCAGCACCAGGATGTGCGGCAGCTCCAGCAGCGCCTCGCGCCGCACCTCGATGCGCGGCGCCAGCCGGGCGACGATGGTGCCTTCGGTAGGGCGGATCAGGCTGGTGGATTCAGGCCGGAAGTCGTAGTGCTCCAGGTCCAGCTCCAGCATCAGGCCGCGGCGCACCTGCGGGCCGCCATGCGTGGGCGCGGTGCGCTCCACCAGCACCGTGCCGGCGTGCTCGCGCAGCAGGCCTTCGGCCAGCATGCGGCGCATGGCCTGCTGGATGGCGGCGATGCGCGCCGGCGCATCGGGCTGGCCCAGGTGCGCCTCGGGGAAGATCAGCTGCAGCGTCGACGGCGCGCTGCCGACTAAGCGCTCGACCTCGGCCCAGTACTCGGGCTGCGCGGTGTACTGGTCGCAGGCGATGACCGCCCAGCGCTGCAGGTCGATGCCCGGCCGCGGCAGCAGCAGTTGCGGTAGACGGAAACCCGGCGCAGCAGCCATGATCGCGACCCAATGGACAAGGGGCTTCGATGGTAGCGGGCGGGGCACCGGCGATGCCGTGCCGCGAAGGCTGCGCGGCCTGCTGCATCGCGCCGTCGATCAGCACGCCGATCCCCGGCATGCCGGCGGGCAAGCCGGCCGGCGTGCCCTGCGTGCAGCTGGACGAGCAACTGCGCTGCCGTCTCTTCGGCCGGCCCGAGCGGCCGGCGGTGTGCGTGTCGCTGCAGCCTTCGGCCGAGATGTGCGGCGATTCGCCGGCGCAGGCCCTGCGCTGGCTGACGCGGCTGGACGCGCTGACCGCGCCGCCGCGCTGATCAGGCGGCCACGGGCTGTGGCACCGGGGCCGCGGCGTGGCGGCGCTCCCACCAGCGGTCGAAGAAGTAGTGGGCCACGGTGTTGCACACCGGCTCCACCAGCGTGATGGCGCCGGCCACCGCCACGCTGCCGGTGAGCGCGTAGCTGACGCCGAAGGCAATGCCCAGGTGCATGACGCCGAAGCTTGCAGACTTGGCCATGGTTCTCTCCTTGCTCGGGATGGCGATCATTGTGCGCGACGCTATCGATAAATGCGAATCGATAGCGTTTATCTTGCCCATAGCGGCGTGCACCTCCGGCCCTTGAAAGCCGCCGCGCAGCGCCTACCTGTTTTGCAGGCCGAAGGGCGGGTGCCCACGCGGCCGCCCACCTTCACCGAACGGAGACGGTTCCATGTACGAATCCCTGCTGAACCCCCCAGGCAGCCTGTTCGAGCAGTTCGACCGGCTGCGCCGTGACTTCGACGACCTTCTGGGCCTGCCGGCCCAGCGCAGCAGCATCCGCGCCGTGGCCCCGGGCACCTGGCCCGCCGTCAACGTGGGGCGCACCTCCACCAGCGTGGAGATCTACGCCTTCGCGCCCGGCCTGGACGCCAGCAAGATCGACGTCACCATCGACCGCGGCGTGCTGCGCATCGCCGGCGAGCGCAGCCCGGCCGCCGGCAACGGCGATGCCCCGCGCAACGTCTACACCCGCGAGCGCGGGCAGGGCGCCTTCAGCCGCGCCATCGCGCTGCCCGACGACGTGGACCCGGCGCGCGTGCACGCCACTTACCGCGACGGCGTGCTGCACCTGAGCATCGCCCGCCACGAGGCGGCGCAGCCCAAGCGCATCACCGTGCAGTGACCCTGGCCCCAGCGAAGGAGCAAGCACCATGAGCAATGACAAGACCGTGGCCCGCAACGGGCAGGAACCGCAGCGCGCCGTGCAGCCGGCGGTGGACGTGTACGAGGACGAGACCGGCATCACGCTGCTGGCCGACACGCCCGGCGTGCCGCGCGAGCAGCTGGAGCTGCGTGTGGACGGCGACGAGCTGCTGATCGAGGCCGCCGTGCAGGTGGCCACGCCCGACGGGCTGGAGCCGGTGTATGCCGAGGTGCGCGTGCCGCGCTACCGGCGCAGCTTCACGCTGAGCCGCGAGCTGGACAGCGCGCGCATCGACGCCAGCCTGAAGGACGGCGTGCTGACGCTGCGCATCCCGAAGCAGGCGCACGCGCAGCCGCGGCGCATCACCGTCACGGCCGGCTGAGCACGCCGACGCGCCCGCGGCGCACTATTGCCGCCGCGACGCCGGCCGGCTGTGCCAGCATCGGCCCATGAGCAACCTGCGCCTGCCCCACGGAGCCCGCCGCCGCACCTGGTGCGTGGCCACGCTGGGCCTGGCGCTGGGCGCGGCGCAGGCCGCCCCGCCGCTGCCGCAGCGCAACCTGAGCGTGGAGATGCGCGTGGCCGATGACGCCACCGACGCGCAGCAGGGCGCCGCCGCCGGCGGCGGCGTGCGCATCGACAGCCGCGGCGGCACCTCGGTGCAAGGCGGCGTGGTGGTGCAAAGCCGCAGCCGCCAGCTGGGGCAGGACCTGCAGCAGCGCGTGCTGGTGCTGAACGGCGGCCGCGCCGTGCTTCGCCTGGCGCAGGGCCAGCCGGTGGACGACACCGAAGTCTGGTGGACCCCCTGGGGCCCGGCCGCCGCGGTGCGCAGCCAGTGGGTGGAGCTGGTGGACGGCATCGACGTGCAGCCGCGCTGGCCCGGCGGCAATGCGCCGGTGACGGTGGAGCTGGCAGCGCAACGCGCCACGCCGGCCACCGGCGGCTGGCAAGGCAGCCGCCCCCCCGGGCCGGCGCAATGGTCCACGCTGACCACCGTGCAGGTGCCGATGGGCGAGTGGGTCACGGTGGCGCAGCTGCAGTCCTCCAGCCGCGGCAACACGGTCTCGACCAGCGGTTTCGGCGCCGCGACGGCCTCGCGGCAGCGCAGTTTGCAGATACGCGTCAGCCTGCCCTGAGCGGCGCGCTCACGCGCCCGATCGCCTCACCGCGGCCACAGCGCCCACCAGCGCAGCGGCTGCTTCATGCGGCCGGCCTGCGCTTCAGCATCGTCGGCCCAGCCCCAGAAGTAGTCGGCGCGCACCGGGCCGACGATGGCGCTGCCGGTGTCCTGCGCCACCACCAGCCGGCGCAGCGGCCTGGCGGACAGCGGCTCGGTCGTGTCCAGCCACAGCGGCGTGCCGTAGGGCACGCTCTGCGGGTCCACGGCGACCGAGCGGCCCGGCGTCAGCGGCACGCCCTGCGCGCCGCGCGGGCCCAGCGTCGGGTCGGGCAGCGGTTCCTCGCGGAAGAACACCACCCGCGGGTTGGCCCACAGCATCTGCTGCACGCGCGCCGGGTTGCGCCGCGCCCAGTCCTTGATGGCCGGCCAGTTGGCGCCTTCGGCCTGCAGCTCGCCCTGCTGGATCAGCCAGCGGCCCACCGACTGGTAGGGCTGCTCGTTGGTGCCGGCGAAGGCCAGGCGCACGGTCTGCACGCGGCCGTCGGCGCCGGTGATGCGCAGCCGGCCCGAGCCCTGGATCTGCAGCACCAGCGCGTCCAGCGGGTCGGCCACGTAGGCGATCTCGCGGCCCTTCAGCGCGGCCTGCGCGGCCGGCAGCGTGTCCAGCTGCTGGCGCGTCCAGTACGGCCGGCGCTGCGACAGGTCGGCCGGCGGCGCATGCAGCGGCGTCTGGAAGGCACCGCGGCGCGTGCGGCTGGCCTCCACCAGCGGCTCGTAGTAGCCGGTGATCAGCCCCTCGGCGCTGCCCTGCAGGCTTTCGATGCGGTAGGGCTGCAGCCGCTGCTGCAGCCAGGCGCGGGTGGCGGCCTCGTCGGCCGGCGGGCGCAGCAGCGCCTCGGCGCACAGCGCAGCCCAGCCCGGCGCCGGGCGCTGGCAGCTCTTCAGCAGCGCCGGCCAGGCCTCGGCCACGCGGTCGGCCTGCCAGCCCGGCAGATCCTGCCAACCCACCGCCACCCAGCGGCTGCGCGGCCGCTGCAGCGTGGCCGGCACCTCGTCGGCGGGGCCCGGCGCGGTG
>Ga0209369_1001059_pt1 | contig 16782 bp, 18 predicted proteins | sample EBPBio142010_DNA_FD_185865 | JGI IMG/M metagenome (GOLD analysis project Ga0209369, IMG submission 185865) | Wastewater treatment Type I Accumulibacter community from EBPR Bioreactor in Madison, WI, USA - Reactor 1_10/4/2010_ DNA (SPAdes)... | ecosystem: Engineered > Bioreactor > EBPR >... | reverse complement strand
GCGGCCGCCTTCGTGGTCGACGCAGATCAGGATGTCCGGCCGCTCGCGCTTGATGGCGGCCGTCAGCTCGACCAGCGCACGCCGGTCCACCCAGTGCCGGGCGAAGAGGATCAGCCCGCCGGTCAGCGGGTGCTTCAGGCGGCGCCGTTCGTCGCGGCTCAACGTGGGGCCGGCGATGTCGAGCACCACGGGGGCGTGGGAAATCATGGTCGGGGTTCCTGGGTTTCGACGACGACGAAGGCCGCCGCGTAGTCGCTTTCGTCGCTGACGCTGACATGGGCCACCAGGCCGCGCGCCGCGAACCATTCGGCCAGCGCGCCGTGCAGGTGGACTTCGGGCTTGCCGCTGGGCGCCTTGAGGATCTCGCAGGCGCGCCAGGTCATCGGCATGCGCATGCCCATGCCGATGGCCTTGGAGAAGGCCTCCTTGGCCGAGAAGCGGGTGGCCAGGTAGCTCAGGCCGCGCTGCGGGACGCGGCGGCTGCGCTCGCGGTAGACGGCCAGTTCCTGCTCGCCCAGCACCTTCTGCGCGAAGCGCTCGCCGCGCCGCTGCAGCGTGGCCTGCAGCCGGCGGATGTCGATGATGTCGGTGCCGATGCCGTAGATCATGCGCCGGCCGCCGCGTAGGCGCGGCGGATGCAGCGCTGGTAGTCGCGCACCGTCTCGGCGATGCCCAGCTCGATGGCGTCGCCAATCAGCGCGTGGCCGATCGACACCTCTTCCACGCCAGGCACGGCGCGCAGGAAGTCCACCAGGTTGGCGCGGTTCAGGTCGTGCCCGGCATTGACGCCCAGGCCGGCGGCCAGCGCGGCCTGCGCCGCCCGCGCATACCGTGCCAGGCTGTCGGCCTGCGTCGGCGTGCCGTGCGCGCGCGCATAGGCCTCGGTGTACAGCTCCACCCGGTCGGCGCCCAGCGCGCGGGCCGCGGCCATGGCCTCGGGCAGCGGGTCCATGAACAGGCTGACGCGCACGCCGAGCGAGCGCAGCTCATTGATCAGCGGGCGCAGGCGTTCGCCGTCGGCGGCCAGGTCCCAGCCGTGGTCGGAGGTGGCCTGCTCGGTGCTGTCGGGCACCAGCGTGCATTGCTGCGGGCGCAGCGCGCGCACCAGCGGCATCAGGTTGTGGAAGGGGTTGCCTTCGATGTTGTATTCGGCCTGCGGCCAGCGCTGCAGCAGCGCGTGCAGATCGTGCACGTCCTGCGTGCGGATGTGCCGCTGGTCGGGCCGCGGGTGCACGGTGAGGCCATCGGCCCCGGCCTCCAGCACCAGGGTGGCGATGTGCACCAGGTTCGGAATGTCCAGCGGCCGCGAGTTGCGCAGCAGCGCCACCCGGTTGACGTTGACCGACAGCGCGGTCGGCGCACCGGCATGGCCGCGTCCGGCACCGGCTTCGGGGGCGACGAGTGGGTTCATCTTCAGGGCTCGGTGGGGTCGAGCAGCCTGCGCACGTCGGCCATGACCTGCCGGGTGCGCAACTGCGAGGAGCCCAGATGATATTGAAGCAGCCCGCGCAGCCCGGCGCGCAGCGGCGGCAGCACGCCGGCGCATTCCTGGCGCAGCGCTTCCAGGCTGCCGTGCGCCAGCGCCGCCTGCAGCGCCACCCAGCGCGCACCGGCGATGCCCGGCTCGTCGGCCGCGGCCGCCACCACGCCGGTCTCGGGCCGCAGCGCATAGGCGGCGTCGGGCCGCAGCGGCTGCAAGGTCAGTGTCACGCAGTGCAGTTCGGGCAGCAGCCCGGTCTCGCGCAGCAGCGTCAGCTCGAAGGCGCGCAGCGCCGCCTGGGCCTGGGCGTCGTCGGCCTGCGCCAGCATCGGCAGCACCTGCGCATAGGCATCGAACAGGCCGGCATGCGGGTCCTGCCGGGCCAGCAGGCGCAGCAGCAGCTCGTTCAGGTAGAAGCCGGGGAACAGCGCCGCGCCGCTGGGCATCGGTGCGCCGCCGGCCCATTCAGCGCTGCGCAGCGTGTGCACCTCGGCCTGGGCCTCGTCGGCGCCACGCCCCAGGCTGACCAGCAGCCGCTGGAAGGGCAACAGAACGCCGCGCAGCTGCGAATAGGGCCGCTTGGCGCCCTTGGCCGCCACGGCCAGGCGGCCGCGCTCGCGGGTGAACAGGTCGAGGATCAGGCTCGACTCGCTCCAGTCGTAGTGATGCAGCACATAGGCCTGCAGCGGCCCGGCCGCGGGGCGCCGCGCGGCCGCGCGGGTGGCGCTCATTCGTAGCCGAAGCTGCGCAGGTGCGCCTCGTCGTCGGCCCAGCCGGAGCGCACCTTGACCCACAGTTCGAGGAAGACCTTGGCCTCGAGCAGCCGCTCCAGCTCCTGCCGGGCCTCGCTGCCGATGCGCTTGAGCCGCTCACCGCCGGCACCCACCACCATGCCCTTGTGGGCGTCGCGGTCGACGATGATGGTGGCGGCGATGCGCCGCAGCTGGCCTTCTTCCTCGAACTTGTCGATCTGCACGGTGCAGCTGTAGGGCAGCTCGTCGCCGGTCAGGCGGAACAGCTTCTCGCGGATCAGCTCGCTGGCCAGGAAGCGTTCGCTGCGGTCGGTGAGCGCGTCCTCCTCGTGCAGCCAGGGGCCTTCGGGCAGGTGCGGCGCCAGGATCTGCAGCAGCCGTTGCACGTCGGCTTCCTTGCGCGCCGACATCGGCACGTACTCGGCGAAGGTGTGGCGCTCCTGCATGCTCTTCAGCCAGGGCAGCAGTTCGTTGCGGCGCTTGACCTCGTCCAGCTTGTTGGCCACCAGCAGCGCCGGCTTGTCAGGCGGCAGCAGCGCCAGCACCTTGGCATCGTCCAGCCCGAAGCGGCCGGCCTCGACCAGGAACAGCACCGCGTCCACGTCGGCCAGCGAGGCCAGCACGGTGCGGTTCATCGTGCGGTGCAGCGCGGTGCCGTGCTTCATCTGGAAGCCAGGCGTGTCGACGAAGACGAACTGCGTGGCGCCCACCGTGCGGATGCCGGTGATGCGGTGCCGCGTGGTCTGCGCCTTGCGCGAGGTGATGCTGATCTTCTGCCCGACCAGCGCATTCAGCAGCGTCGACTTGCCGACGTTGGGCCGGCCGACGATGGCCACCAGGCCACAGCGGGTGGGTTCGGGGGTGTCGCTCATCGGCGCGCTCCGCGGGGCGGGCGCATCAGGACCTCAGCGGGCTGCCGGGCCGGTCGCTGGCCTTCAGCAGCTCGAGCATGCGGCGGGCGGCCTGCTGCTCGGCGGCGCGCCGCGAGCGGCCCTCGCCGCGTTCGGCCAGACCCAGCGGCGCGACCTGGCATTCGACCTCGAAGGTCTGCGCATGCGCCTGCCCGCGGGTGGCGACAATGCGGTAGCCCGGCACCGCCAGGCGGCGCGCCTGCAGCCATTCTTGCAGTTCGGTCTTCGGGTCCTTGGTCCAGTTGTCGGTCTCGGTGCTGTCGATCAGCTCGCCGAAGAGCTTGCGCACCACCCGCTGCGCGGCGTCGAAGCCGCCGTCGAGGAAGGCCGCGCCGATCAGCGCCTCCAGCGCGTCGGCCAGGATCGACGCGCGCTGCGCGCCGCCGCCGCGGGTTTCGGCCTCGGACAGGCGCAGCACCTGCGGCAGGCCCAGGGCCAGCGCGGCGCGGTGCAGGCTTTCCTCGCGCACCAAGTGGGCGCGCACGCGCGTCAGGTCGCCTTCGTCGGAGCCGGAAAAGCGCTGGTACAGCAGCGCCGACACGGCCATGTTGAGCACCGCGTCGCCCAGGAACTCCAGCCGCTCGTTGTGGGCGTTGCCGTGACTGCGATGCGTCAGCGCCCGGGTCAGCAGCGCGGGTTGCGCGAAGCTGTGTCCCAGGCGTTGCTGCAGTGCATCGAGCGCGGCTTCGGTCATTTCCAGGCTATTTAGAACTGCCTTTGTACTTCAAGAGCAGGTACACCGGTTCGACGATCGGGATTTCCTTGTCGTAGGCGAAGCGGATGACGAGCTTCTCGTTCTCCTTCGTCACCTCGAGATCCTTGCCGCTGATCGAGCTGATCGCGTACTCGATGTCCTTCTGCCGGTCGAAGGCGCGGCGCACCTCGCCCACGGTGGGCGGCGCTTCGGAGGCCACGCGGTCGACCGCGCGCTGGATGGTCATGTACTCGTTGATCGTGGGCAGCACACGCACCGCCACGTACCCGACAAAGCCGACGATGATGGCCCAGGCCAGCAGGCCGATCAGGCTCATGCCGCGCTGCGCGCCAGGCCGCTTGGGAATCGTTCTCAGGCTCATTGGCAACTCCCGCCGGCTGCCCCTGGCTGCATCAGTTGAAGGCCCCGATGCGGCCCAGGTTGCCGAAGTTCATCCACACGAAGAAGGCCCGGCCGACGATGTTCTCGTCGGGCACGAAGCCCCAGAAGCGCGAATCCTGCGAGTTGTCGCGGTTGTCACCCATCATGAAATAGTGACCCGGTGGCACCTTGCAGACCACGCCATCGGGTTGATATCGGCAGTTCTCGTGAAAGGGAAAGCTTTTCTGGTCGCCGCCGTAGAAGGCCGGACGCTTGGGATCGACCAGGATGCGATGTTCTACCGCTCCGAGCTGCTCGCTGAACATCGGCACGTAGCGCAGGCTGTCCTCGTCGTAGAACTCGCCCAGCGCCTTGGTGGGCACCGGCTGGCCGTTGATGGAGAGCTTCTGGTTCAGGTAGGCCACTTCGTCGCCGGGGATGCCGACCACCCGCTTGATGTAGTCCACCCGCGGGTCCACGGGATAGCGGAACACCATCACGTCGCCGCGCTGCGGGTCCTTGTTGGCGATGATCTTCGTGTTCAGCACCGGCAGGCGGATGCCGTAGTGGAACTTGTTCACGAGGATCAGGTCGCCGACCATCAGCGTGGGCACCATCGAGCCCGATGGGATCTTGAAGGGCTCGAACAGAAACGAGCGCAGCAGGAAGACGATCAGGATCACCGGGAACAGCCCGGCCGTCCAGTCCAGCCACCAGGGCTGGGCCAGCAGCTTGCGCTGGGCCTGCTCGATGTCGCCGTCGACCTTGTCGATGCCCATCTTGGCCAGGCCGGCGCGGCGGGCAGCGTCCTGGCTGGCCAGCTGGGCGGCGGCGGCCTCGCGCGCCGGCTTGAAGTGGAAGCGCTCGGCCAGCCAGTACAGGAAGGTGGCCGCCGTCAGCATGAACAGCAGCAGGGCGAAGTTGCCGGTCCAGAAGCCGAGGAACCAGCCGCCCAGGTAGACCACCAGGACGCCGTACAACGCAGCGGTGAGGGTACTCATCAATCGTCCACGCGGAGAATCGCCAGGAAGGCTTCCTGCGGCACCTCGACGGTGCCGATCTGCTTCATCCGCTTCTTGCCGGCCTTCTGCTTTTCCAGCAGCTTGCGCTTGCGCGTGATGTCGCCCCCGTAACATTTTGCCAGCACGTTCTTGCGCATGGCCTTGATGTTCTCGCGGGAGATGATGTTGGCACCGATCGCCGCCTGGATGGCCACGTCGTACATCTGGCGCGGGATGATTTCACGCATCTTCGCCACCACCGCCCGGCCGCGGTACTGGCTCTGCGCCCGGTGCACGATGATCGACAACGCATCGATCTTGTCGCCGTTGATCAGCATGTCCACCTTGACGACGTCGGCGGCGCGGTATTCCTTGAACTCGTAGTCCATCGACGCATAGCCGCGCGACACGCTCTTCAGCTTGTCGAAGAAGTCCAGCACGATCTCGGCCAGCGGCATTTCGTAGGTCAGCATCACCTGGCGGCCGTGGTAGGCCATGTTCAGCTGCACGCCGCGCTTCAGGTTGGCCAGCGTCATCACCGGGCCCACGTAGTCCTGCGGCATGTACAGATGCACGGTGACGATCGGCTCGCGGATCTCGCGGATGCGGCCCTGGTCGGGCAGCTTGGACGGGTTCTCGATTTCGACCACCTCGCCGTCGCCCAGCTCCACCTGGTAGATGACGCTGGGCGCGGTGGTGATCAGGTCCTGGTCGAACTCGCGCTCCAGCCGCTCCTGCACGATCTCCATGTGCAGCAGGCCCAGGAAGCCGCAGCGAAAGCCGAAGCCCAGCGCCTGGCTGACTTCGGGCTCGTAGTGCAGCGACGAGTCGTTCAGCTTGAGCTTTTCCAGCGCATCGCGCAGCGCCTCGTACTCGCTGGCCTCGGTGGGATACAGCCCGGCAAAGACCTGCGGCTTGATTTCCTTGAAGCCCGGCAGCGGCTCGGTGGCCGGGCCGGCGTTGTTGGGCAGCTTCTTTTCCAGCGTGATGGTGTCGCCCACCTTCGCGGCCTGCAACTCGCGGATGCCGGCGATGATGAAGCCCACTTCGCCGGCCTTCAGCTCGTCGCGCTGCACCGACTTGGGCGTGAACACGCCCAGTTGCTCGATGCCGTAGACGGCGTTGGTGGCCATCAGCCGCAGCCGCTCGCCCTTGGCCAGGCGGCCGTCGACCACGCGCACCAGCATCACCACGCCGACGTAGTTGTCGAACCAGCTGTCGATGATCATCGCCCGCGGCGGGCCGTCCGGGTTGCCGCGCGGCGCGGGCATGCGCTCGATGATGGCTTCCAGGATGTCATCCAGGCCCATGCCGGTCTTGGCCGAGCAGGGGATGGCATGGGTGGCGTCGATGCCGATGACGTCCTCTATCTCCTCCTTGGCTCGCTCGGGGTCGGACTGCGGCAGGTCCATCTTGTTCAGCACCGGGATCACCTCGACGCCGAGGTCGAGCGCGGTGTAGCAGTTGGCCACCGTCTGTGCCTCGACGCCCTGGCTGGCATCCACCACCAGCAGCGCGCCCTCGCAGGCCGAGAGGGAGCGGCTCACCTCGTAGCTGAAGTCGACGTGGCCCGGCGTGTCGATCAGGTTGAGGTTGTAGACCTTGCCATTGCGCGCGGTGTACTGCAGCGCCGCGGTCTGCGCCTTGATGGTGATGCCGCGCTCGCGCTCGATGTCCATCGAGTCGAGCACCTGCGCTTCCATCTCACGCTCGCTCAGGCCACCGCAGCGCTGGATGATGCGATCGGCGAGCGTGCTCTTGCCGTGGTCGATGTGGGCAATGATCGAGAAATTGCGGATGTGGTCCATGGGCGCGGAAGCAGTCGCTTGTGCAGCGGAGGAAGCGGCGAGGCCGTTTCAGCGCAAGCTCACATCGCGTGGCGATGTGCAGGCGCAAGGCGCCTTGCTGAAGTTAAAAAAAAGGCACGTCGAAGTGGTGACGCGCCTTCCAACAGAACGTTTGGCAACTGCTTGTTGGGCTTTCATTGTAGTCAAAACGACCGGGCTGGAACCCGCGCCAGTGCTTGTTTTTCGGCCGTTGCACCGCGCCAACATGGAAATCTATCCACAAGATATCCACAGATTGGCAGCGACTGTTGCGGGGATGCCGAATCGATTCTGAGTCGCGACGCCCCGGCCGCTAAAAGAAGCGCTTCTAGCCGTGATTCTAGCCGCCGCGCAATGCAATCCTCCGGACGGGCCGGTTGAAGTGACGGGTCACTAACCACCCGTCAGCCGGCACGACGTCCGCCGGCGTCAGGCACGAAACTTGACGCTTTCAGATGGTGAAAACACCCCGAGCCGCAGTCGGCCAATGGCCGGCCGCGGCCCGGCTCAGCGCACCGGGCGGATGACCAGGTAGTTGACGGCCTCGCCGCGCCGCACCAGCACGCTGACGGCCTTGGCCTTCTCGGCTTTCTGCGCCAGCTGGTTGAACTGCTTGACGTCGGTGATCTCGGTGTTGTCCATCGACAGGATCACGTCGCCCTCGCGCAGGCCGGCGCGTGCCGCAGCGCCGTCCACCGACTCCACGCGCACGCCGCCACGCAGCCGCAGCTCCTTCTTCTGCGCGTCGCTCAGGTCGGTGACGGCCAGGCCCAGCGCACTCTTCTGCGGGGCCGAGGCCGCCGGGTCACTGCTGGCGCGGCGCGTCGGACGGTCGGGCTCGAACTCGGCCACGGTGACGGTGATGTCCTTGGTGCTGCCGCGGCGGAAGACCTGCAGCGTGGTCTTGGTGCCAGGCTTGGTGTTGCCGATCATGCGCGGCAGGTCCACCGACTTCTCCACCGGCTTGCCGTCGACCTTGATGATGATGTCGCCGGCCTCGATGCCAGCTTTGTCGGCGGGGCCGCCGGCCTCGGCGTTCTGCACCAGCGCGCCGGCCGGCTTGCCCAGGCCGATAGACTCGGCCACTTCCTTGGTGACCGGCGCGATCTGCACGCCAATGCGCCCGCGGATCACGCGGCCGTTGGTGCGCAGCTGGTCGGACACGCGCATCGCGTCGGCGATCGGGATCGCGAAGGCGATGCCCATGTAGCCGCCAGAACGGCTGAAGATCTGCGAGTTGATGCCGATGACCTCGCCCTTCAGGTTGAGCAGCGGGCCGCCGGAGTTGCCCGGGTTGATGGCCACATCGGTCTGGATGAAGGGCAGGTAGTCGCCGGTGTCGCGGCCCTTGGCGCTGACGATGCCGGCAGTGACGCTGTTGTCCAGGCCAAAGGGCGAGCCGATGGCCACCACCCATTCGCCCACCTTCAGGCGGTCGCTGTCGCCGATCTTCACGAAGGGCAGGCCGGTGGCCTCGAGCTTGACCACCGCCACGTCGGTGCGCCGGTCGGTGCCGACGATGCGCGCCTTGAATTCGCGCTTGTCGGACAGGGTGACCAGCACCTCGTCGGCGCCGTCCACCACGTGCGCATTGGTCATCACGAAGCCGTCCGGGCTGAGGATGAAGCCCGAGCCGACGCCACGCTGCTGCGGCTCGCCGTCGCTGCGCGGGCCGCCGCGCGGGTCGGGCCGGCCGGGCAGCGGGATGCCGAAGCGGCGGAAGAACTCCTCGACGTTGGGGTCGACCTCGGCACCGCCGGCCGAGGACTGACGGCCGCGCTCGAGCGTGCGGATGTTCACCACGGCCGGGCCGACGCGCTCGACCAGCTCGGTAAAGTCGGGCAGCGACTGTGCGCGCACCAGGCCGGGCCACAGGCTGGCGGCCACCAGCAACAGCGCCAGGCCGGCCCACAGGGCCCGCGCGCGCAGTTCGGCGTGGAGGGGAAGGCGGCTGGTACGCATGCGAACTCCTGGGAAGGGCAGCCGGCGGCCGCCCGCGGGGGATATGGGGCGCTCAGCGCCGCCGTTCAAGGGCCTGTTGGAACTTCTGCAGCGTCTGTGGCGGCACGTCGCCCATGGCCGTGACCCACCATTCGTTGCCATGCGGCTGCATCAGCGTGTGGGTGGCGCCCAGCTGGGTCTGCAGCGCCCGCTGGTGGCGGCTGCGGTCGATGGGCTCGACGAATAGCGAGATATGCGTCAGCCCGTCGGAGAACACGGCTTGCAGCACCGAGCGCGGCGCCGCGCCACCGTCCACCGGATCGAGCGTGCGCAGCGTGCAGTTGCTGAGCTTGAAGCCCGGCACCACGGCGTTCAGCGCCCAGCCGTGCTGCTCCAGCTGCGCCGGCTGCTGCGACGGGCGCACCTGGCGGTAGCCGTCCAGGTGTTTCATCGGCTGCAGCACCGTCTGCGGCTTGGCCTTGACGTCGATCTCCACCTGCGAGAAAGCGCTGGATTCCAGCACCTGCTGCTTCGGGCCCAGCACGTCGGCGCGCAGCACCAGGCCGGTGCGGCGGTCGATCCACAGCCGCTGCGCGAAGCGGTAGCCGTCGCGCGGGCTCAGCAACAGGATCTGCGCCTCGCGACCGGCCACGTGCTCGGAGCCCTGCTCGCGCAGTTCGTAGCTTTCTTCGGCGCGCGGCTCGATCACCGGCCGCAGCGAGGCCTGCCGCGGATCGCGCTCCTCGACCACGGCCACCTTGGCATGCGGCCACAGCGTGTAGACGCGGTCGTTGTGGCGGAAGGTCTGCTGCATGCGCCCGTCGAGCACCTCGATGCGCTCGTAGGACTGGGTGCCTTCGCTGAAATGCGCGACCCGCGCGCTGGACAGCGTGCCGTCGGCGCTGAATACCAGCGTGCCCTGGTAGTTGCGGTCGTGCGCGGCGGCATGGATGCGCGCCAGCCACTTGCGCGCCTCTTGCGTGCTGAGCGGCGGCGATGCCGGCTCGCCGGCCCGCGCCGGCGTCGGCTGCAGCGCGGCCAGCACGGCGGCCAGGGCCACCAGGCGCCACCACGGGATGCAGGCCAGGCGCGCGCGCATGCGGATCAGCGGTCGAGCGCGACGGTGGTGATGCTGCGGCCGGCGCCCCCCGGCAGCGACCCGGGCAGCGCGGTGGCGTACTCGCGGTGCGCGCGCAGGTAGCGGTCGAGCTGTGCGTCGCGCAACACGCGGCCGCCCGGCGGCACCGGCTCGGCCTGGGCCTGCAGCGCCGGTTCGGCCACGGTGGCCACCGGCACGGCCGACGCATCGGGCGCACGCGCCAGGCTCGGGCCGGCCGTGCCCTGGGTGCTGGGGGCCAGCGACACCACCAGCACGGTGGCCAGCGCCATCACGCCGGCGGCCAGCGCCATCGGCATCCAGCGGCGCGCCGGACGCGGCGCGGCGGCCACCGGGGCCGGCTGCGGCTGTTGCAGCGGCTGCGGCGCCAGCACGGCCGGTTCGTCGTCCAGGCGCAGGCGCAGGCGCTGCAGGAAGGCCTGGTCGCGCGCCGGGGAATGGGCCAGGTCCTCGCTGCGCAGCACGTCGCCGATGAGGTGATAGGCATGCCAGCGCCGGCCCAGCTCGTCGTCGGCCGCCCAGGCAGCGCAACCGGGGCCGACTTCGGCGGCATCGGCCTCGCCATCGGCCATGGCGGACAGGAGACGGCGCGGATCGTCCGCAGCGTCGACAGGGTCATTGTTCATCTTCGGCTCCAAGGCGAATCACCAGCGCTTGCCCTCTTTGGCGTCGATGTGCGGCCGCAGCCGCTCGGCGATCGCTTCGCGCGCACGGAAGATGCGCGACCTGACGGTCCCGATCGGGCAGTTCATGGCTTCGGCAATCTCTTCATAACTCAGCCCTTCGATCTCCCGCAGGGTGATCGCCTGGCGCAGATCATCGGACAAGGCTTCGATGGCCGCGTTCACCGTGGCGGCAATTTCCTTGCTCGCCAACAGTGATTCGGGCGTTTCGCCGTCGGTTAGTTCGGTTGCGCCCCGGGAAGTTTCGTCGTCCTCGTCACGCTGTGCGAAAGCCGACTCGGGAATCACCGGATCGCGCTTCAGGTCGGCCAGGGCTTTCTTGGCGGAATTGACCGCAATCCGGTACAGCCAGGTGTAGAAGGCGCTCTCGCCGCGGAACTGCGGCAGCGCCCGGTAGGCGCGGATGAAGGTTTCCTGGGCAATGTCTTCCACGAGATCGGCGTCGCGGACCATGCGAGCGATCAGCCGTTCGATGCGGCGCTGGTACTTGACCACCAGCATCTCGAAGGCCCGGCGGTCACCGCGTTTGAAGCGCTCGACGAGCTGGGCATCGGAATCCGCGGCGTTCATGCGGTGGGCCGGGCGCCGCCGGCAACGGCCGCCCGGGCGCCTAACGGCGGGGTCGCAAACAGGGCCACGCGGGCACCGTGCCAGGCGGCGCCGGCGTGGCGGTGGCCCAGCGCCAACCAACGGTCGGCCCGGGCGCCAGCGCCTTCGGGCCGGAAACGCAGCAGCATCCAGATGCCCAGGTCGATCTGTACCTCGGCCCGGCCCGGCAGTGCGGGGCCGCCCGCCTGCTGCAGCGACCAGCGCGCGCCGTCCCAGCCCAGGCGGGCCGGCGGGCTGCGCAGCCAGCGACCGGCCAGCCATGCCGTCGCCAGGCCGGCGGCCGCGGCCGCCAGCATCCCGCCGCCGGTGCCGGCGCTGGCCAGCGCCCAGCCGACGATCACCGCCACGGCCAGGCCGTACAGCGCGCGCTGCACGCCAATCCAGCCGCGGTGGCTGGCAATGTCGATCTGGATGGAAGGGGCGACGCGCATGCGCGGCTCCGGCGCAGGCTCAAGCGCGACGGAAGACCAGCGTGCCGTTGGTGCCGCCGAAGCCAAAGTTGTTCTTGACCGCCACGTCGATCTTCATCGGCCGCGCGGTGTTGGCGCAGTAGTCCAGGTCGCACTCGGGATCCTGGTTGAAGATGTTGATCGTGGGCGGCGACACCTGGTGGTGCAGCGCCAGCACGGTGAACACCGATTCGATGCCGCCGGCGCCGCCCAGCAGATGACCGGTCATCGACTTGGTGGAGTTGACGACCATCTTCTTCGCATGGTCGCCGAATGCCAGCTTGATGGCGTTGGTCTCGTTCACGTCGCCCAGCGGCGTGGAGGTGCCGTGCGCGTTCAGGTACTGCACCTGGTCGGCGTTGATGCCGGCATTGCGCAACGCCGCCTTCATCGACCGCTTCGGGCCGTCGACGTTGGGCGCCGTCATATGGAAGGCGTCGGCGCCCATGCCGAAGCCCGCCAGTTCGGCGTAGATCTTCGCGCCGCGGCGCTTGGCGTGCTCGTATTCCTCGAGCACCATCACCCCGGCGCCCTCGCCCAGCACGAAGCCGTCGCGGTCCTTGTCCCAGGGCCGCGAGGCCGTCTCTGGCGAATCGTTGCGGGTGGACAGCGCGCGCGCAGCGGCGAAGCCACCCACGCCCAGCGGCGAGACAGTGGATTCGGCACCGCCGGCGATCATCACGTCGGCGTCGCCATACTCGATCATGCGGCCGGCCTCGCCGATGCAGTGCAGGCCCGTGGTGCAGGCCGTGACAATGGCCAGGTTGGGGCCAGTAAAGCCGTACTGGATAGACAGGTGGCCCGAGATCATGTTGATGATCGACGCCGGCACGAAAAAGGGCGAGATGCGGCGCGGGCCGCGGGCGCGGTAGTCGCCGTCGGTCTGCTCGATCATCGGCAGGCCGCCGATGCCCGAGCCGACCATGCAGCCGATGCGCTCGGCCGTTTCCTCGTTCAGCGCGTCGCCGGTGGGCAGACCCGCGTCGCGCACCGCCTGCATCGACGCCGCCAGCCCGTAATGGATGAAGGTATCCATGTGCCGGGCTTCCTTGGCGGGGAGGTAGTCCTCGACATTGAAGCCCTTCACCTCACCAGCGAACTGGCAGGCGAAGGCGGCGGCATCGAAGCGGGTGATCTTGCCGATGCCGCTGCGGCCGGCCAGCAGGTTGGCCCAGCCGTCGGCCACGGTGTTGCCCACCGGGCAGACCAGCCCGAGACCGGTGACGACGACGCGGCGACGGCTCATGGCGGGACCTTCGGCCTCAGGCCTTCTGGTGGCTGGTGGCGTAGTCGATCGCCAACTGCACCGTGGTGATCTTCTCGGCTTCTTCGTCGGGGATCTCGATGCCGAACTCGTCTTCCAGCGCCATCACCAGTTCCACGGTGTCGAGCGAGTCGGCGCCCAGGTCGGCCACGAAGGCCTTGTTGTTGGTGACGTCGGACTCGGGCACGCCGAGTTGTTCGGCAATGATCTTCTTGACACGCGCTTCGATATCGCTCATGACTCCTCCGGGAGTGGATTCAGTTAAACCGGGCGATTCTACCGGGGCATGTTCCCGGCGCCGTGGGCCCGAACCGCGGCCTTCAGTTCATGAACATGCCGCCGTTGACGTGCAATTCGGCACCGGTGATGTAGCCCGCCAGCGGCGACGCAAGGAAGGCCACCGCATGCGCGATCTCTTCCGGTGTGCCCAGCCGGCCCAGCGGAATCTGCGCCTGCAGCGCGGCCTTCTGGGCCTCGGGCAGCGCATCGGTCATGTCGGTGGCGATGAAGCCCGGCGCGACACAGTTGACGGTGATGTTGCGGCTGCCGAGCTCGCGCGCCAGCGCGCGCGTCATGCCGGCCACGCCGGCCTTGGCTGCCGCATAGTTGGCTTGGCCGGCGTTGCCGCTGGCGCCCACCACCGAGGTGATGTTGATGATGCGGCCGTAGCGCTGCTTCATCATGCCGCGCATCACCGCGCGGCTCAGACGGAAGACAGCGCCGAGGTTGGTGTCCAGCACCGCGGCCCAGTCATCGTCCTTCATGCGCATGGCGAGCTGGTCGCGGGTGATGCCGGCGTTGTTGACCAGCACCTGCAGGCCACCATGTTCCTTGGCGATGGCTTCGACCAGGGCGTCGGAGGCCGCAGCGTCGTTGACATTCAGCACCGCGCCGCGGCAGCCGGGGAAGGCGGCCAGCGCGTCGCCGATGGCCTGGGCGCCGGCTTTGCTGGTGGCCGTGCCCACGACCTTGAAGCCCTGCTGCGCCAGCGTCAGCGCAATGGCCCGGCCGATGCCGCGCGACGCCCCGGTGACCAATGCCACCTGCGCGGTCATGCCAATGCCTCTTTGCATTCGGCCAGTGTGGCCGGGTCGTACAGCGCCAGCGCCTGGGCCTCGGCATCGATACGCTTGACCATGCCGGCCAGCACCTTGCCCGGGCCGCATTCGACGATGGCGGCCAGACCGCGCGCGCGCAGCGCCTGCACCACCTCGACCCAGCGCACCGGGCCGTAGGCCTGGCGGTACAGCGCGTCGCGGATGGCCGCCGGATCGGTCTGCACCGCCACGTCGATGTTGTTGACCAGCGGCATTTGCGGCGCGGCGAAGTTCACCGCGGCCATGCGCTCGCGCAGCGCTTCGGCGGCCGGCTTCATCAGCGCGCAGTGAAAAGGCGCCGACACCGGCAACTGCACCACACGCTTGGCGCCCATGGCCTTGAGCAGGTCGCGGGCCTTCTCCACGCCGGCCACCGTGCCGGAGATGACGGTCTGCCGCGGGTCGTTGAAGTTGGCGGCGGACACGACCTCACCGCTTTCGGCCGCCGCGCGGGCACAGCCCTCGGCCACCTGCGCCGGCTCCAGCGCAAGCACCGCGGCCATCGCGCCCGCGCCCACCGGCACGGCCTGCTGCATGGCCTGCGCGCGGAAGCGCACCAGCTGCAGCGCGTCGGCCAGTGTCAGCACGCCGGCGGCGACCAGCGCGCTGTATTCGCCCAGCGAATGGCCGGCCACTGCGGCCGGCTCGGCGCCGCCTTCGGCGCGCCAGGCGCGGTAGCAGGCGATGCCGGCGCACAGCATGACCGGCTGGGTGTTGGTGGTGAGGTCCAGGTCGTCCTGCGGGCCGTCGCGCATCAGCGCGCCCAGGTCCTGGCCCAGCGCCTGCGAGGCCTCGGCCAGCGTGTCCCGGACCACCGGATGGTCGCCCCAGCCGTTGAGCATGCCCACCGATTGGGAGCCCTGCCCGGGAAAGACAAATGCGAACGAAGCCATGCGCGGAATGTCTCCGGTTGTCCTTAGAAGTCGACCAGCACCGAGCCCCAAGTGAACCCGCCGCCCACGCCCTGCAGCAGCACGCTGTGGCCGGGGCGGATGCGGCCGTCGCGCACGGCCACATCCAGCGCCAGCGGAATCGACGCGGCCGAGGTGTTGCCGTGCGCGTCGACCGTGACCACCAACCGCTCGGTGGGCAGCTTCAGCTTGCGCGCAGTGGCTTGCATGATGCGGATGTTGGCCTGGTGCGGAATCAGCCAGTCCACCTGCGTGGTGTCGCGGCCCGCCTTGTCCAGCACGGTGCGCGCGCTCTGTTCCAGCACGCCCACCGCCAGCTTGAACACGGCCTGGCCGTCCATGCGCAGCAGCGGGTCGCCCAGCACCTGGCCGCCGCTGACGGTGCCCGGCACGCACAGGATGTCGACGTGGCGGCCATCGGCATGCAGGTCGGTGGCGACGATGCCCGGCTGTTCGCTGGCACGCAGCACCACCGCGCCGGCGCCGTCGCCAAAGAGCACGCAGGTGCCGCGGTCCTTGAAATCGAGGATGCGCGAAAAGACCTCGGCACCGATCACCAAGGCCGTGCTGGCGCTGCCGGTGCGGATCATCGCGTCGGCCACCGTCAGTGCGTAGACGAAGCCGGAGCACACAGCCTGCACGTCGAACACCGGGCAGCCATGCACACCCAGCTTGCGCTGCACGATCGCCGCGGTGGACGGGAACACCATGTCCGGCGTCGATGTCGCCACGATGATCAGGTCGACGTCCTCGGCGCGGCAGCCGGCCGCTTCCAGCGCATGGCGCGCTGCCTGCACCGCCAGGTCGCTGGCGTTGACACCGGCATCGACAAAGTGGCGGGCGCGGATACCGGTGCGCTCGACGATCCATTCGTCGCTGGTCTCGATGCCCTGGGCGGCCAGTTGGCGCACCAGGTCGGCGTTGCTCAGGCGGCGCGGCGGCAGGTAGCTGCCGGTGCCGGCGATGCGCGAATGGCGGGCGGGGGCGGAAGTCATGCGGCTTGGGCGGTGCCGGCGGCATCGAGCGGAGCCGCTCCCGCCTCGGCGGGGACCGCCTGGCTCAGCGAGATGCGATCGCGCACGCGGTCGGTCAGTCGGTTGCGAGCCGCATCATAAGCCCGGCCCAGCGCCTGTTCGAAGGCGAAGGCGTCGGCCGAACCGTGACTCTTGAAGACCAGGCCGCGCAGGCCTAGCAGCGCGGCGCCGTTGTATCGGCGCGGGTCGATGCGGTGCTTGAAGCGCTTCAGCACCGGCAGCGCCACCAGCGCGGCCAGCTTGCTGAAGGCGCCGCGGGTGAATTCCTGCTTGATGATGTCGGCGAGCATGGTCGCCAGCCCTTCGGCCGACTTCAGCAGCACGTTGCCGACAAAGCCATCGCAGACGACGATGTCGGTGGTGCCCTTGAAGATGTCATTGCCTTCGACGTTGCCATGGAAGCGGATCTGGCCGTCGGCCGCCGCCGCACGCAGCAGTTCGCCGGCGCGCTTAATGGTGTCGCTGCCCTTGATGGCTTCTTCGCCGATGTTCAGCAGGCCGACGCTGGGTTCTTCCTTGCCGTCCACCGCCGCCACCAGCGCACTGCCCAGCACCGCAAACTGCAGCAGGTGCTCGGCCGTGCAATCGACGTTGGCGCCCAGGTCGAGCACGGTGGTGTAGCCGTCGGCGCA
>Ga0209369_1001052_pt1 | contig 16931 bp, 19 predicted proteins | sample EBPBio142010_DNA_FD_185865 | JGI IMG/M metagenome (GOLD analysis project Ga0209369, IMG submission 185865) | Wastewater treatment Type I Accumulibacter community from EBPR Bioreactor in Madison, WI, USA - Reactor 1_10/4/2010_ DNA (SPAdes)... | ecosystem: Engineered > Bioreactor > EBPR >... | reverse complement strand
GTGGTGAGAAGCCCGCCGCATCATTCGGCCCCCGAATAGTCGAAGAAGCTCTTTTCCTTGGCCTGCTCTGCGGCCCAGTTCACACCCGTCTGCCCGGCGGCCAGCCCCGCAGCTGCGTTCAACCGCCACATCTGGCCGAGCATGTAGTTGGTCTCGGCCGCCATCCGGGTGTTGAGGTCGATGCTTTCCTTGAGCGTTTCCTGTTTGGCGATCTCATCGACAAGGCCGTCGATCCGCGCGAGGCTTTGGGCGGCTTCCTCGTAGGAAAGCTGCGCCACGCCCATGGCCGTGGCACTCGTCGCTGCGGTCGTCGCGATGAGCTTGTCCTGCGGGTTCTCCGATGACGACAGCCCGGCCAGGGTTTCCGAGGTCAGCCCGGCCCCTTCCAGCGTGTCGCGCATATATTCGGCGGCCATCTTGTCGCCCATGGTCACGTCGCCATCGAGCAAGCTGTCCAGAAGCCCATCGAAATCCCCGATGGTCAGCGCATCCTGGAAACCAGAGAGATCGGTGATCTTGGCCGCGCGTGAGCGCAGGTCCTCCACCGAATTGTAAAGGCTCGCGATCTCGTTCAGGCCCGAGATCGATCCGAGGATGCCTTCGAGGTTGGTCAGCTGCTCGAGGCCTGTCTCGACCTGTTTCTTCAGCTCTTCGATCTGCGCGATCTGGTTTTCTGCATCGCGGAGGGCTGCTTGCAGCTGCTCGATGTTCTTGGCGAGGTTGGTGCCGTCGATGACGGGCACGCCCTGTGCAAAGGCTGTTGACCCGAAAAGAGAGAAGCACAACGCCGCTGTTGCGGCCGTGAGGTTACGGTGCATCCGAATACTCCCAGAATGTCGTGTATTGCAGGGCTTGCGCGGCATCAGAGAGCCCGCGGGCCGCCTCGACCTTGACCGCCCCGGCGCGCAGCCGCAGCGTCAGGGCCATGAGGCGGGCGCGCTCGGCGAGCATGTAGGTGTTCTGGTCGACCGCTTCTTTCGGGGTCTGGGGCTTGGCCTCTTCCAGGAACCCCTTGATCCGGGCCATCGCCGCCTCGATCTGCCCCGACTGCTGGCCGGAATAGCCGATGAATGCCGAGGACATGTTTCCCCATTCGGCACTTGCACCCTCCACCCCTGCCAAAGTGCCGGTTACGTCCGCGCCAGTGATCACCGAGAGGTAGGCGTCGTAGTAGCCCGAGATCCTGCGGACGTAGTTCTGGGTTTCCTCGAAAGGGGGGATGCCGCCGTATTTCTGGACGTTGCCGGGTCCAGCGTTGTAGGCCGCGAGGGCGAAGTCGATCCGGCCGAAGCTGTTCAATTGGGTCGCGAGATAGCGCGCGCCACCATCGAGGTTCTGCAGCGGGTCGGTCGGATCGACACCGAGATCGGCGGCGGTGCCGGGCATCAACTGGCAAAAGCCCATGGCCCCGACCGGGCTGACCGCCGCGTTGGAAAACCCGCTTTCCTGCTTCACCAGCGACTGGAAAAGGATGCGCCAGGTCGTTGGCGTGAGCCCGACCTTCACGACGCCGGGGTGGGTCTCATAGCGCGCCGCCGTGGCGATGATCATCGCCTCGACCGTTTCGCCTTCCCCGAAGAGCCGCTGGCTTTCCGGGCTTGCCTCCTCAAGGGGGTAGACCTCGTCGGCAGGTGGAAAGGTACCCGCCCCCATCTCGAAGCCGCTGAGATCGGTCACGCCAGTCGTATCCGCGAGGAAACGCTCATAGGCAGCCAACTGATCGTCTTCGATCTCGTTGAGCTTGGAGCGGGTGGAGAGCTTCTCGCCCTGCTTCACGGCGTCCTCGGCCTGTTCGACAAGACGCGAGATGAAGTTCGAGAGCCGCGAACCGTCGATGATCGGCACACCTTGGGCCAGAAGGCCCATGGGCACCGCCGTGCCGAGGAGAAGTCCGAGAAGGAGGGGTGTTCGACGCATGCGGTGGCTCAGTCCGCGCAAGGCGCGTCGGGCGCGTTCATCGTCGAGACGATGACGGTCGAACCGTCGCTTTGCTCGCGCGCTGCGAAGTACTTGCCCTCGGCCCGGAACTGGCCATGGCATGGGGAGACGGCCCCCGTCTCGACGCCGGCGCAGGCGGAGTGGAGGGTGAGCCCGAGAAGGGAAGCGGGTATCAGGCGGTTGCGTCGGGTCACGTCATGTCCTTCCAGAAATCGGGGGTGTCGCGCCAGTCATAGGGGGCGCGGTCTTCGCCGGATCGACCGCCGCCGAGAACGGCGAGTGCAGGCCCCAAGGCCGCGAGGTCCATGTTCACGAAGACCGAGTCCCCGGCCGAACGCAGGAGGGCGAGGCGCAGGCCACCTGTCGGCGTGCAGAGGAACTCGGCCTCTTTCTCGTTCAGCCGCAGGATCCGGTAGTCCTCGGGGTTGGCGCGCGGGTTCGGATAGAGAAGTTGGGTCACCACGCTTTCCGCGATGATCTGGCCAACCTTGACCCGGGACAGATGGGTCGGAGTCTGGGTCAGCATCATCACCACGGCGTTCTTTTTCCGCATGGTGACCAGCCAGTCATGCAGGCGCTTCTCAAAGATCGGATCGTCGAGCATCTTCCAGGCCTCATCGATGACGATGAGGGTCGGACGGCGATCCTCGATCACCCGCTCGATGCGGCGGAAGAGATAGGCGAGCAGCGCCGAGCGCTCGGTTCCGAGATCCAGGATCTCCGACATGTCGATGCCGACCACATCCTCTGACAGGCTGATCTGGGATGTCGCCCCGGGCCCAAAGAGCCAGCCATGCCGACCCCCCTGCCCCCATTCCCGGACCCGGCCCACCAGATCGCCCTCGTCGTCTGTCGAGGCGACAAGGGTTGCGAGGCCGTCGAAAGTCCTCAGCCGCGGATCGGCCGAAACGATCTGACGGACGGCGGCGTTCAGGCTGACGGTTTGAGCGGTCTCGAAGGGGCGCGACCCTGCAAGGATGTCACCAAGCCAGTCGGTGAGCCAGGCCGCCCCGCGCTCGTCGACCTCGGTCTGAAACGGATTGAAGCCTGTCGCCTCGCCGATCCGGATCGCAGAATAGCTGCCACCCAAGGCGCGCACGGCCATCTCGAGGCCCCGGTCCTTGTCGATGACGAGGATGCGGGCATGCACCCGCCGCGCCTGCGCCATCAGAAAGGCCGTGCCAAGGGTCTTGCCCGATCCGGTGCGGCCCAAGACCAGCGTGTGGCCGGCGCTCGGCTCGGCACCGCGCTCGCCCTTATCGTGGAAATTGAAGCGGTAGAGGCTCGAGGTCACCGTCGGCAGCGCCGTGATCGTCTCGCCCCAGGGCGACTGTGCCTTGGAGCGACCTTCCGTCACCCGGTGCAGCGCTGCGAGGTGGGCGAAGTTCTGGGCTGACAGAAGTGCGGTGCGCGGGCGGTAGGCCCAGTTGCCCGGGGCCTGGGCGAACCAGGCCGCGCGGGCGGCGAAACTCTCACGAACGAGGGTCGCCCCGCAATCCTGTCCGGCGCGCCAGACTTCGGAGGCGGCTTCCTCCAGCTGTTCCGGGGTCTCGGCCGTGACCATGACCGTCAGGTGATGTTTGCCGAAGACTTGTCGGCCCGAGGCGACATTGTCGGCGGCCTCATACAGTTCCTGACGCAGGGTTTCAGCGGCATCCTCAGAGGCACGCATCTGGCGTGCCGTGCGCTTGATGCGCTCTTCGATTTCGTTGTTGCGCGCGGGGGTGAAGCTGTTGGTGATGACGATGTCGTAGGGCAGTTCCAGCGCGTCGAGCATCCGCGCCCAGGTGCGGGCCGGATAGGATTTCACGCCGAAAATCGTCCCGAAACGCATCCCTTCGCTGGTTTCGATTTCCACCCGTTTGCCAGCAAAGATCATCTGCGATGACGCGACAGCCTCGGCAAGAAATTGGCCGCGCATCGGAAGCACCTTGGCCATCGGCTGCCCAAGAAGGACGCCAAGGAGACCCAGCCATTCCCCGGAGGAAACGGTCAGCCGCCGGAAGCCCAGACCCTGGCAGGCCCCGGCCAAAAGACCCATCGCTTCATTCAGGCGCTCGATCCTCTGGCCGAGGTCGCCTGTGAAGGCTGCCTTGAAGAGTGCGCCGATCAAAGGGACACGTTTTAGTACTGTGGGGCGAAGGATGAGCGAGACCACCAGCACTCGCCGCTTCAGGGTGCGGGCGCGAAGATGTCCCTGCCATCGGGCATCGACCATTGCCGCGAATTCGGCCCCGATGCCCTCACCATCGAAGGGCTTCAGCTGGGGTGCGTCCGGCAGGGTCAGCTTGGAGACATGGAACCCGAAGCCTTCGCCCAACTGGCCGATCAGCCGCGCAAGCGAAGTGGTCGCGAGTGAGAGGTCCCCTTCTTCCGTCGTGAAACTGTCCTGCCCCTCGACCACGGCAGAGGCGATCAGGTCACCCTGCCGGGTCAGGATCAGATTGTCCGCAGGTGCGGACAGCCAGGGCAAGTGCCGGGCGAAGGTCTCGGCTGCGAGATCCTCAGGCCGCAAGACAGATCGAAGCGCCGGGGTGGCCGGGAAGAGGGATTTGAGGTCAGCTGACATGGCGATCTCCGCCAAAGGCCGACTTGCCCCGTGTGCGCGGCGTCCGGGAAAAGACCACCGCGACCGTCTCGAAGAGGTTCGGATTGCGATCCGCCACGAACCACAGGATCGGATAGCCGATGACGCCGATCAGCAGGAACCGCCAGTCGTTTGCGCCCACGAAGGGGATGACCGAGCCCAGCATCAGGCTCACGAAATAGCCGATGGGCAGGCCGAAGATCTTCGGCGGCCGGGTGAGGCCGAGAAACAGAGGCGCGTCATGCATGGGGAACATCCGGGGGCTCGGCCAAGCCGAGTGGGCGATGCCACCCGGCCTGTCGCCGATCGCGCCTCAGGGGGCTGCGAAGCCGTCGATGATGGTCGCAGCCGAGAAGACGAGGACCACGCCGAAGAAGATCGCAAGAAAGAGGGGCCAGTTCAGGCGACCAGTGAACATCATGTAGCCCGCAGCCACGACGGCGAGGATGGCGATCAGCCGCCCGATCGGGCCGGTCAGCGCATCGACCACTGTCTGGAGCATGTTCTCCAAGGGGTCGAGGTTCTGCGCGAGAGCGGGCTCCGCGAGGATCGCCGCGAAGGGCAGCGCCAGCAAAAGGGTGTGCAAAGCCAGGCGCGGAAAACGCGCGCCGAAAAAGGTCCTGAACATGTTAGGGAGTTACTCCGAACTGAGGGTTGCGTTGGTCAGCCGCAGAACCTTGGCCACATGGCCCTCGGTTTCGGCATAAGGGGGAATGCCGCCATGCTCACGGACCGCCTCTGGCCCGGCGTTGTAGGCGGCGAGTGCAAGATCAGCAGCGCCGAAGTCCTCAAGCTGGGCGAGGAGATAGCGGGCTGAGCCGTGCAGATTGTCTTCCGGATCATGGGGATCGACCCCGAGGAGATCGGCGGTTCCTGGCATCAGCTGACCCAAGCCGATGGCACCGACAGACGACCGCGCATCTGGATTGAAGGCAGATTCCACGGCGATGTTGGCCCGAAAGAGTGCGAGCCATTCCGTCCCGGAGAGCCCCGCCGCATTCAGCGCAGGATGGCGGAGGTAGTCGTCGCCGACGTCGAGTACGAGATCCTCGATTTCGGCTGTGCCACGCGGACCCCTGCCCTTCGGGGTTGTGCCATAGGACGCGAGCACAACGAGACCATCATCAGCTGCATCGGTCTTAGCATCATCTGTGAACTCGGCGTTGTTCGGATCGCCGCGTTTGGGAAGCTTTTTGCCAAGATCGAGAACGCTGGCCCGAACCCGCAGGTCCTCAGTCCCTGCCGCTAGGTCGATGACCTCGGCCACGGCACCGTGTGCGGCAATGAGCCAAAGCGCCAGCCCGCCGCAGAGGGTCAGATCAGGGAATGGGCTCCACCGCTGCGTCATGGGTCCAGGTCGCCTTCTCGCCCTTCTTCAAAGGAACGGGGACCGTGGTCAGACCCAACTCGACCGCGAAGGAGATGAGACCGGTGACGGTCTTGAACTCCCGGGGTTCGAGCCCACGCGAGATCACCAGAAGGGCTGTCTGGTCGCCAAGGCGCAATTGGATGCGCCAGGTGCCTTGCCAGACATTGAGAACCTTCTTTGCGTCCTCGACACAGAGGGCTTCGACGATGCCGCCTTCGGTCAGGGCCTCCTTCAGTCCGGCCTGCAAGATCACCGGGGTCAAGTTCCTCATGGGTTGGCACCTTCCGAAGCAACACGCTCACGGCAGAACATAGTGCATGTCGCGCTGATGAGAAACATGTCGTCGCGCAACGTGACGGCACCACTAGCGGTAGAATCCTATTGCGTCAATAGCGGTGTTTTGCAATTCATGCACATGTTTTGAAATCCCGGAACTCAGATGCCCCTCCTCACCTCCCGACGCACCTGCCTCGTTGTCGTCACCCTGCTCACGATGCCACTCGGCGGGGTCGCCATGAGCGCGACGGCGTTGGACTGCCTACCGCCGATCCCGCCCGCGCCGGTTACGGATGCCACCACGCGTGCCGAGTTTCGCGTGGAGATCGGGCAGGAGTTCACGGCCTATTTCGATGAGGCGCAGGCCTATCTGCGCTGTCTCGATACCGCGCGAGCCCGGGTCTCCGAAGAAATCAACCGGGCGATCAGCGACTACCAGGCGCTTGGCCCCGAACCTGACGGCTGATCGTCAATGTCATGTCCCCCTACGCCCTCCCCATCCCGGCTCTTTCACAAGGAAACCAGCAATGAACTCCCTACGAGCTGTGGCCGCCGTCGCAGCGACTGCTGTCTCAGTTTCTCTTTCGGCGCCCGCTATTGCCTACCCGGTCGACTGCGCGATCCTTCTCTGCCTCGCAGGCGGCTGGCCAGCCTCGGCGGAATGCGCCCACGCCCGCGCAGTCTTCATCGCCCGGATCACGCCCTGGCCGGTCGAGCCACCTTTGCAGATCTGGAACTGCCCGATGCGGGCGTCCCTGAACCGGGACAAAGCCCCCATGGAGCGACTGTTCGAGATCGCGCTGCGAGACGAGGTTGGAGCGCTCCCGCAGTCACCGGGCGGGAGCCATCCCGAGCTCTATCTGGCGCAAGACCGGGCAGACGTCGACATTTCCGATCCGGCTTATGACTTCGTGCGCTCGATCCATGTGTTCCAGATCGAATACCGACGACGCCGCAACAGGGACGGTGACTGCAACACCTGGTCGACAATCCGCGAGGGGACCTACGGCGAACAGGGTGACTTCGCCTGGGCGCGGTCCACGCCGGCCCAGGTTCCGTCCGCTTCAGCGTTCCGCCCTGGGACAAGCTGCTCCGACTACTGGTTCCGCGGCGTCTTCGTCGACTGGACCGACTACGAGGGCACCTACGGCTTCGAGGAGGTGCGCTACTGATTACCTGACCTTCCAGCCTCTCCGACACGATCGAAAGACTGAGACTGAACCGCGCCGGGTTTGCCGGAGGCTCCAACTCTTGAGTAGGATGGAGCATCATGAGCAAGACGACGAACAAGTTTTCCCCTGAGGTCCGCGAACGTGCCGTGCGACTGGTTCTCGACAACGAGGGTCAGCATGCGTCACGCTGGCAGGCGGTGATGTCGATGGCGGCGAAGATCGGCTGCACGCCACAGACCCTGAACTACTGGGTCAAGAAGGCCGAGGTCGACAGCGGTCGGCGCGCGGGCATCCCGAGTGATTTGGCCGAGAAGATGAAGGCGCTTGAGCGGGAGAACCGCGAGTTGCGCCAGGCCAACGAGATCCTCAGGAAGGCGAGCGCATATTTTGCGATGGCGGAGCTCAACCGCCGGTCGAAGTGATGGTGGGTTTCATCGACGCGCACCGGGATGCGCACGGGGTCGAGCCGATCTGCGCGGTTCTGCCGATCGCCCCGTCCACCTACTATGAACATCTGGCAAAGCGGGCCGATCCGTCCCGGCTGTCGGAACGGGCGCGCCGGGATGAGGCGCTGCGCCCCGAGATCCTGCGGGTATTCGAGGAGAACTGGCGCGTCTACGGCGTCCGGAAGATCTGGCGGCAGCTTCGCCGCGAGGGCTTCGACGTTGCCCGATGCACGGTGGCACGGCTGATGAAGGTCATGAGTATTCAAGGCATTGTCCGGGGCAAGCCGCACAGGACGACGATCCCCGACAAGAAGGCACCCTGTCCGCTGCATGGGACTGGTTCATCACAGCGACCGCGGCTCCCAATACCTGTCCATCCGCTACACCGAGCGCCTCGCAGAAGCAGGCATCGAACCTTCGGTTGGCAGCGTGGGCGACAGTTACGACAACGCGCTGGCCGAGACGATCAACGGCCTGTTCAAGGCCGAGGTCATCCACCGACGCGGACCTTGGCGCAGCTTCGAGGCCGTCGAATATGCGACCCTCGAATGGGTGGACTGGCTCAACAACCGCCGCCTGATCGAGCCGATCGGGAACATCCCGCCCGCAGAAGCCGAAGTCAACTTCTACGCCGCTCTGGAAACTGACGCCATGGCCGCGTAACTAACCGAAATCTGCCTCCGGCAAACCCGGCGCGGTTCACTATTCGGCCAGAACGATCCAGACAGTTTACGGCGCTGTCACCGTGGAGAGCCCTCGGCTATACCCCTGCCGCCGCTGCATGCCCGGTGTTGATTTCACAATCACTCCAGTGTCAGAGCTCTGCCCTGACCGTGCAACTGTAGAACTGATGACGCTCACGGCTAAGCTTGGCGCACTCATGCCTTACCGAGCAGCGACAGAAGTTCTGGCCGATTTTCTGCCTGGGCAGATGCCAACTCGGCACACGACCCTGCGACATCGCACTTTGACAGTTGGTAAGCGACTGGAGGAAAAGGAAGAACAGCGCATGTTCTTTGAAAAAGTCGACACGCAGGAACGTCGTCAATGCGAGCTGCCGCTGCCTGGTGACCCAGAACGGGAGTTTGTCCTTGGCATCGATACTGCTCATATCCCGCAAGTGCGCGGCCATGAAACGCGAAGTTTCGAAGCTGTCATCTGCCACGCAAGCAGGGGCGGGGTCGGATCCGACCGAGGAATCTTGTTCGCGTTTTCGGGCACTTCGCTAAAACGCATGCGTGCAGAAGGGCTGCTTGCCCTCAAACGTCTCGGATACGAAGGCAAGGGCGATGTTACCGTGATCTCCGACGGTGAGGACTGTCTGAAGCGCTTGAAATCCGCTCTCCCGCAGCCAGCCACGCACATCCTCGACTGGTTTCACATTGCCATGAAGCTGCGACCAATCGAGCAGACTGCCGGGTGGTTGGCGCGGCGGCTGCCGCCGAACGAGCGGGAAGAGCTTTTGGAAGACATAGCAGCGGTGAGGTGGCGTCTTTGGAATGGTCAAACAGACAGGGCAATTGACCTGATCGGTCGCCTGTTTCAAGACTTGAAGGCAGATGAACAGGGCAGCTCCGCGATCGCCCCGCTACGAGGCGGTCTGTTGAACCTGCGCATCTACATTGAGCAAAACCGCGGTTCCATCACCAACTATGGTGCGAGATATCGCGAAGGGAGGCGGATCGCCTCCACGGCCGCTGAAGCGAACGTCAACAATCTTGTCGCAAGGCGGATGGTCAAGAAGCAGCAAATGCGCTGGTCAGTACGCGGGGCAAACCTGCTCCTTCAAGTCCGCGTCGCCCTTGCCAATGGCGATCTTGCGGAACGTCTCGCCTACAGGCCGCCAGTTCAACCAAGTCAGACCATCATTTCACCATTCGTGCCGCTACCGCTCTTTCAGCGTGCCGCATGACCCCAGCTAGTTGAACGGTCCCGACGGCGACTGCATCGTGTCCGCAAGCCTCCGGATGGGCACCTATGATCGGGACTGGGATTTCCACTGGGACCGAGCGGCGCTTGGCCTGTCGCCGGACTGGTTTTTTGATACTCATTACACGAGTTGCTCAGAGGTGTGGTTTCGGGGGGTGGGGATGGAATGGCGGGATCAAAGAGAAGAAAGAGGGTCCGAAATCGTTAGGTACTAGTTGAAAGTGGATGATTCGCAGCACCAATTAGCAGAATTCTCAATGAGCTCGACTGGCAGAAATCACACTCGTTTTCCCTTTCCTTCCCTCTTCCGCTCGAGTCGAAGTCGTATCTCGGACACCTGCGTCAAAGGTGACGCCTTGAGAAGCATCCTCGTGTACGGGTGCTGTGGGCTGGCAAAGACGTCAGCACGGCAACCTTGTTCGACCGCCTCTCCATTTCTTAGAACCAGTACGTCGTCAGCGAAATAGCGGACCACCGACAGGTCATGGCTGATGAAGACGTAGGTCAGGTTGAACTCGTCCTGAAGGTCGGCCAGCAGGTTCAGGACCTGCGCCTGCACCGACAGGTCCAGAGCCGAAACCGGTTCGTCCAGCACCAGAAGCGCGGGGTTCAGCATCAGCGCCCGGGCGATGGCGATACGCTGGCGCTGCCCGCCCGAGAACATGTGCGGGTAGCGGTTGAAATGTTCGGGCATCAGGCCGACCTTGGCCAGCATGGCCTCGGCCCGGTCGCGCCGTTCGGGTGCGGACAGGGCGGTGTTGATCTGCAGCGGCTCCATCAGCACATCGCCGACCTTCTGCCGGGGGTTCAGACTGCCGTAGGGGTTCTGGAACACCATCTGCACCTTCGACCGCATCGCCGGGGTCAGGCGCTGGCGGCCGATGTCGACCTGTTCGCCTTCGATCTTCAGCATGCCGCCGGACGGCGCGTCGATCAGCGCGATGATCCGGGCCAGCGTCGACTTGCCCGAGCCGCTTTCGCCGACGATGGCCAGGGTCTTGCCGCGTTTGACGGCGAAATCCACGCCCTTGACGGCCCGCATCGTCCCGGACCGCGCGAACAGTCTGCCGCCGACCTGGTAGTCCTGGGTCAGGGCCCTGCCTTCGACAACGACCGTCATGCCAGACCCTCCGCCGCCATGAAATCGGCCACGGTCGGCAGCCGATCGCCCCTGGCATTCTCGGGGAGTGCCGACAGCAGCGCCCTCGTATAGGGGTTCTGCGGGTTCTCAAACAGGCTCAGCACGTCGGCCTCTTCCATCTTGCGGCCCTTGTACTGCACCAACACGCGGTCGGCGGTTTCGGCCACCACACCCATGTCATGCGTGATCAGGATCAGCGCCATGCCATGTCGTTCCTGCAAGTCCAGAAGCAAATCGAGGATCTGCTTCTGGATCGTCACGTCCAGCGCCGTGGTGGGTTCGTCCGCAATCAGCAGGCGCGGGTTCGAGGCGATGGCCATCGCGATCATCACCCGCTGGCACTGCCCGCCCGACATCTGGTGCGGGTAGGCCTTCAGCTTCACCTCCGGCTCGGGAATGCCCACGGCCTGGAACAGCTCGACAGCCCGCGCCCGCGCGGCGCGACGGTCCATGCCAAGGTTGAAGCGCAGGACTTCCTCGATCTGGTAGCCGACGGCGAAGGACGGGTTGAGCGAGGCGATCGGTTCCTGGAAGATCATCGTGATCTGCCGCCCGATCAGCTTGCGGCGCTCGGCCAGGCTCATGTTCAGAAGGTCGCGGCCGTCATAGGTCATCTCGTCGGCGGTTACACTGGCGGTGTCGGCCAGCAGCCCCATGACCGCCAGCATGGCCACCGACTTGCCCGAGCCGCTTTCGCCGACGATGGCCAGCACTTCATGGCCGTCGACCGAGACATCGACGCCATCCACCGCCGTGAACGACCCCGTCGAGGTTGCAAAGCGCACCGTCAGGTTCCTGATGTTCAACAGTGCCATGTCAGCTCCGCTTCAGCTTGGGATCAAGGGCGTCGCGCAGCCCGTCGCCCATGAGGTTGATCGCCAGCACCGAGACGAGAATGGCCAGACCGGGCAGCGTGACGACCCACCAGGCGCGCAGGATGAATTCGCGCGCCTCGGCCAGCATCGTGCCCCATTCGGAAGCCGGGGGTTGCGCGCCCATGCCCAGAAAGCCAAGCGCGGCGGAATCCAGCACCGCCGACGAGAACGACAGGGTCGCCTGCACGATCAGCGGGGCAAGGCAGTTCGGCAGGATGGTCTTGAACATCAGCCGCAGGGTGCCGGCACCGGCGACGCGGGCGGCGACGACATATTCGCGTTCCTTTTCGGCCATCACCGCGGCGCGCGTCAGCCGGGCAAAGTGCGGCTGGTAGACGATCGCGATGGCGATCATCGCATTTGTCAGCCCCGGCCCCAGCACCGCTACCAGCACCAGCGCCAGCAGCAGAGAGGGAAAGGCAAGGACCACGTCCATCACCCGCATGATCACCGTATCGACCCAGCCGCCGAAGAACCCGGCCAAGAGCCCGATGACGATGCCGCCGAGAAGCGCGATCGCCACGACGACGATCCCGATGAACAGCGAATATTGCGCGCCGTAGATCAGGCGGGACAGCATGTCGCGGCCCACGGCGTCGGTGCCCAGCAGGAACCCGGTGCGGCCGCCCTCTTGCCAGATCGGCGGCACGAGCAATGCATCGCGGTACTGCTGCGTCGGATCATGCGGCGCCAGCACCTGGGCGAACACCGCCAGCAGCACCAGCGCGACAAAGACCCAAAGCCCGACGACGGCGCCGCGGTTCTGGCGGAAATAGTACCAGAAATCCGCAAGCATCCGCCGCCGGATCGCGGCATCGCTGAGTTTGACGGTGGTGTCGCTCATTTGTGGCGGATCCTCGGGTTGATCAGGCCATAGGTCAGGTCGACCAGAAGATTGACCAGCATCACCAGGCCGGCAATCAGCAGAAGCCCGCTTTGCACGACCGGGTAATCGCGGCGCGAAATGGAATCGATCATCCATTTGCCGATGCCCGGCCAGGAGAAGATGGTTTCGGTCAGGATCGCGCCCGCCATCAGCACGCCGATCTGCAGGCCGATGGTGGTGATCACCGGGATCATCGCATTGCGCAGCGCGTGAACGCCCACGACGCGCCAGGGCGGCATCCCCTTGGCCCGGGCGGTGCGGACATAATCCTCGCCCATCACCTCCAGCATGGCGGACCGCGTCTGCCGCGCGATCACCGCCAGCGGAATGGTCGCCAGGACGATCGAGGGCAGGACAAGGTGCGACAGCGCCGACAGGAACGCCCCTTTCTGACCGGAGATCAGACTGTCGACCAGCATGAAGCCGGTGACCGAGGGGAAGTAATACAGAAGCGAGATGCGGCCGGACACCGGCGTCCATTGCAGGATGCCCGAGAAGAGGATGATCAGCAGCAGCCCCCACCAGAAGATCGGCATCGAAAACCCGACCAGCGCCGCCGTCATCGACACCTGGTCGAACCATGACCCACGCCGGATGGCCGCAAGGATGCCGACCGGCACACCGATCAGCGTGGCGATCAGGATGGCGCATAGCCCAAGCTCGACCGTCGCCGGGAACAGCGTCAGGAACTCGGACAGGACCGGCTTCTTGGTGACCAGCGAATTGCCGAGATCGCCCTGAAAAAGCCGGCCCAGAAACTGGAGATACTGCATCCACATCGGCTGGTCGAAGCCGAGCTGTGCCGCAACTTCGGCGTGCCGCTCGGGCGTCATTCCACGTTCTCCCGCCATCAGCAGCACCGGATCGCCCGGCAGGACGCGGACGAAGCCGAAGGCCACGAGCGTGATTCCGAGGAAGGTCGGAATCAGGTAAAGAAGTTTGCCGATGAGGAAGCGGATCATGCCTGTACCTGCGAAAAGGGCGCGCAGAGGGGATCCCTGCGCGCCCGGTTGGCGTTTGATTACTCGGCGATATCGACGCTGTCGAAGGTGAAATCGCCCAGCGGGCTCATCACGAAGCCCGAGACCTTGGCCGACATCGGCACATATTGGGTCGAGTGGTCCAGCGTGGCCCAGGGTGCCTGATCCTTGAAGATCACCTGCGCCTGTTCGTAAAGCTTGGTCCGCTCGGCCAGGTCCGAGGTCTGCTTGGCCTTGGCCAGGATGTCCGAGAACTCCTGGTTGCACCAGAAGGCGCGGTTCGAGCCGCCTTCCGCCGCGGCAGCGCAGCTGAGCAGGACGCCCATGAAGTTGTCCGGGTCGCCATTGTCGCCGGTCCAGCCCAGGATGACCGCGCCATCACGGCCCGGTTCCATCGACTTCTTCAGGTATTCGCCCCATTCGAAGCTGACGATCTCGACCGTGACGCCGATCTTGGCGAAATCTTCCTGGATCAGCTCGGCGGTGCGGCGGGCGTTCGGCATGTAGGGCCGCTGCACCGGCATTGCCCAGACCTTCATCGACAGATCCGTGACACCGGCTTCGGCCAGAAGGGCCTTGGCGGCTTCGGGATCATAGGGGTCGTCCTGGATCGCATCGTTGTAGGACCACATGGTCGGCGGGATCGGGTTCTTGGCCGCCTGACCCGCGCCCTGGAACACCGCGTCGATGATCGCCTGCTTGTTGATCGCCATGTTCAGGGCCTTGCGGACCCTGGGATCGTCGAACGGCTTCATCGTGGTGTTGTAGGCAAGATAGGCCACGTTCAGGCCGGCCTGTTCGTCAAGCTTCAGGCTGGTGTCGGCCTTGATCGCTTCAAGATCGGCGGGGGCCGGATAGGGCATCAGGTGGCATTCGCCGGCCTTCAGCTTTTGCAGGCGAACCGCGGCGTCGGGGGTGATCGCGAAGACCAGATCGTCGATCATCGGTGCCGTTCCCCAGTAATCGGGGTTCTTGGCATAGCGGATGACCGCGTCCTTTTCATAGGCCACGAACTTGAACGGCCCGGTGCCGATCGGCTTGTTGTTGAAGTCTTCCCTGGTGCCGGACTTTTCAAGCGTATCGGCGTATTCCTTCGACACGATCGAGGCGAAGGGCATGGCGATGTTCGCCAGGAACGGCGCCTCGGGGCGGTTCAGCACGAACTTGACCGTGTTGTCGTCGACCTTGACGATTTCCTTGATCAGGCTCGGCATCTCCATCGAGGTGTAGTATTCATAGGTGATGCCGGCGATGTATTCGTGCCAGGGGTTCTGGTCGTTGCCCTGTCGGTCGAAGCTGAAGATCACGTCGTCCGCGGTGAATTCGCGCGTGGGCGTGAAGACATCGTTCGACTGCCACTTGACGCCCTTGCGCAGGTGGAAGGTGTATTCCAGCCCGTCGGCCGAAACCTCCCAGCTTTCCGCCAGGCCGGGAACGACCTCGGTCGTGCCCTTCTTGAACTGGACAAGCCGGTTGTAGATCGGATGGGCCGAGGCGTCGAAGGTGCCACCGGCGGTATAGGGCGCGGGGTCGAACCCTTCGGGCGAGGCTTCGGAGCAATAGACGAAGGTCTTGGCCTCGGCGCCCAAAGGCAGCGCAAAGGCAAGAAGTGCCGTCAGAAGAAGTGTCTTTTTCACGTTTTCCTCCAGTTGGATCGGTTTGGTCGGGAAGGTTTGCCTGCAGGGGGTTCTTCGGGCTGGCCCCTCGTTCACTTGTGTGCCTCAGAAGGGTGCGTCGATCTCGGCCGCCGGGGTGCAGAAGGAACGGCCGCCGTTTTCGGTCATGTAGACGATATCTTCAAGTCGTACGCCACCTTCGCCATAGACGCAAAGCATGGGTTCGATCGAGAAGCACATGCCGGGAACCAGCACGGTGTCATCGCCGCCGACGATCCAGGGGCGTTCGTGCAGTTCAAGCCCGATGCCGTGGCCGGTGCGATGGGGCAGACCGGGAACCGCATAGCCCGGCCCGAAACCCGCCTTTTCCAGCGAGGATCGCGCCGCCTGGTCGACCGACCGGCAGGTCGCCCCGGGTTTCACGGCGGCCATCGCCGCCGCATGGGCCGCCTTTTCGGCGTTCCACAGAAAGCGCTGGCGGTTGGTCGGCTGGCCGAAGGCATAGCAGCGCGTGATGTCGGAATGATAGCCGTGCAAGCGTGCGCCAAGGTCGATCAGCACCAGATCGCCCTGCGACAGCCGCTGTTCATAGGGCACGCCGTGCGGATAGGCCGTCGCCTCGCCGAACTGGGCTGCGGCAAAGACGTGGTCCAGCCCTGCGGCGCGGTGCGCGGCGGCGATGAAATCGCAGACCTCCCGCGCCGAAATGCCGTCCCGAAGACCGGCATGCACGGCCTTGTGAACCTGGTAGCTGACATCCATGGCGCGCTGCATGAGCGCGATCTCGGCCGGAGACTTGATCGCACGCTGGCCCAGAACCAGATCCTCGGCGCTTTGCACGGTCACCCCGGCCAGCCTCTGGAACCGGTCGGCAAAGCGGAAGGGGGCCGCGGGGTCAACCGCCACCCGCCCGGACAGGAGGCGGCCGATGCCGTCGAACGGATCCTCGTCTTCCTCCCAGACCAGGAACTCGCCCGGCAGGCGCACCAGCGTTTCAAGCTTGGGCCGCTCGAACTGCGGGGTGACATAGATCAGGCCGCCGTCGGCCTTGACCAGCGCGCCGTGAATGCGCTCGGACAGGCCAAGGCTGATGCCGCAGTAATAGGTCAGCGAAGCCGAAGCGTCGAGCCACACCGCCGAGATCCCTTGCGACTGCATCGCCTTGCGCAGGGCGGCCAGACGCGCGTGGTGTTCGTCGTCGCTGATGCCGGCGCAGGATGCCGGAGTGAAATCCAGCAGCGCCTTGTCCAGTTGGGTCATGTCAAACCTCGGTCAGTTCTTGGCATGTGGGGTTCGGGCCGCGCGGTGCGGGTTGTGCCGCACGGACATGGCCGGGCAGGATGGCCGCGTTGCGTTCGACCCAGGCAAGGGCGGCGGGCGACAGCAGCGGGCCAAGCTTGGTGCGGATCGTCTGGTTGTAGTCGGCCAGCCAGCCGATCTGGTCCGGCGACAGGTCATCCAGGTCCAGCATGGCAAGCTGGATCGGCACAAGTGTCAGGTTCGCGAATTCAAGGAAGCCATCGGGGCATTCGACAACCTCGACCTGGTTCTCGATCCGGATTCCGTATTCGCCCGCAACATAATTGCCCGGCTCGACGGTCAGGATCATGCCGGCGGCGATGTTCACGTCGTTGACTTCCTTGCCGATGCGCTGCGGCCGTTCATGAACCGAAAGGCTGTGGCCCACGCCATGCCCGGTGCCGTGGTCGTAATCCA
>Ga0209369_1001048_pt1 | contig 17051 bp, 19 predicted proteins | sample EBPBio142010_DNA_FD_185865 | JGI IMG/M metagenome (GOLD analysis project Ga0209369, IMG submission 185865) | Wastewater treatment Type I Accumulibacter community from EBPR Bioreactor in Madison, WI, USA - Reactor 1_10/4/2010_ DNA (SPAdes)... | ecosystem: Engineered > Bioreactor > EBPR >... | reverse complement strand
GGGCAACAGCGCGCTGTCCCAGACATGGGCGATGTCGCCGCCCAGGGTGAAGGTCAGGCCCGGCACATGATCGCCGGAAACCGCGCGGTAGCGCTGACCGGTCGTCGCCTCGCGCAGCATCAGCGCATTCTGGCCAAAGCGGCCCAGCGTCAGGTCCGCACCCAGCCGCGCCCAGGTCTCGACCCCGGCCTGCGCCGCCACGAAGGGGCGCAGGGTGACCGCATCGGCCAAAGGCAGGCTGCGCCCGGCCTCGAACACAAGCGTCGGGTAAACCGCATCGCCGATCTGGTCCGCCAGCACCTGCGGCTGCGCCACACCCAGAAGATCGTGCAGCCGGTCCTGCAAGCGGCCAAGCCCGGTCTGCGGCCCGGTGACGGCAAGGTCCAGGCCCAGGCTGGTCTCGAACCCCCCGCTTTCGAAATGGGTATGCATCCCAAGCGTCAGCACCCCGGCATAGCGGCGGTCGCCGGGCGGCGGGTTCGACAGGGTCGAGGGCGAGATGATCTCGGCCCGCGCCCGGAATTCCAGGATCTCGCCGAAAGTGGCGGGCAGGCTGCCCGACCAGGACGGCCCGCGCAACCGGCTGACCGTATAAGCTCCGGTGCGCCAGCGGTCATGGCCGTCGCCCATGCCGTCATTGGTGAACATGCGGCCCCAGCCCAGCGTCACCCGCTCTTGCGCCTGCGCCGCACCCGCGGTCAGCGCCACAGCCAGCGCCAGCCCGCGCGCGATCCAACCCGTTGTCATCTGTCATGCCCCACCGATTCCGAGCGGGCATTTCACCCCGTCGCCCTGTTCCTGTCAGGAGAAAAAGTGGCGGTTTTGCGGAATGCGCGCGGCCCGGGCCGACAAGCAGCAGGCCGGGCGCGGCTCAGGCGCGGCCGGCTGTATGCGACAGGGTGATCGGATCGATCCCCAGCGCCTTGAGCGCAAGACCCCATTTCTCTGCATCGGGCGCCGAGAACACGATCTCGGGCAGCGCATCGGCGATCAGCCAGTCGTTGCGCAGGATCTCTCCTTCCAGCTGGCCCGGCCCCCAGCCGGAATAGCCCAGCGCCAGAAGCGCCCGTTCCGGCCCTGCACCGCGCGCCAGCGCCTCAAGCACATCCAGTGTCGCGGTCAGGCGAAACCCGCCCGGCACCCGCATCGTCGCGGCCTCGCCATCCCAATCGGCCGAATGCAGCACGAAACCCCGGCCGCGTTCGACCGGCCCGCCGTAATGGACGCGGATTTCCCGGCCTTCCGGCGCGCGGGCGATCTTAAGATGATCAAGCAGATTGGCGAAGCTCAGATCGGGCGCGGGCTTGTTGACGATCAGCCCCATGGCGCTGTCGCCGTCATGGGCGCACATCAGGATCACGCTATGCGCAAAGCGCGTATCGCCCATGCCGGGCATGGCGATCAGGATCTTGCCAGCAAGGTCCATCGACTCAAGGCCCCCCTTTCACTTGTCCTGAACATGGGCCGCCTCTGCGGCAGTCACAAGCCCGGCCTGCGGCGCAGGCGACACATCACGCGCCGTCTCGCCCTTAAGTGATTTCCCTCTGGCGGGGCTCTGCCTATCTTGGCGGCATGTTCATGCGCCCTGCCCTGACCCGCCTCTGCACCCTGTCCGCCATCGCCCTGGCCTTTGCCACCGGCGGCGCGCGCGCCACGACGCAGGACGACGTGCTTCAGGCCAGCGTCCTGACCGGCTGGCAGACCGGGGCGGGGCAGCAGATGGTGGCGCTGCGGCTGGATCTGGCGCCAGGCTGGAAGACCTATTGGCGCAGCCCCGGCGATGCGGGCATCCCGCCGGAATTCGACTGGTCGCAATCGCGCAACCTGGCCTCGGTGACCTTCCACTGGCCAGCCCCGTCCGTGTTCGAGACGGCGGGTTTCACCACGATCGGCTATCATGATCTTCTGGTGCTGCCGGTCGAGATTCGCGCCAAGGACCCGTCAAAGCCTGTCGATCTGGCGGTGACGATGGAGATGGGCATCTGCCGCGACATCTGCTTGCCCGCCTCGGTCGCGCTGTCGGCGCGGATCGAAGGGCCGGGTGCGCCCGATCCCGCGATCAAGACGGCGCTGGCGGCCCAGCCGGTCGCGGCAAAGACGGCGGGGCTCTCGGGCATTTCCTGCGCGGTCGAGCCGATCAAGGACGGGCTGCGCCTGACCGCCACTCTGGCCCTGCCCGCGCAGGGCAAGGAAGAAACCGTCGCCATCGAAACCGCCGACCGCCGGGTTTGGGTGTCCGAGGCCGGGGCAAGCCGCAAGGGCGGCACGCTGGTCGCCGTTGCCGATCTGGTCCCGCCCGAAGCCGCGCCCTTTGCGCTGGATCGCTCGGGCGTCAAGGTGACGGTGATTTCCGAACGCGGCGCGGTCGAAGTCACCGGCTGCCCGGCCCCCTGATCCAAAGGCGCCCTACTTGCGGCGCTTGTGTTCCTCAAGCCGCGGCATGATTTCCACGAAATTGCAGGGCCGGTGGCGATAGTCGAGCTGCCAGAGCAGGATCTCGTCCCAGGCGTCGCGGCAGGCGCCGGGGCTGCCGGGCAGCGCGAAGAGATAGGTGCCGCCCGCCACGCCGCCGCAGGCGCGCGATTGTACGGCAGAGGTGCCGATCTTCTGCATCGAGACCATGGTGAAGACTGTGCCGAACGCCTCGATCTCTTTCTCATAGACATCGCGATGCGCCTCGACCGTGACGTCGCGCCCGGTCAGGCCGGTGCCGCCGGTCGTGAGGATCACATCCACCGCCGGATCGGCGATCCAGGCGCGCAGCTGACTGGCGATACGGTCGCGGTCATCGGTCACGATGGCCCGGGCGGCAAGGTGATGCCCCGCCGTAACCAGCCGGTCGACCAGCGTGTCGCCCGAGCGGTCTTCGGCCAGGCTGCGGGTATCCGACACGGTCAGGACGGCGATATTGACCGGGATGAACTCTTTCGTCTCGTCGATGCGTCCCATCGCTATCCCCTTTGCATCATGGCCAGCCGCAGGGCGAGCGCGGCGAAGATCGCCGCCGTGGCCCGCGACAGCCAGCGCGCCAGCACCTGCGACCGCGCCAGCCGCCCGCCGATCGTGCCGGCAAAGCCGCCGACCAGCCCGTTGACCAGAAGCCCGCCCAGACAGAAGACCGCGCCCAGAGCCAGGAATTGCGGCAGGACGGGCCGGGCGGGATCAACGAATTGCGGCAGGAAGGCCAGGATAAACAGAATGACCTTGGGGTTCAGGAGATTGACCAGCAGGGCCTCGCGGAAGACCCGCCCCATCGGCATGGCGCTGACCTGCGCCGCCTGCGGCCCGGCGGCGCGCAGGGATTTCACCGCCAGCCACAGAAGATAGGCGACCCCCGCCCAGCGGATCGCCTCGAAGGCGAAGGGATGCGCCGCGACCAGCGCACCAAGGCCAAAGCCCGCCAGCAGCACCTGCACCATGCCTCCGGCAGCGATCCCCAGATTGGCCGCTATCCCGGCGCGCGGCCCGCCCTTCAGCCCCTGCCCCAGGCAGAACATCATGTCGGCCCCGGGCGTCAGGTTCAGCGCCAGGGCGGCGGGGGCGAAGGCAAGAAGCGTCAGCGCATCGACCGGCAGCAGGCTCATCCCCGCAGCCTTTTTTGCAGGGCCAGAAGATCGGCCCAGGCTTCGCGCTTGGCGATCGGGTTGCGCAGAAGATAGGCGGGATGGGTCATCGGCAGCATCGGCCGGCCCAGCGCCGTGGTCCAGGTGCCGCGCGCCCGCAGGATGCCGCGCTGGCCGGTCAGCGCGACCAGGGGCGTGTTGCCCATCACGACGATGACCTGTGGATCGACCAGTTCGATATGGCGTTCGACAAAGGGCCGCATCATGGCGATTTCCACCGCGTCCGGGTCGCGGTTGCCGGGCGGGCGCCAGGCCATGACATTGGTGATGTAGAGCGCGCCCTCGGCATCGGGGCTGCCGCGCGACAGGCCGATGGCGGCGAACATGCGGTCCAGCAACTGCCCGGCCTCGCCCACGAAGGGACGGCCCGCGATATCCTCGTCCCGGCCCGGCGCCTCGCCCAGGACCAGCACCCGCGCCGCCGGATTGCCATCGGCGAAAACCGTGTTGCGCGCGCCCTTTTTCAGCTCGCACAGATCGAAGCGCAGCAGCGCCTCGCGCAGATCGTCCAGCGTCCGGGCCGCCGCCGCCATCTCGCGCGCCACAGCCACGGCATCGACCTCGACCGGGGCCACAGGCTGCGGGGCGGCTGCGGCGGCGCGCAGGGGCGGGGCCGCGCGCACCGGGGCGGCATCGGGCAGGCCATAGCGGTTGACCGGGGCCTCGGCCAGAACCTCGTCCACGCCGCAATCCACCTGCCAGGCCAGCGCCGCCAGCGCGGCGTGCCAATCCTGCGTGACGCTGTCGGTGAAGTCTTCGGCGATTCCCATGGCCCGCAGAGTAGGAGGGCGGCGGCGGGGCAGCAAGGCGCGGCATCACCTGTGGGCGCTTGCCCCCTGCCCTGCCCTTTGCCATAAGCGGGCAAATCCGAAGGGAACCGCCCATGGCCTTCCGCGCCCGCCACCTTCTGGGGATCGAACAGCTTACCCCGCTTGAGATCACCACCATCCTTGATCTGGCCGACCGCTATGTCGATCTGAACCGCCGCACGGTGAAACAGTCCGACGTGCTGGCGGGGATGACGCAGATCAACCTGTTCTTCGAAAACTCCACCCGCACCCAATCCAGCTTCGAGCTGGCGGGAAAGCGGCTGGGGGCCGATGTGATGAACATGTCCGTGGCCAATTCCAGCGTGAAGAAGGGCGAGACGCTGATCGACACGGCGATGACGCTGAACGCGATGCATCCCGACCTGCTGGTGGTGCGGCACGCGGCGTCCGGGGCGGTGAACCTTCTGGCGCAGAAAGTGGATTGCGCGGTGCTGAACGCGGGCGACGGGCGGCATGAACACCCGACCCAGGCGCTCTTGGACGCGCTGACCATCCGCCGCGCCAAGGGCCGCATCCAGCGCCTGACCGTCGCGATCTGCGGCGACATCGCCCACAGCCGGGTGGCGCGGTCGAACCTGATCCTTCTGGGCAAGATGGAAAACCGGCTGCGCCTGATCGGGCCGCCGACCCTGATGCCGCCCGGCGTGGCCGATCTGGGCTGCGAGGTCTATGACGACATGCGTCAGGGTCTGGAAGGCGCGGATGTGGTGATGATGCTGCGGCTTCAGAAGGAACGGATGGACGGCGGCTTCATCCCTTCGGAACGCGAATATTACCACCGCTACGGGCTGGATGCCGAAAAGCTGTTGCACGCGAAGCCCGATGCCATCGTCATGCATCCCGGCCCGATGAACCGGGGGGTCGAGATCGACGGCGATCTGGCCGATGACATCAACCGCTCGGTCATCCAGGACCAGGTCGAGATGGGCGTCGCCGTCCGCATGGCCTGCATGGACCTTCTGGCCCGCAACCTGCGCGCCGAACGCGGCCGCAAGCTGGTGGGGACGATGGTATGACCGGCCCGGGCCGCAGCGGACCCGATCCCGACCGCAAGCCTTCCAAATCCGAGGCGCGGATGGGCGGGATGGTTGCGACGGCCGTGCTGGTGTTTCTGGCCGTGCTGACCGTGCTTTTCGTCTGGATGGGATAGCGATGGCGCGGATCGACCCCGAAAGGATGCATCCCCGACCGGCCCCGCTGGAGCCGGGCGAGGTGTTGCTGGCCGAATGGCGGGCCGATCCCGGCGTCTATTGGAAGAACCACCTGATCCTGTCGGTGGTCCTCGGTTTCGCCGCCGGACTGGTGCTGGTGGCGATGGGCAACCCGCATCCCTGGACAGGACCGGTCGCCGCCTTGCTGGCGGTCTTTGCCCGCGCCTTCTATCTGCGCTCCGAGGCGCTGGGCGACACGTGGCGGCTCACGCCGCGCCGCTTGCTTGGCCCCGGCGGGCGCATCGTGCCGCTGTCTTCCATCGAGACGGTCCGCCCCTTCCTCAGCGATGTGCTGGTCATCACCCGTGCGGGCGACAAGCATCTGATGAAATATCTGGCCGATGCCCCGGCGGTGATCGCCCGCATCAGGGAGACGCGGCGATGACCGAACTGGCCGAACCCGTGCCGCCGCCGCCCCCCCCCGCGCCGGTGCCTGCGGGCTGGGAGGGCATCCTGGCACCTGGCGAGCGCATCCTCTGGCAAGGCCGCGCAGAACCGGGGATCGACTGGCCTGCCCTGATCGACAAGCAGACGCCTTTTGGCCTCGTCTTCGCGGGTTTCGCGTGTTTCTGGATGTGGCAGGCGCTGCGCATGGGCGCGCCGGGGCCGTTTCCGCTGTTCGGCCTGCCCTTCCTGCTGGTCGGGCTGCATATGGCCTTCGGGCGGGTGTTCTGGGATGCGGTCACCCGCCGGTCCACCCATTACACGCTGACCGACCGCACCGCCTTCATCGCCACCGCCCCGTTCGGCAAGCGCAAGCTGGAACGCTGGACGCTGCGGCCGGGCATGGCGCTTACCCTGGATGATGGCGATCCCGGCGCAGTCTGGTTCGACCAGGTCACCACGCCCTATAACAGCAGCATCGGCCCCGGCCGCAGCCGCCGCTATTACGGCCCGCGCAATGCCAGCCGCCGCATCGGCTTTGACCGCATCGCCGACGCAAGGCAGGTCTATGGCCTGATGCGGCAGGCGATCGCCGGCCTTGCTGACCGCCCGCAGACTGATCCGCAGAACGGAACCCCATGATCCTGCATTTCACCAATGCCCGCCTGATCAACCCTGAGGCCGGAACCGATGCCCTTGGCAGCCTGACGGTCAAGGACGGCACCATCCTTGCGCTTGACGCCGCCAAGCCGCCCAAGGGGGCCACGACCATCGACTGCGGTGGCAAATGCCTGGCCCCGGGCATCGTCGACTGGGGTGTAAAGATCGGCGAGCCGGGCGAGCGGCACCGCGAGAGCTTCCGGTCCGCCGGGCTTGCGGCGGCAGCGGGCGGCGTCACCACGATCATCGCACGGTCCGATACCACCCCCGCGATCGACACGCCCGAAGTGCTGGAATTCGTCACCCGCCGCGCGGCCGAGGCCAGCCCGGTGCGCATCCGCCACATGGCCGCGCTGACCAAGGGCCGCGCGGGTCAGGAGATGACCGAGATCGGCTTTCTGCTGGATGCGGGCGCGCTGGCCTTTGGCGACGGCTTTGCCGTGACCACCCAGACCAAGGCGCTGGGCCGGGCCTTGACCTATGCCCGCAGCCTGGGCGCGCTGGTCATGGGGCATCCGCAGGAGCCGGGCCTGTCGGCGGGCGGGGCCGCCACCTCGGGCAAGTTCGCCTCGCTGCGCGGCCTGCCGCATGTGTCACCCATGGCCGAGCGCATGGGGCTGGAGCGCGACCTCGCGCTGGCCGAGATGACGGGCGTGCGCTACCACGCCGATCAGGTGACGACCGCCCAGTCGCTGCCCGCACTGCGCCGCGCCAAGGCCGCCGGTCTGGATGTCACCGCGGGGACCTCGATCCATCACCTGACCCTGAACGAATTCGATGTCGGCGAGTATCGCACCTTCTTCAAGCTGACCCCGCCCCTGCGGTCGGAAGACGACCGGCAGGCGGTGATCGCGGCCCTGGCCGAGGGGCTGATCGACGTGGTGGCCAGTTTCCACACCCCGGCCGACGAGGAATCGAAGCGCCTGCCCTTCGAGGATGCCGCGCCGGGCGCGGTCGGGCTGGAAACCTTCCTGCCCGCCGCAATGCGGCTGTATCACGGCGGCCATCTGACCCTGCCCGAGTTGTTCCGCGCCATGGCGCTGAACCCGGCCAAGAGGCTGGGCCTGCCGCAAGGCCGCCTCTCGCCCGGTGCGCCTGCCGATCTGGTGCTGTTCGACCCGGACGCACCCTTCCAGATGGACCGCTTCAAGCTGCGCTCGAAGTCCAAGAACACGCCGTTTGACGGCGCGCGGATGGAGGGTAAGGTTCTGGCGACATGGGTGGGCGGAACGGAAGTGTTCCGCGCAGGGGAATAGACGATGCCGGAACTGCTGACCGACAGCTCGACGCTGATCCTGACCGCGATCCTGTCTTACCTGCTGGGCTCGGTGCCCTTTGGTGTGGTGATCACGCGGGTCATGGGCCTGGGCGATCTGCGCAGCATCGGGTCGGGCAATATCGGCGCGACCAATGTCCTGCGCACCGGCAACAAGGGCGCGGCGCTGGGAACGCTGCTTCTGGATGGCGCCAAGGGCGCGGTGGCGGTGCTGCTGGCCCGCGCGCTGGTCGGGCATGAGGATGCGGCGCAACTGGCGGGGCTAGCCGCCTTCATCGGCCATCTGTTCCCGGTCTGGCTGGGCTTCAAGGGCGGCAAGGGCGTGGCCACCTTCCTTGGCACGATGATCGCGCTGGCCTGGCCCGTGGGTCTGGCCTGCTGCGCCATGTGGCTGGTCGGGCTGGCGCTGACCCGGATCTCCTCGGTCGCGGCGCTTTTGTCGGCGGGAACCTCGGTCATCTGGCTGGTGGTCTTCGATGAGGGGCGGATGTTGCTGCTGACCGGGATCCTGACGATCCTGATCTATGTGCGCCACGGCGCGAATCTGGCGCGGCTGAAGGCCGGGACCGAACCAAAGGTCGGGCGGAAGAAGGCCTGACGCCCTTGTCCGATGGGATGCTGCTGGGTCTCTTCGCCGGTGGTCTGCTGGCCATCCTGCTGCTTCTTGACCTGCGGCGGCGCCTGCGGGCGCGGTCCGGGCGGGCGCCGAAGCGGACGCTGCCACTGGCGGTGCTGGACGGATCAAACGTGATGCATTGGGGCGGCGACAAGCCGGATCTGGCCACGGTGGCGGCAGTGATGCGGCTGGCAGAGGCGCGCGGCTATGTGGTCGGGGTGATCTTCGATGCCAACGCGGGGTATCTGTTGGTCGGCCGCTACCTGCACGAGGCCGCGTTGGCGCGTGCATTGGGGGTGAAGACCGATGCGGTTTTCGTGGTGCCCAAGGGAAGGCAGGCCGACCCCTATCTGCTGGACCATGCCCGCGCAACCGGCGCCATCCTGGTCTCGAACGACCGTTTCCGCGACCGGATCGCCGACTACCCGGAGCTTGCGGTGCCGGGGCGGCGGGTGCCGGGCGGAGTGAGTGAGGGCAGGGTCTGGGTCAACCTGCCGGATCTGCGGGCACAGGCGGCATGAGGCGATGTCCCACGGTGGGACATTGAGAAAATACAATGAAATCAATGCGTCTGGTTTTGAATTTAGGGATTCTTTAACCTTTGCCGCGCCAGGCCCCCCTGCCCCGCTTACAAACTCGCGGCGGGATAGATCGGGTCCAGCGATCCGGCCCAATCGCCGTGATACAGGTTCAGCCAGCGGTCGGCCTGGACCTCGCCCCGGGTCACGTTCTGAACCAGCGGAGCGAGCAGGCGTTCTTCGCCCATCCCGCGCGCGGCAAGACCTGCCTGCGACAGGGCCACGGCGGCGCGGGCAAGGTCGATCAGCTTCACGCCATTCGCCTCGCCCTGAAGGGCCGAGACCGAGGCCGCGACGCGCAGCTCTTCGCGCGTGGAGGCATCGAAGCCCCTGACCAGATCCCAGGCGGCATCCAGAGCGGTCTGGTCATACATCAGCCCGGTCCAGAAGGCGGGCAGCGCCAGCAGATGCGCCCGGTCCCCGGCATCGGCGCCGCGCATCTCGATGTATTTCTTGACCCGCGCTTCGGGGAAGACCGTGGTCATATGGTCGGCCCAGTCGGAAAGCGTCGGCTTCTCGCCCGGCAGGGCGGGCAGTTCGCCCTTCAGGAAGGCGCGGAAGGATTGCCCCAGGGCGTTGATGTATTTGCCGTCGCGATAGACGAAATACATCGGCACATCGAGCACCCAGTCGACATAACGCTGGAAGCCCATGCCGTCCTGGAAGGCGAAGGGCAACATGCCGGTGCGGCTGTCATCCAGCCCCCGCCAGATGCGCGAACGCCAGGATTTGTGGCCATTGGGCTTGCCGTCGAAGAAGGGCGAACTGGCGAACAGCGCCGTCGCCACCGGCTGCAGCGCCAGCGCGACGCGCAGCTTCTGCACCATGTCGGCTTCGGAGCCGTAATCCAGATTCACCTGCACGGTCGAGGTGCGATACATCATCTGCGTGCCATGGGTGCCGACGCGGCCCATGTAATCGGTCATCAGCCGGTAGCGGCCCTTGGGCATGACCGGCATTTCGCCATGCGACCATTCCGGCGCGGCACCGATGCCCATGAAGCGGATGCCCAGCGGTTCGGCGATCTGCGACAGTTCCGAAAGGTGATTGTCAAGCTCGGCCTCGGTCTCGACCGCGCTGAGAAGAGGCGCCCCGGAGAGTTCGAACTGGCCGCCCGGTTCCAGGCTGATATTCGCGCCCCGGCGGGTCAGGCCGATGACATTCTCGCCCTCGCGCACCGGGGTCCAGCCGAAGCGGGTTTCAAGCCCGTGGAACAGCGCGGAAATCGACCGCTCGCCCGCATAGGGAAGCGGTTTGCGGCTGTCGGTCAGCCAGCCGAATTTTTCATGCTCGGTGCCGATGCGCCAGTCTGAGGCGGGCTTGCAGCCGCTTTCCATCAGGCCCGCGAGCTGGTCGAAATTTTCGATCGGCCCACCGCCGGATTGAGGGATCGACATGGAAGGGCCTCGTGCTGGTCGTGTATCGTCTGGTCCGGGATGGCCCGCGCGGGGCCGTCCATCAGGTGAAGCGGCCGGGCGTCAGTGTCAAGCCCGGCCCCGTCATCCATCACGAAAGGTCATACTTTGGGGTGAGGGCGGATCAGACCGTCGTCAGGCCGCGGCCCTTGCGCCGCCAGACCAGCCTTTCGGTCTGGCCGTTGCGGGCGGGCAGCGTCGTGCGGGGGCCGTCCGGGCTGTCGGGGGACAGGGCCGCGACCAGATCGGCCGAGGTCAGGCCCGGCAGGGTGGCAAAGGCGTCGAACAGGCCTTCCGCCCCGGCGGCATCGACGGGGACAAGCATCCCCCTGCCCCCGGCTTCGCGCAGACGCCAGACCCTGCGGCCGCGCAGCGACAGAAGCTTGATCTCGGCCAGATCGGGCAGGCTGACCTCGCCCGGCATGGTCGGGTGCAGGTAACGGATGCGGCCCTCGTCAAATTCAACGATGCCAGGCGAGGCGATCCCGGCGGCAAAGCGCATCCGCCGCAGCGCGATCAGGGCAAAGCCCGCGCCCAGGGCGGCCAGTGGCAGGCCAAGGACGGGCAGCAGCCAGCCGCCCCTGGTGGCGACCCAAAGGCCAAATGCGGCAAGGCCAAGCCCCAGCAGGGGTTCAGCCCAGCGCTGCGCCAGGCGGGCGACTTCGGGGCGCAGGAAGGGCGTGGTCATGGCTGCCCCCCCGGCGTGACGGGCCGGGCCAGAAAGACGATGCGGTAGCTGCCGATGCGCGTGAAGCCAAGGCCTTCATAGGCGCGGGCGGCGGCGGGATTGTTGGCGAAAAGGACGGCCTCGGCCGCCCCGTTCTGCCGGGCTTCGGCCAGAAGGGCGCGGGTGACGGCGCGGCCCAACCCCTGCCCGCGCGCCGCGCAAGGAACATAGACGCCGCCGACCTGCACCATGGTCGCGACGCGGGCATTCAGCCCTGCCATGGCGACGGGCTGGCCGTCGATCTCAAGCAGGCGGCAGTGCGACGCGCCCGAGATCGCGGCAGCGGTGCGGCTGTGCAGGTTCGCGTCTTCCTGCGCCGGGTCGGGCGAGGCAAAGCCGATGTCGCGGAAATACTGGCGGAACCAAGCCGCGAGCAGCGGACGGTCCGCCTCGCGCGGGGGGCGCAGCGCAGCCGGGCCTGCGGGGGGCAGATCGGCCAGGGCAAGGTGATAGAGCGGTTCGGTCGAATCGGCGCGAAGGGCGGCGGCGGGCAGGCCCAGCGCCTGAAGAAGGACGGCGATCTGGGCGGCATCGCCGGTCATGCCGGTGATTTCCTGGCCCGCAAGACCGGCGGTCAGCGCCCGGATATCGGCGGCAGACGCCCCCGGCGCCTGCACCAGCGCGACCCCGGCATTGGTCAGGCCCAGAACCGCGCGGATCGGGCCGTCGGCGGGCAGGCACCAGTAGCGCGTGGCATTGGGGTGGTCGCTTTTGCCAAGCCCGAACCGGGCCAGATTGCCGCGCAGGAACATCGACGTGGCGGCATGGGGCGCAAGAAAGGCGTCAAGCGCCGCCGCGTCGCCCGGGCCGCAGGCGCGGATCATCGCCAATCCCCGCCGCTGGCCTGATACAGCGCCAGCGCGGCCAGGGCGGCGGTTTCGGCGCGCAGGATGCGCGGGCCAAGGGCGAAGGCGGTGACGAAGGGCAGGCGGTGCAGGCGGGCGCGTTCCTCGGCGGAAAAGCCGCCCTCGGGGCCGATCAGGATCGCCGCCGGGCCGGGTTCCGCGCGCAGGATCCCCGCCCGTCCGGCCTCGCCCTCATCGGCCCAGTACAGGCGGCGGCCTTCGGGCCAGGCGGCCAGCATGCGGTCAAGCGGTTGCAGTTCGGCCACGTCGGGCACCCAGGTCGCGCCGCATTGTTCGGCCGCCTCGACGGCGTGCAGCTGGTGGCGGTCGGCGCGGAAGCGTTCGGAATTCATGTGGCGGGTGGCGACGGGCAGGAGGCGCGCGACCCCCATCTCGACCGCCTTTTCGACGACAAAACTGGTGCGGTCCTTCTTGATCGGCGAGAAGAGCAGCCAGAGGTCCGGCGGCGCGCCCTGCGGCGCCGTCGCCTCGGCGCAGAGGGCGATGCCGCGGCGCTTGCCCGCCTCGGCCACTTCGGCGCGCCATTCGCCGTCGCGCCCGTTGAAGAGATGGACATCGGCCCCGACCCCCAGCCGCATCACGGCAAAGAGATAGTTTGCCCGCGCCTCGTCCAGGGCAACGGCTTGCCCCGGCCCAAGCGGCTGATCTACATACACCCTGATCTTCGGCCCTGCCATGAGGCGACCCTATGAGCGATGCGCCCGGAACGCCAGATGCCGCAAGCCCTTCCGGGCAGGTGGCGGATGCGACGCGCGACAATTGGGTGGACCGCTGGGCCCCGGCCCCGGCGCGCCCCTATCTGCGCCTGTCACGGGCCGACCGCGCCATCGGCACCTGGCTTTTGCTGGTGCCCTGCTTCTGGGGCCTGGCGCTGGCCGCGAATGACGGCCATGGCTTCCGCCTCTGGGACATCTGGATCGCGGCAAGCTGCGCCATCGGCGCCTTCCTGATGCGCGGCGCGGGCTGCACCTGGAATGACATCACCGACCGCGATTTCGACGCCCAGGTCGCGCGCACAAGGTCGCGCCCCCTGCCTTCGGGCCAGGTCACGACGAAACAGGCGGCGGTCTGGATGGTGCTGCAGGCCGCTGTCGCGGCGCTGATCCTGTTCACCTACAACGCGCTTGCCATCGGGCTGGGCGTCGCCTCGCTGGCGCTGGTGGCGATCTATCCTTTCGCCAAACGCTTCACCTGGTGGCCGCAGGTCTTTCTGGGGCTGGCCTTCAACTGGGGCGCGCTGCTGGCCTGGGCGGCACATGCCGGAGAGCTGCCGCCGGGCGCGCTGCTGCTTTACGCCGCGGGCATTGCCTGGACGCTGTTCTACGACACGATCTATGCCCATCAGGACAAGGAAGACGACGCGCTGATCGGGGTGAAATCTACCGCGCGGCTGTTCGGGGCGCAAAGCGGCCGCTGGCTGACCCTGTTCCTGATCGCCACGCTGCTGCTGTTCACCGCCGCCATTGCCACCACCCTGCACCCGGACCGGGGTCTTGCCCCCATGCTTCTGGCGCTGGCCGGGGTCTGGGCCTTTGGCCTGCACATGGTCTGGCAGTTGCGCGGGCTGAACCTGGACGACCCCGCCGCCTGCCTGCGGGTGTTCCGATCAAACCGCGATGCGGGGCTGATCCCTGTGCCGTTTCTTGCCATAGCCGCGCTCCTTTGATTGATCCTGCCGCGCCAAAGCCCTAGGAAGCCCGCAGTCGCCTTTCGGGACCCGCGCCCCACATCCGCAAGAGTTGCCCTTGCCCAGACGCCTTCTGACCCTGCCGCCGAACGCGCTTGCCGCGCTGGCCTTCGCGCTGGCCGGGCTTGTGATGCTGGCGGTCGCCTTTGCCGTGGCCCTGGTGATCGAGGCGCGATCGGCCTCGGTCGTCACCGAGCGGATGGCCGGGGCGGGCATGGGCTGGGTCACGGTCCAGACCGACGGCTTGCAGGTGCGGCTCTCGGGCACGGCACCCGACGAATCGTCGCGCTTCCGGGCGCTGAACCTGGCGGGCAGCCTGGTCGACACATCCCGCCTGCGCGATCTTCTGGATGTGGCGCCGTCCAGCGCGGTGGCCCCGCCCCGCTTTGCCGTCGAGATCCTGCGCAATGACGATGGCATCCAGCTGATCGGCCTGTTCCCCGAAACCGCAGCCGAAGGCGGCCTGTCGGAAGAGGAACTGACCGCCGCCGCCAATGCGCTGGCCCCCGACACCCAGGTGGTGAACATGTTGCAGAAGGCGGCCTATGCGCCGCCGGAAACCTGGGATGGCGCGCTGCGCTTTGGGCTTGAGGCGCTGAAATCGCTGAAACGGTCGAAGATCTCGATCATGGCCGACCGGGTCGAGATCACGGCGATTGCCGAAAGCGCGGCCGAAAAGCGCAGTTTCGAAACCGCCCTGGGGCGCGCAAAGCCGGAAGGCGTGACCCTGGTCATGGACATCTCGGCCCCGCGCCCGGTGCTGACGCCGTTCACCCTGCGCTTCCTGATCGACGATGAGGGCGCGCGTTTCGATGCCTGTTCCGCCGATACCGACCGGGCGCGGGCGACGATCCTTGCCGCAGCGGGCCGCGCCGGGCTGGACGGCAGCGCGCCCTGCACCGTTGGCCTGGGCACGCCGACCCCGCGCTGGGCCGAAGCGGCGGCGGCAGGGATTAAGGCAGTTGCCGCGATGGGCAAGGGCTCGGTCACCTTTTCGGATGCCGATGTCACGCTGACGGCAGGGGCGGGCGTGGCACAGGCGGATTTCGAGCTTGCGGCGGGCGATCTGCGCGCCGCCCTGCCCGAGGTCTTTTCGCTGGACGCAATCGCCCCGCAGGTCGAGGCGGCCCAGCAGGGGCCGGTTGAATTCACCGCCAGCCTGTCGACCGAGGGCAAGGTCGCCTTGCGCGGCAAGCTGGTCGATGAACGCCAGCAGGCGGCGGTCGAGGCCTTTGCCCGCGCGGCCTTTGGCGCGGAAGCGGTCTATACCGCGACACGGCTTGATCCGACCCTTCCGGATGGCTGGCCGGGCCGGGTTCTGGCCGGCCTCGCGGCGCTGGCCGAGTTGCATGACGGCAATCTGGTGGTGCGGGCCGATACGGTGGCGGTCAAGGGTGTGACCGGCTCGCAAGAGGCCAAGGGGCGGATCACCCAGATCCTGTCGTCGCAGCTGGGCCAGGGCGCCGGGTTCACCGTCGACGTGCGCTATGACGAGGAATTGGACCCGCTGGCCGCGCTGCCGACGCCGCAGGAATGCGCCGCGAAGGTGCGCGAGGTGATGGTGGGCAAGAAGATCACCTTCACCCCCGGTTCGGCCGAGATCGCGCCCGAGGCCGGGCCGGTGATCGACGCGCTGGCCGCGGCCCTGAAGGATTGCCCCGCCCTGCCGATGGAGATTGCCGGGCATACCGATGCGCAGGGCTCGGAATCGGGCAACCTTGCGCTCAGCCAGGCGCGGGCCGAGGCGGTGCTGATCGCGCTTCAGGGGCGGCGGGTCGATGTGTCGGGCATGTGGGCCAAGGGCTATGGCGAGGGGATTCCGATCGCCGACAATGGCAATGAAGAGGGGCGCGAGGCCAACCGGCGCATCGAGTTCGTGCTGAAGCAAGAGGCCTATGCCGGCGAGGACCGCGATGCCGATGATGCCGCGCGGCCGGCAGATGCGTCGGACGGGGCGGCGGCGGCGGTGGCCGAAGGCGCGGCTGCCGCCGAGGACCCGGCTGCCGACCAGAGCCCCTCGCTTGCTCCGACGGAAATCACCATCCGCCCGAAACAGCGCCCCGCACGGGATGGCGGCTGATCCGCAGAACCATGGGCGGCGAGGCCGCAGGGAAACCGCATGAACCGCACCGAATTCGTCGTCGCGACCGCCATCATCCTGCTTCTGGCCTTTGCCATGGGCTGGTTCACCCATTGGCTGATCCACCGCTTCTCGCGCGTGTCGGCCGGGGGCGATCTGGCCGAGATGGACCGGCTGGCCCAGGGCCTGCACGAGGCCGAAGAGATGCGCGACCAGGCGGTGCTGTATCTTGAGCAGCGCGAGGGCGAGCTGATGAACCAGATCAGCCAGACCGAGGCCGAACTGCGCGCCGCGATGGAAGGGCTGCGCGACGCCCGGCAGGAGGCCGAGGAAATGCGCGCCTATATCGAGCGGATGCATGCCAACGGCTAGCCGCTACGCCCGGCGCCCGGGTCGGGCGGCACAAGGCCCGGGCCGATCTTGCCAGCCCATCGGGATCTGCGCGATCATCTGGACCTAAATCGGGCGGGGAACTGGACAAGTCCCGGTCGAAATGCCACCTGTCCTGCATCCCGATTTCCCGTGCTGGAGGCCCCCATGCTCGACTCCGTGACCAATCTTCGCGACTTGCTGAAAGACCCCTCGCTTCTGGCATCCAAGGCCTATGTGGCGGGGGAATGGGTCGGCGCCGATGACGGCGCCACCTTCGCCGTCGTGAACCCCGCCCGCGGCGACGTGATCGCCGAGGTGCCGAATCTGGGCCGGGCCGAGACCGCCCGTGCCATCGCCGCCGCCAATGCCGCGATGAAGGACTGGGCCGCGCGCCCGGCCAAGGAACGCGCCGTCATCCTGCGCAAGTGGTTCGACCTGATGATGGCGAACCAGGACGATCTGGGCACCATCCTTTGCGCCGAGATGGGCAAACCGCTGGCCGAGGCCAAGGGCGAGATCGCCTATGGCGCCAGCTTCATCGAATGGTTCGGCGAAGAGGCCAAGCGCGTCTATGGCGAGACCATCCCCGGCCATCAGCGCGACAAGCGCCTGACCGTGCTCAAGCAGCCGATCGGCGTCGTGGCCTCGATCACGCCGTGGAACTTCCCGAATGCGATGATCACCCGCAAATGCGCCCCGGCCCTGGCCGTGGGCTGCGGCTTCGTC
>Ga0209369_1001047_pt1 | contig 17086 bp, 11 predicted proteins | sample EBPBio142010_DNA_FD_185865 | JGI IMG/M metagenome (GOLD analysis project Ga0209369, IMG submission 185865) | Wastewater treatment Type I Accumulibacter community from EBPR Bioreactor in Madison, WI, USA - Reactor 1_10/4/2010_ DNA (SPAdes)... | ecosystem: Engineered > Bioreactor > EBPR >... | reverse complement strand
GATGGTCGACCTGAGCGCGCGGCCCGCCGATTCGGCCACCCGCCAGGTGGTGCTGGCGCGTGCTGGCGAACTGGCCGCGCGCTTCAACGAAGGCGGCGAGGCGCTGGACACGCTGCAGATCGAGGTGCACGAGCAGATGCAGGCCGGCGTCGCCCAGGTCAACCAGCTGCTGCGCACCGTGGCCAACCTGAACGAACGCATTGCCGCGGTGCAAGGCCTGGGCCAGCCGCCGAACGACCTGCTGGACCTGCGCGACCAGGCGCTGTCCGACCTGAGCCAGCAGCTGCAGATCAGCACCGTGGCGGCCGAGGACGGCAGCCTGACGGTGATGGCCGCCGGTGGTCAGGCGCTGGTGCTGGGCTCGCAGGTGCGGCCGCTGGCGCTGATCGCCGACGCCAGCGACAGCAGCCGCGCCGCGCTGGGCGTGGTCGACGGCAACGGCATGATCGCGCTGGGCAGCGACGAGCTCGGCGGCGGCGCGCTGGCGGGGCTGCTGCGCTTCCAGAACGACGACCTGGTCGACGCACGTACGCTGCTCGGCCGGCTGGCGGTGGTGGTGTCCGGCACGATGAACGCGCAGCAGGCGCTGGGCCTGGACATGGGCAACCCGCCGGCCGCGGGCTCGGCGCTGTTCAGCACCGGCCCGTCGCTGGTGGTGCCGGCGACCAGCAATGCCGTCAACGGCGCCGGCCAGTACACCGGCCAGGTGAGCCTGACGCTGACCGACTTGACGCAGCTGCAGGCCAGTGAATACGAACTGCGGGCCGACCCGGCCGGCGCGCCCGGCGTGTGGCAGCTGACGCGGCTGCAGGACGGGCTGGTGCGCAGCATCGCTAGCGGCGACATCGTCGATGGCCTGCGCATCGATGTCGGGCCCACGCTGCCTTCGACCGGCGATCGCTACCTGCTGCAGCCGGTGACACGCGGTGCCAACGGCATGCAGCGCGTGCTGGACGACATCCAGGGCCTGGCTGCGGCCTCGCCGCTGAGCGCCAGCGTGGCCGCCACCAACACCGGAACCGGCAGCGTGGCGGCGCTGCGCGTGGTCAGCCCCACCGCCAATGCGCAGCTGAACGCCACCGTCAGCTTCACCAACGCCAGCGGCGCCTATGCCTGGGAGCTGCGCGACCGCAGCACCAACAACCTGGTGTCCAGCGGCACCGGCACCTGGAGCGCCGGCACGCCGATCGCGCTGAACGGCTTTGAGCTGTCGCTGAACGGCGCGCCGCGCAGCGGCGACGTGTTCAGCGTGACGGCGACCGCCTTCCCGGACAGCAACAACGGCAATGCGGTGGCCTTCACCGAGCTGCGCGATGCCGTGCGGGTGGGCCGCGTCGGCAGCTACGGCGGCGAGACCTTCACCAACGCCTATGCGGCGGCCATGGCCGACATCGGCGTGCGCGTGCAGGCCGCGGGCTCCACGTCCGCCATCTCCACCGCCGTGGCGGCGCAGGCCGAGGCGGCGCGGGCTGCGAAAAGCGGCGTCAACCTCGACGAAGAGGCGGCGCGGCTGATCCAGTACCAGCAGGCCTACCAGGCGGCCGCCAAGATCCTGCAGGTGGCCCAGACCCTCTTCCAATCGCTGCTCGACGGCGCAGGCTGAGCATGACGATCCGCATCACCACCGCCAACGCCTACGAAGCCGCCATCGGCAACCTGCAGCAGCGCCAGCAGGACCTGCAGCTGACGCAGGACCGACTGACCAGCGGCAAGCGCGTGCAGCGCGCCAGCGACGACCCGACCGCCGCTGCCCGGGCCGAAAGGGCGCTGGCCGCCAGCGCGCGCTCCCAGGCCGACCAGCGCGGCCTGGAGGCCGCCCGCAGTGCCATGCAGCAGACCGAAGCGGCGCTGGGCAGCGCCAGCGAGGCGATGCAGCAGGTGCGCGAGCTGCTGGTGGCCGCCGGCAACGGCAGCTACACCGATGCCGAGCGCAACAACCTGGCGGCGCGCATCCGCACGCTGCGCGACACGATCTTCGAGGCGGCCAACCGCGGCGACGGTGCCGGCGGCTACCTGTTCGGCAGCCAGGGCGCGGCGCAGCCGCCCTTCGTCGACGGCAGCGGCGGCGTGCAGTTCCGCGGCGTCGGTGGCGAGGCGGTGGTGCAGGGCGGCGAGATGCTGCCGATGACGCAGGACGGCGGCGCCGCTTTCCTGCGCGCACACAGCGGCAACGGCGTCTTCGTCACCACGCCGGCCGCCGGCAACGGCAACGGCGCGTGGATCGATGCCGGCAGCGTCAGCAACCCGTCGGCACTGACCGGCGCCGACTACGCGCTGCAGTTCAGCGTGTCCGCTGGCGTCACCACCTACTCGGTGCTGATGAACGGCGCGCCCACGGCGATGACCGGCCTGCCCTATGTGTCGGGCCAGGCGATCAACATCGACGGCATGACGGTCACCGTCAAGGGCACGCCGGCGCAGGGTGACCGCTACGACCTGACGCCGTCGACGCCGACGCTGTCGGTCTTCGACGCGCTGGACCGCGTGGTCGGCGAGCTGCAGACCGGCGGCCGCAGCACCGCGCAGGTGGCGCAGACCATCAGCAGCGGGCTGCGCGACGTGGACGCCAGCTCGGTGCAGCTGCAACTGCACCGCGCGATGGCCGGCGAGAGCCTGAACCGCATCGATGCCGTCGAGTCGCGGCTGAAGGAAAAGGACCTGCAGGCGCAGACCGAGCGCTCGCTGGCCGAGGACCTGGACATGGTGCAGGCGCTGTCGGAGTTCCAGGCCAAGCAGACCGGCTACCAGGCCGCGCTGAGCACCTATTCGATGGTGCAGCGCCTGTCGTTGTTCGAATACCTCTAGCGCGCTGCGCGCGGACGACCCATCCCGATGAACGAACATCCGATCCTGGGCCAGCTGGTGCTGGGCTACAGCCCGATGATGGACCGCCAGCGCAAGGTGGTGGCCACGCGCCTGACGGTCTTCCCGCAGCGCCCCGACCTGGAACCCGAGGCGCCGCCGCTGCTGGCCGCGCTGGCCGAAGCCTGGCCCGAGGGCGGCGAGGCGCTGCTGCTCAACGTGGCCAGCGAACCGCTGCTGCGCGAACTGCTGGCCGCCGAGCTGCAGGCGCACCTGGCCGTGGAGGTGCCGGCCTTCCTGGCGGCCGATGCCACGCTGCAGCCGCTGCTGGCCGCTGCGCACGGCCGCGGCACCGCGCTGTACATCAAGGGCCGGCCGGCGGCCGAGCTGCCGAAGCCGGTGCTGGGCAGCTTCCGCCACGCCATCATCGACGTCGGCGACGAGCGCCGCCAGGGCCCGGTGGCCGAAGGCGGCGCCTCGCGCCAGCTGGGCTTCGTGCAGGCCGGCGTGCGCTGTGCCTCCGATGTGGAGGCCGCCTTAGGCCGCGGCGCCGCCTTCGCGCTGGGCTGGCCGATCGAGGAATCGGTGGCCCGCGGCAACGGCAAGAGCGCTGCGCCGAACCTGAAGGTGATCGTCGAGCTGATCAACCGCGTCGACCGCGAGGAGTCGATCGACCGGCTGGAAGCGGTGCTGAAGAACGACCCGACACTGGCCTTCCGGCTGGTGCGCTACATCAACTCGGCGGCCTTCGGCCTGCGGGTGGAGATCAGCTCCTTCCGGCACGCGATCATGATGCTGGGCTACCAGAAGCTGAAGCGCTGGTTGGCGCTGCTGCTGGCCTCGGCCAGCAACGACGCCAACATGCGGCCGGTGATGCATGCCGCGGTACGTCGCGGCCTGATCATGGAAGAGCTGGTGCGCGGCGCCGGCGACGAGCAGATGGGCAGCGAGATGTTCATCTGCGGCGTGTTTTCGCTGCTGGACATCATGATGGGCCAGCCCTTCGACCAGCTGCTGAAGAGCATCCCGGTGCCGCACGACGTGTTCGAGGCGCTGGTCAACAGCGGCGGCCGCTATGCGCCGTACCTGGAGCTGGTGCGCGCCATCGAGCAGGAATCGCTGTTCGACATCCGCGAGCGCGCCGAGACGGTGATGCTCTCGGCCTCGGAGATCAACCACGCGCTGCTGCGCGCGATGGGTGCGGCGCGGCAGCTGGAGTAGCGCACCGGGCCGCGCGGGCCGGCCGGCTTGAGCGATCATGCGAGGCCTGCACCCGTTCCGACCCGCCGCGATGCCGCTTCGCTCTGCCACCCCCGATCTGCCGCCCTCGGCGCTGCTGCCTTCGCGGGCGGCGCTGGGCGGGCTGCTGGACGGCCTGGACGAGCCGCTGCTGCTGTTCGACGAGCTGGGCACGCTGAGCTTCTGCAACCGTGCCGCGATGCGCAGCCTGGGCGCCGTCAGCGGCAGCTCGCTGGCGCAACTGCAGGGCGTGCTCGGCGCGGCGGTGGTGGCCTGGCTGCGCGAGGGCCTGCAAAGCCCCGACAGCGCGGCGCGCACGCTGGCCGTGGCGCTGCCCGACCAGCGGCCGGTGCGGCTGAGCGGCTGGCGCATCGGCCGCGACCTGGCGCTGCGCTTGCACTTCGACGCGCCGGCCGCGCCGGCGGCGGTGCCGGCGCTGGGCCCGGGGCCCACGCAGGAGATGCTGCGCATGCTGTGGGTCGCGCCCTTCCCGGCGACGCTGCAGGATGCCGACTTCCGCCTGGTGGCGGTGAACGACGCCTACCTCGATTTCACCGGCCGCCGCCGCGAGGCGTTGATCGGCACCGACCCGATCGCGCTGCAGCCGCAGGAAGACCATGTGCCGCAGCAGGAGGCGCGCCGCGAGCTGGCGGCCGGCGCCACGCTGCCGCAGCTGCGCGAGCAGCGGCTGATCGATGCCTCGGGCCGGGAGCGCTGGTGCCGGGCCGGGGCCTACCGGGTGTCGGGCGCCGACGGCCAGCCGCTGCTGCTGAGCGTGCTGCAGGATTCCACCGCCGAGCACGTGGCCCGCGCCCAGGCCGACCGTTCGCTGGACGAGCTGGCGCAATGGTTCGACCTGAGCCCCACCGGCATGCTGGTGTTCGACGAGGCCGGGCTGATCGTGCGCTCGAACCCGGCTTTCGAGGCGCTGGTCGGACAGGTGCCGGTGCTGCTGAACGATGCCGCGGCCGAGCTGCAGGCGCTGCTGGCCTGGCAGGAGGGCGCGCCGCGGCCCGAGCTGCGATCCGGCGCCGCGCCGCTGGAAACGCACGTCGCGCTGCCGCTGCCCGATGGCCGCCGCCAGCGGCTGAGCGCGCGGGTGCGCGGCTTCGCCACCGACCAGGGCCTGCGCCGCTACATGGCCGTGGTCGAGGACCGTAGCGCCGAAGAGGAGCGCGACCTGGCCCAGCTGGAGATCGGCGCGCTGATGGACACCGCCGGCGTCGGCGTGGCCACCTTCGACAGCGCCCGCGGCTGGCTGCGGCCGCGTGCCGACCGGCGCCGCGCGCCGGCCAAGTCGGCCGGGCTGCAGTCGATTGCCCGCGACATCGTCGCGCCCGAATCGCTGCCCGAATACGAGAAGCTGCAGCAGGCCCTGCGCCTGGGCCAGCGCACCGAGGTGCGCTACGCGGTGCAGCATGCCGAGCTGGGCCGGCGCTGGCTGCTGACGCGGGTGGAACCCGGCGAGGGCGACAGCGGCCGCCGCACCGTGGTGACGGTGGACGTGACCGAGCAGGAAAGCGCGCAGCGCCAGAGCCAGCAGCTGCTGCGCGAGCTGACCACCATCCTCGACGGCACGACGGCCGGCATCGCCTACCTGCGCGGCACGACGCTGGTGCGCTGCAACCGCCGCTTCGAGGCGCTGCTGGGCTTGGCCGCAGGCGCCGCGGCCGGGGCCACGGTGGCCGAGCTCTTCGGCCGCTTCCCGCAGGCCCTGGGCGCGCTGCAGTCCGGCCAGAGCTTCGAGACCGAGCTGGCGCTGCAGCGGCCCGACGGCGCGCCGGCCTGGGTGTCGCTGTCGGTGCGCCGCGCCGAGCCCGCGCCGGCCGAGAACGAGGTGGTGGCGGTGCTGTCCGACATCACCCGTCTGAAGGCCCAGCAGCGCGAGCTGGAGGCGCTGCTGCGCGACCGCGAGCTGATGTTCAGCCTGTCCGACGTTGGGATCGTCTACCTGCGCAACGGCCGCATCGAACGTGCCAACGAGGCGATGGCCCAGCTGACCGGCTATGCCGATTCGGAGCTGACCGCGCTGGACCCGGCCGATCTGGTGGGCGGTGCCGACGTGCACCAGCGTCTGGAGCAGGAGGTGCTGCGCGCGCTGCGCCAGCACGGCCGCTTCCATGGCGAACTGCTGCTGCACCGGCGCGACGGCCGGCGGCTGCGCGTGCAGGTGGCGCAGCGCCTGGTGGACGAGGCCGACGAGCAGGCCGGGCGCATCTGCTCCTATGTGGACGTGGACGAGCGCCACCGCGCCCGCGAGGAACTGCTGCGCCAGGCCGGGCGCACGCGGGCCATTCTCGATTCGGTGCTGGTGGGCATCGTCACCGTGGGCGCCGGCGGCATCGAATGGATGAACCGCTCGGCGCGGCGCATGTTCGCCGGTGACCTGGCCGATTTCGTCGGCGAGCCGATCGCCACCGTGGCCACGCCCGAGCCCGACCACCCGCTGCGCCGCACCGACTACCTGGAGACGCTGGCCGAGGGCCGCGCGCACACCTTCGAATGCCGGCTGAAGGCGCGCGACGGCCGCGATTTCTGGGTGGCCGGCAACGCGGTGCTGACCGGCCGCGATTCCACCGGTCCGCAGATCACCTTCGCGCTGCTGGACATCGAGCGGCGCCGCCAGGCCGAGCTGAGCACCGCGCAGGCCCAGGCCTCGCTGCAGCGCATCATCGAGACCGCGCCGCTGGCCATCGCGCTGTTCGATCGGCGCACGCGGCGGGTGCTGCAGGCCAACCAGATGGCCGCCGCCTTCTTCGGCCGGCCGGCCGAGGCGCTGGCCGGCGGCACGCCGGCGCAGTGGTTCGGCGATGCGCTGGCCGAGAGCCTGGCCAGCGACCTGGCGGCCGCAGGCGACGGCAACGAGGTGCTGCGCCGCGAACTGCGCCTGCCGGCCGAGGCCGGCGAGCGGGTGTGGGACGTGCGCGTCGTCTCGCTGCCCGGCCCGGCCGAGGCCGAGCCACCGGTGCTGCTGGTGGCCAGCGACGTGACCGAGCAGCGCGCCGAGGCCGAGAAGCGCTTCGAGGCGGCGCTGACGCAGCGCGAGATGCTGGTGCGCGAGGTGCACCACCGCATCAAGAACAACCTGCAGGGCGTGGCCGGGCTGCTGCAGCAGAACGCCGCGCGCCACCCCGAGGTGGCGGCCGTGCTCAGCGAATCGGTGGGCCAGGTGCAGGCCATCGCCCAGGTCTACGGGCTGCAGGTGGGGTCGGGCGGGCCGTTGCGGGTGGCCGGCGTGGTAGAGGCCATCGCGCTGTCGGTGCAGCGCACCTTCGGCCGGCCGGTGCAGGTGCAGGCCGAGGGCGATGCGCCGGGCCGGCTGCTGCTGCCCGAGGCCGAATCGATCCCGATCGCGCTGACGCTGAACGAACTGCTGACCAACGCCGTCAAGCACGGCGGCCAGCAGCCGGTGCGCTGCCTGCTGGCCGGCCGCGACGACGGGCTGTGCGTGCAGGTGCGCAACGCGGGCCGGCTGCCCGAGGGCTTCAGCCTGGCGCAGGTGCGGGGCGGTGTCTCCGGCCTGGGCCTGGTGCGTGCGCTGCTGCCGCGGCGCAGCGCGGTGTTCACGCTGCAGACGGTGGGCGACGAGGTGGTGGCCGAAGTGCTGCTGAAGCCGCCCAGCGTGCAGCGCGACGAAACCTGAGCCGGCTTCGGCGAGAATGCCGCTCCCTTCCCACCGACCTGAATGCCAGCTGCGATGAACGCCAAGGGCAAGATCCTCGTCGTCGACGACGACCGCCTGGTGCTGGCCACGGTGACGCACGGCCTGGCGCAGGCCGGCTACGAGGTGATCGATGCCGACAATGGCGACGAGGCCATCCTGCTGGCGCGCCGGCACCACCCCGAGCTGGCGCTGCTGGACATCCGCATGGAAGGCAAGAGCGGCTTCGACGTGGCCGAGTACCTTCGCGACGTCTGCCACATCCCCTTCATCTTCCTGTCGGCCTTTGCCGATGCCGACACGGTGGCCCAGGTGGCGGCGCTGGGCGCGGTGGCCTACCTGGTGAAGCCGCTGGACGTGGGCCAGATCGTGCCCACCGTCGAGGCTGCCTTCGAGCGGCTGCGCGCGCAGCGTGCCCAGGCCGCCGCCCAGGCCGGCGCGGCGCCGGCGGCCGGGCTGGATGTGGTGCCGATGGCGGTGGGCGTGCTGATGCACCGCTACTCGCTGTCGCGCCAGGAGGCGCAGTCGCGGCTGAGCCGCATTGCCGATGCCGCCGGCGTGTCGCTGGCCGAACAGGCCGAGCGGCTGGTGCGCGCGGTCGAGGAACTGGCCCGCCCGGGCAACGCCTGAACGCCCGCTACTTCAGCGTGAAGTGGAAGCGGGCGCCCTTGCCGGGCTCCGATTCGGCCCAGATGTCGCCGCCATGGCGGCGCACGATGCGCTTCACCGAGGCCAGGCCGACGCCGGTGCCTGGGAAATCATTGGCGCTGTGCAGCCGCTGGAACACGCCGAACAGCCGGTCGGCGTTGCGCATGTCGAAGCCGGCGCCGTTGTCGACCACATGGAACACCGGCCGGCCGTCCTGCGGGCTGGCATGGAACTGCAGCCGGGCCTGCGGGTTGCGGGCGCTGTACTTCCAGGCATTGCCCAGCAGGTTCTCCAGCACCAGGCGCAGCAGCGTCGGGTCGCCGTCGGCCACCAGGCCCGGCGCGATTTCCACGTCCACCTGGCGCTCGGGCGCGGCGCGGCGCAGGTCGTCGACCACGAAACCGGCCAGCTGCGACAGGTTGACCGGCTGGCGCGACAGCGGCTGCGCCGACAGGTTGGCCAGCGTCAGCAGCGCGTCGATCATGCTGTTCATGCGCGCCGCGGCGGCCAGCACGCGGTCGAGGTGGTCGTTGCCGATGCGGTCGAGCACGCGGCCGTAGTCCTCTTTCAGGATGCGGGCGAATCCCTCGACCACGCGGATCGGCGCGCGCAGGTCGTGGGTGACGGTGTAGCTGAAGGCGGCTTGCTCGCTGAGCAGCTCGGGCGCATCGGGGCTCTGCAGGGCCTGCGGCGCGAGGCTCGGCGCCGCCGCCTGCGCCGGCCGGGCGGTGCCCAGGTAGCCCTCGAACTGGCCCTCGTCGTCGAAGCGCGGCACGCCGCGCAGCTGCCACTGCAGGTCGTCGGGGGCGCCGGCCGGGCGCACCGGCAGGTCGCTCAGCGCGGCCATCGATTCGATCTGCGCGCGCAGGCTGTCGGCCTCGGCGGCAAAGCGTTCCCACAGCGGCTGGCCGTCCCAGGGCACGGCGGCCCAGGCCTCGGCCGGCGCGCCGGCGGGCGGCTGCAGGCGCTGCAGGCGGTGGTGGCGGTCGGTCTGCCACTGCCAGACGTCCAGCAGCTGCGGCAGCAGCTGGGCCTGGGCGCGGGCCTCGCGCAGCGCGGCGCGCTGGCGGGCCCGCTCCTGCAGGCGGCCCAGCGCGAAGCCGGCTCCGGCCACGATCAGCAGCGCCAGGCAGGCAAAGAGCCACCCGGCTGCGCCGGACGCGGGGCTGGTCAAGGGCATGCGCCGGATTGTAAGGAGCCCCCTTGGCGTGGCCGCCGTCACGCGCGGCGCTCAAGTTCCCCGCTGCCGCACCGATAGCCCGGCCATGCGGGAAGGACGCGGGTGTTTGCGTGACATTTGAGGTGATGCCGGGTGCCCGGTCTACTTATCATCGGACACTTCCCATGCTGGCCATGCCCGACATCCCCCAGTCCACGCCCCGCCCGGCCGCGACCGTGCTGGACGAGGCTTCGCTGCAGCGGCTGCGCGAACTCGACCCCCAGGGCACGAACCGCGTGGTCGAGCGGGTGCTGCGCACTTTCGAGGGGTCGCTGCAGCGGCTGCTGGCCCAGGCCGCCCAGGCCACGCTGACCGGCGATGCCGAATCGGCCCGCCATGCGGCGCACACGCTGAAGTCGTCCTCGGCCAGCGTCGGCGCGCTGGCGCTGTCGCGCTGCTGCGGCGAGATCGAGACCCAGCTGCGCACCCAGCCGGTGGCCGCATTGCACGGCCTGCTCGACGAGCTGCAGGACGAAGGCCAGCGCGTGCTGCGGGCGGTGCGCGACCAGCTGCCCGACTGACACCGCCCACCTGGCCGCGATGAGCAACGCCCGCCCCACGCCGGACGACCCGACGGCCAAGCCGCCGGAGGTGCTGCTGGTCGACGACGACGAGGTCAACCTGCTGCTGACGGCCGCCGCCTTGCGCGAACGCGGCTTCAACATCACCGAATCGAACAGCGGCGAGCAGGCGCTGCAGCTGCTGGCCGACTGGTCGCCGGACGTGATCGTGCTGGACGCGATGATGCCGGGGCTGGACGGCTTTGCCACCTGCCAGCGGCTGCGCACGATGCACGGCTACGAGAACGTGCCGGTGCTGATGCTGACCGGCCTGGACGACGACGCCTCGATCACCCGCGCCTACCAGGCCGGCGCTACCGACTTCTTCGTCAAGGCCAACCAGTGGAGCCTGCTGGCCGGGCGGCTGCAGTACCTGCTGCGCGCCTCGCGCACCCGGCTGGAGCTGGAACGCAGCCAGGCCCGCCTGGCGCGCGCGCAGGATCTGGCGCGCATGGGCAGCTTCGACTGGCGGCGCGCCGGCCCGCAGGGCAGCGGCGGCACGCTGCTGCTGTCGTCGCAGGGCCTTCGCGTGCTGGGCCACGGCATCGGCGACCCGGTCACCGTGCGCAGCATCCTGCGCCAGGTCAAGCGCAGCGAGCGCGCGTCGGTGATGCGCCTGCTGCAGAGCGTGATGCTGCACAGTTCGGTGCTGGCCACCGACGTGCCGGTGTTCCTGGGCGACGGCCGGAACCGCATCATCCATGTCGAGGCCGAGCCCGAGTTCAACGAGCACGGCCACGGCATCGGCTACACCGGCATCGTGCAGGACGTGACCGACCGCCGCGTGGCCGAGGACCGCATCCGCCACCTGGCCAACTACGACTCGCTGACCGGGCTGCCGAACCGCCGCCACCTGGTCTGGCGCATGGAACGGGCGATCGACCACGCGCGCCGGCTGGGCCACCCCTGCGCATTCCTGATGATCGACCTCGATCGCTTCAAGCTGATCAACGACACGCTGGGCCATGCCGCGGGCGACGAGCTGCTGATGGAAGTCGCGCAGCGGCTGCGCGCCTGCGTGCGCCACAGCGAGCAGGTGATGGAGAACTCGCTGGAGGCGGTGGGCTCGCGCGCGCACCGCTCGCTGGAGGCCGTGGGCCGCCTGGGCGGCGACGAGTTCATCGCGCTGCTGCCCGAGATCAGCGACGAGCGCGACGCCCAGCGCGTGGCCGACCGCATCCTCGAGGTGATGCGCGCGCCGGTGCTGGTGGGCGGGCAGGAATGTTTCGTCACCGCCAGCGTCGGCATCGCGATCTTCCCGCGCGACGGCAATTCGGTGGCCGACCTGATGCGCAACTCGGACGTGGCCATGTTCTCGGTCAAGTCCGGCGGCAAGGACGCGTCGGCGCTGTACAGCCCGCAGCTGGCCGGCCGCGGCCGCGAGAAGCTCGAGCTGGAAAGCGCGCTGCACAAGGCCATCGAGCGCGACGAGTTGGTGCTGCACTACCAGCCGATGGTCGACGTGCGCTCGGCACGCATGGTCGGCGCCGAGGCGCTGATGCGCTGGCAGCGCGGCAATGCGCTGGTGCCACCCGGCGACTTCATCCCGCTGGCCGAGGAATCCGGCCTGATCGTGCCGCTGTCCGAATGGGCGCTGCGCGAGGCCGCACGCCAGGCGCGCATCTGGAAGAACAGCTTCGGTTTCGACGACGCCATTTCGGTGAACCTGCCCAGCCGCGTGTTCGAGCGCGGCCAGCTGGTCGACCAGCTGCACCGCAACGCGCTGCAGTACGGCATCCCGCACCGCATGGTGCGGCTGGAGATCACCGAGACCGGCCTGATGAAGGAGCTGCAGAGCGTGATCCCGTCGCTGCTGCAGCTGAAGGACATCAACGTCGACGTGGCCATCGACGACTTCGGCACCGGCTACTCGTCGCTGGCCTACCTGACCACGCTGCCGATCTCCGAACTGAAGATCGACCGCAGCTTCGTGCGCGACCTGGGCGTCACGCCGCAGAGCTCGGGCATCGTCACCGCCATCATCGCGGTGGCCCGCTCGCTGAACCTGCGTGTCATCGGCGAAGGCGTGGAGACGCTGCGCCAGATGGAAGTGCTGCACCGGCTGGGCTGCAGCCTGATGCAGGGTTTCCTGTTCAGCCGCCCGATCCCGCCGGACGATCTGGAGCTGTGGCTGCAGAACACCGTGCTGCCACGCCGCGCGCCGTGGATCGGCCAGGCCGCCGAGCTGGAACTGGGCACGCTGCCGGTGCGTGCGGCCGGCAGCCGCGCTTACTGAGCCCAGGCACATGGACCTGTCGCACGGCACCTCGCAACTGGCCGCCGGCGCGCCGTCGCCGGTGCAGGTGGCCAAGGCCGCGCTGCGCCGCCTGGCGCTGGACAAGGTGGAACCCACGCCCGAGAACTACGCTCGCGCTTACGCCGCCGAAGGCGGGCTGGTGCAGGTTTCGCTGCCCGAGCCGGCCCGGCCGTTGCTGCAGCGCCTGGCCGGTGCGCTGGGCGAGCAGCCCGGCGAGCAGGACGCGCTGGTGCAGGCCATGATGTCCGGCCACTGGGCCGCGGCCGCCGACGTGCTGGACCAGAGCGACACCAAGCACAAGGGCCAGGCCCAGGACTGGTCCGACCTGCTGCAGCGCCTGGCCACCGGCCTGGAGCGCGGCAGCCGGCTGTGGACCAGCGCCCGCAAGAAGGACAGCCTGCTGCGCGTGCTGGCCAGCAGCCGCAGCGATTTCCGCCGGCTGCGCGAGCGGCTGCGCCACCTGCTGGCGGCCTGGGAATCCGAATCCGAGGAACCGCTGTCCGACACGCTGGCCGCTGCGCTGGACGAAGCTGCGCCGCAAGCCGCCGCGCCGCAGGACGCGCCCGCCGCGGCGCTGGCGCTGGACGATGCCGGGCCGGCGCAGGGGCTGGCTGAATGGCTGCCGCTGGTGCACAGCCTGGAGCGCACCGTGCGCGCCGCGCTGCCCGAAGGCGAGGCCCGGGCCGAGGAGCTTTCGCAGGCGCTGCAGCAGATGGCGCAGCGCGTGGCCGAAGCCGGTGCCGCGCCGGAGCTGGTGGCCCAGGCCGACGAGCTGTGCCAGCGCGCCCGCCGCATGCTGGCCCACCGCCAGCACCTGCTGGACGAGCTGGGCAAGCTGTGTGTCGAGCTGACCCAGGGTCTGACCGAACTGGCCGAGGACGACAGCTGGGCCCGCGGCCAATGCGAAATGCTGCAGCACCGCCTGACCGAGGGGCTGAACGTGCGCAGCGTGCGCGCCGCCAGCGACCTGCTGGCCAATGCCCGCAAGCGCCAGGCCATGCTGCGCGGCGAGCGCAACCAGGCCCGCGACGCGCTGAAGGAACTGATCCAGGGCATGCTGGGCGAGCTGGGCGTGTTTGCCGAGCACACCGGCCGCTTCCACGAGAACGTCGGCCGCCATGCCGAGGCCATTGCCAGCGCCGAATCGCTGGACAGCCTGGCCGGCGTGGTGCGGCAGATGCTGAAGGACAGCACCGAGGTGCAGGTGCTGGTGCAGCAGACGCAGGGCCGGCTGCGCGCCGAGCAGGAGCGCGCCGGCGCCATGCAGCTGCGCGTGCGCGAGCTGGAAGGCGAGCTGCGCCGCCTGTCCGACGAGGTCTCCACCGACGCGCTGACGCAGGTGGCCAACCGCCGCGGCCTGGCCCAGGCCTTCGACGTCGAGCGCGCGCGACTGCAGCGCGCCCGCGCCGAGGGCCGCGACGGCGGGCTGGCGGTGGGCCTGATCGACATCGACAACTTCAAGCGGCTGAACGACACGCTCGGCCATGCCGCCGGCGACGTGGCGCTGCAGAAGCTGGCCCAGCAGGTGCGCGAGCAGCTGCGGCCGCTGGACACGGTGGCGCGCTTCGGTGGCGAGGAATTCGTCGTGCTGCTGCCCGACATCGACACCGCCGAGGCGCAGGGCGTGCTGACGCGGCTGCAGCGCAAGCTGACGGCCAGCCTGTTCATGCACGACAACAAGGAAGTTTTCGTCACCTTCTCGGCCGGCGTGACCGCGCTGCGTGAGGGCGAGCCGCTGGAAACCGCGCTGGAGCGTGCCGACGAGGCGCTGTACGAGGCCAAGCGCTCGGGCAAGAACCGCACCTGCGTGGGTTGACGCCGGTCAACCGGCGGGGGGTCTTCGGGCGGACAATGCGGGGCAGGGCGGCGCCGCCTCCGGCGCTGCCGCAGGGAGCCCCCATGGCCGAAGACACGTCCTACCACCACCAGCGCTGGCTCAAGCATTTCGAGGCCATCGATTTCGAGATCGGCCAGCTGGCCAAGGTCTGCCAGGTGCAGCTGCTGGACCCCGGCAACATCGAGCGCGTGCTGCGCAACGACATGCTGGTGTGCGGCCACCAGAACGAGCGCGCCTTCACCAAGATGCGCCAGCTGCTGATGATGCATTACTCGGTGCGCGACAAGGCGCTGGTGGCCCTGGGCGAGCAGGAGACGCTGGCGCTGCGCGACGAGATCATCGAGCGGTTGCGCAAGCGCTTCGGCGACCAGCTGGGCACGCCGCCCGCCGCGGGCTGAGCGACACCGCCGCATGCCCGAAACCGCCCGCGCCCGCTGGGGGCGCCGCGCGCTGATCCTGCTGCCGCTGCTGGCCCTGGCCGCGGCGCTGGTGTGGTGGCTGGGCCGGCCCAAGCCGGTGCCGGTGCTGACCGCTGCGGTCGCGCGCGGCACCGTCGAATCCACCGTGGCCAACACCCGTGCTGGCACGGTGGAGGCCTGCCAGCGCACCAAGCTGTCCACCATCGCCGGCGGCCGCATCGAGGTGCTGGCGGTGAAGGAAGGCGACCGCGTCAAGAAGGGCCAGCTGCTGATGCGGCTGTGGAACGACGACCAGCAGGCCGAGCAGTCGCTGGCGCAGGCGCAGCTGGAAACGGCGCGTCGCCGTGTCACCGAGGCCTGCACGCTGGCCGACCTGGCGCAGCGCGAATTCAAGCGCCAGGAACAGCTGTTCCAGCAGGGCTTCATCTCCGACAACGCGCTGGACAACCTGCGCACCCAGGCCGACGCGCGCGTGGCCAGCTGCGCCACTGCGCGCTCCGACGTGGCGCAGGCGCAGGCACGGCTGAAGCTGGTGGGCACCGCGCAGCAGCGCACCGTGCTGGTGGCGCCCTTCGACGGCACGGTGGCCAAGATCGTCGGCGAAGTGGGCGAATACTCGACGCCGTCGCCGCCTGGCGTGGCCATGCCGCCGGCCATCGACCTGATCGACGAGACCTGTCTGTACGTGGCCGCGCCGATGGACGAGGTGGACGCCCCCAAGATCGCCATTGGCCAGCCGGTGCGCATCACCCTCGATGCACTGCCCGGCAAGGCCTTTGCCGGCAAGGTGCGGCGCATCGCGCCCTACGTCACCGCGGTGGAGAAGCAGGCGCGCACGGTGGAGGTGGAGGTCAACTTCGACGACCCCGCGGCCGCTGGCCGGCTGCTGGTGGGCTACAGCGCCGATGTCGAGGTGATCCTGGCGGTGCGCAACGACGCGCTGCGCGTGCCGAGTTCGGCGCTGCTGCAGGGCGGCCGCGTGCTGCTGCTGCAGGACGGCCGGCTGGTCGAGCGGCCCGTGAAGACCGGCCTGGCCAACTGGGAGCACACCGAGATCGTCGACGGCCTGCAGGGCGGTGAACGCATCGTCACCTCGCTGGACCGCGCCGGCGTCAAGGCCGGCGCGGCCGCCGTCGACGAGGCCCCGGCACGCTGAGGCGATGGCCGCGCAGATCGAGCTGCAAGGCATCGAGCGCGTGTTCCACCTGGGCGACAGCGTGGTGCATGCGCTGGCCGGCGTGGACCTGCGCATCGAGGCCGGCGAATACATCGCGGTGATGGGGCCTTCGGGCTCCGGCAAGAGCACGCTGTTGAATGTGCTGGGCCTGCTGGACCGGCCCGATGCCGGCCACTACCGGCTGGAAGGCCGCGACGTGACCACGCTGTCGCCGGACGAGCAGGCGCGTGTGCGCAGCCAGCGCATCGGCTTCGTCTTCCAGAGCTTTCACCTGGTGCCGCGGCTGACGGCGGCCGAGAACATCGCGCTGCCGATGGTGCTGGCCGGGCTGCCGGCGCGCGAACGCGACGAGCGCGTGCGCAAGGCACTCGATGGCTTCGGCCTGGCCGACCGCGCCGACCACCGGCCCGACCAGCTGTCCGGCGGCCAGCGCCAGCGCGTGGCCATCGCCCGCGCCACCATCATGCAGCCGGCGCTGCTGCTGGCCGACGAGCCCACCGGCAACCTGGACCGCGCCACCGGCGACGAGGTGGTGCGCCTGCTGGAGCAGTTGAACGCCGGCGGCGTGACGCTGCTGGTGGTGACGCACGACGCCGCGCTCGGCGCGCGGGCGCGGCGCCGGCTGCTGATGGAAGACGGCGCGATCCGCCGCGATGAACAGCAGGAGGGCGCCGCGCATGCGCACGGCTGACCTGCTGGGCTTCGCCGTTGGTGCGGCGCGCGGCAACCGCACGCGCACCGCGCTGTTGATGCTGGCCATGGCCATCGGCGTGGCCGCGGTGGTCACCTTGACGGCGCTGGGCGACGGCGCGCGGCGCTACGTGGTGCGCGAGTTCAGCTCGATCGGCAGCAACCTGGTGATCGTGCTGCCCGGCCGTACCGAGACCGGCGGCATCAACCCCGGCAGCTTCGTCAGCAGCACGCCGCGCGACCTGACGGTGGACGATGCGCAGGCGCTGCAGCGCGCGCCGGCGGTGCAGCGCGTGGCGCCGCTGACGGTGGGCAATTCCGAGCTGTCGGTGGGCGGCCGGCTGCGCGAGGCGATGGTGGTCGGCTCCACCGCCGAGCTGCTGGACGTGCGACAGTTCAAGATGGCGCAGGGCCAGTTCCTGCCGCGTGAAGATTGGAACCGCGGCGCGCAGGTGATGGTCATCGGCGCCAAGCTGCGCGCCGAGCTGTTCCCCAACGAAGCCGCGCTGGGCCGCTTCGTGCGTGTCGGCGACCGGCGCTTCCGCGTCATCGGCGTGCTCGCGTCCACCGGCAGCGG
>Ga0209369_1001043_pt1 | contig 17151 bp, 17 predicted proteins | sample EBPBio142010_DNA_FD_185865 | JGI IMG/M metagenome (GOLD analysis project Ga0209369, IMG submission 185865) | Wastewater treatment Type I Accumulibacter community from EBPR Bioreactor in Madison, WI, USA - Reactor 1_10/4/2010_ DNA (SPAdes)... | ecosystem: Engineered > Bioreactor > EBPR >... | reverse complement strand
GAGCCGACGGCTCGGTGCGGGTCGTCGACCACCTCGTCGTGATCATCCATGGCGTGATCTTCCTTCCGCCCCCACCCGAGAGTGAGGACCTCACGCCGACGTCACTTACACAAAGTTCCTGACAGACCCCTTGACCGTCGTAGGGTGAGTCCCCGGGCGTGGTGTAAGTAGCCGACGCGGGGTCTTTGCTGGTGCTGACTATGCCGTCAGCGCGGTGGTGGGCGCTACCTCCTTGGTCATGGTGGTGATGGTCTTCATGGATGCCTCGGAGAGGTAGCGACGGTCGGCGACAGCCCATTCGTCGTGGATCTCGACCAGGACTGCGCCAGCGAGGCGGAGCAGGGCTTCGGGGTTGGGGAAGACACCGACGACGTCGGTGCGTCGTTTGATCTCTTTGTTGACCCGCTCGAGGGGGTTGGTGGACCAGATCTTCTTCCAGTGCGCGACCGGGAAGGCGGTGAAGGCGAGGATGTCTTCCTTGGCGTCCAGGAGCATCGCTTCCACGGATGGGAACTGTCGGCCAAGCATGGTGGCGATCATGTCGAGCTGGGAGTGGACGTGCTCGGCGTCAGGTTGGGCGAAGATCGTGCGGATCGCGGCGGCGTCCATCTCAGCGTTCCCGCGTGGGACACGGGTCAGGACGTTGCGCAGGAAGTGGACTCGGCAGCGTTGCCAGGTGGCGCCGGCGAACACGGACCCGATCGCGGCCTTGAGGCCTTCGTGGGCGTCGGAGATGACCAGCTGGACTCCGTGCAGGCCGCGGGCCTTCAAGGAGCGCAGGAACGCGGTCCAGAACGCTCCGTCCTCGCTGTCGCCGACGTCGAAGCCCAGGACTTCCCGGTTGCCGTCAGCCCGGACGGCGGTGGCGACCACGACCGCTTGGGAGACCACGCGCCGGTTCACGCGGGCCTTGCAGTAGGTGGCGTCGAGGAAGACGTACGGGTAGCTGTCGGTCTTCAACGAGCGGCCACGGAAGGCCGCGACCTCTTCGTCGAGGTCGGCACAGATGCGGGAGACCTCGCTCTTGGAGATGCCGGTGTCGACCCCGAGGGCTTTGACCAGGTCGTCGACCTTGCGGGTGGACACCCCGTGCAGGTAGGCCTCCATCACCACCGCGTACAAGGCTTGGTCGACCCGGCGCCGTCGCTCCAACAGGGACGGGAAGACGAGCCGGTGCGCAGCTTGGGGATCCGCAACTCCAAGTCCCCGGCCGTCGTGGACAGGGTCCGGGCCCGGTGCCCGTTGCGTTGCGTCGTGCGGGCATCGGTGCGTTCGTGGGGTTCGGCGCCGATCACCGAGGTCAACTCGGCCTCGATCAAGGCCTGGTAGATCGTCGCGGCCGACTCCCGGACCCGGTCGGCCACATCGGCCTCCTTGATCGCGTCCAGGATCTCGAGCAGGGCAGACTGAGACAGGGCCATCGCGTGGCTTCCTTTCACGTGTTCCTTGGCGGGTACACGCAAAGACTCACGCGATGGCCTCCCCAACTTCAACGAGGACACTCCCGGCGACTTACACCACGCTGGGGGACGTCACCTTGTCGTACGTGGTTCCGCTCTCGGGACGCGTGCTGCGCCGCCCTCCCAATCCGCGATGCGAGATCAAGGACGCTGACGAAGTCGACGAGAAGCGTTGCAGCTGGCCTGGCGGTGGCCGCAGTGCTCATCGACCAAGGGTTGGACCCCGGAGGTTGCGTCCGTCTCCGACCGTGCCGCGATCAGCGAAGGCCGTCGCGCAACCTTGGGCACGGCGCTTCAGGGGCAGCCCAGACGGCGGTACCAGCGCGATCTACTGGCCGTTGACTTGCAGGGCCGATGGGTCCACGCGACCAGTGGTCGGTCGCTCTGCTCCCATGCCGAGGGTGGCAAGGCCGATCAGCGTGACGAAGGTGCCGAACACCGGACTGGCGGGAAAGTCAGCCAGCAGGGCTGTCACGATGCCGAGGACCACGGTCGGGAGGACGAGAGCGAGGATGCGTCCGCCGTAGCCCAGCGCCATGCTACGGGCCGAAGCCAGGCCGACGGTCAAGGCCGACAAGCTCAGCGCGCTGATCGCGAGGAACGCCACGAGTCCGGATGCGTCATAGAAGAACCCGCTGTCGACGCTGAGCGCGACCTGGGTCGAACTGACCAGGCAGAAGCCCAGTGTGAGCGCGATGAGTGAGACAAGCAGTGGCCGGCGGGCCCATCGAGCGGCCTTCGGGGCGCCCGCGAAGTGCTCGCGCTCCTTGTGCACGACCCAGGCCAGGCTGGCGAACATGATCCCGATCGCCCACGTTCCCAAGAAGCTGAGGACCGTGTTGTCGATCAGGTCGCTATCGGTGACCCAGGTTCCGTCCCCGGTCGCGACCCGGTGACCGAAGTCGTAGCCGAGCAGGACCACCCAGGGTGCGGTCAGGGCCAACGCAATCGTGTGGTGGGTCTTCATCGGCTGCTCCTTGCGTGGCAACGGTGGTGGTTCCACGTTGCCCTCGCGAGCCGGCACGCCACATCGGCCGCAGGTCGGTCCTGGTCCCACCTCGAGGACGAACCCTGACCGTCCTTGAGGAGGAGGCTCAGCCAAGGTCGTGGTGGTGAGCCACGACGACAGCCTGGAGCCGGTCGCGGACGCCGAGCTTGGCCAGGATGTGCGCTACGTGCGACTTGACCGTGGACTCGGCGAGAAACAGCGCATCGCCGATCTCGGCGTTCGACAGGCCACAAGTCATCGCCCTGAGCACGTCGCGCTCACGCTCGGTCAGGTCGGTGAGGCCGGGGTGCGGCTTGAGGTCGCGGGGTCGTACGGCGACGCCGTCGAGGAGCCGGTCGAGTACCGTCGGCCCCACCGTCGCCTGCCCAGCCGCACAGGCCAGCACCGCCTGAACCAGGCCCTGCGGCTCGGTTGTCTTCAGCAGGAAACCCGAGGCTCCTGCGCGCAGGCCGTCCACGACGTAGTCGTCGAGGTCGAACATGGTGAGGATCAGTACACGCGTCTCGGGCAAGGTGGCGTGGATTTCACGAGTCGCGGTGATGCCGTCGCCGCCAGGCATCTCCACGTCCATCAAGACGACTTCTGGACGATGCCGCGTCGCCAGGAGCACGGCAGTCGGGCCGTCCTCGGCCTCGGCAACGACCTCGATACGTCCGTCGCTGCTCAGCACGGTGACCAGCCCCGCGCGCAGCAGTTCATGGTCGTCGGCAACCACCACTCGCACCATCACCAGACGCCTGTCTGGGTCGCCGGGAGGGTGGCCTCAACCACGAAGCCGCGGCCCCCAGCCCCTGCGCCGGCTCGGAAGTTGCCGCCGGTGTGCCGGACCCGCTCGGCTAGTCCGACCAGGCCGAAGCCTTGCTCGGACGGCTGCCGTGGTCCCGGCCCGCCGTCCTCGACGGTGATCATCACAGACGCCGGGTCGACGGCGAGTCTGACGTGGGCCGGCGCGCCCGCACCGTGACGCACCACGTTGGTCAAAGCCTCCTGGAGGATCCGGTACGCCACGTCGGAGCGAGTGGCGGGCAGGTGATCCAGGCCGGTGATGGTCACAGGCGTCCCGGCGGCACGGATCCGGGCGAACAGCGCTTCGAAGTCATCGACGGTGCGCGTGCGCAAGCTCGCGTCGGGGTGCATCCGGTCGAGGTCGGCCAGGGCGTCTGCCGCCGTGGCCGCGATGAGTGCGAGCGCACTGAGGGCAGCCTGGGGGCATCTGCGCGCGGAGACCTCAGCGGCACCGGCCTGCATGGCGATGAGCCCGACCGCATGGGACACCGAGTCGTGGATCTCCCTGGCGTACGCGGCTCGGTCGGCCTCGACCGCCGCCGCGGCCGCTTCGGCAATGCTCGACCGGTGTCTTGCAACGACGTGTAGCGCGCGATGCGCGCGCGCTCGCTCGGCACGAACCACCACCGCAACGGCCAGCAGGGCGCACACGACCAAGGTGGTCGCTACAGCATTCTCCTGGTCGCTGACCCCCGCCGACGTGGTCAACGTTGCGGCGAAGAGAAGCCCGGCACAAGAGCGCAGAGTCGGCGCTCCAGAAACCCCGACCGTTGCCCAGAACAGGCCAGTCGCGGTGAGCAACATCCAGAAGCCACCAGTGACCCCGTGCCCCGATACCGCGCCCAGACCGACCAGTCCAGCAGCAGCAACCGCCATCAGGACCGGCGAGATGGTCCGGCCGAGCACGGTGACCGCGACCGCCACTGTCAGCGCAACGCTCCACCAGTCAAGCTCACGACCCTCCGCTCGCGGGTAGGCGATCGACTCCACCAAGGCCAGCGCGCCGGCCGCACCCGCCAGCGCACGGTCCCGTCCGGCGCGTCCGGTGACAGCCCCAACGGGGGCCGGACGCACCTCGCCACGGACGCTCTCGCTCGTCCGCAACAGCCCCAGCAACCGACGCAGCTCACTAGATGCCAGCCGTGCGTGGCGATGGATGCTGCGGGCGGTCGCGCCCGCATCCTCGGAGTGCACCGCCTCGTGTCGCACCTGCGTGAGCATTCCGCGGAGCTCAGCCGCGATGTCCTCCGACAACCTGCGTCGCTCGTCGCGCACGGCCTCGGCTGCCACGTCATCGGGTCGGATCCTGACCACCCGAAGCGCCTCCTGCCGCAACTCCTGCTCACGCCTGTGAGCTCGCCATACCTCGCGCGACAAGAGCGTGAGCGAGGTAAGCATCACCGTGAAGAACAACAGCTCCGGCCACCCGAACCTGCCGAACACGGTGAGGACGGCCGCTGCCGAGACACTCACCAGTGCCAGCACCAGGTCAGCGCGGGAAAGCCGCATCAACCTAGGCTAGTGGCGCAGGCGTCTCGCTGGCCTCCTCCTTGAGACGGAACCCCCGGCCGCGCGCGCTACGGTCCGGCCTCGAGAGCCGCCAATCCAGCCTGGCGCCAATGGATACCTTTCCGGTACCCGGTACGGGATCCTGCACTGGCGCGGCGTCAGCAGTCGGGTCGATATCCACGCGGATGGCGTGGTTGCTCGTTGCGCGACCGGCGGCGTCGTTAGGCTCATGTCGTGGGGGACGCGTTGGACCGGCTGACGGGTGAGCAGCGCCGTCTGGTGAATGAGTGGATGCCGGACGTCGAAGTCATCGCGGATCACAGCTGGAAGACCACCGGTACGACGGTCTTGGAGGTCCGGTGCCGGACGGGTCACCTGGTGGTGAAGGCCGGGGACGCTGCCGACGGACACATCGAACGGGAGCTGCGCGCCCACCGGGACTGGCTGGCTGTCTGGAGCGAGTATGGACGCGGACCAACGCTCATTCACGGCGCCCCCTCCGCCAAGCTGGTCGTCACCAGGTTCGTGCCCGGCCTGCTGGTCGAGGGCAGCCACGCTCAACAGGATCCCGACACGTTCCGCCAGGCAGGCGAGTTGCTCGCGGGCTTCCACGGACAGTGCTCGAGGTTCGACCCTGACTGGCACGACCTGTTCCGCGACAGGGTGCAGCGCGGTCTGGCCGGCGGCGCGGGCGCTAATTCTTGGAATGAACCGCCGTTCTTACAAGATTGAGTGCATCTCGACAGCCATCATCTGCCACGCGATGCCCGGTTAAGTTCGAAGAGCCTGCATCTCGACACCCGCTGCGCAAGATTGGTTGCATCTCGACATCAGTGTCGAGATGCAGCGAAGAGTGCTTGATGTCGTGCGGGGCACTTTGCAGAGATCGGCTCGTCCGGTGGGGTCGTGCAGTCTCCGTGCGTGGCCCTCCGGCGTGGTCTCAGGTGATTGTTTGTGCGCGGAGGCGGAGGGCGTTGCCGATGACGCTGACGCTCGATAAGGCCATGGCTGCGGCGGCGATGATCGGTGAGAGCAGGACTCCGAAAACGGGGTAGAGGACGCCGGCGGCGATGGGGATGCCGAGTGCGTTGTAGACGAACGCGAAGAACAGGTTCTGTCGGATGTTGCGCATGGTTTTCTCGGAGAGTTCGCGTGCACGGACGATGCCGGTGAGGTCGCCCTTGAGGAGGGTGACTCCAGCGCTCTCCATGGCGACGTCGGTGCCCGATCCCATCGCGATGCCCACGTCAGCGGCAGCCAGTGCGGGGGCATCGTTGACGCCGTCGCCAGCCATCGCGACCACGCGGCCTTCGCCCCGGAGCTTGGTGACGATGTCGCTCTTGTGGTCGGGCAGGACTTCAGCTTCAACCTGGTCGATGCCGAGCGTCTTGGCCACAGCGTGGGCGGTGACTTTGTTGTCGCCGGTGAGCATGACGATCCGGATGCCTTCCTCCCGCAGTGCCTTCAGCGCGGCCGGCGTGGTGGCCTTGATGGGGTCTGCGATCGCGAAGAGGCCTACGAGCCAGCCATCGGCTCCCATGTAGATGACGGTGGCTCCGTCGGCGCGCAGCTCGTCGGCACGGTCCCTGAGATCGGCGGTGTCGATGTGGTGGGAGTTGAGGAAGTCGGAGCTGCCGAGGACCAGGACTCGCCCTTCGACGGTGCCGATGACGCCGCGGCCGACTGGTGAGTCGAAGTCTGTGACGTCGGGGACGGGCAGGCTCCGGACGGTGGCGGCTTCGACGATGGCCAAGGCGAGCGGATGCTCGGAGGCACGCTCGACACCGGCCGCGAGGCGCAACAGGTCGTCCTCGGGCCACTCGCCGGTGGTGATGATGCCGGTGACGGTGGGCCGGCCCTCCGTAAGGGTCCCGGTCTTGTCGACAACGAGGGTGTCGACCTTCTCCATACGCTCGAGCGCCTCGGCGTTCTTGATCAGCACGCCTAGTCCCGCGCCGCGTCCGACTCCGACCATGATCGACATGGGGGTGGCCAGCCCGAGCGCGCAGGGGCAAGCAATGATAAGGACCGCGACTGCGACGATGAGCGCATGGGCGAGTTTGGGGTCTGGCCCGACCAGCGCCCATACGATGAAAGCGACGACGGCGACGACGATGACGGCCGGCACGAAGATGCCGGCGACCTTGTCGGCCATGCGCTGTATGGGGGCTCGGGAGCGTTGCGCGTCGGCGACCATAGCGACGATCCGGGCGAGCATGGTGTCGCGGCCGACCTTCTCGGCGCGCATGATCAGGCCGCCACTGCCGTTGATGGTGCCGCCGATGACGGGGTCGCCGGTGGTCTTGGTGACCGGCATCGACTCGCCGGTGACCAAGGACTCATCGACAGCGGAACGGCCATCGATGACGGTCCCGTCGACGGGGACGGCTTCGCCCGGGCGGACGCGGAGCCGGTCGCCGCGTTGGACGGCGTCCAGCGGGATCTCTTCGTCGTCGCCGCTGTCGGTGATGCGACGGGCCGTCTTGGGGCTGAGGTCGAGCAGTGCCTTGATCGCCCCGGAGGTTTGCTCGCGGGCCCGCAGCTCGAGCACTTGGCCGAGGAGGACCAAAGTGGTGATCACGGCAGCGGCCTCGAAGTACACGTCGACGGTGCCGTCGTCGCTGCGGAAAGAGGTGGGGAAGATCCCCGGCGCGAGTGTCGCGACGAGGCTGAACAGCCAGGCGATGCCGGTGCCCATCGCGATCAGGGTGAACATGTTGAGGTTACGGGTCCGGACCGAGGCCCAGCCGCGCACGAAGAAGGGCCACCCGGCCCAGAGCACGACCGGGGTGGCCAGTAGCAGTTGCGCCCACACCGAGGCGGTGGCCGGGATCAGGTCGTGCAGCCACGGGACGAAGTGGCGGCCCATCTCGAGGATGACGATGGGGATCGTCAAAGCGGTAGCGACCCAGAAGCGGCGGGTCATGTCGGCCAGTTCCGGACTGGGCCCGGCGTCAGCGGTAACAGTGACCGGTTCCAGGGCCATCCCACAGATCGGGCACGACCCGGGGCCGGGTCGGCGGATCTCGGGATGCATCGGGCAGGTCCACTCCGCGACCTCACCCCGCACTGGCGAGGTCGCGGGGGGGATGCCGCCTGGGCCGCCGACGGCTTGGGCATAGGCGGATGGGTCCTGCTGGAACCGGTCGCGGCACCTCTGGGAGCAGAAGTGGTATGCCGTGCCGTCGTGCTCGAGGGTCAGCACGCTCTCGCGGTCGACGTCCATCCCACAGACGGGGTCGGTCGCGCCCGGTCGGGTGGGCACGTTGTCGTGCGGGGCGAGTTGGTGTTCGTGCTGCATGTCCGCTGCTCCTGACGGGCGCTCGGGATGTCCCTGAAATGAAGGGCCGGATCGTGTGGGTCAGCGACGGCTGGCGGCGTAGCCGGCGTCGGTGACCGCGCGGATGACGTCTGCGTCGTCGACTGGGAGATCGCTGGTGTTCGTGAGTTCGCCGTTGGCGGCGTCGACGGTCAGGTCACGGACACCGGTCACCTTGGACACCTCCTCACGCACGCTGCTTTCGCAGTGCCCGCACGTCATTCCGGTCACGAGATAGGACTGGGTCGAGGTCATGGTTGACACCCTCTCTGCTTCGGGGAAACGCTCCCAGTATACCCCCATGGGGTATATGTTCGTTCGGTGTTCACATGGCGATGCGGTGGTCTCAGTGTTTGGGTTGGTTGTTGCCGTGGTTCATCCAAGCCATCATCAGGCCCATCATGAGCAGGCAGCCGGCGGCGTAGATGAGCCCGCCGAGGCCGAGGCGGCCGGTGGCGATCAGGGCACCGACGAGCAGCACCATGGGCAGGCACATCAGCCACATGAGCCAGTGCTGGCGGGCGCCGTGGTGCGCGTGTGGGGCCTGGGTGTCTTCGGCGGCGGGCGTGTTGGTCGGTGTGGTGAAGGCGGCGTACTCGTCGGGGTGTCGGGTCGAGTGGTTCATCGTTCCGCTCCTTGGGTGTCTTCCCGGGCGGGTGCCTGGGTGTTCTCAGCCTGCGCAGCTGTTGCCGAGGTGGGGCCGTGGTGGCGTGAAGGTCTGGTCAAGATCGCGTCGCCGGATCAGGGCAGGAGGTTCTCGGTAGTGGTGCCGCCATCGAGGGTGCGCAAGACCTTTCCGTCGGCGACGACGACGATCTCGAGGCGTCCGTCCTGGCCGCGCCCCGCGTGCAGCGCCTCGGCGGCGCCGACGCGTGTGGGGTTGAGGGTCCAGGTGATTCCGGCGTCGCTGCTGACGCCCAACTGGCCGGTCGTGGTGGCGATGACCATGGTCTTCTCATCGGCCCAGGTGACCAGGAGCGCCGTCACGGGCGGGGACAGTGTTCGCCAGGTGGCCCCGGTGTCGCTGCTGGCCAGGAGCCCGGCTTCGGTGGTGGCGAGCAGTGCCCCACTGGTGGGGGCCGCAGCCAATGTGCGCGGCGGAGCTGGGATTGAGCGGGTGGTCCACGTCGTGCCGTCGGTGCTCGACCGAAGGACCCCGTCGAAACCGATGACCGCGGTGGATCCGGCGGTCAGGGCGTGGAAGTCCGACTGGCCGCCGCGGGAGGCCACTCGCCAGCTTCGGCCGGCATCGGTGGAGGTGATGAGCCCAACCGGCTGTGGGAGGTCGACGCCGACGCCGGGGTGTCCGGAGGCGTAGTACGTGCCGTCGGGAGCGACGGCAAAGCCCATGAGATCGATGACCGGTCCGTTCTGGACGAGGTCGCCGTTGACGTGACGGAAGAGTCCCTCGTGGGTGGCCAGGAGGAGTTCCCCTGACTTGGGGTCGCGGGCCACGGCGTGAATGTGGGTGATCGCCACGGGAGGCCGGCTCGACGAGGCCGACGCCGGGGACGAAACTGGCGCCGCGGCAGGCGACCCGCCGCGTGCCGAGGGGGTGGCGGCGCCCGTGGAACCACAGGCGGTCAGCACGGCCAGTGTCGCGAGGGCGCTACCGGCGAGGAGGAACCGACGGCGGGCGCGGGTGTTCATGTCGCGTACTCCAGCGCGATCATCATGCCGGCTTCGGCGTGGTAGATGTTGTGGCAGTGGATCATCCAGTCGCCGGCGTTGTCGGCGTCCAGGTCGATCGCGAAGGACTGCATCGGCGCCATGAGGACGGTGTCCTTGCGCAGCCCGGAGGGCAGGGCGAAGGTGTGCCCGTGTAGGTGCAGCGGGTGGGTCATCATCGTCTGGTTCGTGGCGTTGATCCGCAGCCGTTGGCCGGCCTTGACGGTCAGTGGTTCGTTCTCCCCGAACTTGGCACCGTTCATGCCCCATTGGTAGGGCTTCATCGAGCCTTGCAGCGCGAGGTCGACGGTGGCATCCGGGGCCTTGTCCGGTAGTTTCGCGGACTCCGCCGGCCGCAGCTGGGAGCCGATGAGGACCTGCCCGGACAGCTCGGCCGGAGCGGCGTCGACGCCGGGCGCGCTGCCGCTGCCGGTGCGGACCACCGCGATCGCCTGTCCGCCGCTGGTCTTGCCGAACGGGCGGGCCACGAGCGGGAACACGCCGTCGCCGAGGGTGACGATCGCGTCATAGCGTTCACCCATCCCGATGTAGAACGCGCTGACCTCGGTCGGTTCGACGGCGTGGCCGTCACTGTGGGTGATCGTCAGCCGGTGTCCGCCGAGCGCGACGGTGAAGATGGTGTCAGAGGCGGCATTGATGACGCGCAACCGGATCCGCTGACCCGGCTTGGCGGTCAGAACATCGGGGTCGGTGGGTGGTTTGCCGTTGATCAGGAAGAACGGGTAGGTCACGTCCCCGGCATCACCCCACGGAGGTGTTCCCATCGACATTCCGCCCATCGACCCGTGGTCCATCCCGCCCATCGACCCGTGGTCCATCCCGCCCATGCCGCCGGAGGAGGCGGGACCGCCGTCGGCGATGAGTTTCTTGAGGACGTCATCGGGTGTGGTGCCGGTGCCGTCGATCCAGTCATCGAGGACGACGATCCACTCGGCGTCATAGTCGCCGGCTTCGTTCGGGTCGTCGATGATCATCGGTGCGTACAGGCCTCGGTCGAGCTGGACCCCGACGTGGGGGTGGAAGAAGTAGGTGCCCGGGTCGGGTGCGGTGAACTCGTACACGTATTTGGTTCCGGAGCTGATCGGGTCCTGGGTCAGGCCGGGCACGCCGTCGGCGGCGTTGCGCAGCCGGATCCCGTGCCAGTGGATCGTGGTGTCGGCCGGGAGCTGGTTGTCCAGGGATACCCGCAGGAAGTCCCCGGCACTGGCCCGGACCAGCGGCCCGGGGAGCTTCCCTTCGTACGCCCAGGTCGACACGGTTCGACTGCCGAGGTCGAGACTGACCGGCTTGGCCACCAAAGTCTTCTCGACGAGACGTTGGCCCGGCGACGGGGAGAGCGGGGCCGGGGCGCCGAAGGTGCGCGACGGCATACCTGCCTTCCCCGGCACGGATGTGGTGCATGCGGCCACGGTGGCGGTGGCGGCGATGCCGAATCCGCCGAGGAGGATGTTCCGGCGCGAGAGCAGGGGGGAGGTCATGGTTCCTTTCACGGTGGGGTCAGTGGCCATCGACGATCAGGCGGCGTCGTTGCTCGTACTCCTCGACGCTCACCTCGCCGCGCGCCAGGGATTCCTTGAGCAGCGTCAACGGATCGGGGCGATCCATGCCGCCCCCCTGCCGATCCCGGGCCGGGAGCAGGGCGCGAACCACCAGGACCACGGCGATCCAGAACGTCAGGGTTCCGGCGGCCATCAGCAGCCACATCCACCAGCCCATGCCGTACCCGTTGCCCCACATCATCGGTGCTCTCCTAACGCTGTCTGGTCGGCCTCGAGGAGGCGGACATGACCACTGTCCGTGGGCGACCTCAAGGCCCGGCCGTGGTCACGTTGAGATTTGACGAAGATCGTCCCCGAGAAAGGCCGGGAGTGGACGAGGTTCGCTCTTGAGCCGGGAGACTGAGGCGGTGAGCACGAACCCCACACCACCACCGACAAGGGTGCTGGTCATCGAGGACGAGACCACGCTGGCCGGCCTGATCGCCGCCTACCTGTCCCGGGCCGGGTACGCCACGACGACCGTCCACACCGGACCCGACGGGGTGCAGGCCGTGCGCGACCACGCCCCCGATGTCGTCATCCTCGACTTGGGGTTGCCCGGGCTGGATGGCATCGAGGTATGCCGCCAGATCCGAACCTTCTCCGACTGCTACGTCATTGTCGTCACCGCCCGCAAGGACGAGGTCGACACCCTCATCGGCCTGTCCGTGGGCGCGGACGACTACGTCACCAAACCGTTCAGCGTCCGCGAACTCCTCGCCCGCGTCCAGACCGTGCTGCGTCGCCCCCGGAGCGGGCCCACGAGCGCATCAGAGACCTCGAGCAGCGAAGCGATCCGAGTGTTCGGGATACTCCGTGTTGACTTTAACGGTCATCGCGTCCACTTGGCCGACACCGAGGTGGCCCTGACTCCGACGGAACGGGACCTCCTCATCACGCTGGCTCGACGACCCACGATGGCCTTCACCCGTCGCCAGCTCATCGATGACATCTGGGGAACCGACTGGGTCGGGGACGAGCACCTCGTCGATGTCCACGTTGCCCACCTGCGCCGCAAACTCGGCGACGATCCCGACGCCGGCCGCTACGTCACGACCGTGCGAGGCATCGGCTACCGGATGGGACAAGGATGACCACCACCCACAGCCCCTCGTCGACCGGTCTCGCGACCAGGCTCCTGGCCGGTCAGGCCATCGTCCTGGTGGCCGGCGCACTGACCGTGGGACTGGTCGCAGCCGTCATCGGGCCCCCGATCTTCCACCAGCACCTTCTCGAAGCCGGACACCAGCAGAACTCTCCCGAGCTCGTCCACATCGAGATGGCCTACCGCGACGCATCCCTCATCTCCGTTGGGATCGGTCTGCTCATCTCGCTGCTCGCCGCAGGCGCCGTCACCTGGTTCCTCACCCGCCGACTGCGCCGCCCCCTCGAGCAAGTCACCCACGCGGCCCGCGAACTGACCATGGGGCACTACGCCATCCGCGTCCCTGCGATCGCTGCCGGCACCGAACTCGAAACCCTCGCCGCAGCCTTCAACACCATGGCGGCCCGACTCGACAGCGTCGAAGACACCCGTCGCAGAATGCTCTCGGACCTGGCCCACGAACTCCGCACCCCCATCGCCACCATCAGCGCGTACCACGAAGGCCTCCACGACGGCGTAACCAGCCTCGGTCCCGAGTCCAGGGCCGCACTGGAGGAACAGACCCAACGGCTGGCCCGTCTCGCCGACGACATCGACGAAGTCTCCACCGCAGAGGAAGGCCGACTTGCGCTCGACCTCCGCAGCCACCATGTCACCGACCTGCTCTGGGCCGCACACGAAGGCATGCGCGACCGGTACGCCACCAAAGGCGTGAATCTCCTCATCGACGAGCGATCAGTGGCCGGACGCCAGGTACTGGTGGACAGAAGCCGCATCGGACAGGTCCTGACCAACCTCCTGAACAATGCCCTACGCCACACCCCGGCTGGCGGCACCGTCATGATTTCGGCGGCCGGCGATCGCGACCAAGTCGGCATCACCGTCAGCGACAACGGTGACGGCATGACGCCCGAGCAACTCGACCACGCCTTCGAGCGGTTCTACCGAGGCGACTTCGCCCGCACGCACGACCGCACCGGCTCAGGCATCGGCCTGACGATCAGCCGGGCCATCATCAACGCCCACGGCGGCAGCCTCACCGCAGCCAGCTCAGGCCCGGACCAAGGAAGCACGCTCACCATCAACCTGCCTACCCCGTAGCGGCACCCAGATCGGCGCGTCAGCTGCCTCGGCGGCGAGCGAAGCAGACATAACGTCACGTTTGGTCACCCGGAGCAGGGCAACGCTGCGCGTTATTGCTGCGATAGTCACGCCACTTTGCAATCTTCGCTGCATCTAGACAACGCTGTCGAGATGCAGCGAAGACTGCACCGTCTCCTGCGGGCTACCTGCGCACAGGTCGGCCCGTTTGACGACGTCTTGCAGGATCCCTCCGATGCAGGCCTGGGCCACGTGATCGATTGGGATCAGTGGGGCTGCCTCACAGGCCAAGGAGGACCGGCGTGGCCGGAGCTCCACCGGTGGTGGGCGCCGCCAATGGAGTGACGATGTCGCGCGGCGAGAAGAGGTCACTGCCGTCATATGCGGCGAGGTCCTCAATGCGCCACCATCGAAAGTCGCTGATGTGCTCGGCAACGAGGTCCTCGTCGGGCAAGGAACCACGAGGGGCGAATCGTGGGGTGCGGATCAAGTAGTAATCGTTGCTGAGACCCGTGTAGCCGTCGGCGAGGCCAGGGGTTTCCACTTTCTGGTGCCAGACGTGCGGTGGGTCGACCTCAAGAACGAACCCCGTCCCCTACAGCAGCTCTCGGCGCAGCGCGTCGAGGGGGAGTTCGCCGGCCTCGATGCCGCCACCGGGTGCCGCCAAGACCACCTGGCAGCCCCTTGAAACCACTGGGTGGGGGAAGGTGAAGCGACACAGCAGGACGTGGTCTACGTCAGACAAGATGACGGCCCGTACGGCGCGCCTCCACTCTCCCTCGGCGCGTCGGTCGTCCATCTGGACAGGCTACGAGCCCGGAGGGCGCCAGGTCTGCCTCGGTCGGTAACCGTCCCGCCGGAGCCAGTGTTCGGTGTACAGGATGCGCCGCGGCGTGATGATCGTCAGCGGATCGGTCGGGGGCTCGGTCAACGGACGGCCTCGTTCGACGTGATCTGACTGCCAGCGCACCGCCTCCCAGTAGCCGGTGGCCTCAGGGTCGTCCCATTCGCAGGTGCGGGCAGTGCCGAACATCTGGAGGCCGCGGCTGCTGGCCTGCCCGACGAGCGGGGCGACGATACCCGCGGACACGCGCGCGTCACGGCGAAGGTTGCGGGACTTCACCGACGCATTCCAGCTCGTGTAGAAGATCTCGAAGCCCAAACTGAAGTAGCGCACTGGGGTGGCCACCGGGCTGCCGTCGCCGTTCACGGTCGCGATCACCGCGACGTTGTTGGCTGACAGTAGGTTCAGGATGCGCTCCTCGAGGACAACGCGTGGGAGTTCACGATCGGGAGCTGGGCCTGCCAACCAGGCTCTTCGAACTTAACCGGGCATCGCGTGGCAGATGATGGCTGTTTCCCGCCGGTGTTGGCGGGTGCAGGCCCAGCGTATGCGGCGTTCCTGGTTTCGGGTGTTGCGGAAGCCGAAGGCGTTACGACCTTCGTGTTTCCCGAGCCGGTTGTAGCCTTCGGAGCGGGCGTTGCTGTACCCGGTGGTCAGGCCGGCTTCGATTGCGGGCCACCAGGTTTCGACGGTTTCGGCGAGCCGGTGGACTTCGGGGATGTCGCAGCCTGCGGCTTGGTCGAAGAACCGCCACAGCCGGTGAGAGATCACGGACCGGTCCGGGACGGATGTGCCCGGTGTGGGGGCTAGGTCGAGCAGGTGGCGTAGGCGTTCTTTGACGGTGTAGGCGTGCAGGATCTCCACACCGACCTCGTCGGCGTCGAGCAGCTCGTTCCACATCCGCGCGAACGTCTCGGGGCGCAGGCGTTCATGGGCCGTCAGCAGCCGGCGCCGGTTGGCCCACTCCGGGTCGCGGGCCCGGCCCCGGCGGCCGCGCAACTCTCGGGTGGCGTGCTGGCGGACTTCGGTGAGCATGTCGTTCGCGAGGCGGACCAGGTGGAACCGGTCCGCCACCACGACCGCGTGCGGGAGCGCGAGGCGGATCGCGTTGGCGTAGCTGGCGGAAAGGTCGATCGCCACGTGGGTGACGGCCTCTCGCCAGGCCTGGGGCTGGCCGGTCAGCCAGGCCGCCACACTCGCGGCGGTCCGGCCTCAACGTGCGCCAACAACCCCGCGGTGCCGGCGGCATCGACGATCCCGGTCAACCAGCGATCCGCGACCAGCACCCACCGGCCGGTGGCCGGATCGCGAGCCCAGCGCCGCTTCCCACGGCTGATCTCATCGATCCCGAGCACGCTCACCGGCGGTGGCGGCGCGGCCAACCACTCCTGCACGTGCGCCACGAACGCGGAATGCGCGATCGGCCACGACACCCCATAGAAATCACCGCCGGACTGCACGCACCGGAAGCTCTCGGCGATCCCGGCGCCACACGCCGACCGCAGCCGGCATGTCAACCGTGACCGGGCCGGGATCGCTGGCACCGACTCGGTGAACGAGCCTCTCGGACAGGACGATTCGCGGCAACGCCACCGCGTCTTGGTCCACTCCAACACCACGGCGTCCTCGCCGTACGGGACATCCCGCGGGTGGGTGACCGCGTGTCCCTTCACCGAGGTCGAGACCACCCCACAGGTCGGGCACGCTGCCGCGCCCTCATCATCCGTGACCAGCCGCGCCAACCGCCGACCGCCCGGATCCTCCTCGACCTCGACGACCGCGACGCCCTCGATCCCCAACAACCGCGTCGCTGCCCGCGACCGCCCCGACGAATAGCGCATACTCGTGCTCAAGCCCGTGACCTCACCTTCGTGACCATGAACTGCCTCAACAGCCATGATCACCGCAGGTCACGGGCCCACACCCGTCACCACGCCGAACCCGCCTGCCCGGTTAAGTTCGAAGAGCCGAGTTGCCTCGGGTGATCAGTTCCCGGAAGCGGCTTCGTACAAAGCCCCGCGGTTGCGATGTCGATGCTGCTGATAGGTAGGGGGACCTGCTGCTCTCGGACCCCAGCTGTGGGAGCCGCGTTCGCGGTCTGGCTCCTGGCGTATTCGTGGCGCTCATCCTCGGAGTGGTCGCCTCTCCCCCTCAGTGCCTTGAGGGTGCCAGACCTCGCCTGTCCGGGCCGCTAGACGGCGGGGGTGACGTAGCTGTTAGGTATTCCATCAGTGGATCGATGGCAGACCAAGGCCGACCAGTCGTGGACCCGAGACACTTAGCCCCTCGGGCTGCGAGTGAGTCGAAAGAGCGTGACGAGACCGGCGAGTTCAATGAGCAGATCGGTCAAGCGCCGATGCGATGAACACCCGAATTCAAGCTCTCCGCGACTGGCCGTGAGAGCGGCCCCGCGACGGGGTCCTGGCCTGCCTGGCCACAAGCCCACCTTCGTCAGGTGTCATCGAAATCTTGGTCGGTGATGCCTGAGTGTGCGTTGGCTATAGACATCAAGCTTGCTGTGCTGCCACAGTGTGCGCAACCGCGAACCCGCAAGTACGAGGGGAAGTCTGATGACCCGTATATCGGCAATGGGGGCGCGTCGCCTCCTATGTGCTGTGTTAGCCTCGATCGTGCATGAGTGATCGGCGTGTCCGGGGTGTGAAAGTACGGAAGTGCCTGTCCTGCAACGGGATACTTGGACTTACGACAGTTCAAAGTTCCTGAGCGGGAAGGCACTCCGTAGGTGAAGCGTACTTCGTGGTCGAGCGGGTTGGCGATATCTGGTGACGGG
>Ga0209369_1001038_pt1 | contig 17283 bp, 19 predicted proteins | sample EBPBio142010_DNA_FD_185865 | JGI IMG/M metagenome (GOLD analysis project Ga0209369, IMG submission 185865) | Wastewater treatment Type I Accumulibacter community from EBPR Bioreactor in Madison, WI, USA - Reactor 1_10/4/2010_ DNA (SPAdes)... | ecosystem: Engineered > Bioreactor > EBPR >... | reverse complement strand
TATCTTTCCGCGCTGGAAACCCTGCCCGCAGCCCTGCGGCAAGACCTGACCGCCGCCTGGGGCGCGCCGCAGGACGATCCGGCCTGCCGCGACGACGCCTTCCACTTCCCTGCCCTGCGCCATGGCGCGGCGCTGGTCGCGCTTCAGCCCGAACGCGGCACCGCGCAGGACCGTGATGGCGAATACCATGACCTGACCCGCACGCCGCGCCATGGCTATGTCGCCTTCCACCTCTGGCTGCACTCGCAGGGTCTGCACGCGCTGGTCCATATGGGCGCGCATGGCACCCTGGAATGGCTGCCCGGCAAGGCCGTCGCCCTTTCCGATGCCTGCTGGCCCGAGGTGCTGACCGGCGCGTTGCCGGTGATCTATCCCTTCATCGTCAACGACCCCGGCGAGGCGGCGCAGGCCAAGCGCCGGATCGGCGCGCTGACCCTGGGCCATCTGCCGCCGCCCCTGGCCACCGCTGCCCTGCCCGAGGGGCTTCTCCGCCTTGAACGGCTTTTGGACGAATATTCAACCGCCGACGGGCTTGACCCTTCGCGCCGCGACCGCCTGATCGCCGCGATCCGGGGAGAGGCGCAGGCGGCTGGGGTCGAGGATGATCTGGGCCTGCCGCAGGGGGCCAGCGCCGCCGAGGCGGTGACCCGGATCGATCGTTTCGTCTGCGACATCAAGGAAAGCCAGTATGGCGAGGGGCTGCATGTCCTGGGCCGGGGCGCCTGCGGCACGCAAGAACGCGCGGGCCTTGTGGCGGCGCTCGCGGGCCGTCGCGTCGCGCCCGGCCCTTCAGGCTCGCCCGCGCGCGGGCGCAGCGACGTGCTGCCCACCGGGCGCAATCTCTTCGCCGTCGATCCCCGTGCCGTGCCGTCGCGCGCCGCCCATGCCCAGGGCGTGAAGCTGGCGGAAGAGCTTTTGCGCAAGCATCTGCAGGATCAGGGCGACTGGCCGCGCGGGCTGGTGGTCGATCTCTGGGGCAGCGCCACGATGCGCACGGCGGGCGAGGATTTCGCCATGGCGCTGCATCTGGCGGGCCTGGCCCCCGTCTGGGATGAAGGTTCTGGCCGGGTCTCGGGCATCGAGGTCACCCCCCTTGCCCTGCTGGGCCGCCCCCGGATCGACGTGACCCTGCGGGTTTCTGGCCTGTTCCGCGATGTCTTCCCCGGCCTTGCCACCCTGTTTGAAACCGGCGCCGCCGCCCTGGCCGACCGCGACGAAGCGCCTGCGGACAACCCCTATCGCGCCGGCCAGGCCCGCGTCTTCGGCCCACGCCCCGGCCAATACGGGCTTGGCATGGGCGTCGCCATGGACAGTTTCACCCCCGAGGCGCGGGCCGAGGCGGGCGAGGCCTGGCTTGCCGCGTCAAGCTGGGCGATCGGCGCTGATGGCAGCGCGCGGCCAGACCGCGCGGGGCTTGAGGCGCGGCTGCGCGGGGCCGACACATTCGTCCATTCGCAGGATCTTGCCGAAAGCGACCTTCTCCTCGCCGCCGATTACGCCGCGCATGAGGCGGGCTTTGCCGCAGCACTGGCCCGCCTCGGCAGCAAAGCCGCCGCGCTGTACCATCTGGATGCCACGCAGCCCGACCGCCCCCGCGCCCGCACGCTGACCGAGGAAATCGCCCGCGTCACCCGCGCCCGCGCCGCCAATCCGGCCTGGGCTGACGGTATGCTGGCGCATGGCTTCCGGGGGGCTGCGGAAATCGCCGCCACGCTGGACCATATGGCCGCCTTCGCCCATCTCGCGGGCGTGGTGCCGCCGCATCTCTTTGACCTCTATCACGACGCGACCCTGGGCCGCCCCGAGGTCGAGGCCTTCATGGCGCGCGAGAACCCCGCCGCGCTGGCGGCACTGCGCGATCTTTTCCAGCGCCTGCATGACGCGGGCCTCTGGGTCACCAGACGCAACTCCATCGCGGCGGGGCTGGCGGGATGAGCGGCTTTGCCATCCAGGGCTGGTGCCCCGGCGCGCTGCGCCCGATGCTCTCGGGCGACGGGCTGGTCGTGCGCCTGCGCCCGCCCGGCGGGCGGCTGTCGCCACCGCAGGCCCGTGCCATCGCCGCAGCGGCCACAGCCCATGGCAACGGGCTGATCGACCTCTCCGCCCGCGGCAATCTGCAAATGCGCGGCGTGACTGAGGCCGGCCACCCCGCCTTGATCGCGGACCTGCGCGCCTTGGACCTGATCGACGCCAACCCACAGGCCGAGGCGGCGCGAAATCTGCTCGTCACCCCCTTCGCCGATGCCCGGACCGAAGTGCTGGCCGAAACCCTGACCCGCGCGCTGATCGCGGGCCCGGTCCTGCCCGGAAAATTCGGCCTTGTCCTTGACACCGGCCCCGCGCCGCTGATGCAGGAGATTGCGGGCGACATAAGGCTGGAGCGGGCGGCAAGCGGCGGGCTCCTCCTGCGCTGCGACGGGCTGGCACTTGGCGCGCCGGTCAGCGCCGCCGACGCCCCGGCGCTGGCGATGCGTCTGGTCGAATGGTTCCTTGCCGCAGGCGGGGTGCAGGATGGGCGCGGGCGCATGGCCGCGCTGATCGCCTCGGGTGCGCGGCCCGATGGCGCGCTGTCCCCAAGCACCCCCCCCGCCCCGGCCCAGCCTGCCCCCGGCCCCGGCCTGCATCCGCAGGGCGCCCTGATCGGCTTTGAATTTGGCCAGCTGACTGCAGCGATGCTGGCCCGGCTTGCCGATCTTGGCCCCCTGCGCCTGACCCCCTGGCGGATGCTGCTGGTCGAGGGTCTGGCCAACCTGCCCGCCCTGCCCGGCCTGATCCTGCACCCCGACGATCCCCTGCGCCGGGTCGAGGCCTGCCCCGGCGCACCCGCCTGTCTTCAGGGTCGCGCCGCCACCCGCCCGCTGGCCCGCCGCCTGGCCGGGCAGGTCCCGCCGGGCCTAAGCCTGCATGTGTCCGGCTGCGCCAAGGGCTGCGCCCATCCCGGCCCGGCCGATCTGGTGCTGGTGGCCGGTGACCGGGGCTTCGACCTGATCCGCCACGGCCGCGCCGGGGATGCCCCGCAGCGCCGCGACCTTTCCGCAACCGATCTCGACCTCAAGGGGCTTTTCTGATGCCTTATGCCTATGAAACCGACGGCGCGCGGATCTATGAGCAATCCTTCGCGACGATCCGGGCCGAGGCCGATCTGGCCCGCTTCACCCCCGAAGAGGAAATCGTCGCCGTCCGCATGATCCATGCCGCAGGCATGGTCGGGCTGGAGCGCCATGTCCGCTTCTCTCCCGGCATGGCGATCGCCGCCCGCGCCGCGCTGGAAGCGGGCGCTCCCATCCTCTGCGATGCCCGCATGGTCAGCGAGGGCATCACCCGCCCCCGCCTGCCCGCCGCCAATCCGGTGATCTGCACCCTGCACGATCCCGGCGTGGCCGAGCTTGCGGCCCGGATCGGCAATACCCGCTCTGCTGCCGCGGTCGAGCTGTGGCGGCCCCATCTGCAAGGCGCGGTCGTTGCCATCGGCAATGCGCCCACCGCGCTGTTCCATCTTCTGAACATGCTGGAAGACCCCGCCTGCCCGCGCCCCGCCGCCATCATCGGCTGCCCGGTCGGCTTTATCGGCGCCGCCGAATCCAAGGCCGCGCTGGAAAAGGCCGATCCCCTGCCCTGGCTTGTCGTCGAGGGCCGTCTCGGCGGTTCGGCCATCACCGTCGCCGCGGTCAACGCGCTGGCCAGCCGGAGGGAGTGAACATGTCGCGCCTGATCTGTGCGGGCCTTGGCCCCGGCGATCCCGACCTGATCTCGGTCCGTTCGGACCGGGTGATCCGCAGCGCACGCCACATCGCCTATTTCCGCAAGGCGGGCCGCGCCGGGCAGGCCCGCCGCATCGTCGAGGGGATGCTGGCGGCGGGCGCCACCGAACATGCGATGGAATATCCGGTCACAACCGAACTGCCCTTCGACAGCCCGGACTACAACCGGCTTCTGTCAGCCTTCTACGACGACTGGGCGGCCCGGCTTCAGGCGCTGGTGCAGGGCGGGGAAGAGGTCGTCGTCCTCTGCGAGGGCGATCCCTTCTTCTACGGCTCGTTCATGCATCTCTATATCCGGCTCAAGGATCTGATCCCGGTCGAGGTGATCCCCGGCATTCCCGGCATGGTCGGCTGCTGGACAGCGACAGGCCAGCCCGTCACCTGGGGCGACGATGTGCTGACCGTGCTGATGGCGACCCTGCCCGAGGAAGAGCTGGTCGCCCATATGCGCAAGGCGGACGCGCTGGCGATCATGAAGACCGGGCGCAACCTGCCGCGCGTGCGCCGGGCGCTGGCGGCGACGGGGCGGCTGGACGACGCCTGGCTGGTCGAGCGCGGCACCATGCCGGGGCAAAGACTGGCCAGGCTGGCCGAGGTGGATGCCGCCGACTGCCCCTATTTCGCGATCGTGCTGGTCCATGGCCAGGGCCGCCGCCCTATGGCGGAGGCGGCGGAATGAGCGGCTGGGTGATCGTGGCGGGGCTTGGCCCCGGTGCCGAAGACCTGGTGACGCCCGAGGTTTCGGCGGTGCTGGCGCTGGCGACCGATGTGGTGGGCTATATCCCCTATGTCGCCCGCATCGCCGCGCGGCCGGGCCTGACCCTGCACCCGACCGACAACCGGGTCGAGATGGACCGCGCCCATGCCGCGCTGGACATGGCGGCGGCGGGCAGACGGGTGGTCGTGGTCTCCTCCGGCGATCCGGGTGTCTTCGCCATGGCCTCGGCCCTGTTCGAGGCGCTTGAGGCCGCGCCGCAGCATCAGGGGCTGGAAATCCGCATCCTGCCCGGCATCACCGCCATGCTGGCCGCCGCCGCACGGGCCGGGGCGCCCCTGGGCCATGACTTCTGCGCCATCAACCTGTCGGACAATCTGAAACCCTTTGCCGAGGTCGAACGCCGCCTGCGCCATGCCGCGCGGGGGGGCTTTGCCATGGCCTTCTACAACCCGCGCTCGAAATCGCGCCCGGCGCAATTCGCCCGCGTGCTGGAAATCCTGCGCGAGGAATGCGAAGCCGACCGTCTGGTCACCTTCGCCCGCGCCGTCAGCACGCCGGACGAGATGCTGTCCACCGTGACCCTTGCCGAAGCTGTGCCCGAGATGGCCGATATGCGGACCGTGGTTCTGGTCGGAAATCAGGCGACACGGCGCGTCGGGCGCTGGGTCTATACCCCCCGCTCGGTCCCGGCATGAGCCAGCCAGTCCATCACCTCGGCCACGCTGGCGACCTCGCGGCGCGGCGGCAGGGCGGGCCGGTCGATCAGGATCACCGGCAGGCCCAGCGCGCGCGCCGCGATCAGCTTGGCCTCGGCCCCCAGCCCGCCCGCATTCTTGGCGACCACATGCGTGACGCGATGCGCGTCCATCAGCGCCCGGTCGCCTTCGGCATCGAATGGCCCGCGCGCGATCACCACGCTGGTCTGCGGCAGGGGCAAGGGTGCCTCGGGCGGATCGACCAGGCGCAAGAGGTAATGGTGCTGGGGCTTGGCCGCAAAGGGCAGCAGGCCCTGCTTGCCGGTGGCCAGAAAGACCCGGGCGGGCGCATCGGGCAGCGCCGCGACAGCGGCCGTCGTGTCTGCCACGCGGGTCCAGCGGTCACCTTGTTGCGCAGCCCAGGCCGGGCGTTGCAGGGCGATCAGCGCCACCCCGGTCGCGGCGCAGGCCTCGGCGGCATTGGCGCTGATCCGCGCGGCGAAAGGGTGGGTCGCATCGACCAGATGGCTGAAGCCGCCCTCGCGCAGCGCCTGCGCCATGCCCGCAGCCCCGCCAAAGCCGCCGATCCGCGTCGGCAGCGGCTGCGCCACAGGTGCGCCGGTGCGGCCCGCATAGGAGAAGACGGCATCAATCCCCGCCTGAGCCAGAGCCTGCGCCAGCAGGCTGGCCTCGGTCGTGCCGCCCAGAAGAAGGACGCGGGTCATGGGTGAAACCTGGCTCTCGATCATCGGTCTGGGGGAAGATGGACCGGAGGGCCTGTCAAGCACAAGCCGCGCCGCGCTGGCCGGGGCCGATCTGGTCTTCGGCGCGCCGCGCCATCTGGCGCTGGCCCAGGTCGGCGATCGCGGGCGCGCCTGGCCCGTGCCCTTTGACCTTGCCCCCCTGCTGGCCTGCCGGGGCCGAAAGGTGGCGATGCTGGTCTCGGGCGATCCCTTCTGGTTCGGCGCGGGCGGGTCGGTCGCGGCGCATCTGGCGCCCTCGGACTGGCGGGCCTTCCCGGTTGCGGGCACCTTCTCGCTGGTCGCCGCGCGGCTGGGCTGGCGGGTTGAGGACACGCTTTGTCTTGGCCTTCACGCTGCACCCTTCGCCCGGCTGCGCCCGGTCCTGACGCGGGGTACAAGGGTGATCTGCACCCTGCGCGACGGCGCGGCAGTGGCCGATCTGGCCGCCTGGCTGGCCGCCAACGGCTTTGCCGAAACCCGCCTGACGGTCTGCGAGGCGCTGGGTGGCCCGCGCGAGCGCCTGCGGCCCGGTGCCGACTGGCCCGATATCGCCGCCCCGGTTGCCGTGGCGCTGGACGGGGCCGATCTGCCGCGCGGCGCGGGCCTGCCCCGCGCCTCGGGCCTGCCGGATGACACGTTCCGCCATGACGGCCAGATCACCAAACGCCCGGTGCGGGCCCTGACACTTTCGGCCCTTGCCCCGCGTCCGGACGAGGTGCTGTGGGATATCGGTGGCGGGTCTGGCTCGATCTCGGTTGAATGGGCGCTGGCCGGGGGACGGGCCTTTGCGGTCGAGGCCCGCGCCGGGCGCGCCGCCAACATCCGCGCCAATGCCGAGGATTTCGGCCTGTCGCACCGCATCACCGTTATCGAAGGCCGCGCCCCCGAAGCACTGGCCGCCCTGCCCCCGCCCGATGCCGTCTTCGTCGGCGGCGGCGGTTCCGCCGCGCTGCACGCGGCGCTGTGGAACGGGTTGCCCCCCGGCACCCGCCTTGTCGCCAATGGCGTCACGCTGGAGACCGAGGCGCTTCTCGCCAGCCTTCACGCCAGCCATGGCGGCAGCCTGATGCGGATCGACCTTGCCGAGGCCGCCCCCCTTGGCGGCTTTCGCGGCTGGCAGGCGGCAAGGCCGGTGGTGCAATGGAGCGTCACGCGATGAGGGTGGCAGGCCTGGGCTTCCGCAAAGGCGCAAGCCTTGCCGCGCTCGAGGCGGCGCTTGCCGCCGTCGAGGCGCAGGGCGGCCGGGCCGGGGCGCTGGCGACCCTGCCCGCCAAGGCGGAAGACCCCGCCCTGACCGAACTTGCCCGCCGCAACGGATTGCAAATCCGTGCGGTCGAAGTGGCGGGCATCGCCACCCCCACCCGCTCGTCCCGCATCGAAGCGCTGCATGGCGCCGGATCGGTCGCCGAAGCGGCGGCGCTGGCCGCCGCCGGGCCGGGTGCCATCATCACCGTGGCACGGATTTCCGCGCCCGACGGCATGGCGACCTGCGCCATGGCCGCAACCCAAGGACCCCATCCATGACCGTCCATTTCATCGGCGCCGGGCCCGGCGCGCCCGATCTGATCACGCTGCGCGGCCGCGACCTGATCGCCGCCTGCCCGGTCTGCCTCTATGCTGGCAGTCTTGTGCCTCAGGCCCTGCTGGCGCATTGCCCGCCCGGCGCCAGGATTGTGAACACCGCGCCGATGGACCTTGACGGCATCATCGCCGAAATCGCCGCCGCCCATGCGGCCGGGCAGGACGTTGCGCGGCTGCATTCCGGCGACCTGTCGGTCTGGTCGGCCATGGGCGAACAGTTGCGCCGCCTGCGTGCGCTGGACATTCCCTTTGACATCACCCCCGGCGTCCCGGCCTTTGCCGCCGCCGCAGCGGCGCTTGAGGTCGAGCTGACCCTGCCGGGCCTTGCACAATCGGTCGTGCTGACCCGCACCTCGGGCCGCGCCTCGGCCATGCCCGAAGGCGAGACGCTGGAGAACTTCGCCCTCACCGGCGCGACGCTGGCGATCCACCTGTCGGTCCATGTCCTGGCCGATGTGCAGGCCCGGCTTCTGCCCGCCTATGGCCCGGATTGCCCGGTTGCAGTGGTCTTCCGTGCCTCCTGGCCGGACCAGCGCCTGCACCGCGCCACCCTTGCGACCATCGACCCCGCCATCGGCGCGGGCGAGCGCACGGCGCTGATCCTGGTCGGCCCGGCGCTGGCGGCGGAAGGCTTTGCCGAAAGCCGCCTTTACGCGGGCGATTACGACCGCCGCTATCGCCCGCTCGGAGTCGAGCCACGCTTCCCGGCGGGAACCGAATGACCGTGCCGCTGCCCCCCGGCCTGCTGATTTCGGCCCCCGCTTCGGGGACGGGCAAGACCACGGTGACGCTGGGCCTGCTTGCCGCCTTCACCGCGCGCGGGCTGACCGTACAGCCGTTCAAAAGCGGGCCGGACTACATCGATCCCGCCTTCCATGCCGCAGCCGCCGGGCGGCCATCGGTCAATCTGGACAGTTGGGCCATGGCGCCGGGCCGGATCGCCGCGCTGGCGGGTGTGGCGGCCGGCGCCGATCTCGTGCTGGCCGAAGGCTCGATGGGCCTGTTCGACGGCGTGGCCGCGCCGGGCGAAACCGGCACCGGCGCCAGCGCCGAAGTGGCGGCGCTGATGGGCTGGCCCGTCGTTCTGGTGCTCGATGTCTCGGGTCAGGCCCAGACGGCGGCTGCCGTGGCGCAGGGGCTGGCACGGTTCCGCGCCGGGCTGACCGTCGGCGGCGTGATCCTGAACAAGGTCGCCTCGCCCCGGCATGAGGCGCTGGTCCGCGCCGGGATGGAAGCGGCGGGCCTGCCCGTGCTGGGCGCCCTGCCGCGCCGGGCCGAGGTTTCCCTGCCCGAACGCCATCTGGGTCTTGTGCAGGCCGAGGAACTGCCGCGCCTGCAGGCGATCCTGGCCGAAGCCGCCGCTTTCGTCGCCGCCCATTGCGACCTTGACGCGCTCCGCGCGCTGGCCGCCGCACATGCCCTTCCGGCCCTGCGCAGCACCCCGGTTCCCGCCCCGGGCGAACGGATCGCGCTGGCCCGCGACGCCGCCTTTTCCTTCGTCTATCCCCATCTTCTGGCTGATTGGCGGGCGCAGGGCGCGACGATCCTGCCCTTCTCGCCCCTTGCCGATCAGGCCCCGGATGCCAGCGCCACGGTGTGCTGGCTGCCCGGCGGCTATCCCGAACTGCACGCGGCCCGGCTTGCCGCCGCCGGAGGCTTCCGCGCCGGGCTGGCCGATTTCGCCCGGACCCGCCCGGTCCATGGCGAATGCGGCGGCTATATGGCGCTGGGCGCGGGGCTGGTCGCCGCCGATGGCACAAGGCACCGCATGGCCGGACTTCTGGGGCTTGAGACCAGCTTCGCCAGGCGGCGGATGCATCTGGGCTATCGCCTTGCCCGCCCGCATCACGCCCTGCCCGGCCAGACGGCGCGGGCCCTGCGCGGCCATGAATTTCATTATGCCACGATCCTGTCGCAGCCCGACGCGCCTCTGGCCCGGGTGACTGACGCAACCGGGGCCGATCTGGCCGAGACCGGATCGATCTGCGCCCAGCCGGGGGGAGGCGCCGTCTCGGGCACGTTCTTCCACCTGATCGCCCCCGCAGAAACGCCCGCCGCATCCCTTGATCCGCAGGACATCCAACCATGACCGGCTTCGTCTCTTTCGTCTCCGCCGGTCCCGGCGACCCCGATCTTCTGACGCTCAAGGCCGCCCGCCTTCTCGCCGAGGCAGATGTCATCCTGTTCGACGACCTTGCCTCAGGGCCGATCCTTGCCCATGCCGGGCCGGGGGCGGAACTGGTCGCGGTGGGCAAGCGCGCCGGAAAACCCTCGCCCAAGCAGGATCATGTCAGCCGGCTTCTGGTTGACCATGCCGCCACGGGCGCGCGGGTAGTGCGGCTGAAATCCGGCGATTCTGGCCTGTTCGGGCGGCTGGAGGAAGAAATCACCGCCCTGAAAGCCGCCGGAATCGGGTTCGAGATCGTGCCGGGCGTGCCTTCGGCCTGCGCGGCGGCGGCGGCGGCCGGCATTCCGCTGACCCGCAGGCTGACCGCCCGCCGGGTGCAATTCGTCACCGGGGCCGATGTGACCGGCCATCTGCCCGAGGGGCTGAACTGGGCGGCGCTGGCCGATCCGCAGGCGACAACCGTGGTCTTCATGGGGCGGCGCAGCTTTCCCGCCCTTGCCACCCGGCTTCAGGCCGAGGGCCTGTCGCCCGAAACACCCACCCTTCTGGCCGAGGCGGTGGGCCATCCCGCCCAGCGCCTGACCCGCAGCACACTGGCCGGGCTTGCCGCCATGCTCGTGGACGCGCCCCCCGCCGCAAGCCCGGCGCTGATCCTTTACGGTCCGCTGGCCGATGCCTGAACCCGCCCCTCTGACCGTCACGATCTGCACCTCTTGCGCTCTGGGACGCGCGGGCTTTGCCGCGCCCTTGGCGCAGGCTCTGGCAGAGGCGGGCGTGGCGGCAAAGGTCCAGACCACCGATTGCATGTCGGGCTGCGCCCGCGCCTCGACCTGCGCCTTCCGCAGCGCGGGCAAGACCGCCTATCTCTTTGGTGATCTTGATGAAAGCGACCTTGCCGATCTAGTCAACTTCGCCCGCAGCTATGCCGTTTCGCCCGATGGCACCTTTGCCGATGCGCGCATCCTCGGCGCGCTGCGCCTGAAGGCGCTGGCGCGGATTCCGGGCTGATTCCGTCGCAATCGCCACCCCGCAAGCCGCAATCGCGCTTGACCCTGACAGCGTCCTGATGGCAACTGGCGGGGCATGGTGTCCGATCAGGCGCAAAGCGCTCGGACTGAAACGGGAATGGGGAAAGGGCGGACCGAATACGGCGCCCAAAGCCCCAACCGCCCCCGCGACTGTATGCGGAGAGCGGCTTTCCAACGGCCACTGGCCCCTGACGGGGCTGGGAAGGCGGAAAGCAGCTTCGACCCGCGAGTCAGGAGACCGGCCAGGCAAGAAGGCAACAACCGCCGTCGGGTGTGACGGTAAGGAGAAAGACATGACCAATACCCAAACCACGCTGCGCGCGTCGGACAAATCCTCGGCGCTGATGGCCGTCCTGTTCGTGGCCCTTCTGGGCGGCGCGACCCTGTTCGTCGCAGGCCATGCCCAGTCGGCCGCGCTGCATGATGCGGCGCATGATATGCGTCACGCCACCGGCTTCCCCTGCCACTGACATCATGATCCAGAAAATGCTGGCCAGCGCGTTGTTCGCTGGCGTTGCGGCGGGGCTGCTGGCGGCCCTGCTGCATTTCGCATTCGTGCAGAAGTCGATCCTTCTGGCGGAAGAGTATGAATCGGGCAGCCTGACCCATTTCCAGGGCGCGGCACCTGCGGGCCATGACCACAGCGACGGCCATGACCACGGTGCCGCTACGGGCACAGAAGCCGAGGCCGGGCATGACCATGGCAGCCATGACCATGGCGCGGCGGGGGAGGAGCCGTCCGAGTTCCAGCGCAATGCGCTGACCGGGCTGTTCTCGATCCTGATCTACACCGCCTATGCGCTGATCCTGGTCGCGGGCTTCGGCCTTGCCATGGCCTATGGCCGCCGCATCGGTGCGCGCGAGGGGCTTTTGTGGGGCATCGCGGGCTTCGCGGCCTTCCAGCTTGCCCCGGCCCTGGGCCTTGCCCCCGAACTGCCCGGCACGGCGGCGGCCGAACTGACCGCCCGGCAGGTCTGGTGGTGGGGCACGGTCCTGTCGACCGCGACCGGCATCGCCCTTCTGGCCTATGGCCGGGGTGTGGTCTTCGCCCTGCTTGGCCTTGCCCTTCTTGCCGCGCCGCACCTGATCGGGGCGCCGCATCTGGAAGGCTTCGCGGGCATCGCCCCGCCCGAACTGGCCGCCACCTTCGCCGCCCGCGTGCTTGGCGTCGGGCTGGTGGTCTGGGCCGTGCTGGGCTGGACGGCGGGTGCCTTGTGGTCGAAAGAGACCGCAACCGCGTAACGCGCGCCCAGACCGCCGCCGCGCCTGTCCCCAGGGCGCGGCGGCACCACACAGGACAGACCCATGATCACCCTTGATCTGATCGGCATCGGCAGCGGCAATCCCGACCATGTCACCGCCCAGGCCGCCAAGGCGATGAACCGGGCCGAGCTGATCCTTGTGCCGCTGAAGGGCGAGGACAAGGCCGACCTTGCGGGCCTGCGCTACCGCATCATCGAAAGCTGCGTGACCAATCCCGCGACCCATGTGCAGGGCTTTGACCTGCCTGTCCGCGACCCGGCGACGCCCGATTATCTTGCCCGCGTCGAAGACTGGCACGATGCCATCGCGCTGGCCTGGGAAGCGGCGATCCGCCCCCATCTGCGCGCAGGCGACGCGCTGAACGTGGCGCTTCTGGTCTGGGGCGACCCCTCGCTTTACGACAGTTCCCTGCGCATCGCCGAGCGTCTGGCCAGACGCCTGCCGCTGACCCTGCGCGTCACCCCCGGCATCACCGCCATCCAGGCGCTCTGCGCCGCCCATGCCATTCCACTGAACGGGCTGGGCGCGCCGGTGACCATCACCACCGGCCGCGCCCTGCGCGAGACGGGCTGGCCGCCCGGCAGCGACACGGCGGTCGTCATGCTGGATGCGGGCGGTGCCTTCGGCACGCTCGATCCGACAGGCATCTCGATCTGGTGGGGGGCCTATGTCGGGATGGAAGAGGAAATCCTGATCTCCGGCCCGCTCGCCGAAGTCGCGTCGCAGATCCTCGAGACCCGGAGCAACGCCCGCGCCGCCCATGGCTGGATCATGGACATCTACCTGATGCGGCGCGAGCCTGCACAGCCCTAGGCGACGCGCCAAAGCGCTTGCGATCGCACGTGTCTCGCCGCCGCCATGCCATTGGCGCGCACCGACAAAAGGGCCAGAATTGCCCGGGGTGCCGATGGGACCTTGCACGCTTCGGTGCGGGCAGCGCCTGTTTTTGCGCGCGACCGATCCGCAGCGGGACAAGGCCGCCCCCACCGTTGCGCGGGGTCAGCCTCCTCTCCCGTCAGCGCCAAAGCGTTAGGCTTCGCGCAGTGCGTCGCGCACAGACCTTGCGGCGGCGACCAGCAGGCCCAGATCGACGCTGCCCGCGACGAAGGCATAGCCCCAGGACAGGTAGCGCCGGGCATCCGCCGGGTTGGTGGCCAGGATGCCGCCCGGTTTGCCCAGCTTTTGCAGCCGCGCGATGGCGTCTTGCAGCGCGGCCTGCACCTCCGGGTGGGCCGGATTGCCCAGATGCCCCATCGAAGCGGCCAGATCCGAGGGGCCGATGAACACGCCATCCACGCCCGGAACCGAGGCGATTTCTTCCAGCCGCGCCAGCGCCTCGCCGGTCTCGATCTGCACCAACAGGCAAATCTCGGCATTGGCGACGTGGAAGTAATCCGAGGTCTGGCCGTAGCGGCTGGCCCTTGTGCCGCCCGCCACACCGCGCAGCCCGTGCGGCGGGTAAAGGCAGGCCGCGACCGCCGCCGCTGCTTCGTCCGCCGTCTGGACAAAGGGCACCAGCAGGGTCTGTGCGCCCATGTCGAGCGCACGCTTGATCAGGACCTTGTCATTCCAGGCCGGGCGCAGCACATGGGCCGACGGCCCGGCAGATGCCGCCTGCAACAGGGGTTGCAGATCGGCCAGATCGACCGCCGCATGTTCGGTGTCGAACAGCAGCCAGTCGAAACCCAAAAGGCTCAACGCCTCGGCCGTCACCGCATTGGGGATCGACAGCCAAAGCCCGTGCAAAGCCTCGCCCGCCGCAAGCCGCGCCTTGAAGGCGTTGCGGGGGGCGGCGACCGGGCCGGTGGTCAGCGGCTTGTGCGGCAGGCCGGTCATGTGAACTGCACCGAAACCGAGCCGAGCGGGCCGAAATCGGCATGCAGCGTATCGCCCTTTTTCGCATGGACAGGGCGCGTGAAGCTGCCCGACAGCATCATATGGCCAGGCTCCAGCACCGTGCCATATTGCCCGACCTTGTTCGCGAGCCAGGCAATAGCCATGGCCGGATGGCCCAGCACGCCAGCTGCGATGCCGGTCTCCTCGATTTCCGAATTGCGATAGAAGATCGCGCCGACCCAGCGCAGATCGACATCCGTCGGCCGGACCGGGCGGCCGCCCAGGATGATCCCCGCCGCGGCGCCATTATCGGCCACGGTGTCGAAGATCCGGCGCGGTTCGGTCACGCGGGCGTCGATGATCTCGATCGAGGGCACGACCCATTCGGTGGCCCGCATCACGTCGATCAGCCCGATGCCCGGGCCTTTCAGCGGTTCCTTCAGGATAAAGGTCAGTTCCGGTTCCACCCGCGGCACGCAGAAACTGTCGAAGGGCACCCTGGCGCCATCGTTCAGGATCAGATCGTCGAACATATAGCCAAAGTCCGGCTCGTCGATCTTGGACGCCGCCTGCATCGCTTTCGAGGTCAGGCCGATCTTGTGGCCGATGATGCGCGCGCCGGCCTTCACCTTGGCTTCGGCCACGGCCGAGGAGATCGCATAGCTGTCTTCCAGCTCGATCTGCGGAAAGCGTTCCGAGGGGCGCAGACCCTGCACCTTGGTGCGGTGGCTTTCCAGAAGCGAGGCGACGCATTCCGCCCGCTGGTCTTCGGTCAACATGGGGCTTTCCTTAAAGCTTGATGCAGATGTTGCGAAGTTCGGTGTAGAACTCCATCGAATGGACCCCGCCCTCGCGCCCGATGCCCGAGGCCTTGGCGCCCCCGAAGGGCGTGCGCAGATCGCGCAGGAACCAGCAGTTCACCCAGGAAATCCCGACCTCGACCTGGCGGGCGACGCGATGGGCGCGGCCCAGGCTTTCGGTCCAGATCGTGGTGGCAAGCCCGTAGGGCGAGTTGTTGGCCAGGGCGATCGCCTCGTCCTCGGTGTCGAAGGGGTGCAGATGGGTGCAGGGGCCAAAGATTTCCTCACGGATCACCGGGCTGTCTTCGGGCAGGCCGGTCCAGACCGTGGGCTCGACCCAATAGCCGCCCTCATAGCCCTGGATCGCGGGCACGCCGCCGCCCGCCAGGACCTGCGCCCCGCCCTTGGCGGCGCGGTCGTAATAGGACAGGACCTTGGCGCGGTGCTCGGCCGAGATCACCGGCCCCATGGTGGTCGCCGGATCGAAGGGGTCGCCAAAGCGATAGGCGCGCGCCTTGGCGGCCAGGCCTTCGGCCACGCGGTCGAAGATGCCGCGCTGCACATAGATGCGTTCAGTGCCCAGGCAGACCTGCCCGGTATTGGCGAAACAGGCCCGCCCGATGCCTTCCATCGTCTTGTCGAAATCGGCATCGTCAAAGATGATCCCGGCATTCTTGCCGCCCAGTTCCAGCGACACCGGCCGCACGCCCTTGGACGAGGCCGCCATGATCGCCTCGCCGGTCGAGGTCTCGCCGGTGAAGGTGATGCCGTTCACGCCGGGATGGCGGGTCAGGAATTCGCCGGCCGAGCCGGGACCATGGCCATGCACCACATTATAGACGCCGGGCGGGATGCCGGCGGCATTCATCACCTCGCCCAGAAGCGTCGCCGTGGCCGGGGTTTCCTCAGACGGTTTCACGACGACCGTATTGCCACAGGCCAGCGCGGGCGCGACTTTCCAGGTCATCAGCAGAAGCGGCAGGTTCCAGGGGCAGACCACCGCGATCACGCCGCGCGGCCCGCGCACCGCATAGTTCAGCGCCCCGGCCCCATCGGGCGTCGCCATCTCGAAGCTCTCATTCGACAGCGTCATCACCTGATCGGCAAAGACGTTGAAATTCGCCGCGCCGCGCGGGATGTCGATATGGCTGGCGATCGAGCGCGGCTTGCCGGTGTCGCGGATCTCGGCGGCCAGGAATTCGTCGAAGCGGGCATTGATCCCGTCGGCGACCTTGCGAAGCAGCGCCACGCGTTCGGCCAGCGCCATCCGGCCCCAGGGGCCTTTCAGCGCCCGTTGCGCCGCGCCCACCGCCTCGTCGACCTGGTCGCGGTCGGCGGCGCGCACTTCGCCCAGCACTTCGCCCGTCGAGGGGAAATGGTTGGCGAAGGCCTCGGCCCGGCCGGGGACGAAACGCCCGTCGATGAAGTTCAGAAACTCAGTCATCACGCTCTCCTTGCGGACCTGCTTGCCGGGCACCTTCGGGGTCGCCTTCGGTCAGGAAGTCCCACATCCGTTCAAAAATCCGTCCGGCCTTGGTCGCCCGCTCGGCCGCGGCCTCGGCGCCGATCACCGGCGCATCGGCAAGGCCTGAGGCCAGCGCCGCCAGTTCGATCCGGCAGGCATCCTCAAGGTAGAAGGCCAGGCCCAGCGCCTCTTCCAGACTGTCACCCGCGACGACAGCGCCATTGCCGCGCATCAACAGGCCGCGGCTGTCGCCCATGGCGGCAATCGCGCCCTGGGCCTTCGCGTCGTCGCGCACCAGCTGCGGGTCATCCCACAGCCCGACGCGCGGGGCGAAATAGGTGCCGAAGCCATGGCGCATCGCGGGCACGCGGCCCAGGGCGGCCAGCGCCATCGCATGGGGCGACATGAAGCGGATCACGCCGTCGGCATCGGGCCGCTGCGCATAGATCCGCTGATGCAGCCGCACCTCGCCCAGCACCCCCTCGGGCAAGGGGCCGGTCACGGGCACAACGGTGCAGTCCTCGCCGGGGCGGACATGGCCCAGGGGTTTCGACGGCGCGACCAGGAAATGGTCGGCGTCGATCCGGGCCGAGCAATGGCCATAGGCATGGACCAGCCCCGCCCGCCCCAGCGCCCGCGCCGCCATTCGCACCGTGCGGGCCAGCGTTTCTGTCCGCTCCGCCGTCACTTCTTGAACGCCGCGATCTGCGGGGCGGCGCCCCAGTGGCAGAAGCCCTTCGGCTCGAAATGGAACTGGCGGTCACGCCAGGCCGGTTCGTCATGAATCTCGCGCACGCCGGTGGAATATTCGAAGGTCATGCCCTCGGGCCCGGTGAAATACAGGAATTCCGCCGACGAGGTCGGATGCGCGCCGGGGCCGAAAGTGATGTTCACCTGGTTCTCGCGCACGAAATGGAACGAGCGCTGGATATCATCGGTCGAGCCGACCTGATGGTTGATGTGCTGGATGCCCGCCCGGTGGAACGGGAAAAGCGCGATGGAATGGTGGATCGTGCCCAGCCGCATCAGGGGCGCATCGCCGATCCGGTCCGACACGCGGGCATTGCAGACCGAGGTCCAGAAATGCTCGTCGCGGGCCAGGTCCGACGAACACAGGCCCACATGCGAGAAGCCGGTGATCCCGGCATTGCGGCTGCCGTGGTAATCAAGCCCGGTGGTTTCCGGCCGCAGCACGAATTCGATCACATTGCCGGTCGGGTCGCGGAAGCGGATGAATTCGCGCACCATCCGTGCCTCGCATTCGG
>Ga0209369_1001037_pt1 | contig 17286 bp, 15 predicted proteins | sample EBPBio142010_DNA_FD_185865 | JGI IMG/M metagenome (GOLD analysis project Ga0209369, IMG submission 185865) | Wastewater treatment Type I Accumulibacter community from EBPR Bioreactor in Madison, WI, USA - Reactor 1_10/4/2010_ DNA (SPAdes)... | ecosystem: Engineered > Bioreactor > EBPR >... | reverse complement strand
AACGAAAATTTTGAATTCAAAAGATGTTTTTTTACCGTTTCTTTTTCGGCAGGGTTGTCCATTTGTTAAGTCCATTGTTCAGTAAAAGTGCTTAATTTTTGGTCAACCTATTTTAGGACGATACATTTCATAAAATGTCGTACAACGGAAAAAGTATTTGCGAAGGGCGGGCTAAATTAAACCGAAAGGTTCAATTTCGACCAACCGAAGCGAATGCTTTTTTCGTGGAACTAAACTACAAAAAAAATGTGAAACGAAAAAGCAGGCGCGACTAAAAGCTACAAATAGTTCTATTATTTCTTCAACCCCGCCTTTTGCAAATACTATGTTATCCTGACAATCACTCCGATTTGTATCTAATGCTCCCAAATGCCTATTAATAAAAGGTTTTAATTTTTTATCACTGCAACAAAACGCAAAGAAAAGTAATAAAAAGTCCAAATTGTTGTACCAAATGTTATATCTTTGTATAGGCTTGCATTCAGATACTTTGTTGCACTTTTCCCGCCCTTCATCCGTTTGCATTCCTTTTCAAATGTAGTATAACAAATCCAAATCCGCAACATTATGGCTACAGTTAAATTAATCCTCAGGATCCACCAGGCAGACAAGACCGGCGCTGCACCTTTGTATATCCGCGTAATCAAAGACCGTAAAACAAAATTCATTTCTACGGGCTATAAATTTCTTCCCACGCAGTGGAATCCTGTAGACCAGGTGGTAAGAAAAAATTTCAAAGGCTCTGCCCGGATGAATGCCCTGCTGGCTCAGAAGGTTGCGGATGCTTCAGGGGAAGTTGCGGACCTGGAAAGAAATTCAAAAACTGTTTCAGCCAGAAGATTAAAAGAAGCCATCAACGGAAAGCGGTCACTGAATTTCTTTGACTTTTCCGATGCCAGACTTGAGAAAATGAAAAACTCCGTGTCGATACAAACGCACAAAGCTTACAAATCACAGCTGAAAAAGTTTGAAGAATATAACGGAAGCAGAGACATGAATTTCGATGATATGACGGTCACAGTGCTGCGGGATTACATGAACTACTGCAGCACCAAACTCGGCAATACCAACACAACAGTGAGGTATTCACTGCTTATCCTGTCCATCTTTTTTAAAGAAGCGATTCGCGAGGACCTGGTGTACTCACACCTTTACCCATTCGATAAAATTAAAATCAAAAAAGACCCGGGTAAAAGAATGTTCCTTTCAAAAACCCAGCTGCAGAATTTTACAGAACTTAAAGCCAATCCAGACGGCAAAGCTCAGGTCATAAAAGACATGTTTCTGTTCAGTGTCTATGCCGGCGGACTTCGTTTAAGCGATGTAATTGAAATTACCTGGGAACATATCGACCTTCAAAACCACAGGATCAGCAAGAAAATCAGAAAGACTGGCCGAGTACATAGTTTTAAGTTTGGGCAATCGGCTTTGGAGATTTTAAACAAGTATAAACCGGCCGAAGTCAATCCTGCGGATTTTGTATTTCCGATGCTGGATAATGATTCGCCTTATCACACCAACGAACTGTATGCTTACGAGGAACTGAAAAGATGCAGCTCATTGTGTGGCTTTCATCTGAGGGCAATCGGCAAGCAAATGAAATTACCGTTCTCGCTTTCCTTTCACCTGGCTCGACATACATTCGCCACTAACGCACTGAACAACGGAATGAGAATCGAGCATGTATCTAAACTTCTGGATCACACCAATATCGGCACTACCCAGATTTATGCAAAGATCATTTCGCAGGAACTGGACGATGCAGTGGACAAATACATCTATTAAACATAATTGTTGAAAACTTTTGCACTTTCTTTTCAAAAGAAGGTGCTTTTTTTTGCACACGATTTCATAAATTAGCTTGATGATGAAAAAAACAGAAAAAAGCCTCCAGTCTTAAAAACTGCTGACTGATTTCTGTTTCCCAATGCACTGAAAAGAATTTCCCCTCCCCATTACGGTATTTTTTATTTAAAAACACAAATCTGCTATGTCGGAAAAGTATCTGCTGAAAGAAACTGCACCCTTCGTGCAATTTTCGTCCGTAAAAATTACGGATGATTTTAATCCTGATTACGATATCGAAAAGGTCCCAAAACAGACCCTGGAGGAATATTGCCAGCAGCTCATAAACCGGTCATTTTCTATTACCCATTCCCAGATTCCTGAATTCATCTGCCACCACTGCCAGTTGGTGAAAGATCCCGTGCAGTGGCTAAACAAATTCGAGAAACTGCTTTCCCTTAATGACGATCTTTTTAATGGGGTTCGAAACCAGAACCGTCACACAAAGTTCATGATCAGCATCGAAACAAAAAGAAATAAAATTTTGGATGAGCAGTCGAAACTTGTAAAAGCCAAGCCCGCAAAGAAATACATCAATGCTGAAAGCGAAGACCGGTATTTCTCGTTTAAGGAGACCAGAGAAAATATGGAACTTCTTGCCGATAATAAAGAAAAAATTTATTTCCTGACCTCAGAAATTTACGATTACAAAACCGAGGATATAGTAATGAAAAACCAAAAACTCCCTGAATTTGATGCAGAGTGCGAAAAGATGATCGGGAAAATTCAGACGCTGGCAAAACTTAGGGCTGAAATTGAAGCTTCACGCTGTACTGAAATAATTGCCGAAAAGAATAGTGAAAAAATAATATTGAACGGCCCGCTCAATATCATTACCAATGCTTTTAAGCAGATGATGACTTCGGTTAAGCCAAACGGCAAACCATACTTGCAGAAGAGAATTAAGGATATTGCTGATTTTCTAGCTGATAATTTCGTTGATGAAAACGGAAACACTTTGTCGAAAGACACCTTACAGACTTATCTCTCTCCAGGACGAAACGACAAGGATCCAAATTCCGATCAGATGATAAAGTTTTAGTCCGATTTTCAAACGCTTGTTTGAATTTACAACCTATTAAAGTCCAATTAGTTACAAAGTATTTAGTCCGATCGGACTAAATCGGACTAATCGGACTTTTTCCTTTATTTCAATTTTGCTTCATAATCTTAAACCCAACAAAATTATGGAAGCAATCATCCTTACCAAAGACCAGTTCAACGAGTTAATCTCGAAAATCAACGACATTTCTGAGAAGATCAGCGCTTCGCGTTCTGCCAAGACTGAAACCTACTTGAACAACAAACAGTTCATGGAAATGCTTGATGTCTCCCTTCGTACCGCACAAACTTGGCGCGACGAAGGCAAAATTTCCTTCTCCCAGGTCGGCAACAAAATCTACTACAAACTTTCCGATGTAGAAAAATTCATCCAGGATTACCGAAACGCAGCCTTTGCTAAAAAATAGCAATACACCGGCACTGAAAAAATGACCTAGGAGTTATTTGCGTTTAAAAATTTTGAAGGGTTTCCGTTAAAAAATTTCCATTGTTTGAGCGCGCTCAAATCTTCAATCGAAGAAACCAGCGACAATCGCGCGAGTTCTGGGAATTTTAGGAAACCCTTCGAAAATTTTAGCAAATAAATCCAGTCTTGACTTTTTCGCTCTTTTGTGTCAAGACAAAAGAGCAAATAATAATCAAACATCCAACAATTATGAAATCCACCATATTCAAAAACTTCAATGAAGTCATCGAAAACAAAGACATCCTCAAAATCCTCGACGATATCAAAACCGGAACCTACCGCAATGCCATCACTTACCTTCGAAAATCCCTTGCAGAGGATAAAAAAGAAGCTGCAGAAAGAGCAAAAAAATCCCTTCCAGCGTTCACACCCTCAGCAACCTTCAAAGGAGGAAGAAAGATGGAATTTCTCACTGCTTATAATGCTTTAGTAGTTCTGGACATCGACAAGATAACCAAAGAAAAACTCATCGAATCTAAAGAAAACTTGCAGAAAAACGAATTTGTATTTGCGGCATTCTCAAGTCCATCAGGAAACGGATTGAAAGTATTTGTAAAAGTGACCACCGACAAAACGGACCACAAAGAAACCTTTTTAAAACTGCAAACTTACTTTGAAAATCTGCTGCAGCTCGAAATCGACAAATCCGGCAAAGACATTACCCGCCTTTGCTTCTTTTCATACGATCCGGAACTCTACCTGAACGAAAACGCCACCGTCTTTTCGAGCGAAGCAACGGAACCGCAGGCTGAGGCTCTCGAAGCCACCACTGATGCAAACTCTCATCCCGAGCCCAGCGAAGGGACCTCCTGCGAAGCAGGAAAAAGCCGCGAAAGAACACCCAGCATCCATCATCCATCACCCAGCAATTACGATGCTTTGTACACCCACTGCATCCAGTTCACAGAAAAAAAATACCAGTTCGTCGAAGGCAGCCGCAATTACTTTGTTTTCACCTTAGCGAATAATCTGAACAGAAAAGGAGTTCCTGAGAGTCTTGCATTAGGCTACATCTTAGCCGATTACGATTACAACACCCAGGAAGTCATGACCGCCGTAAAAAGCGCCTACTCCAACACCGCTGAACATGCCACCGACAATTTCACACCCCAGCAAAAATCCGCCAAATCCGTGCAATCCGCGAGCACAAAGAAAAATTCAGGTGAATCATCCGTGACAACAAGCCACGATGGAACAATGACTTTAGACGATGAAGAAGAACCCGCACAAATCGACAAACTCGAAAACTTCCTCAACAACCGCTACAAATTCCGCTACAACGAAGTCCTCGGTAAACTCGAATACAAAAGAGTCAACGGAAAAGTCTGGAAATACATCACCGACTTCAAAGAAAACTCCATCCTCCGCGAAATCCAGAAAGCCAAAGTACGCTGCAGCATCAACTCCCTCCGGAACCTGCTGCACTCCGACTTCTGCGAAATGTACGATCCTTTCAAAGACTACTTTGAAAATTTGCCGGAATATACGGGCGATAAAGACCACATCGAGGAATTAGCCTTAACGATTACCACCACAAAACCGGACCTCTGGAAAGAATGTTTCAAAAAGTGGTTTGTGGCCATGGTTGCGTGTGTTCTGGACGAAAAGCAAATTAATCAGACCGTGATCGTCTTTTCAGGCAAACAGGGACTCGGAAAAACGACCTGGATCGAAAAATTGATGCCCCGGGAACTTAAACAGTATATCTTCTCCGGAACCGTAAACCCCAACAACAAAGACACTTTAATCCACCTTGCAGAATGCATGCTCATCAACCTGGACGAGCTAGAAAACTTAAACCGAACAGAAATCGGTTCTCTAAAGGAACTTATCACCAAAACCCATATCAGAATGCGAAAAGCCTACGGCCATAACAATGAGAACATGCCACGCCGTGCCAGCTTCGCTGGCAGCGTGAACACCGCACAGTTCCTGAACGACACCACCGGCTCCCGTCGTTTCCTGTGCTTTGAACTCGAAAAAATCGAATATCAACACGAAGTAGATATCAATCTGTGCTACGCACAGGCATTAAAACTTTTTAAAGACGGCTTCCGCCATTGGTTCAACCAGGAAGAGATTAAAGACATCAACGCGAACAACGAGCAGTACCAATTAATGAGCCCTGAAGAAGAACTTTTATTGACATGGTTTGAACCTGCCACAAGACAAACTGCAAATGCCTTTCTCAACGCTTCTCAAATTGCAGTTCGGCTGGCTACTGTAGCTAACATAAATGTGACAGACGGTACAGTAAATAAATTAGGCAAAGCTTTAAAGAAACATGGTTTTACGAGAATCGTAAGAAACAAAAGCTACGTCTATGTTGTAAATGTTCTGGATGTTGACGAAGTAGACAGAAGAGCGCGAAAAAAAGAACATGTTGAAACAGACAATTCCGAGGTCGGAAAGTTGCCGTACAGGTTTCCTAATTAGTTATCATTTTCTTTGAAATCAGCCGTAAAATATACTCTCTTGAAAAGCAGTGCCAATAGCACTGCTTTTCTTTATTTTATGGCAGTAAGGGCAGTAACCACTTTTTGGCAAAAAACTTTTTTTTATTTTTTTTCAAAAAAAAACATATGAATCAGAATATTTCCAAAGCAAACTAAAACAGGCATTTCATTATGCTGCGTTCTTCTATATGAGATTAATAGGTAAATTTTTATACTAAAAAATAAAATTTTTCTTTTGCCAAAGTTTGCTTACGTCCTTACTCCCATTACTTCCCTCATTCAATTACGCTGTATTGAAAACCGTCTTTCCTTTAATTTGTTCAATGTATTGGTCTATTCAGTGTCACTGAACATGATTTCTTATTGAACAAATCATAAAGACTTCTCCGATATTATCCTATAACGTAAATCTTAAAACGTAATTTTTTTACAATTTGAAAACTTCTACTAATTAAAAAGTTTGCATATTTAAATTTAATTACATTACTTTGCTTTTAAATGTAGGACACCTACAATGTAAATCAGGTATGAAACTAAAACTTAAAGAGATTTCTAAAATTCAGTTTGGTGCGTATGAACGCTCTGAAAGAGAGGGATTTATACAGTATCTCCAAGCAAAGAACTTTACGGATGAAGGGGTTCTCTTACGGAATATTGATACTTTTCTTCCCGAAGATACTAAATTTAACGATACCTGCTTGGCAATTGGAGATATATTGTTTGCCGGAAAAGGAAACCGATTCTTTGCAGCAGCCTATGACAGCAACTGGGGAAAGACCGTGGCATCTTCAGTATTTTACATCATCAGGTTGAACACCCACAAAATCCTTCCGCAATACCTTTCAGCAATCCTAAACTTGCCTCAGAATATTTCTTATTTTCAGCAGGCAGCAACCGGCAGTACTATTCTTTCGTTGAGAAAAAAGGAACTTGAAGATTTCGAATTGGAGATTCCTCCCTTAGAATTTCAACAAAAAATAATCGAGTTCAGGAAACTCCATGTTTTGGAAATGGCTTTAACTGAAGAAATCAGAGAACAAAAGAAAATACTATATCAATCAGCTATTACAAAAATTTTAAAATAATCATTCATGACTGAAAATAAGATCACCCAAAAAGAAATCAACAATATCGTCTGGAAAGCCTGTGACTCTCTTCGCCCTGTGATGGGAAGTGGTTCTTATAAGGATTACATCCTTACCCTGCTCTTCGTTAAATACCTTTCCGATATGTGGAAGGACAAAGAAGAACAGTATCGCCAGAAATATCCGGACAATGAAGAAATGGTAAAAAGGCAGATGCAGCGCGAACGCTTCCTCCTTCCGGATGTTAGCAAGTTTGATTATCTGTACGATAACAGAGCTGAATCCAACATTGGGGAACTCATCGATATAGGATTGGCAGCGTTGGAAGATGCCAACCGTTCTAAATTGGCAATGGTCTTCCGAAGCATTTCCTTCAATTCAGAAACGGTGTTTGGTCCTACAAAACAGCGTAATGCCATCCTGAAAAACCTTTTGGTGGATTTCTCAAAACTGGACTTAAAACCTTCACACTTAGAAGGGAGTGATGTCATAGGTAACAGCTACGAATTCCTGATCTCCCTGTTTGCTGGGGAAGCTGGAAAGAAGGCAGGTGAATTTTACACCCCGGGCGAAGTCAGTACGCTTCTTGCGAAACTGGTCAATCCACAACCCGGAAACAGAATTTGTGACCCTACCAGTGGATCCGGATCACTGTTAATTAAAGTGTCCAAAGAAATTCCTGGGAAAAACTACTCCCTCTACGGTCAGGAAAACAATGGCAGTACCTGGGCTTTATGCCTGATGAACATGTTCCTTCACGAGCAGGACAGCGCTACGATCAAATGGGGAGATACCATCAATAATCCTTTGCTGTTGGAAAACGACAGCTTAATGAAATTTAATATCGTCGTAGCGAATCCGCCTTTTTCTTTGGACAAATGGGGCGCTGAAAATGCTTCCGCAGATAAATTCGGCCGGTTCCATCGCGGGGTACCTCCAAAAAGCAAAGGCGATTATGCCTTCATCAGTCACATGATCGAGACAGCAAACGAAACCGATGGACGCGTTGGAGTTATCGTTCCTCATGGCGTATTGTTTCGCGGCAGCAGCGAAGGCAAAATCAGAGAAGAACTTATTCAGGAAAATCTTTTGGATGCGGTAATTGGTTTGCCTGCCAACTTATTTTTTGGGACCGGCATTCCTGCCGCAATCTTAATCTTCGATAAGGCACGAGGCGAAAATAAAGATGTTTTGTTTATTGACGCTAGCAAAGATTTTGGGGCAGCCAAAAACCAGAATATACTGCGTGATCAGGATATCGAACGCATCGTTTCCACCTTTAAAGCCTACAAAGCTGCGGCTCCCTTAACCGGTGAACAGGGCGAAGTCCTCGAAGACAAATACGCCTATCGCGCAACAGTTGCTGATCTGGAGGAGAACGATTACAACCTGAACATACCCCGTTATGTAGATACTTTCGAAGAAGAAGCGGTAGTGGATATCAAGGAAGTGCACCAAAACATAGTAGGCTTAAAAAAGCAGCTAAGCGAGGTGGAAGCACAGATGGAAAAATATTTAACCGAATTAAATTTAGTTTAGTATGGAAGTACCAAACGGCTACAAACAGACTTCCATCGGGATTATTCCGGAAGATTGGGACGTAAAGAGATTGAATGAGATAGGTTTTTTTTTCAAAGGCAAAGGCGTACCTAAGGATAAGATTTCTTTTGAAGGATTGAAATGCCTTACATATGGTGACTTATACACCAAATATAATTATGTAATAAAAAACATTAAATCTTTTATCGATGCTGAAACAGCGTCGGTGAGCCAGGAAATTAAATATGGTGATATATGTTTTGCGGGTTCCGGCGAAACGCTAATGGATATCGCAAAATGTGCGACCTATGTAGAAGATGAACCTGGTTATGCCGGTGGCGATATAATCATTCTAAGAAGTCAGCAAAATCCCATTACACTTTCATATCTTTTAAATTCAGTTTCAGCAATTCGTCAAAAGTATAGACTTGGACAAGGCCATTCGATTGTGCATATTTATTCAAAGCAACTAGAAAAACTAAAAATCCCTCTTCCTCCACTTCCGGAACAACAAAAAATCGCCCAGATCCTTTCCACCTGGGACACCGCCATCGAAACCTGCCAGAAAACCATACAACAGCTGAAACAAAGAAATAAAGGTCTTGCACAGCAGTTGCTATCTGGTAAAACCAATCATATGGAGGGCCAAGATCCTCACAAAGACTTTCATGTAGTGGGTAAATATGTTCGCGAGGTTTCTAAAAGAAACGCTGATCTTCAGGAAAAAAGAATTTTGTCTGTTACCAATTCTAGGGGGTTTATCAATCAATCCGAACAGTTTGGGCGGGAGTTGGCCAGTGCGGATCTCACCAATTACAAAATTATTAAAAAGGGTCAGTTTGCCTACAATCCTTCCCGTGTTAATGTGGGCTCTATTGATTTGCTGACAAATTACGAATCTGGCATCTTAAGTCCGATGTATGTTGTGTTTGAAACGAGCACTGGTGACTTAATACCAGAGTTTCTCTATTATCATTTAAAGACTTACTGGTTCACGGGCCATATTCCGATGTTCGTCCAGGGCAGTGTCCGGGATTCCCTGTCTTTTGATGGCTTCTCAGGAATGAAATTCTATATTCCGGAGCCGAAAATTCAGAAAGAGATTGTAAACATATTAGAAACCGCGTCCGCGGAGTTGAAACTATATGAAAATAAACTACAAAATCTTCAGCTGCAGAAAAAAGGCCTGATGCAGCAATTGCTGACAGGGAAAGTTAGAACGGTTTAAGAAATTGAAAAACAATAATAAGCTATGAATATAAACCAAAAACAAATTATTGAGGAGATTGTAGAAGAGATCAAAGCAATAAATGCCGAAGAATTATTGATAGACGCAAATCCTACTGAGACCGATTTTAATAAAATTAACATTGGTAAATATAGCGCGACAGAATTTCTCTTCTTTTTTAATAAAATGATAAATCAACTAGACAATGAACTGAAAAACGGTTTAGGATTTTTACTGCCCTTTACAGAAAATTATGCTAATGATTTCGGATCTGTGAATTTGCAAAATAATTTAACTAACATAAAAAATTACTTGAATTCTAATCAATTTGCAGCTATCGAACCAATAATGGACGGTCTGATTCATTATCAAATAAAAAATGGTTTCTGGAATAAATCTGAAATTATGTCGCATCCCGTCGATACGGAAGAAATAAAAAAACAGAAAACCATAATCAATCTTAATCAAAAAGCAATAGAGAAAAATCTACAATCTTATGAATAACTAAAAAGCAATTTAGACGCAACAGTTTCGGATTTTAATGAATTTATTGATGAAAAGAAAGGAGAATTAATCGAAATCACGAATTTGCTGACTACAGCAAACAATCAGCTAACGGAAATTAATACAGTTGTTTCTAATTCTGCAAATAAAGAAACAGAGATTGATGGTATATTAAAGAACATTAAAGATAAAGTAATAGCGGTCTCTGAAAGTATTACAGAATACGAAACAGATTTTACCTCAATTAAAAAAGATAACTCAGAATTAAAAACAGAATTGGAAACCGCCATTTCCAAAGCTTTAGAAGATTTAAAAAAATCTAAAGAAGGTATTGAATTTATTGAAAGTAATCGGGAAGAAATTGTTCGTTTGACAGGTATGGCTGCAGATGGTGCTTTAGGTTCAAAATTTGACCAAAGGCAAAATGTTTTGAATAAAGGATTAAATTTTTGGAAATGGGCAATTCCTGTAATGACTGTACTTGCTGGTGGTTGGGTGGTAATTGTTTTTACCTATTTAATTCCTAACTTTAATGATGAATGGGTGAATATATTAGTCAGTATTTTAAAAACCTCACCAGCTTTTATTTTATTAGGATTTGTATTTTCACAATATAAAAAGGAAAGAAATCTGCAGGAAGAGTATGCTTTTAAGTCAGCTGTTGCAATGACACTTACCGCTTATTCTGAGATGCTTTCAAATGCTGATGTTGAAGATAATACATCTCGCCAACAAATGCTGCTAAAATCTATAGAAATGGTTTATAATCAACCACAAATCCATCCACACAAAAATGAAAGATTGTTTAGTCTTAACACGAAAGATTTAAAAGAAACTGTTGCAACATTAGCAGATGCTGTTAAGAACATTAAAAATACATAAACGAGCACGATGAAAAATTATCACCTAACAAAAAAAGATGACCAGTGGAAACTTACTGCCGAAGGTAATGAAAGAGCGACGAAAGTATTCGAAACTAAAAAAGAGGCAATTCGAAAGAGTGCTGAATATTTAAAAAACAATGAGGGTGGTTCCCTTAAAATTCATTTAGAAAACGGGAAAATTCAGGAAGAGAGAACTTATCCGCTATCAAGCGACCCAAAAAAATCAAAAGGATAAAGTATTAAAATAATACTCAATGACACTAAAACAATTACAGGATACCTTAAACAACCTGCTCAGCCTCTCAGCCGAAAACGAAATCGTAGAATTCAAAGAAGCTAAAAATAATTATCGCAGTTGGGTAATCGACAATGCTAGCTAAAAAATATATGTTTAGGTAAGAATCAATACCATCACACTCTATGGATAAAAGCGACTACATCATTTATGTAGATGAATCAGGAGATCACGGCTTGGATAATATCGATAACGATTATCCTGTTTTTGTGCTCTCTTTTTGTGTCTTTAAAATTTCCGATTACATAGCCAATGCGGTTCCGCTCCTTCAGCAGTTTAAGTTTGAACATTTTGGTCATGATCAGGTCATTTTACATGAACACCACATTCGAAAACAAAAGGACAGCTTCTCTTTCCTGCGTACTGATCCAGACCTTCGGGCTTCATTCCTGGCAGGTATTAGTAAACTGGTAGAAGAAACAGTCGTTGACATTTTTGCTGTAATCATTGACAAAAAGAAATTAAAGAACAAATATGCAACACCTGATAATCCATACAACCTCAGTATGAGATTCGGTTTGGAGAGAATTCATTCTTTTTTGCTTGGTAACAGTCAGGAAGGTAGAGATGTTCATTTCGTATTCGAGAAACGGGGCGCGAAAGAAGATGATGCCCTGGAATTAGAATTTCGCAGAATTTGTGACGAAAATTCCCAGTTTGGTTACAGAGATATAGATTTTGGTAAGATGAAATTCAAACCTGTATTTGCAGATAAAAAATCAAACTCTTGCGGTTTACAGTTGGCTGATCTTACTGCTCGCCCGATTGGGATTAATTATTTAAGACCTTCACAACCGAACGCAGCGTTTAACATTATAAATACCAAAATAAAAGCATTGAAGGAGTTTCCATAAAAGCAAAAAACCTTGGTGGAGACCAAAGTTTTTTTGCCGACCGGGAAAAGCCCAATCCTATTTGATGACAAATGTACACAATTATTTCTCATTACGCAAATGAAGTGGTTTAAATGCTAATGAATATATAAGGTTACAAATCTGGACTAATAAAAAAATACAATTGGTCTCTTAAAAAATAAATTTTAAGAGATATTTTAAGAAAGAACTAAGAGAGAATTAAGAGAGAATTTAAGAGAGGATGATCGGAAAAAGATGAAATAAGAACCGGCCAAATCTTTCTGTAAAACGCTTTCATTGAAAATTTGTTTCTCTAACAATTTCCAGTTTTATAAGTAAAATATGTTAGAGAATTGTTAGAGCAAATGTTAAAAATAAAAGAAAAAATACAAGATGTCTACACCCTCCTTTTTAGAAGATCATATCAGCCAGATCCCTGCTTTGCAGTTGCTGATGAAAATGGGCTATACCTACCTCACGCCTGAAGAAGCATTGCAGCTACGGGGGGAAAGACAGAGCACAGTCCTGTTGGAACCCGTACTGCGCGATCAGCTTAAAAAAATAAATTCAATTGAATACAAAGAAAAATCATTTGAATTCTCCGATAGCAATATTGCCCTTGCCATAACCGAACTTCGGGATTTACCGGTGCAGGATGGCTACATAAGTGCAAACGAAGCGTTTTACGACCTCATTACCTTGGGTAAAAGTTTTGAGCAAACCGTTCTGGGCGATAAAAAATCCTTTTCTTTCAAATACATCGACTGGAAGAATCCGCTCAACAATTGTTTCCACGTCACTGAAGAATACGCGGTAGCAAGAACCGACCGGAATGATACTTACCGGCCCGATATTGTAGTTTTCATCAATGGCATCCCCATGATCGTGATTGAATGTAAAACCAATGCCATAAAAAATCCGCTGGAAGAAGCCGTTTCACAGCACATGCGCAACCAGCAGGAAGACGGCATCCGTGGGCTGTATCTATATTGCAATATCCTTTTGTCTTTGGCGGTAAATGAGGCGAGTTATGCGACGACAGCAACTTCTAAAAAATTCTGGAGCGTATGGAAAGAAGTGTTCAGAACAAAAGAAGAGGGACAGCATTACGCCGATACGTTGAAGATGCTGAAAAACAGTCCGCTTCCCGACAACGAAAGATCTCAGATTTTCACGCAGCGGTATTACAGTGTATTGCAGCACTTCAACGAACTGGAAAAAGAAGAGATTTTAGTAACCGAACAGGACAAACTCCTGTTCAGTATCGCTCAGAAAGAACGTTTGCTCGATCTGATATTCAACTATATTTTATTCGATGATGGTGTAAAGAAAATAGCCCGTTATCAGCAGTATTTCGCAATCAGGGAAACCCTAAAGAAAATTGCCGTAAAAGATCCGCAGGGTCGCAGAACAGGCGGGGTAATCTGGCATACCCAAGGAAGCGGAAAATCCCTGACGATGGTAATGCTGGCACAATTGATTGCAGCTGACAAATCAATTAAAAATCCTAAGATTGTTTTGGTAACAGACCGGATCGATCTGGATGATCAGATTACAAAAACATTTAAAAAATGTGAAGTGCCCGTAGTAAACGCGCTCACCGGTAAACATTTGGTAGAATTGCTGAAAGACCCTTCAGACGAAGTGATAACAACCATTATCAACAAATTTGAAGCAGCGGTAAATCAGGAAAAAGAAGGGTTCTCTTCCCCTGACATTTTTGTGTTGGTGGATGAAGGACACCGAAGTCAGTATGGTACGTTCAATGTGAAGATGCGGAAAGCATTTCCAAACGCTTGCTTTGTGGCATTTACCGGAACACCGCTAATGAAAAAGGAGAAAAGTACTGCTGGAAAATTTGGTGGACTTATCGATGTGTATTCAATTACAGATGCGGTAGCAGATAAAGCCGTGGTGCCATTGCTTTACGAAGGCCGTCACAATTTAATCGAAGTGAATGCCAATCCTTTAGATACCTTCTTTGATAAAGTCTCCGAACCCTTAACCAAATACGGCAAAGCAAAACTCAAACGAAAATACAGCACCACAAACCAACTCAATCAGGCCGATCAGGTCATTTATGCCCGCGCCTGGGATATTACAGAACATTTTGTGACCAACTTCCAGGGGACTGGCTTCAAAGGAATGCTGGTAACGCCAAGTAAAACCACAGCGATTCGCTACCGGGAATACTTACGGGAAATTGGCAAAGTATCAGCGGAAGTGGTCGTATCTCCACCGGATACGAGGGAAAACAATGATGATGCTTTCGAAGAAAATGAAGATCTGGTGAAGAAGTTCTATAAATCCATGATGGATAAATATGGAACATCCAAAAAATATGAAGAAGCCCTGATCAATTCTTTCAAGAAACAGGACAAACCTGAAATCCTGATTGTAGTAGATAAATTATTGACAGGTTTTGATGCCCCAGTGGCACAGGTGCTCTATCTCACCAGAAGTTTGAAAGAACACACATTGTTACAGGCCATTGCCAGGGTAAATAGAAACGCAGAGGGTAAAGATTACGGCTATATCATCGATTATTACGGAAATCTTGAAAGTCTGGACAGTGCCCTGAATACCTACAGCGGCCTCTCGGAGTTTGATGAAGAAGAACTGGTAGGAACCCTGATCAACATCAACAAAGAAATTGAAAAACTGCCTCAGACCCATTCCGAGGTGTGGGATATTTTCAAAGCGGTCAAAAATAAATACGATGCCGAAGCATATTCAGAATTATTGAATGACGAAAGCATCAGGCACAGGTTTTATGAAAAACTGTCCTTCTTTATCCGCCTCTTTAAGTTGGCGATGTCCTCTGTAGATTTTAATGACATTAAAAATGAGAAGCTGATCGACCGGTATAAAAAGGATGCAAAATTCTTTTTGAAACTGCGCGTCGATGTGCAGCGCCGTTATTTTGATGAATTAGACTACAGCGAGTACGAAGCTCAGGTGCAGAAACTCATCGACAAACACATCACCACCGAAGGCGAAGTATTGAAAATTACCCAGCTGGTGAACATTTTCGACAAAGAGCAGCGGGAAAATGAAGTAGAAAAAATACAGGGGAAAGCAGCTAAAGCAGACCATATTGCTTCCCGCACCATTAAGGCCATAAACGTCAAAATGAATGAGGATTCATTCTACTATACCAAACTCTCAGCACTCATCAAAGAAACCATTGAAGAGTATCGACAGAGACGGATTGACGAAGCCGAATACCTGGCTAAGGTGCAGGATATGGAAAAAGTATTCTTTTCCGGAAAACAGGCAAATATCCCCCGGGCATTGGAAGGCCGGCCAAATGCCGTTGCCTATTTCAACATTCTGGATAATGTAGCTAAAGAGATATTCGAAAAGCTCCCGGATCATAAGGACCTAGAGGCTCAGCTTGCACTGGAACTGGAAGATCAGATCCGCGAAGTGATCTATGAAGATGATGCTTTAATAGTCGATTGGCAGACAAACGTAGAAATTGAAAATGCCCTCCGCATTAAATTGGACGACTACCTCTTTGATGCGCAGCAGAAATATGAGATCACATTACCTTTCGATACAATTGACGAAATCATTGAAGAAGTCCTCAAAATTGCAAAAGTGCGTTACAGTTAATGAAAACAACTGAAAACATACTACGCTACGGTACCAGGGAGATCAGATATAATCTGGTATTTACAGAAAGAAAAACTTTGGGAATAAAAGTTTTTCCTGATTTATCCGTGAAAGTAACTGCACCTTTAGGATCAAAAGTGACGGATATCGAAGAAAAATTGAAACTGAAATCAAAATGGATTTTAAAACAGCAGGATCAGTTTGAAACATACCGCCCTGGCATTACAGAACGGAAGTATCTCAACGGCGAAACGCACCTGTATTTGGGCCGGCAGTATCTCTTGCAGGTTATAAAGGCTGAAAGTCCTTCAGTAAAATTATACCGCGGAAAAATGTTCGTTTATACAAAAGACACAGATCCAAAAGCGGTGGAAAAAATAATAAAAATTTGGTACAGACAGAAGGCCAACCAGATATTTGATCAGGCACTGACAGAAAAACTAAACCTCTTTGCCCAATACCAAATAACCAAACCGGACATGGTAATAAAATGGATGGAAAAAAGATGGGGCAGCTGTACATGCAATGGAAAAATCACACTCAACACCGAATTGGTAAAAGCACCAAAAGCCTGTATTGAATATGTAATGGTTCATGAACTTTGTCATTTGGTCATACGCAACCACACGAAAGATTTTTATGACCTTCAGGCAAAATTGTTACCCGACTGGCAAAAATGGAAAGAAAAACTGGAAAAAAAACTGGCGTGAATGCGGCCTAAGACAAATCTGGATGATACGCCCTTGCCAATTTCTAAGCTGTTAATCTCTGTTAGTTGTCGAGTCACTTACTATGTTAATTATCCCTAAACAAATTTAACTTCTAAAATAATTTCCTACATTTGTACTGTTTTACTTCATAATGCACGGAAATTTTAAAATACTGTTGCTTTCCCTTACACTCGCGTTATTTCTGGCGCCAGGGATTTCCCTCGCTTGCAGTAAACCGGAGAAGCAGGTTATTAAAACCGCGACCAGTTCGCAAACTTTCATCAAACAGTCATTCGCGAAATTTCACCCGTCTTGCGACAGCGGCGATTGCAAAGATGAGTGCTGTCACCCCAAATCACACAATTGTCAAACGGAAGGATGCTCAGGAAACTGTAGCGGAAACCTTTGCAGTTCTGCTCAATACACTGTTTTAGCGGATAGTAAATTTTTAGAGGATTTTAAAAATGAAGACTCCGGCTATTATAGCAACAATTCCAATTTCTATTATCAGAATCCCCATTATTCCGGGGGATTCCATACCATTTGGCAACCGCCAAAAATAGGTTAATACCTCTTTTTTACAGCCTGAATTATGTCTTGTCGTGAAGTGTTTTCCCTGATGACTTATCAGCGCTGTATATTCCTTTGAACATCAACTTTTCCTTTAAAAGTAAATCTTTCATAAAAGATTTTCCTTTTGGAGCAAGGACAATTTGAAGATCAGGATACCCGTAATCAGT